>ERZ1370068.3975-contig-3071_pt1 | contig 77696 bp, 100 predicted proteins | sample MGYA00561227_ERZ1370068 | MGnify/ENA primary metagenome ERZ1370068 (study PRJEB38410, sample SAMEA6850437) | metagenome | study: Metagenomic assessment of the ecological functions of the soil: analysis of the soil microbiota associated with the... | reverse complement strand
CGTTGTGCTTCGTTCAGTTCACGTATTGCTCGTTTCGGCTGAAGAACGGGATGAACTGCGGCGAGTCCTGGCGTGCAGATCCAAGCCCGAAAGTCGTACTGATTTGCTCCTTCGAGGAAGAAAGAGCGCTTTCTCAGGAAGAAGAGCGGAAAACGAGTCAGGTTGATCTGGCGGGTATCAACTTCGGTCTCGGCAAAGTCGGTGTTGGCTGTGAATACTGTTACCAACTGCGGGGTAATCTTCCAGGTGACTTCGCCGCCGACTGCTCCCTGCCACGATCGCGATGATCCCGCACCATAGAATTGCTTGGTTTTCCCGGTCAGCGTACGGAGTGATCTCTAGTGCCTTTGCCCTGTTTGACTTCTCCAACTCCAGTCAAGCGGCCGGCACGGCTTAGATCGTACAGAAATGAATCCAACGTCGGCGATGACCAGCGCAGCCAGAGCCGTTCGCGCGGAACAAATCGCTCCAGGTTCAGTCCCCAATCGTTGAGGCCGGGAGTGAAGCTCAAGTGTGCGTGATGGAATCACAATTTCCGCCGACCAACCGTCAGGTGTCCTTGCGGTGCGCGCATCCCAAATACCGTCCCAGTCGAGCGAGACGCTGTCCGCAGTGGAAATCAGACCGTCGACGCGGGTCCCGGCTGCGTTGATCTGGAAAAAGTATCCCGTGCGCCGGTCTCCGTAGGTGTCCAGCACAATGCTGACGGTGTCATCACCTGTCAGATCGCCGTCGCGTCGCATGGTGTGGATGGCAATGTGGCGAGGATCCGGATCTTTGCATGTAAAACCAAAATAGATCCGGTCGCTGGTGACGATGACCTGGACTTGGGTTTCATACGGTGTCGGCTGTCCCGGCTTCGGCGCCTGCTGTGTGAGTTTCATTACTGGCGCATCTCGCCAAGCCGGTTCGTTCAATAGGCCGTCGAGTGTTATCGAAGCGGATGAAGTAGCGGAAACCTTTACAGCAGGCCCATCGTCTGAACGGGCGCTTGCCAGGGTGGCAGTGGCCAACAGCGCACACAACGCCCAATGCCGTCGGTGTCGTCGGGGACATCGAGAATCTCGAAGCCAGCCTGACGGCTCTGGTTGCGGTTTGTCTAGCGTGAGCATGACTATGTCTACTGCTCTTCCGGTGGCTTAAGCGTTTCGAAAGGCACGATACAAGAGCAGGTCGTAGCTGATCTTGGCCCCGCCGCCGATCACCAAGGGAGCCGAAAAAGCCACGTTCTGCATTAGAAAGCCTGCCACGGACGAACCTGATGGCCCAGAAAACATTGCGTGCTAGATTCGCGATGCCGCTGGCAAAGGTCCGCTCGTTCGGCAGAACCACAGCTGCGACGTAGGATTGGCGCGTGGGCACGTCCATTTCCACGAGTGCTTCGCGGCACAGAAACAGCACCACTGCGACTTTCAACGAAGGTGCGAATGCGGCAGCGATCAGGAACAAGCTGGAAGGCAGGTGAGTAAAGACCATCGGTGTTCACGAGCCCGATGCGGCGTGCCAACCACGCTGCCCCCAGATGAGAGGCAGCATTCAGCAAGATGCACCGCAAAGAAGAGAACGCCCAGGCTTTCTTCCGCTATTCCAAAGCGGCGGAAAAACCAGTAAGCAACGCAGTGCATCCGTCAGAAATCCGCCGCCGAAGGCATCGAGGGAAAACAAACCTGCCAGTTTTGTGACGACCTTTTTGGTTGCTGGTGAGATGTGATGCAGGAGAGTCTCCGTCGCTGATTTGGAGACCTCGACTGCAGCAGAGGCGAACGGGTAAAGGATTGCTCCAACTACTCCTAGGAAGGCGCATCCAACAAAGACTGCGCGGTACGAGGCGAGTAGCGGAAGGGCTAGCCAACGCTGCAGAAGCAGCGGCAGACCTGCAGCCAATGCCCCCAGCGAACCCGCCGTGTCGAGGACAACGTTGTACCAGGCCAAGCCCCAAGTTCTCGACGTGTCCGGCACAAGTCCGGGAATGATTGCCTGCTCAAGAGAAAATGCAGCCGAGCGGTCCGTGCCGGTTCCGTTCAACATTCCCACGAAGGCCATCGCTAGGAGAACCGGAACAGCGGGGTGAAGGCGAGAGCAAGAGCACCGATAGCGCCCAGGAGCGAAAGCACCACAAGCGTCCGTCTGCGTCCTACACGGTCTGCCTTTGCTGTAACGCCGATCAGTTGCCAGAGCTGACCCCACCAGGCCAGCAGCGACAACCATGCCAATGTTGAACGAGGAAAGACCAGCACGGAACAAGTAGATGCCGAGAACTACGCCCGTCAAGCCGAAGGTGAATGAACGCAGGAATGCCGCCGCATTAATCAATGAGCAGGTCTTTCGACACGGGTACACTCACGGCGCTTGACGCGCGTACTCGTAGAGTGCGTCGTAGACTGGGAATTGCCGTACTAGTCGTTCTTCATCGGAAAGGCCCAGAGCGGCAAAACCTTGCGCGATAGCCCGCAGGCCGATCCCTTCGACTGCAATTTGTTCCTGGCCCTTGATGTCGGCGGCGCGGACGATCAGCGCCGAGACGTTCCAGCCCAGGCGCTTGCAGATGGTAGTCCTCAATAATCGCTTCGAAAGAACAGCGCACTCCGCGATGATTCAATTTCACTTCTGAAAGCCGTGGTGCGTCGAAAGGAATCGCATTTTCACGCGCGGCACGTTTCGAGGAGTTGGCTTTCATCGACGAACAAGAACTGAGCTTGCGGGTCGATGAAGCGACGGATCAACCACGGGCAGGCGACGCGATCCACTTTGATGTGTTCACGAGTAATCCATTTCATGATTGCTCCCGAATCTCTCGACGCCTGCGAGATTGTGTTCGCGGTGCTGCTAAGGGCCACGTGACGGCTTCGTAGACAACCATCCGCGCGACCGGCTTTCCGTCCTCTTCTTGCTCTGGCGTGTAAACGCGATGGGTCTTCGGATCGACGGCGAGGCTGTGGACAGCATGCTGGACGCGAAAATCTTCGAGCTTGCGGTAGTGGTCTGGATCGTCTTGATGGAAAACGGACAAGAGCGCCGCTGTAGCACGCGACATAGATGCGGCCAAGACCAGCATCGAATTTGATGACATCTGGTCCGTCGGCAAGCGGCAGAAAGGCGATTGCGGCATGCTTGTCCAGATCGAAGACGGTCATTAGGTTGTTCTCTTCACACGCGAGAAACGCGCGGTGATGCTCCGGGTCCAGCGCCATTCCGTGATTGCCCTTGCATCTGCCCAACGGGATATCTGCCTACAACCTTGTCCGTCACGGGATCGATGATCGCAAAGATGTTCTGATCTTGCAGATTGACGTACACCTTGCGGGCGATGGGATCGTATTGCGGCATCCCGGTTTCACTGTCGAAACGCAACGTGCCTACAATCTCGTCCTTTTGCACGTCGACGATGGCTTCGGCTTTCCCTCGTTCATCGGAGACGTACAGCTTATGGAAGGGAGCGGCGTAGGTGCTGCCGTCCGGCTTGGATGCAGTCTTGAGTTTCTTGATGACCTTCATCTGTTTGAGGTCAACCACACCAATCGGTGTCGTCGTGCGCGTTCGAGGTGTAGAACTTCTTGAGTTCAGGAACGTATTCCACTCCCTCGACGCCGGGTGTGTCGGTTACGACTGCGACGATGCGGTTGGTCTGCAGGTCGATCACATAGGTCTGTTCCGCGGCCAGGTGCGCGGAGATCAGGTAGTGATCGTCCTCATCGATGGTCAGGTAGTCAAACCGCTTTCCAGCGGGGCCTGGCAAATCAAACGCGGTGAGTTTCTTCAAAGTCGGCCACTGCCGTTTGCGCGACTCCCCCTTTGCCGAATCCAACCACGATGAAAACGGCCCATGAAAAATAAAAGACTCTTTCGCATCACTACCTCGCCGCCTAGCCAACTCGTCGATCCAGGAGCGCCGCGGCAGTCGCGCCGCTCCTGATCCCGGTTCCAGTCCTTCTTGAAATTGTTTCGTACCGCACCTTGCCCGGTTCATCCCAGGGCACGCTTTGAAGCCAGCCGCCAGCTTGTCCGCCGGGCCCCTGCCCCAATAATGCAGGAAGATTATGACGGGTCTCGATTGTCCATGTGGATGGTGGATGGCCACAACGTCCAGTCCAGGCCCAGCACGCCTTGAGAGTGGGCGTAACTTCACTCTCAAGCATAGCGACATCGCCAGCCACCGCCGCATCTTCATTGGTGCCCGACGAACGCCGCCCAGGTGTTGAGACCCATGCGGGCGTTGATGGTTGCTCCCATCTCTTTTACGTCGAGGTCGGGGCGCCCCACGGTAATTTTGTAAACCGCGCCGTTCTCCTCGCCTTCGTGGCCCACGATTCTCGCGATGCGCGCGGTGTCCAGAGTGGGTTTGCCTGGAGGTGCGGGGTTAGTGCCCGCGGCTGGGGAAGGGTGTCGCGCGTCCGATGAGATCGAGTGCTGGCTTGATTTGATTCCCTAAATCCACGGCCTTGCCGTGCCCGTGAATGTGCATGAAGTACACCGGTCGGCTGTGACCAGAAGAAGTGATTGTGCAGGGCAGTGACTTCCAGCCCATGGTCCAAGCAGTGCCGACATAACCGGATTAACTTCCTCCTGCAGCAGCACCAGATCTCCCATCATGACGTCATCACCGCCGTCGCCTTTGGTCAGGGCGAACCATCCGCCGAAACCGAAGGGCGTTGGCACCGGGTAGTCGGCGATCGCGACATGCAGATCGTTGCGCGGGATATTGACCCTTAGCACGTTCGCTTTGTAGTCGCCCGACTTCCCGACCGCCTTCAACACTTGCGATAGTCGCTGGGCACGTCCTGAGCATGCGCTGTCCGATCCATTAAGGCCGGCAATCGCCAACAACAAAGAGTTCCGAGCAGACTGATTGCGTTCCGCATGAATCCTCCCTAATCTTAAGATGCCTTCGAAAGCTGGGAGACACATGCATGATAACCATTTGTCTCCGGCCGCCGTCAGATGCGGGGACAGCAGTCGCTCAGAACTGCGTTTCACAGAGGAGATGGCGGATGAGGCGAGTCCTTGGCTTGGGGCTTTTGGTATGGACAGTAAGCACGTTTAGGTCGAGACAACATTTCACGGCAACGTTGCCCGCACGGGCGTGTATGAATCGGCGGGTCCCACACAACTGAAAGGTGTCAAGTGGAGCTTCAAGACGGGCGCGGCCGATTGTGGCGTCCCCGGCGATCGCCGACGGCGATCGTCTACATCACCAGCCTGGACGGCGCATCTGTATCGCGATTGATCAGGAAACTGGCAAAGAGAAATGGAATTTCAAATCGCGCATGCCGATTGCGTCGTCGCCGGCGGTGCTCGGATGGAGCGGTCTACTTCGTTTCGTCGGCCGGAGCGCTGGCAGCGATTGATGCCGCCACTGGACAAGCCGAAGTGGGTGTTCGCGACCGAGTTTGAACGAAAATTCGAAGCCGAAGAATCTGCACGGATATCCTTCCGCCAGCCCAGACCATTCCCGACGCGTGGGACATCTGGATTTCCTCGCCGGCGGTTGCCAACGGCAAAGTTTACTTCGGGAGCGGCGATGGAAACGTCTACGCAGTCGACGCCGACAGCCGGGACTAGTGCAGTGGAAGTTTCCAACGAGAGACGTCGTGCATGCCTCCCCTGCGGTTGTAAACAATACTGTCTATATCGGTAGTTGGGACAGCTACCTGTACGCTATCGACGCCGAGACGGGCCAGGAAAAGTGGTCGTTCAAGTGCAGGCGAAGACAACACCATTCACAACCAGGTCGGATTCCAATCATCGCCCGCCGTGGCGGACGGCGTGGTCTACGTGGGATGCCGCGACGCCCACGTCTACGCGATCGACGCAGCCACCGGGACGCAAGAAGTGGGACTATCCGACGAGCAAGTCGTGGGTGAACACGGAACGCCGGCCGTGCGCGATGGCGTCGTGTACGTGGGGACTTCAGACAGCTCGCGCTTCATGGCGCTCGACGCGAAGACGGGACGCCTGCGCTTCAACTTCGACGCGAAGGCCTACGTGTTTTCTTCCAGCGGCACTGGCGGGCGATCTGGCCTATGTCGGACGACCACAACGGCAAGCTGTACGCAGTCGACGCGAAGACCGGCAAGCTGGCCTGGGAATTCCAGACCGAAGCGATCGAAGAAAGATCCGATGAAGATTCTGAATGCTGACGGCAGCTTGAATCAGGAAGCGTTCGCACCCGCTGTTCGGCGACTTTCGAAGATATGTATCATCGACTTCTATCGATTCATTTCAATCGGCGCGATCATGTCTGTCGCCCAGCAGTGGACCAAGTGGCGTGGTCTATTTCGGCAGCATGGACGGGAATCTGTATGCGCTGCAGTAGGGCGGTCTCGGGACTCCTGTTCCTCTCCTGTGCCCGGCGCTCCTGAGTGCCCAACCCGTCCAGCATGACCGTGCCTTCTGGCTGACGATCGCTAAAAATCATTACGCTGTCCCTCAAAATCAATCCGCCGCTGCGCTGGCGCGAGGAACTCACCCAACTCCTCGGGTCCGCCGATCCCGAGCTCCGGGATGATCTCGCATACTCCATCCTGGCACGCTGGGTTGCGCGGCCGAACATACTCCAGCTCCCGGAACTGCAGGCGCTGGCAGACGAGTGGCGCGCCAATCTTAAGAAGCGGGATCGGCGAGTCCGGGACGAATTCGGTTCTGAAGCGGTCGTTTTCCGCCCTGTGCTTTCTCCTCGATTGCCGAGCGAGAGCTAAAGACGCCTTCTCTCGGCGAGCAGCGTTACCACCAACTGCTTGCCGACGCCTCACCTATCTCCAGTCCGAGCGCGACCTGCGCGGATACGACGCGAAACTAGGATGGATTCACGCCACCGCCCACACCGCTGACCTCCTCAAGCGCTCGCCGGCAGCCCTTGCTTAGGAAAGAAGAGCAAAGCAGCACTCTATCCGCACTCGGGGAGCGCCTTTCTTCCGCACCTCAGGTTTACACCCAAGGTGAGCAGGATCGCATGGCCGCGGCCGTACTCGCCCTCATTCGACGATCAGACTATGACACGGCCTCTTTCGAAAGCTGGCTGACAAAGTTGCGGGATGAAGACAAGAAAGTGTGGGCCAATCCTCTGACGCCTCGGGACGCTCGCACGGTACCAGAACCACACCTATTTCCTCCAAGCTCTGGCCGTGCGGATTTCCCTGGAACCAGAGACTCCACGGATCGTGGACTTCAAACAAAGCGTGCTGGGGATCCTCCGCACTCGATAGCAACCTTCAATCGGTCAACGTAAACTAGTTGCTTTGTTACCAAAGGCTCTGACACTAGGCTCAAGCTCCTAAGGCCGAGACGGGCTGGGCCGATGACCTAAGGGGCAGGAACCCCAAAACACAAATGACCAATCCGGTAGCAGCGCCCGTAATCATGATCATGCGAGCCAGGCCTCACAGCCTGCTACTCGGCCACCGCAACCCAAGCCTCCCTTCCGTTGAGGTCAACGACAAAGTGACACTGAAGAGCACCAGTGCGGGCGCCCACCACGGCGATGGCAACAAAAGTTATGCCCGACTGTCGGAGCCCAAGTCCTCTAAGACACCTGCGCAAACTGCCGATAAAACAACTTGGCGCAACCGCGCGTTCCATGTCGCGGCGCGCGGCTTCTGCCGACGAGGCTTGTGCTGACGCAGCGAGTGACTGATGCCCGTTGGAGCCAGCCCGAGTTCGTGCGCTGACGTCGCCGTCTCTAAGCTTCGCCCGCGGCCTGTTCCACCGCAGCGCACCGCCCGAATCACCGATCCTTTGCATTCCGACGTGCCTGCCCTGCGCCACGCCGAGATCGCGGCCATCTATCATGGGCTGCGCGTGGCGGGAGACTTTTACGAATTCCTGCGGGCGAGTCGGTCGCGCGTGCTCTTCGGATTGTTTCGACATCGCCGGCCGCCGCGAGGATACTCGCGAGATCCTCATCGCTGCGCAGGAAACCTTCCGAACTCGCGCCTGAGCTTTTTGCGGATGAGGATCTGAACGAACCGGTAGCCATGATCGAACTCTCCCAGCAGCTCAACCGGACGATCTTGCATTGTGCCGGAGTGCGCAGTTGTCCGGCATTCATTGGCTGCCACAACGAGAGGATCTGGGGACAGTATGCTAATGCGAACGCGGGGCACACGCCCGCCCTGCTGCGCGCGATCAGACGGGCATCCGCGCCGCTTCGACGCCACCGGGTTGCCGCTCGGCCTTTTTTCCGCCACACCACACGGAGCGCTTCGACTTGCGCCTTGACGCCGGGTGCCGGTTCGCCTGGTCGTCTCACCAGCGGATTTGTGGAAGCGGGATGCGAGGGAGAGAAGAATTCGGATTGGAAGGCACGAAAAGCAGCCTGCAAGAGGCACCTCTCACGTCCAGCGCGCCGAATCTGTGACTATTTTGCGGGCGGTACAGCAATTTGCGCAGACTGCTCCCAAGCATAATGACGTGACTGCGCTGGCCCTGGTGCGGTCGGCGACCGTCCTATTACCGAAGGTCCCTACCTAGCTAGAGCGCTTCGGTTCTCCAAGGCCACACAAGGTGGCACTAAACGATGCAACCTCTGGACCAGCAAATCAAACCCTGACCGGCGGACTGGGACAAAAATACTGGCCAGTGTGAGCATGACTAGCAGGAAAGTTTGTAGGGTCTACCACCTTCACCGGAGAGACAAGACTCCAGGAACGATATGGAATTGGTGTCTTGCGCCGCTAAGGAGGGGAAGAGATGCTCTGGACCCTTTCGTTATCCTGCTGGTCTTGTGGTTGTTGGGGTTGGTGAGTTCGTACACATTTGGCGGCTTCGTCCACCTACTGTTGGTGCTGGCCGTGATCGTTCTGATCATCAACCTGGTGACCGGCCGCAGAGGCGCTGTCTGATTGGCTGACGACGAGTGCCGGTAGTAGCTGCATCCCCTGCTTAAACTGGCGGCACTCACGGCAAGAGTCAAGGAACAAAGGGAAAGGCCGACTCCGGAAGGTCGGGCTTTTGTTTTTGCTAGCGTGGCTCCGACGCAGCGGCTGACTTCTCTCCGGGCAGGGCTGCGTAGACGGCGGGATCACGGCGCAGACTTCCCGAAATAGGAAGCGGTCGGTCCAGTGCGGGAGAGTGAAATCGCGGTGGTCCACCTGGGCGCGATGCGGCTCTTGCGTGAATCGCAGGTGCAGCTCCGGAAGGCCCACAAGAGGGGAACGGTGCCGACCAGGGACTCGCGCTCGTCGTCGATCCACTTGCCCTTGAAATTCATTCTCTTCCATGGAGACGAGCGAGAGTCTCCTGCTGGAGTTTCCGAAATGCCGGTTCGCTCAGGGCAGATTCCGCCTGACGTTGTAGTTGATCGTGATCAGCCTTCGGGCGGCGCTGCCGTCGCAGTCGCATCGAGGTCGCCGCCGAGCTGGAGAGCGATAGACGCGGAACAGGCCGGCGTCGGGCGCGAGGTTCTTGCGCAGGACGCGCTGTTGCAGGACGAGAGGGGGCGGTCGCTCTCGTTGATGGCGTTTCTGGAGATCATGATGCGGTGGTCGCCGTCCATGAGGTAGAGCGGGGCGGAATCCCGGTGAAAGGCGATGCCGAGGCCGAGCTCCATCTGGGGCAGTCCGGAACGCTCGAAAGCAGTTCGTTGTAGCCGCGCACCAGGCTCCAGGATTTCCCAGGCGAGAACGCAGGCGCGGCTCACGGCCAGCATGGCTTCGCCTTCGCGCTCGAAAGCGGGGCCACGATGATGGCGTCACCTTCGGGAAGACCTTGCTGGCAAAGACCGTATTTTCGCGAGCAGCTTGTTGACGGGCTCGTAGGAAATTCAGGCTGAAGTAGAGGCAGCGTTCATGCCTTTTTCCATCAGCGAGCGACGCCAGGATGGACGAGTCGCGGACGTCGGCCTTGGGGATGACGTGATGCAGCACGCGGAACCTCGGCGGGCTTTTCGGTCCTCGGGCGGCAGGAACTCGTAGAGCATGCCGTTGAGGCTGGAGAGTTCGCGGACTTTGTCGTCGGAGATTAAGTTGATGCTGTCGAGGCCGCTGGTGGTCTTCGAGGCCTCGGCGGTCGCGGTGGATAGCAGAAGAGATCGCGGAGCAAGGCGGGCGGCGATGCGGGTGCGCTCGGGACCGCGTGGAACTTACTACGGCCGATGGCGGCGTGGAGGCGGTCGGCAGGAAGCTTTGCCTTCGCGATCGATTTTCTACGCGGGCGCATTCCTCGCGAGAGATCAAAGCGTTCTTCAGCTGCTGGGGATTCACGCGGGCGTATTCGCCCAACAGGCCCACGGCTTCGTAAGACGCCATCACGTGAGGAAGAATGTTTTCTTTCTGGAGCATGCGGGTCCAGAGGTCGAGACGGTCTTTATACTGATACTGAGATTGCTGCCATCAGTCTGAGCGGCGGCCTCGCCGGTTCCTACCAGCGTGGCGGCGTTTCTCGGGGACGTTGAGAGCTTCGTTCCAGCAGGTTGTCGTCGGAGGGCTCTTCGGTATCCGAGTTCGCGCAGGAAGGTTAAGGCTAGCTGGCCGGAGATCGCGAAGAACGTGTCGGATCCTTATCGAAGTTGCCGAACATGTAGTAGTGCTCGGCGCAGAGATAGTCGTCGCGCCGTCTTCGGTGAGGATGAGCGGGTTGAGAAACAGGCGATACCGAGGCGAGCTTGCTCGCACCGCTCCGCAAGTCGAGGCGGCCGCCAACTAACAACGGTCGGATCACCACGCGTCACCGCGGCGGTGGGCACAAGCGGCGGTATCGCATCGTCGACTTCCGCCGCACCAGGGCAATGTCCCGCGCGCGTCGCGGCGGTCGAGTACGATCGAACCGCTCAGGCCCGGCTCGCCTTGTTGCATCTACATCGACGGTGAGAAGAGCTACATCCTGGCGCCCGTGGACTCCGCGTCGGCGACAAAGTGATGGCGGTGTGTCGAGGCCGACATCCGTCCCGGCGAACTGTCTGCCGCTCAAGAACATCCCGCTCCGGTACGATGGTGCACAACATCGAGCTCCGGGCGAGGCAAGAAGGCGAAGCAGATGGTGCGCAGCGCCGGTGACGCCGCACAGCTGATGGCGAAGGAGGGCGAGCACGCTCTCGTCAGAAGCTCCCGATCCGGTGAGCAGCGGCTCGTGCGCATCGAGTGTCGCGCGACCATCGGTCAGGTCGGTAACCTCTGATCACGAAAACATCTCGTTCGTGCGAAAGCCGGAAGGACGCGCTGGAAGGGTCGTCGCTCCAGCGTGCGCGCATCGTCGATGAATCCGGTCGACCATCCCACACGGTGGAGGTGAAGGTCGGTCGAAGGGTAACCACCCGACGACGCCCTGGGGACAACCGTCACGGGGCTACAGGGCCCGTCGCAGCGAAGCGGACCAACCGGTTCATCGTCATGCGACGCAAGAAATAGGCGCGGGGGCGCAGCGACGTGGCACGTTCGATAAAAAAGGTCCGTTCATCGACCAGCATCTCCTGAAGAGGTGGAGAGCATGAGATGACCTCGGGCGAGCGCAAGGTCACCAAGACCTGGATCGCGCCGTTCGACGGTCATCCCCGACATGAGTCGGTCACACCTTCGCGGTCCCACAATGGCCGGAAGTTCATCCCGGTGTTCTGCGGCGAGAACATGGTGGGGCACAAGCTCGGTGAGTTCTCGCCGACGCGCATCTTCCACCAGCACTCGGGCGCGCGCAAAGCCGACGTGGAAACCGGGCGCGAAGCCGCCGCCGGGCAAGTAGAACGCAGAGGATCGTCATGGAATCGCGAGCCAGTCACGCGCCACGTGCGCATCGGTCCCCAAAAGGCGCGCCTCGTCGTCGACTTGATCCGCGGCAAGCGCGTCGAGGAGGCGATCGGCGTCCTCGAGTTCAACCCGCGGCGCGCGGCCAAGGTGGTCGCCAAGACGCTCAAGTCGGCGATCGCCAACGCCGAGTCGACCCACAACGTCGACGTCGACACGCTCTACGTCAAAGCAGCGTGGGTGGACGGCGCACAAACGCAAAAGCGATTTCTTCCACGAGCGCACGGACTGCGCAACGCGCGTCATCAAGCGCTCGAGCCGCATCACGATCGTCGTCGACAGAGCGTAAAGGCGTAGGGGCCAGAGGCCGATGGGACAGAAAGTTCATCCGAGGAGGCTTCCGGCTCGGCGTCATCGAGGGTTGGGACTCCAAGTGGTACGCAAGCCGGGAGTACGCGACCCTGCTCCACGAGGACATCCGCGATCCAGTCAGTTCATCAGCGCCGGCTCTACCACGCGGGTATCGCCAAGGTGGAGATCGAGCGCGCCGCCAACAAGGCCAAGGTCAACGTTCACACCGCGCGTCCGGCATCGTCATCGGCAAGAAGGGCGCCGAGATCGAGAGCTCAAGGGCGAGCTCAACCAAGCTGACCTCGCGTGACTGCTTCATCAACATCCACGAGGTCCGATCGACCCGACATCGATGCCCAGTTGGTTGCCGCAGAACGTCGGGTTGCAACTCGAGCGGCGTGTGGCGTTCCGCCGCGCGATGAAGGAAGCGGTCGCGCGTGCGATGCGCATGGGCGCGCTCGCGCATCCGCATTCAGTCGTCAGGTCGCCTCGGCGGCGCCGAGATCGCGCGCCGCGTTGTGGTATCGCGAGGGTCGCGTGCCGTTGCACTACGCTGCGCGCGGAAATCGGCTACGGTCTCGCCCAGGCGTGCACCACCTACGGCGTGATCGGCGTGAAGGTGTGGATCTTCCGCGGCGAAGTGATCTCGCGTCAGGAAGAAAGGCAGCGCCAGGCTGTCGGCGCTTCGTAGGCTGAGAACCCATGCTCGCACCGAAAAAAAGTCAAACATCGGAAGATGATGAAGGGACGCCGCGGCAGCTCGGCCTGGCGCGCAGGTCCGGCTGGCATTCGGCGATTTCGGCCTGCAGGCGACGGATCGCGGATGGCTGACCGCGCGCGAGATCGAAGCGGCGCGTGTCGCGCTCACGCGTCACATCAAACGTGGCGGACGCGTCTGGGTGCGTATCTTCCCGGACAAGCCCATCACCAAGGAAGCCGGCCGAAACGCGCATGGGAAAAGGAAGAGGCAACTCGAGGCGTGGGTTGCCGTCATCAAGCCGGGGCGCATGCTGTTCGAGATGGAAGGCGTCCCGCCGGAAGTCGGGCGCGAAGCACCCGACTCGCGGCTCACAAGCTCTATTCCGACCCAGGTACGCGAGCGAGCAGGAGCGCACGGTGCAAGCTAGCCAAGCCCGCGACCTGTCCGAGGTCGAGCTCGACACGCGTCTTCGCGAGCTCGAGGAGGAGCTGTTCGGGCTCCAGTTGAAGCGCGCCACGAGTCGAGCTCGAGAACCCCATGAAGATGCGTCTGGTGCGGCGGGAGATCGCCCGCCTCCAGAGACCATTCAGCGCGAAGCGTCTCAAATAGGATGATCATGCACGCTCAGCGCAAGACTCGTACCGGAACCGTCATCAGCAACGCGATGTCCTGCCCGGCCGGCGTCGCCTCGAACTTCCAGGCGCGGCGACCCCGTACCCGTCTATCTGAAGCGCGGGCAAGGGGCTCGCAGCGTCTGGGACGTGGACGGCACCGAGTACACGCGACTTCCACGGCGGCTTCGGCGTCAACGTCGTCGGGCACGCGCACCCGAAGATCGTCGAGGCGATCGAGCAGGCCGCCCGACCGGCGATCGCACTTCGCGGTCACCACCGAGACGACGGTCGCGCTGGCCGAGGAGCTGTGCCGGCGCTTCCAGCTCGAGCAGATGCGGTTCGTGAACTCGGGCACCGAGGCGACGATGGACGCGATCCGCGTGGCGCGCGCCGCGACCGGCCGCGACAAGATCATCAAGATGGAGGGCTCCTACCACGGGCACCACGACTCGGTGCTGTTCTCCGTGGTCCCCGAGGCCGACGTGCTCGGACCTGCGCGACGGCGGCGGCGACGGCCAGGCCTGGTACACGACCGAGCTGACCTCGAAGGGCATCCCGCAGGCGCTCTGGGACGACACGCATCGTCGTGCCGTTCAACGACGCCGCGGCGCTCGAGCGCATGCGCTCGACGACCGCGGCGCGAGATCGCCGCGGTGATCCTCGAGCCGGTGATGATGAACATCGGCATCGTCGTGCCGAAGCCGGGCTACCTCGCAGGCGCTCCGCGACCGCGTGCGACAAGCACGGCGCGGTCCTGATCTTCGACGAGGTGAAGTGCGGCGGCGACGATCGCGTACGGCGGCGCGATCGAGCGCTACGGCGTGCAGCCCGCACCTGGCTGCGTACGCCAAGGCGATCGGCGGCGGCACGCCGATCGGCGCGTTCGGCGGCGAGGCCGCGATGCATGGAGTGGGTCACGAAGGGCGCCGCGCAGCAGGGCACGTTCAACGGCAACCCGCTCGTCGTCGGCCGCCGGGCTCGCCGCGCTCACCGAGGTGCTCACGCACGGACGCGTACGACGCACCTCGGCAAGCTCGGCACGCTGCTCTGCCGAGGGCTGCGACCGGGCGATCGCCGAGACCGGCATCCCCGCCCACACGGTCGACCTCGGCGCGAAGGGCTGCGTGTCGTACCGGCGCCGAGCCGCTGCACGAACTACCGCGACTTCCTCGAGACCAGCCCGAGCTCTACTGCGCGTCGTACCCGTGGATCGATCAACCGGGGCATCTTCATGACCCCCGGCGACGAGGAGCAGTGGACGATCTCGGTGCAGCACACCGAGGACGACATCCGAACGTACGTCGACGCGTTCGGCGAGTTCTGCCGGAGCTCGCCGTAGCTGACGCACGGATCGACCGAGTCGCCTCGAGCCGGCCCGTCGGGCCGGCCCGTGCGCGTCGACCATGGAGGGCAACCGCATGCCGATGCACGAGTACGACGGAGGAGACCGAGCGACTCGCGCTGCGCGATCGTCGCGTACGCGCGCGAACCGATCGCGAGCCCGCAACCGCTCGACCGGCACGGTCCTCGGCCGACGAGCTCGACGCGCGCGCGGGCCGGACGCATCGTCACCGCCGAGGGCATCGGCTGGGAGGAGGCGCTGCGCATCTGGGCCGAGGTGCTCGCCCCGGCCACGATCTCCACCGACCACCCGCCGTCGCTCGCGTTCGTGCCCGGCGCGCCGACGAAGGCGAGCGTCCTGTTCGACCTGCGTCGTCGGCGCGTCCGTCGACGATCGCGGCGGGCTGGATCGACGGCGCCGGCGCGATCTGGGCCGAGAACCAGGCGCTGCGCGTGGGTCGCCGACCTGGCCGGGCTTCCGCCGGACGCCGGCGGGGTGCTTCGTCTCGCGGTGGCTCGGCCGGGAACCTGTCGGCGCTCGGTGGCGCGCGCGGCACGCCGCCGCCGAGCGCCGAGGCGCACCCGCCCGCGTGGCGGATCGCGGCCGTGCGACACGCGCGCACTCGAGCGTCGCATCGGCGGCCGCACGCGTGATGGACGTCGACGTGCTCGATCGTGCCCCGACGACGAGCGCGGGCGGCTGACGGGCGAGCGCGCTCGCGCGACGCTCGACGCGGACGGCGGTCGACGGCGTCTTCGCGGTGGTCGGCGAGCGCCGGCGCGACGAACGCCGGGACCGTCGACGACCTCGGCGGGCATCGCCGACGTCTGCGCCGAGCGCGGGCATCTGGTTCCACGTCGACGGCGCCTACGGCGGCGGCGGCGCTGCTGGCGCCTGAGCGTCCGGCCCGCTGTTCGACGGGATCGAGCGCGCCGACTCGTTCATCGTCGATCCGCACAAGTGGCTGTTCGCGCCCGTACGACGCCTGCGCGCTGCTCTACCGCGATCCCGCGATCGCGCTGCGCGGCGCACCGCCAGGACGGCCTCGCTACCTCGACACGGCGAACGCAGCGCCCGATTGGAACCCGGCCGACTACGCGCTACCACCTGTCGCGTCGCGCACGCGGGCTGCCGCTGTGGTTCTCGCTCGCGACCTACGGCACCGACGCCTACCGCGAGCGCGGTCGAGTCGGTCCTGGCGCATCACCCGGCGAGACGGCCGGAGCGATCAGGACCGCACCGAGCCTCGAGCTGCTCATGGAGCCCGAGCCTGTCGCGTGGTGCTGTTCCGGCGGCGTCGGCTGGGCGGCCCGACGACTACGAGGCGTGGTGGCGGCGGCTGCTGGACGCACAGATCGCGTTCGTCCAGCCGACCTCATGGCAGGGCGAGAAGGTCGCGCGGCCTCTGCTTCGTGAACCCGCGCACCACGATCGAGCACGTCCGGGCCGTGCTCCACGGGCGACGATGCGCCTGAGGTCCGTGCTGCGGCCGATCGGCGTTCAGCGCGCCGCCGCGGATGCTGGGCGATCGCGTCAAGCGCTCGATACGCTGCTCGGTCGGCGGGGTGCGTCGAGAACAGGTTCGCCAAGCCGCCGGACGCGCACGCCCGGCGAGCGGGTTCATGATGAACAGGTGCGCCTCGGCCGGGCTGACGCTCGGCCGGCGGCGGACACCTGCTTCGTGGCGCACCTCGAGCTTGCGGAGCGCGCTCGCGAGCGCGTCGGGATCCGTGCGAGAGGTACGGCGCCGCGACTCGTCGGCCTGGTACTCGCGCGAGCGCGAGACCGCCATCTGGATGATCGGCCGCCGCGATCGGGCGCCAGGATCCACGCGAGCGAGCAGCGCCGATCCGCCGTCCGCGGTTGTCGTCGCCCGCCGAAGAAGAACGCGAACCGGGCGAGGAACGTGATGCGCCGTGCCGATCGCGGCCGCGATCGACGCGATCAGGATGTCGCGGTTCGCGCACGTGGGAGAGCTCGTGGGCGAGGACGCCGCGCAGCTCGCGCTCGTCCAGGATCTGCAGGATGCCCTTCGTCACGGCGACTTGACGCGTGCTGCGGGCTCCGCCCGGTCGCGAACGCGTTCGGCTGCTGCATGTCCGAGACGTAGATCTCGCGGCATCGGCATCTGTTCGCGTCGCGCCAGCTCGCGCACGATCCGGTAGAGCTGCGGGTACTCCTGCTCGGTCACCGGCTTCGAGCGGGTGCGTCGCGATCGGCGATCGTGTCCGGAGAACCAGTACATCGCGAAGTTGAAGACCAGCGCGAACGCCGAGCGCGAGCACCGGCCCCGGACGTGCCGCCCGATCGACGCCGCCGATCAGCACGAACAGCGCCGCCGAGCGCGGCGATCAGGATCCAGGTCTTGCATGCGGTTGATACCGGGCGTCATCGTCGCATCCCTCCTCGAGCGTACCACCGGCCGGATACGTGGTGCGACGCTCGGCCGAACCGTCAGAGTTCAGCCGGCGCGTCAGCGCCGACGAGCGGAGATCTCGCGGCCAGGCGATGCGGGTTCGGCAGACGACGACCGACGATCGCCACGGTCGCGGCCAGCGACCACCGCGGTCACCAGGGCCGGGCGAACGCATCCGCGACTCGTCGTCGGCCGGTCCTCGAAGATCATCTGCGTCGGGATCGCGAAGTAGTACCCCACGCTGATCACGGAGTTGACCACCATCGATCGACGGCGAGCCACGGCCGATCCCGCCGCGCTCGATCGCCGCCTGGAAGATGCAGCAGCTTCGCCCAGAACCCGCCGGTCGGCGGCACGCCGGCCAGCGAGCACCATGAACGCGGTCATCGCGACGGCCAGCAGCGGCGCCGTCGTCGCCAAGCCCGGCGAAGTCCTCGATCAGCAGGCGCGGCTCGCGCCGGCTGACCGCGGTCGTCACCGCGAACGCGCCGATGTTCATGATCGCGTAGATCAGGATGTAGGCGACCGCCGCCGGAGAACGCCGACGCGGTTCACCGCGGCGTCGCGCCGACACCAGCGCGAACGGCAGCAGGATGTAGCCGGCCTGCGCGATCCCCGAGTACGCCAGCAGCCGCACCACCTGGCGTCTGCTGGAGCGCGACGAGGTTGCCGAGCGTCATCGTCGCGATCGACAGCGCCGCGAAGATCGGCGCCCAGAACGTCGCACTGCGTGGATGAACGCCGACGAACATCAGCTGCAGCAGCCCGGCGAACCCGGCGGCGCTGGACGCCACCGCCAGGAACGCCGCGACCGGCACCGGCGCGCCCTCGTAGGTGTCGGGCGCCCAGAACTGGAACGGCACCGCGCGACACCTTGAACGCGAAGCCGACGACCACGACGAACAGGATCGCCGCGAACGCGAGCGTCTCGCTCGGCCGCGTCGATGTTCGACAGCGCCGCTGCGCGATCGCGTCGAGTTGCAGTCGCGCCCGTGAGCCCGTAGATCAGGCTCATGCCGTAGAGCATCACCGCGGTCGACAGCACGCCGATCAGGAAGAACTTCAGCCCGCCCTCGCTCGACCTGGACGTCGCCCTTGCGGAACGCCGCCATCAGGAACCCGGGCGCCGAGACCAGCTCGAGCGCGATGAACAGCAGCAGCAGGTCGCGCGACGACGGCATCAGCGATGCAGCCGAGGAACGACGTGAGCAGCAGGAAGTAGTACTCGCCCTGGTAGAAGCCGCCGTCGCGGAAGTACCGGTACGAGATGACCAGCACGACGATCGCGACCGACAGGAAGAACGATCTTGAACAGGATCGCGGAAGTCGTCGACGACGTAGGCGCCGCCGAACGTGACTCGGCGCCGTCGCCGATCAGCGTGAGCGTGGCGATCGAGCGCGGCGAGCGATGCCGATCGAGCGCCGATCGACATCGACCACGACTTGCGCTTGGCGAGCAGGAAGACGTCGACGACCAGCACGACGCAGGATCGTGCCCGCCAGGATCAGCTCCGGCAGGATCGCGTGGTAGTCGATCGACCTGGTTCATCGCCGCCGATCAGACCCTGCACGAGCGCGGTCGACGCCGACGGCCTCGTCGGTGACGCCGAAGATCAGCCGCGGATCAGAGCCGAGCACCACGATCGCGACCAGCAGCGGCACCCACGCGACCCACTCGACCGTGAGGACGTCGCGGAACGCGTGCTCCTTCCATCGCTCGGGCATCGTGCCCATGTTCACGCGCTGGAGCATCCACAGGAAGTAGCCGGCCGTCAGGATCGTCCCGATCCCGCCGACGATCCATGAACGTCGCGGAACAGGCCGACGTCGACAGGCCCGAGCTCGGCGTTCGGGCTGAACGACGAGAGCAGCGCCATGACCTCGCCCCAGAACCCGGCGAGGCCCGGCAGCCCGAGCGACGCGATCGCGCACGAACGCGAAGATGCCCGCCAGCTTCGGCATCTGCTGCGACATGCCGCCGCCGATCTCGGCGATCTCGCGCGTGTGGTAGCGGTCGTAGATCGAGCCGACGCAGAAGAACAGCATGCCGGTGATCACGCCGTGCGCCACCATGCCGAAGATCGCCGCGTTGATGCCGATCGTGGTGAGCGTCGCGATGCCGAGCATCACGAACCCCATGTGGCCCACCGACGAGAACGCGATCAGGCGTTTCAGGTCCTTCTGCGCGAGGCACGCGAGCGCGCGCGTAGACGATCGCCGATCACCGCCAGGCAGCCCGATCCACGGCGCGTAGCGTCTGGCGCCGCCGTCGGCAGGATCGGCAGCGCGATCCGGATGAAGCCGTACGTGCCCATCTTCAGCATGATCGCCGGCCAGCAGGACCGAGCCGATCGTCGGCGCCTCGGTATGCGCGTCGGGCAGCCACGTGTGGAACGGCCACATCGGCACCTTGACCGCGAACCCGAGGCGCGATCGCCCCGAAGACGACCAGCTGGAAGTCGTGCGCGAAGCCGCCGGCCGCGCGCGAACTCCGTGAGCTGCACGCATGTCGAACGTGTGCGCCGGCCGGGTCGACGGCCGTTGAAGTACAGCGCCAGGAACCCCAGCAGCATGAACACCGACCCGAACAGCGTGTACAGGAAGAACTTGATCGAGGCGTACTGGCGGTTCGCGGAGCCCCAGATCCCGATCAGGAAGTACATCGGGACCAGGACCAGCTCCCAGAAGACGAAGAACAGGATCAGGTCGAAGGCGATGAACGTCCCGGCCATGCCGGTCATCGAGCAGCAGCATCAGCGCCACGAACGCCTTCGTCCGCCCGGGCTCGGGCACGTAGCGCCACGTGTAGATCGCGCACAGGAACGACGAGCACGAACGTCAGCACGTACAGCGGCATGCGAGATCCCGTCGATCCCGACGTGGTAGCGGGCGCCGATCGCCGGGATCCACTCGACGTTCAGGACGAACTGCAGGCCCGCCGCTGCGCGCGTAGTCGAAGCCGATCGCGATCGCGACGGCGCAACGACGAAGCGCCGCGCCGGTGACCAGCGATCCCGAGGCCCGCGACCAGCCGGTCCTTCTCCTTGGGCACCAGCATGATCACGAGCGCGCCTGACCATCGGCAGCAGCGTCGTGATCGTGATGGCCGATTCTGTCCCAGGCTCATCGAGCTCCTCCTCTCGCTGTCAGACCAGCTTCGCGAAGACGATCAGCGCAGCACCACGCCGCACGAACAGACCGACCGGCGTACCACTGCACGCTGCCGGACTGGATCGTACTGCAGGAGCCCTGCCGAAGGCTCCATCGCGGTGCCGGCGCGCCGTTCACGACGCCGTCGATCACGTTCCCGGTCGAACCAGATGACGACCGCGCGCGAGACCCGCGGTGCCGTCGTGCCCGCGCCGTTCACGACGGCGTCGAGCACGTGCTGGTTGAACCAGTAGACGGCCGCCGACACGCGTGTCGCGCACCGGGTCGCACGATGCCGTCGCAGTAGAAGTCGTCGATGTAGTAGCGTGTGCTCCAGCAGGTCGTCAGGCGCCACCGAGCCTGCGTGAGCGGATCGGCGCTCGCGCCGCGGCGAGTAGACGCTTGCCACGCCGGCAGATGCCGACGAGCGCCGCGGCGAGTGCCGACGAGCGGCGATCCAGCGGCTCGAAGATGGAGCGCCTCGGGCTCGCCGCAGAAGCACCCACTCGAAGAACGGCGCGCGAGGGCTGCGGAGCGCCGAGCGAACCCGACGATGACGATCGCGACCGGCCAGGACCACGAGCGGGCCGGTCATCGACTGCGGGCGACTCGTGCGGATGCGCGTGGCCCCGGTACGTCCCGAAGAACGTCAGCAGCACCATCCGCGTCGTGTAGAACGGCGGTCAGCACCGCGCCGACCAGCATGACGGCGAACCAGTAGCGTCGTGAGTCCTTCGGGCGGCCACGATGATCTCGTCCTTCGACCAGAACCCCGACGAACGGCGGCACGCCGGCGAGCGCGGCGCGATCCGATCAGGAACGTCCAGAACGTGACCGGCATCGTGCTTCCGGAGCCCGCCCATGTCGCTCATGTTGTTGGAGTGGACCGCGTGGATCACCGACCCGGCGCCGAGGAACAGCAACGCCTTGAAGAACGCGTGCGTGAACAGGTGGAACATCGCCGCCGTGGCGACCGGCCGGCCCGACGCCGACATCGACGGCGACCATGTACGCGAGCTGGGAGATCGTGGAGTACGCGAGCACCTTCTTGATGTCGTCCTGCACCAGCGCGAGGAACGCGGCGCCAGCAGCAGCGTGATCGCGCCGATGATCGCCGACGACGTGCAGCGCGACCGGGTCGGCGCTGACGAAGACCTCGAACGGCCGCGCGACCAGGTAGACGCCCGGCCGCGACCATGGTCGCGGCGTGGATCAGCGCCGAGACGGGCGTCGGGCCCGCCATCGCGTCGGGCAGCCAGACGTGACAGCGGGAACTGCGCGCGACTTGCCGATCGTGCCGCCGAACAGCAGGAGCGCCGCGCGCGGTCACGAGCAGCGTCGACGAGCTCGTGGCTCGTCACGACGTCTGCGCCGATCACCTGGATGTTGGACGTGGTGCATCCCGGTCGCGAAGATCAGCGCGAAGATGCCGAACATGAACGGCACGTCGCCGATCCGGGTCGTGATGAACGCCTTGATCGCCGGCGTCGGAGTTCTGCGTGGTCCTCGTACCAGTGCCCGATCAGCAGGTACGAGCAGACGCCCATGACCTCCCACCCGACCAGCAGCTGGAACAGGTTGCGACGCGACGACCGACGTCGAGCATCGCGCCGGTGAAGCAGCGACAGCACGACGTAGAACCACGTGTAGCGGACGTCGCCGTGCATGTAGCCCAGCGAGTAGATGTGCACCATCAACGACACGACGGTGACCACGACGAGCATCACCGCGGTCAGGCCGTCGACGTAGAAGCCCGAGCTGCACGTGGAGCGAGCCGATCGTGAACCACTCGACGTCGCGTCTCGTACGGTCCCGCCGCCCTGGACGAAGTGCCACGGCAACGCCGAGCGACATCACGAAGCCCGCGCCGATCGCGCGCGATCCCGTAGACCGGCCCCTCGCCGGGCGTCCGCTTGCCGAAGAACAGCGTGAGCGCCGCCGAGATGAACGGCAGCAGCGACGATCAGCCACGCGTGCTGCGACGAACCAGCCCGCGCCGCTCGCGGCCGCGTGGAACCCTCCGCTCCGAGCAGCCCTACCACTTGAGCAGGTCCACTTCGTCGACGTTGATCGTGGCCCGGTTGCGGAAGAGCAGGATGACGATCGCGAGCCCGATCCCGACCTCGGCCGCCGCGACGGCGATCACGAACAGCGCGAAGACCTGCTCCGGTGACGTCCTGGAGCTCGGCGGCGAACGCCGACCAGGTTGACGTTGACGGCGTTCAGCATCAGCTCGATCGCCATCAGCACCATGACGGCGTTGCGGCGCGCGAGCACGCCGTAGATCGCCCGCGGAGAACAAGCAGCGCGGAGAACAGCAGCACGAGCGGCAGGCGGATCACGTCAGCTGCCCTCGTCCCGTCGCGCCAGCACGATCGCGCCGATCAGCGCGGCGAGCAGCAGGAACGACACCGCCTCGAACGGCAGCACGTAGGTCGCGTGAACAGCGCGCTGCCCACGACGTCGGTCGCTGCCGGCGCGCTCGGCGCGGCCGGCGGTCGTGCGAGCGGCCACGCGTCTGAGATCAGCGACGCCGAGGCCGACGAACGACGACCACCGCGACGACGGCCCCGACGGCGCGGTTCTGGTAGTCCGAGCGTGTCGCGCCCGATCGGCGCCTTCGTGAGCATCAGACCGAACAGGAACAGGATCACGATGGCGCCGACGTAGATCAGGATCTGCACCCATCCGACGAACTCCGCCCCGAGCAGCAGGAACGCGATGCCGACCGGCGGCGAGCGTCACCACCAGGTACAGCGCCGCGTGCACCACGTTGCGGGCGGTGACGACCGCGATCGGCCGCGATCGAGCCGATCACCGCGACGGCCGACGAACGCGTACTCGTGCGCGTTCACGACGTCTCGGCCTCCGTCAGGGCGCCTCGGCGCCCTCCTCCAGAGCGCCGGCGGCGGCAGCGACGGTGTAGGTCCATTCCTCCAGCCGCTCCTTCTCGTGGGTCAGCTCGTCGATGTCGTACTCCGCGTACTCGAACTCGCGGCTCCAGAACAGCGCGTCGAACGGGCAGACCTCGACGCAGATGCCGCAGTACATGCAGAGCGCGTAGTCGATCGCGAACCGGTCGAGGATCTTGCGCTGAGCGTGCGCGACCGCCGCCGGCGGCGGTCGTGCGTCTCCTTGTGGGCGTCGATGTAGATGCACCAGTCGGGGCACTCGCGCGAGCACTTGTAGCAGACCGTGCAGTTCTCCTGCTTGAGCGCGATCACGCCGCGCGATGCGCGCCGGCAGGTCGGGCTTGACGTGCGGGTACTGCACGCGTCACCGACCGGCTGCAGCATCGTGCGGAGCGTGACGCCGAGGCCCTTCACAGACGAGCCCTGACCGATCCCTGTCCTGCTGGAGCTGCGTCGTCCATGTCATCAGACACGCCACCTTGTCACGACCGACGACGCACGACCAGTGATCATACGCGAGCGCGAGCGGCATGAGCCCGATCCACGCGAACGCGCTGGAGCTGGTCCTCGCGCAGCCGCGGGAACGTCGCCCGCAGCCAGATGATCACGAACGACAGCGCGAAGATCTTGCCGAACATCCAGAACGGACCCAGGGATGAACGCGCAAGCCCGGCAGCGGCTGGTACCCGCCCAGGTACAGGACGGCGGCGATCGCCGACATCACCACGATGCCGCCGTACTCGGACAGCAGGAAGAACGCGAACTTCAACCCCGTGTACTCGGTGTAGGCGCCGAAGATGATCTCGGAGTCGGCGACCGGCATGTCGAACGGCGGGCGCGGTGAGCTCCGGCGACCGCCGCCATCATGAAGATCACGAACCCCACCAGCTGCCAGCGGCAGACGACGTACCAGCAATGCGCGCTGCGCCTCGACGATGCCGAGCAGCGACATGCGTCCCGGCCTGCATCACGATCGCGGCCGCGGCGAGCACCAGCGGGCAGCTCGTAGGCGATCAGCTGCGCGGCCGCGCGGAGCGCCCGATCAGCGAGAACTTGTTCGCGGAGGACCAGCCGGCCATCAGGACGCCGATCACCGACGCTCGAGGACATCGCCAGCACGAAGAAGACGCCGACGTCGAGGTCGAGCGCGTAGCAGCGTCGGGCCGAACGGGATCACGACGAGCGTGACGATGTAGGGGATCAGCGCGACCGCCGGCGCCAGCGAGAACACCCCGCGGTCCGCGGCCGCCGGGACGACGTCCTCCTTCTGGATGAACTTCACGCCGTCGGCGACCAGCTGGGCCCAGCCGTGGAACACGCCGGCCTCCATCGGCCCCAGGCGCGCCTGCATGTGCGCGAGCACCTTGTGCTCCATGTAGCCGACGGCCGAGCGGCACGACGAGGAAGACGACCAGCACGACGACGGCCGCCTTCAGCGACGAGCGCCAGCCAGTAGTTGCCGAACCGACGAGTCGAACGAGTGCCGAGGCGGCGCCGATCAGGACGTCGTCCTCCTCGTCCTCCTCGCCCTCGACGGCCCCCGGCCACGGCTTGGCCTCGCGGCGTCATCAACGGGAAGTCCTTGCGCAGCGGGTAGCCCCTCGAACGGCTCGGCGAGCAGCAGCCTGACCGGGTGCGGATGGCCCTCGAACCGGATCCCGAACATCTCCATCGTCTCCCGCTCGTGCCAGTTCGACGTCGGGAACAGGTCGCTGATCGTGGGCACACACGGGTCCGTCGTGCGGGCAGCCGCACCTTCACGCGCACGTCGTGGTGGTGCTCGGTCGAGAAGAGGTGCGGTGACGACCTCGAAGCCCGTCCTCGGGGCCGAGGTCGACGCCGCCGGTGAAGTCGCAGTAGTCGCACGCGAAGCTCCGGCTCGTCGCGGCAGGAACCGGCAGACGTCGTGGTAGCGATCGACCGTGACCGTGGCGACGGCGTGCGTGCCGAAGGCGTCGGCGACCTCGACGTCGTCGCCGAACCGCGCCCGCAGTCGGGACCCGATCTCGTCAGCGAGACAGCGGTGCGTCCCAGCTGCGGAACTTCTCCTGGATGTCCTCGTCCTTGATCTTCTCCTGCAGCCGGATGATGCCGTGCAGCAGCGCCTCGGGCCGCGGAGGGCAGCCCGGGCACGTAGACGTCGACCGGGATGATCTGGTCGACGCCCTTGCGTCACGGAGTAGCTAGTCCCAGTACGGCCCGCCGCAGTTGGAGCACGACCCGAACGAGATCACGTACTTCGGGCTCCGGCATCTGGTCGTACAGCCGCTTGATGGCCGGCGCCATCTTGTCGGTCAGCGTGCCCGCCACCACGCAGCAGGTCCGCCTGGCGCGGGCCGTGCGCGAACGGGATCACGCCCAGCCGGATGAAGTCGTTCTTCGCGGTGGAGGCGGCGATGAACTCGATCGAGCAGCACGCGAGGCCGAAGTTGAAGACCCAGAGCGAGTAGCGCCGCCCCCAGTTCAGGACGAACTGCACCGGCTGGATCTTGGCGATCGGCGTCTTCTCGGTGATCACGCCCACTGTCAGGACCCCTTGCGCCATGCGTACAGCAGCCCCACCGCGAGGATCCCGATGAAGATGGCCATCTCGACGACGGCCGTGATAGCCCGAGCGCTCTCGAACACGCGGGCCCACGGGAACAGGAAGACGCGACTCCACGTCGAAGATCACGAACAGGAACCCGTAGACGTAGTAGCGGACCTGGCTCTGGGACCAGCCCTTCACCGACCGGATCGATCCCGCACTCGTACGTGGTGAGCTTGCCGCCGACGTTCGGCCGGTCGGGGGCGATCAGCCGAGCGGCTCCGAACGCGACGGCGACGAGCAGCGCTCCCGCGACGGCGACCGCGAGCACTACCGCGTAGGACACCGTAGTAGTTAGGCACGCTTGTGAACGAGTTTCCTCGAAGGCTGCCGGATCCTAGCAGCGGCTATCGCTCCGACGGTGCGTCGTGGCTAGCATCGTCTCACGGGTCAGCGCCGCAACGGATCGCGAGGAACCGCGCGAGCTGCACCAAGCGCGCGTTGCGCGCGGCCCGCCGGCAGGCTCGCTGGCCAGCCCGACGCGCGCGACGAACCTCGGCCGCCGACGGCGCCGCGCGCGTGGTCGGATCGAGCCTCCGCCGCGGACGATCTCGCAGCGCTCGGTCAAGCCGCTCGCCGTCGGGCGGTCCGTGGCCGAGGATGCGTGGCGAGCTCCTCTCGGTCCGGCCGTCGTGGAGCGCGTGCAGCACGGGCAGCGTGTAGACGCCCTCCCGCAGGTCGGTCCCGGCTCCTTGCCGAGCTCGAGCTGGGTCGACGGTGATGTCCATGATGTCGTCGGAGAGCTGGAAGCGCCATGCCCGAGCGGCGTCGCCGAACGCCTCCGAGCGATCTCGACGTGCTCGGGCGGCGGCGTCCGAGAGCATGCCCCCGAGCCGGCAGGAGGTGGCGATCAGCGACGCCGGTCTTGCGGCGGATCGATCTCCAGGTAGTCGCTCTCTGGTCTGTTCGACCTGCGCCGGCGGCTGTCGACCTCGCGGATCTGGCCCGTCGCACAGGACGGCGATCGTCCGCGCCAGCAGGCCGGCAGACGTCCGGTGCCCAGATCGGTCGAGATCTCCGGAGGCGCGCGCGAACAGGTAGTCGCCCGGTGAGGATCGCCGACCGTGTTGTCCCAGCGCGCGTTGGCCGACGGGACGCCGCGCGCGGTCGTCGGCCTCGTCGATCACGTCGTCGTGGTACAGCGTCGCCAGGTGCACGAGCTCGATCGCGACCGAGCCGCGCGATCAACCGCGGATCGGTCGGGTCGCCGAAGTAGCCGGCCAGCAGGACGAGCATCGGCGCGGAACCGCTTGCCGCCCGCCGCGAGCAGGTAGCGAGCGGTCGTCGGACGAGCAGGCCGGACGACTCACCCGCACGGCCTTCTCCAGCGCCTCCTCGACCCGGTCCAGGCGCGCCCGGATCTCGGCCTCGAGGGCCGCATCCGGGCGCCTCGAGTCCCGGGATCACGCTTCGGCTCATCGGATCACCACCTCAGGATCGAGGCCTGTTCGAGGATCCCGGCGATCAGGCCGGGAAGACGCCGAGGACCAGCGTGACGATAGCCGGGATCGCGAGTCGCGACCTGCGGCGATCAGCGGCAGCGTCCTCCTCGAAGCTCCCCTGCGGTTCCTGCATGTACATCAGGACGATCGACGCGGAGGTAGAAGAACGCCGCCACCACGCTCGCCACGACGCCGACCAGCGCGAGCGGCCAGTTGCCCGCGCGCGATCGCCGCGCTGAACACCGTCACCTTCGCGACGAACCCGACCGTGGGCGGGATGCCCGCGAGCGAGAGCAGGAACGACGGTCATCAGCGCCGGCGAGCAGCGGGCTCCGCTTCGAGAGGCCGGCGTACGCGTCGAGCGAGCGTCTGCTCCTCGCCTCGGCCGGACGACGAGCATCACGACCCCGAACGCCCCGAGCGTCATCAGCGCGTACGCGACCAGGTAGAACATCGCCGCGCGGATCCCGATGCTGTTCGACGACGGTCAGCCCGGTCAGGATGAACCCGGCGTGCGCGATGCTCGAGTACGCCAGCATCCGCTTGATGTCGCGACTGCGCGATCGCGAGCACGCTACCCGACGACGATCGACGCGGCCGCCAGGACGCAGATCGACCGGCGTCCAATCCCACGTGAGCGGCTGGAACGCCGACGTCGAGGACTCGGATCAGCGCGAAGAACGCGGCGACCTTCGTCGCCGCCGCCATGAACGCGATCACCGGGGTGGGCGCGCCCTGATACACGTCGGGCGTCCACATGTGGAACGGCGCCGCCGACACCTTGAACCCGAACCCGATCACCAGGAAGACGAACGCCAGCAGCGCGAGCGCCTGGTTGCCGGTCTGACCCGCGAGCGCGTTCGACGATGTCGGCCGTGATGCCGTGTCGTACCAGTGGCGCCGTACGCCCATCGCGACGCCGAACAGGAAGAACGCCGAGGAGAACGCCCCGAGCAGGAAGTACTTCATCGCGGCCTCGCTTCGCGCTCCGGCGCCCGGTGATCCCGGTCAGGACGTAGAGCGACAGCGACAGGATCTCGAGCGCCAGGAACACCACGATCAGGTCGGCTCGCGGCCGCGATCAGCGTCATCCCGGCGGTCGCGAACAGCATCGAGCGGGTAGAACTCCCCGCGATACGCATCGCCGGACGCGCGCGAAGTAGTGCGGTGCCGTAGACAGCAGCCCGATCGCGGCGATCCCGAGCAGCAGCAGCCGCGAGACCACCGAGAACCGATCGACCGCGACCATCCCGCGCCATCACGGTCGACGGCGCCGTCCCAGTGCCAGAGCGGGAACGTCGCCAGCGCCGGCCGCGATCAGGCCGGCGAACGCGAGCGCCAGGTGCCGACGGCCGCTCGGCCTTCGGACGCGATCGCCTCGTACGAGCAGGCGCGAGGATCGCCACGCCGGCAGAGGAACAGCTCGGGCGAGGATCGGCGCGAACTCGAGCGTCGGCGCGCGCGATCACGGCTCGCTCCGTTCGCCTGCGACGGCACCGTGGCGACCGACGTCGGTACGGCTGTGATCGGGCGACGACGTGCGCGATCACGGCTTGCGTCGCCGGATCGATGCGAGTCGGTGAGGAGCTTCGGGTAGACGCCGAAGACCAGCAGCAGCGCGAGCACCGGCGCCAGGACCAGCCACCTCGCGGAGATTCACGTCGGGCAGCGTGCCGGTGCTCCTCGCGGACCGGGCCGTACGCCATCCGCTGGTAGGACCACAAGCAGGTAGATCGCGGCGAGCACGACCGCGATCGCGGCCAGCGGCGCCGAACCACGTGGCTGACCGCGAACGTCCCGACGATCGCCAGGAACTCGCCGACGAAGCTGTTGAGTCCCGGCAAGCCCGACGGACGCGAACACCGCGAACAGGAACGCGCCGAGTCAGCCACGGCATCGACGCCCGCGAGGCCCGCCCATCTTCGCCGAGCTCGCGCGTGTGCGTTCGCTCGTAGACCATCCCGACCAGCAGGAACAGCGCGCCGGTCGACGAGGCCGTGGTTCACCATCTGCAGGACGCCGCCGGTGCACGCCCTGCTTCGTGAACGCGAAGATGCCCAGCACCACGAACCCCAGGTGCGACACGCGAGGAGTACGCGACCAGCCGCTTGCATGTCCGTCTGGATCAGCGCCACCACGGCGCCGTAGATGATCCGATCACGCGCCAGGATCGACACGACGGCGGCGAAGTGCTTCGACGCCTCGGGGAACAGCGCGCAGGTTGAAGCGGATCAGGCCGTACGCGCCGACCTTCAGCAGGACGCCTGCCAGGCAGCACCGAGCCGGCCGTGGGCGCCTCGGTGTGCGCGTCGGGCAGCCACGTGTGCAGCGGGAACAGCGGCACCTTCACCGCGAACGCGACGAAGAACGCGAGGAAGAGCCAGCGCGCGGTGCTCGCCGGGAGCGGAGCCCGCCACCGTCGTGAGCTGCTGGATGTCGAACGTCCGCGGCCGACCGGTCCGGCCGAACGCGAGTACAGGAACAGGATGCCGACCAGCAGGAACGCCGAGCCCGCCATCGTGTAGCAGGAAGAACTTGACGGCGGCGTAGATGCGGCGCTCCCGCCACCCGCCGATCGATGCAGGTACATCGGCACCAGCAGCGCCTCGAAGAACACGAAGAACAGCAGCAGGTCGAGTGCGACGAACGAGCCGAGCACGGCGGTCTCCGAGGACGAGCATCGACGCTCATGTAGCAGCCGGACGTTCTTCGTCGACCGTCCACGACGCCAGCACCGACAGCGGGAACAGGAACGTGGTGAGCAGCACCATCCAGAGGCTGACGCCGTCGATGCCGACCAGGTACTGCAGCCCGATGCTCTTCACCCACGTGGCCCGCTCCACCAGCTGGAACCCGGCGTCGGCACGGTCGAACTTGCCGAGGATCGGCCAGCGAGACGACGAACGTGACCACCGCGGTGAGCATCACGAGCGAGCGACGCCGAGTTGTCCGGAGCGCCCCGCCGCACGACCAGGGCCACCGCCGCCGACGAGCGGGGAGGAACGTCACGATCGTGAGCAGGTGATCGGTCACAGCCGGAACCCCACGTAGACGAGGAGGCCGATCGCGCCGGCCAGGAACGCGAGCGCGTACGTGCGGACCAGACCCGGTCTGCAGCCGCCGTCCGCTCGCGCGCGAGCGCCGGACGCCCGCTCCGATCCGTTGACGACGCCGTCGATGATCCGGGCGTCGACGACGTACGCGGAGCCACGCGGCGACGCCTGCCCGGCGTGACGAGCAGCGCCGAGTAGTAGTGTGTCGACGTACCACCCGTGTTCGAGCGACGCGCTGGGCGGGCTGCATCGCGCACACGGAGCGCGAGCCAGTCGATCTTGCCCGACCCGTAGACGAACCACGTGGTGAACAGGCCGATGCGCGACCATCGGGCGACGAGATGGCGACGATCGCAGCGTACGAGAGCCGGCCGCGCCCTCGGGCGTCGGCCCGACCACCGGCTCCAGGAACGTCGAGAGCGCCGTCGGATGGTCAGGTCGAGCAGGCTCGCCACTCCCGCGCCGAGGGCGAGCAGCACGAGCGGGATCGTCATCACGGCCGGGGACTCGTGGGCGTGCTCGGCCTCTTCCGACGTGCACGGCCGAAGAACGTGAGGAACACCAGCTGCCCGATGTAGAGCGCGGAGAGACGCGCCGACCGCGCCGAGCGACGAACAGCCAGTCGCCCGGTGTTGCTCGCCACCTCGAGGATGGCGTCCTTGCGCGAAGAACCCCGAGCGGCGGGTACACGCCAGCCAGCGCCAGCGCGCCGAGCGATGAACGTCACGCCGTAACGCGGCATCGCGCCGCGGCAGAGCCCGCCCATCTGCTTCATGTCCGTGTTCGTCGTGCATCCCGTGCATCACCGACCCGGCGCCCAGGAACATCAGCGCCTTGTAGAACGCGTGCGCGACGAGCATGAAGAGCGCGATCCGAGTACGCCTGCAGCCCGGCGGCGAGGAACATGAACCCGAGCTGGCTGATCGTGGAGTACGCGAGCACGCGCTTGATGTCGTCCTGGCCGAACGCGCACGTCGCCGCGAACAGCACCGTGACGACGCCCACGATCGCGACGACGGTGAGCGCGACACCCGAGAGCTCGAAGATCGCGTGCATCCGGACCACGAGGTACACGCCGGCGGTGACCATCGTCGCCGCGTGGATCAGGCGCCGAGACCGGCGTCGGGCCGGCCATCGCGTCGGGCAGCCAGACGTGCAGCGGCACCTGCGCGGACTTCCCGATCGCGCCGGCGAACAGCAGCAGCGCGATCGCCGTGCGCGGCGCTCTTCGTCAGCGTGCTCGCCGCCGTGCCGAAGATGACCGTCGTAGTCGAGCGTCCCGAACTTCACCGACGATCAGCGGCGCAGGCCGATCGAGCATCGGCGGTGTCGCCGATCCTCGTGGTGACGAACGCCTTCTTCGCCGCGTTCGCGTTCTCGGTCTTCTCGAACCAGAAGCCGATCAACAGGTACGAGCAGAGCCCGACGCCCTCCCAGCCCAGGTACAGGACGAGGTAGGTTCTGGCCCGAGGACGAGCATCAGCATGAAGAACACGAACAGGTTCATGTAGGCGAAGAAGCGCCCGTAGCGCGGATCGTCGCGCCATGTAGCCGATCGCGTAGATGTGGATCAGGGTGCCGATCCCCGTGATGACCAGGATCATCGTGCGCCGACAGCGGTCCAGCCGGAGCGTCGCGCCGACCGAGAACGCGCCGACGCGGATCCATTCGAACAGCTGCTGCGTCTGCACCCGGCTCCTGGGCGCTGAGCGCCGACGAGGCTCGCGCGACGACGGCGACGGACACGGCGAACGATGCGGCGACCGAGACGCGAGGCGAGCGATGCCCGCCGACCTGCCGAGTCGCTTGCCGATGAAGCAGGTTGACGCGCCGCGCCCGCGAGCGGCAGCGCCGGGATCAGCCAGAGCGACCGCTGGCGCTCATCCGCGCAACGCCTCGGCGTCGTCGACGTTCGACCGAGCGGATGCGCCGGTAGATCGGACACGATGATCGCGAGCCCGACGACGACCTCGGCGGCCGCCACCACCATCGAGAAGAACGCCAGGACCTGGCCGTTCAGGCTGTTGTGCATCCGGGAGAACGCGACGAGCGTCAGGTTCACGGCGTTCAGCTGCAGCTCGACCGACATGAAGATGATCAGCGCGTTCTTGCGGGTCAGGACGCCCACGCGTGCCGATCGCGAACAGGATCGACGAGAGCACCAGGAAGTACGCGATCGGGGTGCTCACGCCACCGGCTCCGGCGCGACCGGCCTCCAGCGCCGCGTTGTGCGCTTCCATCTCCGCCTGCGTGACGGCGCGCGACTTGCGCTGCGCCAGGACCATCGCGGCGATCGCCGCGATGATCGAGCAGGATCGACGTCACCTCGAACGGGAAGAAGTACTTGCTGAACAGCACCTTCGCGAGCGCCTGCGTGTTCCGCCCTCGTTGACCGCGTCGAACCCGGCCGGGCGCGTGCGCCGAGAAGCCGATCGACGGCGCGGATCGCGAACGTCACCTCGAGGACGAACGCGACGCCGAGCGCGATCGCGACCGGCCGCTGCGCGATCAGCCGGCGTTCGCGCAGGTCCTCGCGGCCGTCGACGCCGAGCAGCATGATGCACGAACAGGAACAGCACCATGATCGCGCCCGCGTAGACGATGATCTGCACGGCGAACAGGAACGTGCGCGTCGAGGATCAGGTAGAAGACGCGCCAGGCAGAAGAAGTTCACGATCAGGAACAGCGCCGCGTGCACGGCGTTGCGCATCACGAGCATGCGCGATCGCCGCTCGCGACCGAGATGGGCGCGAACACCCAGAACACGATGTTGTCCGCGTGCACTACCGGCCCTCCCGGTCGACCGGGTCGGTGCCGAGCTCCGGCGGCGGCTCGAGCAGCTGCTCCTTCGTCCAGATCGCCTCCTCGCGCGTGGTGAACGCCAGGTCGTAGTAGCTCGTGAGCGTGAGCGCGCGGGTGGGGCATGCCTCGACGCACAGGCCGCACATGATGCAGCGCAGGTAGTTGATCTGGTAGTCCTTCGCGTAGCGCTCCCCCGGAGAGGTCGGATCCTCCGGATCGTTGTCCGGCGCCCTCCACCCAGATCGCGTCCGCCGGGCACGCGAACGCGCACGAGCTCGCAGCCGATGCACTTCTCCAGGCCGTTCTCGTGCGTGTTGAGCTGGTGGCGGCCGATGTGCGAGCGCTCGGGCGGCGGCACGATCTCCGTCGGATACGACTCGGTGTTGTCCCGGCGGAACGTCTGCTTCCAGACCGTGCCCATGCCCTTGGCGATGGCGATGGCGCCGTCGATGACGCCGCTCGGCTGGCCCTGCGGGTCCATCTCCGGATCGGTCTCCGAGGTCACGACGTCACCTCCTCTTCTGCCTTGGCTCGCTCAGCGGCTCGCCTTCGGGCGCGAACAACGGAGCGATCAGCATGGCCAGCACCAGCACGCCGAACACGACCGCGGCGCCCGTGAAGAGTCCTTGCGGGTGAAGTGGTCCGGGCGCGACGACGACGAACCCGGTCACCAGCACCCACAGCAGCCCGAACGGGATCAGCCGCTTCCAGCCGAAGTTCATCAGGCGGTCGTAGCGCATCCGCGGCAACGTGCCGCGGACCAGGATGTAGACGTAGATCACCGCGGTGACCTTGAACAGGAACCACAGGATCGGCCACAGCCACGAGCAGGAAGTCCGGGCGCGGTCCGCGCCAGCCGCCCAGGAACAACGTCACCGCGATGCGCGGCCACCGTCACGGTGTTCACGTACTCGCCCAGGTAGAACAGCGCGAACTTGATCCCGAGTACTCCGTGTGGAACCCGGCGACCAGCTCGGACTCGGCCTCCGCCAGGTCGAACGGCGGGCGGTTCGTCTCGGCGAGCCCGCAGATCAGGAAGACGACGAACGCCGGGAACTGCGGGATCGCGTTCCAGATCGTGTCCTGCTGGGCGACGATCGTCGGTCATCCGCAGGTGGCCGGAGTACGAGCAGGACCGCGACGAGCGCCAGGCCCATCGCCACCTCGTAGCGAGACCATCTGCGCGCGTCGAGCGGATCGAGCCGAGCAGCGGGTAGTTCGAGCCGCTCGACCACCCCGCCAGCACCACCGCGTAGACGCCGATCGACGTCATCGCCAGCACCCACAGGATGCCGATGTCCAGGTCCGCCAGCTGCAGCGGGACGGTCCGTCCGAAGAGCGTGACCGGCATGCCGAACGGGATCACCGCGAACGCCAGGAACGCCGGGAAGATCGCGAGCGATGCGGCGCGATCGCAGTACACCGGCCGGTCGGCGTTCGTCGGGCGTGATGCCTTCCTTGAAGAACAGCACGATGCCGTCCGGCGAGCGTGATCAGGATCGCCGCGCGGCCCGGCGCGCATCGGTCCCTTCCGCGTCTGGAAGTCGGCGATCACCTTGCGCTCCATCCACACGTAGAGCAGCACGGAGATCAGCGAGCGCGAAGAACACCACGGCGACCCGCGCGATCAGCGGGAGCCAGTCGAGCCAGTCCATCAGGCATCCACCGCCGCAGCCTCCGATCGTCTCGGACCCGCCGTCCGGTGCGTCGACCGGCTCGACCGTCGGCGGCGATCGAGAACGACCCCGATGAGGATCGTGTTGGCGGCGAATCCCGGCTGGTTGAACGGCACGAACACCGCGCCCTCGACGACGTGCTCCGTCACGCGCGCCGGGAGCTCGGCCTCGCCGGCCGCGGTGCGCACGGTGACGCGCGCCGCCGTCGATCACGCCGCGCGGCGCCGCGTCGTTCGGGTGGATCTCCAGGAACGGCTCGTCCTCCAGCGCCGGCCTTCAGCTCGTCCGAGCGTTCGGACGAGGCGGCCCTCGTCGACCAGCAGCGGGTACGTGAAGAGATGCGAGCGAGCCCTCGGGGATCGGCGAGCGGGCCGGGCGCGCTCGCCGGCGTGGCGCCCTGACCGGTCGATCGCGCGGCGCCAGCAGCCGGCCCATCTCCTCGTGGAGCTCGTCGAGCGTCTCGAGCCCAGATCGCCGCCCGCTGCCAGCGCCAGGCTCGCGAAGATCTCCCAGTCCGGGAGCGCGATGCCCGGCCGCGCCGCGCATCGGCCGGATCCGCTGGCTGCGCCCCTCCCACGTCGTGACGTGCCCGTCCTTCTCCAGGAACGCCGCCGCCGGCAGGAACGCGTCCGCGAACGGCTCCAGCGATGCCGAGCTCGAGCGACTGGACGACCACGCGATCGCACGTTCTGCAGCGCCCGCGTGCGCGAGCGCGGCGTCGGGAAGTCGCGGAGCGGGTCGACGCCGATCAGGAACAGCACGTCGATGTCGCGCTCGGCGCACGCCTCCAGGATGCCCCACCAGTTCCGGCCCTCGTCGCCGACGATGATCGGTCCCCAGAGCGTCCTCGACCTCCGTGCGCTCGTCGGCGACGCCGAACCGCCGGCCCCCGGGCAGAGCGACGGATGCACGCCGGCCACTGAGCGCGCCGCGATCGTTCGCGCGGCGCGTGACGTACGCGAACCGCGCGCCGGTCGAGCCGCGCGCAGCTCGCGCGACGTCCCAGCGCCTGGTTCCGCCGTCCGCCAGCCGCGGACCGGCGATGCATCACGCCGTCGGCTCCCGCCGCGCGGAGCGCCTCGACGATGTCCGGCCGCTGCCGGAGGACGACGTCCTGCTCGCTCGCCCGGGCCGGCACAGGATGTGCTCCGCCACGTCGCACAGCCGCGTGCGCCGCGGATGCAGCACGACGATCTTCGCGCCGCGCCGCGGCGGCCTTGCGCAGGCCGCAGGTGCAGGATCGGCACCTCCTGCTCGGCGTCGAGCCCGGCGACGAGGATGACCTTCGCGCGCTCGACGTCGTCGTACGTCACCGACTGCCTCGGCGCGACGCGCGGCGACCACTCGCCTCGGCGAGCCAGCCGCCGGCGTCGCGCCGGTGGTCGAGGTCGTTCGTGCCGAAGACCGTGCGCGCGAGCTTCGACAGCGCGTAGTAGTCCTCGTCCATCAGCCGTCCGCCGGTGAGGAACGCGCACGCGCGTGCCGGCGCACCACTCGGCGATGTCCGTCAGCGACCTCGCCGAACGACGCCGGCTCCAGCCCGCGATCGCGGATCGAGCGGCGTCGTGATCCGGTCCGGCGCGTCGCGGGAACCGGAACGCGAACCGGCCCTTGTCGCAGAGCCACGCGTCGTTCACCTCGAGGTTGTCGCGCGCGAGCTGCCGCACGACCTCGCCGCGCCGCATGTCGAGCCTTGATGTTGCAGCCCGCGCTGCAATGCGGGCACACGGTGTCGACCGACGAGAGGTCGAACGGCCGCGCGACGAACCGGTACGGCGTGGCGGTCAGCGCGCCCACCGGGCAGATCTGGACGGTGTTCCCGCTGAACGGCGAGCGGAAGTCCTCGCCCGGCGCGATCGCACACCTGCTCCGCCGGCGCCGCGGTCGAACAGCTCGATGAACCGGTCGCCGCGAGATCTGATCGCAGAACCGCGTGCACCGCGCGCACAGGACGCACCGCTCGCGGTCGAGGTCCGACGAGCGGCGACAGCGGCCAGCGGCTTCGGGTACGTCCGCTTGGCCTCGATGTAGCGGCTCTCGCCCGGCCCGAACGCGAGCGCCTGGTCCTGCAGCGGGCACTCGCCGCCGCGGTCGCAGATCGGGCAGTCGAGCGGGTGGTTGAGCAGCAGGAACTCCAGGTTCGCGACCTGCGCGTCCTCGACCTGCGGGCTGGTGTTCTGCGTCGTGACGACCATGCCCGGGCGCGACGGTCGTCGTGCACGAGGTCGAGCAGCTTGCGCTGCCCCTCGATCTCGACGTAGCACTGACGGCAGGCGCCGACCGGCTCGAGCAGCGGGTGGTCGCAGAACCGCGGGATCTCGATGCCCAGCTGCTCGGCGGCGCGGATGATCAGCGTGCCCGGCGGGCACGGTCACCTCCTTGCCGTCGATCGTGAGCGTCACCATCCGCGCGCTCACGCGGCGCCACCTCGACCGCGGCCGGCTCCAGGCGCTCCGCGCTCAGCGGGCACCGGCCGAGCTCGGACGTGCGCCTCGTACTCGTCCGTGAAGTACTGCAGCGTCGAGGAGATCGGCGACACGGCGCCGTCGGCCAGCGCGCAGAACGCGCGGAACAGGATGTTCCTGCCCACCTCGGACAACAGCGGCATGTCCTCGCGCGCGGCCGTAGCCGTCCTCGATCCGTCCGAGCACCCGCGTCGGCCCACCACGTGCCCTCGCGGCACGGCGTGCACTTGCCGCAGGACTCGTGCGCGTAGAACTCGCACCAGCGCGGCGCGCGGCCTCGACGATGCAGTCGGTCTCGGTCCATGCACCATGCACGGCGCCGGTCCCGAGCAGCGAGCCGGCGGCCGCGATCGACTCGAAGTCGAGGCCGACGTCGAGGTGCTCGGCGGTGAGCATCGGCGTCGAGGATCCGCCGGGCGTCCATGCCTTCAGCGTGCCGCCGCCGAGCATGCCGCCCGCGTAGCTCCTCGAGCAGCACGCGGAACGGCGTGCCGAGCGGCAGCTCGTAGTTGCCGGGCCGCTCCACCTTCCCGCGAGATCGTGAACATCTTCGTGCCGGGCGCCTTCTCGGTGCCCCTGGCTCTGGAACCAGTCCGCGCCGCGCTTGACGATGTGCGGGACGTTGCATGAGCGTCTCGACGTTGTTGATCACCGTCGGCGACTCGTACAGGCCCTCCACGGCGGGGAACGGCGGACGCAGCCGCGGCTGGCCGCGGAACCCTTCGAGCGAGTTGAGCAGCGCCGTCTCCTCGCCGCAGATGTACGCGCCGGCGCCCCGGTGCAGCACGACGTCGAGGTCGTAGTCGGAGCCCAGGATGCCCGTGCCCGGCGTAGCCGGCGGCGTAGGCCTCGGCGATCGCGCGTTGCACGACACGTGCCTGGCCACAGGAACTCGCCGCGGCAGTAGACGAACACGGTGTGGCAGCGGATCGCGTACGCCGCGATCATCGCGCCCTCGAGCATCTGGTGCGGGCTCGCGCTCCATCAGCTCGCGGTTGTTGCACGTGCCCGGCTCCGACTCGTCGAAGTTCACGGTGACGTACGTCGGGCTTGCCGGTGTCCTGCGGCACGAACGACCACTTCATGCCCGTGGGGAAGCCTGGCGCCGCCGCGACCGCGCAGCCCGGAGTCCTTCACGACCTGCGATCAGCGTCGTCCGGCGCCATCTGCGAGCGCCAGTCGCAGGCCCGACGTAGCCGCCCTTCGCCTCGTAGCCGGCGAGCGATCGACGCCGCTCGTCGCCCCAGTTCGCGGTGATGACGCGCTCGAACGCCACGCTCACGCGTCGACCTCCTGCTGCGGTTCGAGGCCGGCCAGCACGCCGGGAGGCGGACCGGAAATCGCGCATCGGCTCGCCGCGCGACGGCTCGGGGACCTCGCCCGCCTGCAGCATCCGATCAGCTCGGCCATCCGCTCCGGCGTCACGTCGTCGTGATAGACGAAGTCGATCGACACGACCGGGCGCCTTCTCGCACGCGCCGAGGCACTCCTCCTCGTGCAGCGTGATGACGCCGTCGTCGGACAGCTCCTGCGCCGTGCGGGATGCCGGCCGCCTGGTGCGCCGACTCGTAGACCTGCTCGATCCGCGGAGCGCTGCACGACAGGTTGGTGCACACCGACACCACGTGCGTGTTCGGTGGGCTTGCAGCCGGCAGCATCGTGTAGAAGCTCGCGACGGCCTCGACCTCGGCCGTGGTCAGCCCGAGCAGCGCCGCCGACCTCCTGCAGACCCTCGCCGCGTCACGCGCCCTCGATCGACTGCGCCAGGTAGAGCAGCGGCATGACCGCGGAGCGCTCGCGGCCTGCCGGGTAGCGCGCGATGATCGTCCGCGCCTCGGCGAGCGTCGCGCCCTCGAACACGGCCATCAGCGGTCCACGCCCCCATCACCGGATCGATGCTCGCGATCGCGGCGATGGCGTCGGCGATGAGGTGCCCTCGACCATCGATCGGCGTCGCCTGCAGGTTGACGAACGAGGGATCGCGGATCTTCACCCGGTACGGCGCGGTGCTCGCCGTCGGACACGACGTAGAACCCCAGCTCGCCGCGCGGCGACTCCACCGCCTGGTAGACCTCGCCCGGCGGGCACCTCCACGCCCTGCGTCACCATCTTGAAGTGGTGGATCAGCGCCTCCATCGACTCCTCCATGATGTGGCGCACGTACGCCTCGGAGTTGCCGATGCCGTCGGGGCCGACCGCGAGCTGCGCCGGCCAGCCGACCTTCGGGTCCTCGATCATCACCGGGCCCGGGCTCCTCGAGCCGTTCGAGGCACTGCTCGACGATCGCGCATCGACTCGCGCATCTCGTCGAGCCGGACGCTGTAGCGCGCGTACGCGTCGGCCTCGTTGCGGACCGGCACGTCGAAGTCGTAGGTCTCGTAGCCGCAGTACGGCATGTCCTTGCGCAGGTCCGCGGCCGACTCCGGCCGCGCGCAGCATCGGGCCGGTGACGCCGAGCGCGAGCGCGTCGGTCGGCCGACAGCACGCCGACGCCGCGGTTCCGCTCGACGCCAGATCGGGTTCTCGGTCAGCAGCGATCTCGTACTCGTCGATCCGCTCCGGGCATGCACGTCGGAGGAACGCGCGGATCTTGTCCATGCCCTCCTCGTGGCAGGTCCATGATCGACGCCGCCGATCCGGATGTACGCGTGGTTCATCCGCAGCCCGGTGACCGACTCGAAGATGTCCATCGATCACCTCGCGCTCGCGGAAGCCGTAGAGCATCACGCTGACCGCGCCCAGCTCCAGCCCGCCGGTGGCGAGCCACGACGAGGTGCGACGAGATCCGGTTCAGCTCGCAGAACAGGACCCGGATCACCTGCGCGCGCGTCGGCGCCTCGATGCCGAGCAGCCGCTCGACCGCCAGGCAGTACGCCGAGCTCGTTGAAGAACGGCGACGAGGTAGTCGGCGCGCGTGACGTACGTGATGCCCTGCATCCAGGTGCGGTACTCGGTGTTCTTCTCGATGCCGGTGTGCAGGTAGCCGATGATCGGCTTGCACGTGATCACCGTCTCGCCGTCGAGCTCGAGCAGCAGCCGCAGCACCCCGTGGGTCGACGGGTGCTGCGGACCCATGTTGATGATCATGGTCTCCTGCCGGATCTCTCCGGAGCCGAGTCGCGGAGCGGGGCGTCGGTCGGCGTTCCCTGCATCGGTCTCAGCGACGACGTGCCCGCTCGATCGACGGGCGGGATGAATCGCGCCGTGGTACCGCGTGTTCACGCCTCCGAGCTCCTCGTCCTTCCGCAGCGGGATACCCCTCCCAATCGTCCGGGCAGGAGGATCCGCGTGAGGTCCGGGTGGCCGTCGAACGACGATGCCGTAGAAGTCGAAGACCTCGCGCTCGTGCCAGTTCGCGGTGGGGAACATCGGCGTGACCGACGGCACGTGCGGTCGGCCTCGGGCACGCCGACCTTCAGCCGCGACGCGATGGTTGCGCCGCCATCGAGCGGAGCTCGTACGCCACCCAGAAGCGCGGGTCGCTGGTCCGGCCAGTCGCGTCGCCGTGACGCGACGAGAGGAAGTCGAACGACAGGTCGGGCTCGTCGCGGAGCGTGCGCAGCGTCTCGAGCAGGTCGTCGCGCTCGACGATCGATCGATCACCTCATCGCGGGCCACGAGCACGTCGGTGAACGCGTCCGCGCACGCGTCCGGCGAGCTCGGCGGTCATCACTCGAACGTCTCCGAGGTCCGCACCTTCTCCTGCAGCTTCAAGATGCCGTGCATCAGCATCTCGGGCTTGGGCGGGCAGCCGGGGACGTAGACGTCGACCGGAACGATCGTGTCGACGCCCTGCACGATCGCGTAGTTCGTGAACATGCCGCCGCCGGACGGCGCAGACGCCCATCGAGATGACCCACTCGCGGCTCGGGCATCTGGTCGTAGATCCGCCGGAGCACCGGCGCCATCTTCTGCGACACGCGGCCGGCCACGATCATCAGGTCGGCCTGACGGGGCGAGGCCGCGGAACAGCTCCATCCCCCACCGCGAGAGGTCGTACTGGCCGGCGCCGGTCGACATCATCTCGATCGCGCAACACGCCAGGCCGAACGTGGCCGGCCACATCGACTGCTTGCGCGCCCATCCCACCGCGCGGTCGAGCGTGGTCAGCAGGATGCCGCGCTCGACCTCCTCCTCGATCTCCTCGGGCGTGGAGCCCGAGGTGCACGCCCTCGCAGCCGCTCAACGGGCACCGACGACCTCCAGCGGCTCGGGTTCCGCGGCTCGGCGCACGATCGCGTCCGGTCTCCTCGATCGGCGTCACGACCGACCAGTCCAACCCGCCCTTGCGCCAGACGTAGACGTAGGCGACGAACACCAGCCCGATGAACACCGCCATCTCGCCCAGGCCGAACAGGCCGAGCTCGCCGGAACGCGACCGCCCACGGGAAGAGGAAGATCGTCTCGATGTCGAAGATGATGAAGAGCATCGCGACCGACGTAGAACTTGACGGAGAACCGCTCGCCGCCGCGGCAGGCGCACCGGGTCGTTGCCGCACTCGTACGCCGAGAGCTTCACCGGGTTCGGATGGTTCGGCCGGAGCGTCGAGGATGCGCGTCAGGGACGCGACCGCGAACACCAGCGCCAGAGCGGCCAGGACCAGGATGGGCAGGTACGTCGCTCAGCACGGGCCGCATCCTACTTCCACGCTCACGAACGCGCCCTCGCGACCTGCTCCAGCGAGATAGAACAGCCGGTCCTGCGCGTCGCCGTCGCGCCCGTCGCTCAGGTTCCCCATCACGCGCAGGCGCGAAGCTCATCACCACCGGACGCGGCAGCATGAAGCGCGTCGCGCGACCCATGATCGCGGGCTTGCCGATCGCCGCGCGCGAACCGCGCGCCCGATCGTGAAGTACCGGCCGTATCGCTGGCGCAACGCCTCGGGTAGCTCATGGTCGAGCGCCCGGGCGGTCGCTGCACCAGCGCCTCGTGGACCATGTCGGCCGCCATCTCGCCGGTCTCCATGGCGTACGCGATGCCCTCGCCGTTGAACGGGTTCACCGGCGCCGGCGGCGTCGCCGACCAGCAGCATGCCGGGCACCGCCTGCGGCGAGCGGTTGAAGCTCATCGGGAGCGGCCCCGACAGCAGCCGCCCCTCGGCGGTCTCCTCCGTGACACGCCGAACGACGGCGGCAGCATCGACGCGAACGCGTTGAACAGCCGCTGCGCCGAGACGTCCTTGAAGTTCTCGAACGTGTTCAGCAGCCCCGCGCCCAGGTTGATCGTGCCCCCGGCGACCGGGAACAGCCAGCCCGTAGCCCGGCAGCAGGAGGTCGCCCTCCCACAGGTCGAGCCACGACTCGAGCCACGGCCCGGGTGATAGTCCGTGCGGTAGTAGCGGCGCGCGGCGATCCCCGAGCGGCCGCGCTCGTCGCGGACGACGCCGGCCGGCTTGGCGAACCGCGACGCCGCGCCGTCGGACGGCGATCACGAACCGCGCGCGCATCTCGATGCGGCTCGGCGTCCTTGATCCTCGGCCGAGCGGATCGTACGCTCCGCGCACCCATCCGTCAGTGATGATCGGCTCGACGGCCTCGGTGCGCTCCATCAGGCGCGCGCCCGCCTTCTGCGCGCGCTGGATCGAGCAGCGCGTCGAAGTCGTGGCGCGTCCGCACCAGCCCGTAGTCGGGAACGTCCGGAGCTCGGGGAACGGCAGCTCGATCGTGGCGCTCGCGCGAGTGGACGCGCAGACCCTTCACGCGTTCGAAGCCGGGCTCGGTCGGGTCGACGCCCATCTTGAGGAGCGCGGCCACGCCGCGCGGGGTCAGCCCGTCGCCGCAGACCTTCTCGCGGGGAACGCCGGACCGCTCGACGACCGTGACGTCGATGCCGTGACGCGCGAGGTGATACGCGGTCGCGGACCCACCGGGACCCGCTCCGACGACCAGGACGTCCGTCTCCATCCGGTTCACGCGTTCCCCTCGGCGAGCTTGTGAAAGGCTTCACAAGCTCAGGCTACCGGCATGTGAAGGGCTTCACAAAGCAGCCTACGCTCGTCGCCCGCAGAAGGTCCAAATGAAGGTCCAGACGAGCGCCCGGCTCAGCGCGTGCGGTGGTCCCACGCGTCGGCGTTCGCGACCGTGACGCCGAGGAAGCCGAGGCTCGCCACCTGGCGGGTGAGCCGCTCGAACCCGTCGCCCGCGAACATCGACGCGGTACTTCTCGTGCCACGCCGACATCACGCCGCGGATCTCGGGATGCTCCGCCGCGACCGCATCCGGCCGCGCCGTCGACCCGGCACGCCGGTCAGCTCCGCCAGTCACGCCCGCGGTCGATCGACGACCGAGACGCGAGGGTCGCGCAGCACGTTCTCCCACGCGGCGTCGCCTCGGCGCGTCGAGATGAACAAGCCGCTTCCTCGAGCCACACGAACCACCGAGGGCGCGACGTGCGGGGCGCCGGCCGGGTCGAGCGTCGAGAGGTGGCACGTCGGCACGTCGCGGAACGCCCGGCGGAGGAACTCCAGGTCCCCGGTCATCCGGCCGCCACCAGGTCGGCCAGCGAGCGAGCGCCCGAACCGCCTCGGGATCGAGCCGGGCGCATCCAGCCCGGCTCGGGCCTGCGCGACGGGCCGGCCACCTGCCCCGGGTCGAGCGTCACCGTCGCCGTCGCGTTCGTCGTCGAGGAGCTGGAACGCCAGTCCGAGCGGCGCTCCGTACGCGGCGAGCGCCGCCGTGACGGCCGCGGTCCGCGCCCGCCAGCGCGGCGCCGATCGAGCAGCGGCCCGTCGACGGTGTAGGACCCGCCCTTGAGCGTCGCGCCGCGGCGCCCGCTCGAGATCGCCGCCGGCGACGTCGAATGCCCTGGCCGAGCGCCATGTCGATCCGCATCCGGTGATACCGGTCGAGCGCGCCGACCAGGCGGTCGGTGGGAACCCGGGCTCCAACAGGAGGCGATCGGCCAGCACCGCCGGCGAGATCGCCGGCCACCAGCGCGAGGGACGCGCCCGCGCGCTCGGGGTCGGACGACCCACGCCGCCGCGCCTGCTCGGCCAGCTGGATCGCGCTGGCGGGTGCACCGCGCCGTTCCGGCGCTCCGATCCATGAGGTCGTCGTGGATCAGCGCCATCGTGTGCAGCAGCTCGAGCGCGGCGGCGGCCCGCTCGATCGGCGCGCCGTCGACGCCTCCCGCCGCTCGGTAGCCCCAGTAGCAGAACACCGGCCGGAGCCGCTTGCCGCCGGCTCCGACCAGCCGGATCACCTCGTCGATCGGGAGCAGCGCGTCGCGGCGCTACGCCGGCCATCTCCGCGCGGACGCCGTCGAGGAACGGCCGAGCGTCCTCGTCGATCCGGGCGCGACGCGCGTCGAGACCTGGCGGATCGTGCGGGATCGGATCGGCTGCCATCGCCGCTCAGTATCGCAATCGCGGCGCGGTTGCCTGGTGGACTATCATGAGCCGGGCATCGCCCCACTCCGATGAATCGCTTCCAGAAGCTCGCGCTCGCCACCGCCGCCGCGACCATCGTGCTGTTCGCCGTCGGCGGGCTCGTGCGCGGCACCGGCTCGGGCCTCGGATGCTCCACCTGGCCGGAGTGCACGCTCGGACAGCTCTTCCCGCCGGCACCGTGCATTCGCTGATCGAGTTCTCGCACCGGCTGCTTGGTGTTCGTCGTCTCGGTGCTGGTCGTCGCGACGGCCGTGGTCGCGTGGATCGATCACCGCGACATCCCGTCGCTCGTGTGGCCGGCCACGGCCGCGATCCCGCTGGTGATCGGCCAGGCGATCGCTCGGCGGCGTCGTCGTCCACACGGACCTGAACCCGTGGTGGGTCACCGCCCACTTCGCCGTGGCGCTCGCGTTCGTGGCCGACGTCATCTTCGTGGCCGCGAACGCGTTCTGCGCGGTGAAGCTCCTGACAAGGCGCGGAGGCGACGGGAGGCGACGCCGGCTTCGCCCGGCTCACGTTGTTCACGGTCGGCGCCACGGGCGCGCTGCTGCTCGTGGGCACGTACGTCCGCGCGCCGATCGGCCGGACTCGCGTTCACGGACTGGCCGCTGATGAACGGACGGCTCGTGCCGGCGCTCGGCGGGCGCGGCGACGCGCGATGTTCGCGCACCGCGTGCTGGCCGCGCAGGCGTCTTCCTGCTGGTGCTCTGGTCGCGATCCGCGCGCGGACCATGGCGGCCCGCTCGAAGGACCTGGTCGTGCTGTCGACGCTGCGCGCTCTGCCTGTTCGTGGCGCAGATCGTCTCGGGCGCGTTGAACGTGTGACTCGCGCCTGCGCCCGTGGGCCGTGGTGCTCCACGTGGCGCTGTCGGTCCTGATCTGGGCGACGCTCGTCGCGCTCGCCACCGTGTCCCGGCGGCTGACGGTGCACGCGCGGGCCCAGCGCGGAGCCGGCCGTCGAGCCTGCAGGACGACCCGACGCCGGCCGCGGCGGCTCCGCTGCGCGACACGATCACCGCGTACGTTCGCCTGACGAAGCCGCGGATCATCGTGCTGCTGCTGATCACCACGATCCCCGCGATGATCCTTGCCGCGCGCAGGGCATCCCGCCGGCTAGGCCTGATGCTCGCGACGCTGGTGGGCGGCACGCGTGGCCGCCGGGTCGGCGAACGCGATCAACATGTACCTCGACCGCGACATCGACGAGATCATGCGCCGGACCCGGAGCCGGCCGCTGCCGTCGCACGCGCGTCACGCCGGACGCAGCGTTGCGGTTCGGCTTCGTGCTGGGCGCGTCTCGTACTTCTTCCTGTCGATCACGGTGAACGTGCTGGCGGCGCACGCTCGCGCTCTCGGCGATCGCGTTCTACGTCTTCGTCTACACGATGTGGCTGAAGCGCACGACGACGCAGAACATCGTGATCGGCGGCGCGGCCGGCGCGGTCCCGGCGCTGGTCGGATGGGCGGCGGTGACGGGCGCGCTCGCGGCGCCCGCGTCGATCCTGTTCGCGATCATCTTCGTGTGGACCCCGCCGCATTTCTGGGCGTTGTCGATCCGGTTCAGCGGCGACTACGCGGCCGCGGGCGTCCCGATGCTGCCCGTCGTGAAGGGCGAGGACGAGACGCGGCGCCAGATCTTCCTGTACTCGCTCGTGCTGTTCGGCGACGTCGCTGCTGCTGTACCCGATCGGGAACATGGGACCGATCTACCTGGCGACGGCGATCGTGCTGGGCGGCGTCTTCGTCTACCGGGCGCTTCGGTTGTGGCGCGAGGCCGACGCTCGGATCGCGCGTGGGGCGTCTTCAAGTACTCGATCGTCTATCTCGCCGCGCTCTTCGGCGCCGTCGCGCTGGACGCGATCGCCCCGCTCGGCCGCTGACCGCGATCACGCCGGGGCGTCGCGCCAGCACGCCGTCGATGAGCTCTGCGAGCTGCGCCGCGTCGGTCTGTCCGTAGACGGCCCAGCGGATGGTGCCCTGCGGCGATCGATCACGTACGTGTCCGGCAGCCCGAAGAACGCGAAGTCGTCGGCCCAGGCGCCCGGCCCGTCGACGATGCTCGGGTACGGCACGTCGAACTCCTCGATCCACGCGCGTGCCTTCGCCGTGTCGTCGCGTCTCGTTGACGCCCAGGAACTCGACGCCCCTTGGCACGGTAGTCGTCCGCCAGGCCCACGAGCTCGGGCTGCTCGTCGCGGCACGGGATCGCACCACGTCGCCCAGAAGTTCACGACGACGACGTTGCCCCGGAGGTCGGAGAGCGCGAGCGGCTCGGCCGTCCACGGAGTCGCCGGCGAGCGCGGGAGCGGGCTCCTCCATCGCCTTCGCCCCCGAGGAACGTCCTGCGTCCCGTCAGTCCGTACCGCCGCTCGTGCACGCGGTCGCGGACAGCGCGAGCGCGACCGCGGCGGAGATGATCAGCGTGTCGGCGGCCCACGTGGACCACGCCTAACAGGGGTGCTGACGAAGGCTCCAGCCGGAGGGCGGCGCGACCGGTGGCGTCCGGCGGTGGTTCGCCGCCCGGGACCCGGAGCCCCTGCCGGACCGACCACCACCGAGCCGCTCATCGTGGTGTGGACGTCGCAATGGAAGTAGTACGTCCCCGCATCGAGCGCCGGGATCTGATACTCCTCGGTGGCGATCCCGGGAACTGCGTGCCCTGGAACAGGGTCTCGGACAGGGAGTCGTCGCCGTAGATCGCGATGTTGTGCGGGATGCCGGCGTCCTCGTTGTCGAACGTCAGCGTCGTCGGCTGTCCGGCCGTGAGATCGATCTGATCCGTGTCGAACGCCAGATCCTTGGCCACCACGGTGGTTCCGCCGCCACCACCTCCACCGCCGCCACCACCACCGCCGCCTTCGGCGGAATCGATGGTCCCGATCATCGTCGTGGGGTGGACCACGCAGTGGAAGAAGAACGTCCGGGAGCCAAGGGCGGCACGTCGTACTTCGCCTCGGCTCGCGCCGGTGACGAGCGCACCCGAGAACACCTCCTTGGCGTCGGGGTTGTCGGCCGGGTCCTCGCCGAAGATCACGACGTTGTGCTGGATGCCGGGATCCTGGTTGGTGAAGTCGAGCTCGATCGGTTCGTTCGCGACGACGGACAGGCTGGTGGGATCGAAGCCCGTGGCCGCGGCGCCCTGGGCGCGGCCAGCGTCACGACCTGCGGTCCTCCGCCGCCCTCCTCCTCTCCCGCTCCGATGGTCACGATCGCGAGCCTGCCCGCGAGCATCGCGATGCCCGGCGATGGACCCGACCATCGAGAACAGCGGAGCCGTTGGACAGGCGCTGGCGCGAAGCGACGACGATCGCCACCACCCATGACCGAGACGGCCACGATCAGCGGCGACAGCGGTCGCGGCGTGCGGGGTGATCGACAAGCAGGACCCGAGAGAACCCGAACAGCACGACTCCGATGATCGAGCGAACGACCCGAGCGGGATCAGGATGGGCAGCAAGCAGCCCCTGTCGCGTTCCGGATGCGCATCGGGCGCCGGAGCGGCGCGGGCTTCTCGTTCGTCATCTGATCGGTCATCGGGTCAGCTCCACGTGGATCGTCGTGCTCGACGTCACGGTACCGGGACGCGTCCCACCCTTCGCCGCGGTGACTCCTCCCGGTACCAGCCGGAAGAAGATCGCCGTGATGAACACCCACAGGATCGCGCCGCCGACGAGCTTCATGATCAACCCGGCGATGAGCTGGTCGGTGAGCGCGCTCGATCCCCCAGATCCGCGGGAACGTCCCGTACACCGGGTACAGCAGGTGGTCGCCGAACGTCAGGAACGACGCGGGGATCGTCGGAGCGAGCGACTGCAGGAACAGGTAGAGCATCTGCCCGGGCGCGGGAGCGCCGGGTACTCCGGCAGCGGCGACATCACCGGCCACCACATCACGAGCGCGGTCGAGACCAGCAGGACGTGCAGTCCGAAGTGCGCCCACTCGAGCCGACGGAGAGCGCGACGACCGCGGGCCAGTGCACGAACAACAGGACGGAGTTGAAGAGGATCAGCGCGACGATGGGCTTGCGTCAGGAAGCCGAACGCCGTCCGCGACGGGCTTCGGGGCGCAGGAACCGGCGGAGGAGCCACGGCGGCATCCCGGCGATCAGCAACGCCGGCGCGACCAGCGTGAACAGCATGTGCTGCTCCATGTGGACGTGGTACAGGTAGCGCTCCGCCAGGTCGTGGATCGGCCAGTCCGCCCCGCAGCCACAGCACCGCGATGCCGGCCAGGAAGAACCGGCGTCTGCGACTGGTCGACGGCTTCGCCCGGTCTCCGCCGGCGTGGCGCCGCCCGGCGATGACGGTAGGCGGCGACGATCGAGCCGAAGAGGAGCCAGACGTCCGGGTGCGCGTGCCAGGCGGGGAGGTTGCATCATCGGTTCGCGAAGACGTTGAACGAGATCAGGACGACCAGGTAGAGCGTGACGCGCCGCGCCGGCGAGCCCCATGATGAAGAACCGCGCGTAGCCGGCGATCGTCGAACTTCAGGTGCATGTACCACAGGACCACGATCGCGAACTTCGACCCCATCAGGCAGGAACAGCACGCGGCAGGAACCAGCCGCCCATCGTCCTCGCGGACGTAGTAGAGCGCGACCTCGACGGCGGTGATCGCGCCCAGGATGAAGCAAGATGCGCACGTACTCCCGCGCGCTGGGGTGCCCGGCGTGGCCGACCCGTGCTCCTCGGTCTCGCGTGTCGCTGCTGATCGACGCTGGATGTCGGCCATCTGCGCTACCTCCCGCCGCCGGGGCCGTCGGGATCAGGTACACCACCGTGAAGATGACGATCCACACGATGTCGACGAAGTGCCAGTAGAGCCCGACCATCTCTACCGGGAACGCCGGATCGTCGGGCAGCCGGTCGCGCGAACGACATGCCGGTCAGCGACAGCAGCATCAGGATCCCGACGCGTGACGTGCACGCCGTGGAAGCCGGTCAGCACGAAGAACGTCGTGCCGAACAGGTTCGTGTCGATGCGCGAGCCCTCGCGGTAGAACGCGCGTGAACTCGTACACCTGCCCGCCGACGAACGTCAGGCCGAGCATCGCCGTCGCGACGCAGCCACAGCCGCATCCGCGTGAAGTCCCGCTTCGTGCGGCCGCGCTAGCGCGAGCACCATCGTCAGCGAGCTGGCCGAGCAGCACGAACGACGACACCGACGTGTACGCGATGTCGAAGACGTCCGGCGGGGTACGGGCCCTCGGTGCTGGCGTTCGCGGTACGAGCACGTACGGTCGTGATGAGCGCGCCGAACAGCAGGCACTCCGAGGACGAGGAACAGCCACATCGGCGAGCTTGGTGTGCGGCAGACCGGTGGTGGTCTCGTGCTCGTCGTGGCTCTGCGTCGATCGCGACGTCGGCCATCCGCTACTCCGCCACCGAGGGCTCGAGCGCCCAGCCGGTCAGATCCCGACCAGCGTCACCGCGACGCCCAGCCCGACCAGCCACCACGAATAGACGACGCCGTACGCCATGATCGGCAGCCCGAGCGACGCGACGAACGGCCAGTACGACGGGCTCGGCAGGTGGATCGCGTGCGCCGCCGCTCGTGGTCGTGCCGTCGGCCCGAGCCGCCGCCGGCACGCGGCACCAGCTCGCCGCTCTTGTCCTCCGCGTACTTCCGGTGCCAGAACTCGTCGAGCGAGTGCACGGTCGGGATCTCGTCGAAGTTGTACACGGGCGGCGGCGACGCCGTCATCCACTCGAGCGTGCGCGCGTCCCACGGGTCGTTCGTCTCGAGCGGACGGTGCTGCACCTGTCGTCTCGATCACGTTGACGATGAACACGAGGATCGACACGGCGATGATGAACGCCCCGAGCGTGGCAGATCTGGTTCCAGAACGTGAGGCCCGAGCGACGCCGGATACGTGTACTCGCGCCGGATCATGCCCTGCAGGCCCGAGGATGTGCATCGGGCCGAACGTCAGGTTGAACCCGATGATCATGAGCCAGAAGTGCACGCTTGCCCAGCGTCTCGTCGAGCATCCGTGCCGAACACCTTCGGCCACCAGTAGTACGCCGCCGGAGAACAGCCGAAGATCGCGCCGCCGAACAGCACGTAGTGGAAGTGCGCGACGACGTAGTAGGTGTCGGTCTGCTGGTAGTCGGCCGGCACGATCGGCGTGCGTCACGCCGGACAGCCCGCCGATCGACGAACATCGCGACGCAGCCGACCGCGAACAGCATCGGCGTCGTGAACCGGAGTCGCCGCCGCCACATCGTGCGCCATCCAGTTGAAGATCTTCACGCCGGTCGGGATCGCGATGATCATCGGTCGAGATGCCGAACGCCGTGTTCGCCGACCGGCCCGAGGCCCGCGCGCGAACATGTGGTGCGCCCACACGCCGAAGCCGATGAACCCGATCGCGATGCCGGAGAACACCACGAACTGGTAGCCGAACAGCGGCTTGCGGCGAGAACACCGGCAGGACCTCGGAGACGATGCCGAACGCCGGCAGGATCAGGATGTACACCTCGGGGTGGCCGAACAGCCAGAACAGGTGCTGCCACAGGATCGGGTCGCCGCCCGCGCGTCGGATCGAAGAAGTGAGTGCCCCACCGGCGGTCGAAGAGCAGCTCGAACAGCGCCGACGGTGATGATCGGCAGCGAGAACACCAGCAGAGAGCTGCGTCGACGAGCCCCATCCACACGAACACCGGCATGCCGGAAGAACGACATGCCGGGCGCGCGCATGTTGATGATCGTGACGCTCGAGGTTGACGGCGCCGGCCGGTGGACGCGATGCCGGTGAGCAGCAGGCCGAGCGCGCAGAACGTCGATGCCGCTGCGTCGGGTCGGTGGTGGAGTTCGGCGCGTAGCCGAACCAGCCGCCGTTCGGCGCGCCGCCCAGGAACCAGCTGGAGTACAGGAACAACCCGCCGGACAGGAACAGCCAGTAGCTGAACGCGTTGATGCGCGGGAACGCGACGTCGCGCGCGCCGATCATCAACGGGATCAGGTAGTTGAAGAACGCGGCCGACATCGGCATCACGAACAGGAAGATCATCGTGAGCGCCGTGCATCGTGAAGACCTCGTTGTACTGCGCGGCGTTCAACACCGTGCCGTCCGGCTGGGCCAGCTGCGACCGGATCAGCAGCGCCTCGACGCCACCGACGATGAAGAAGACGAACGCGGTCACGCCGTACATCAGGCCGATCTTCTTGTGGTCGACGGTGGTGAACCAGCTCCAGAAGCCGGTCAGCGCCGACGGCCGACGGATGCCCCGCCCGCGATCGCCGGAGATGGTGATGCTCGACATCTAGCCGGGCGCTCCGTCACGTGAGGCTCTCGAGGTAGGCCACCGAGCGCGTCGATCTCGCTCCTGGGTCAGGTGGTAGTCGGGCATCTTCGAGCCGAGCTTCGACCGCGTTCGGGTCCGCGGAGCCACGCGGCCAGTGCCTCTCGTCGACCGTCATCCCAGTCGCATCCGGCGAAGCACTGGTGCGTCCGGATCGGCGAAGTGCGCCAGGTTCGGCGCGGCGTTCACGCCGGTCACGATGCCGCCGAGGGAGTGGCACGCCGTGCACTGGCCCTGCCCGTTCGGCAGCGGGTTCATGAACAGGTCCATGCCCTTCGCGGCGAGCGGATCCGTCGGGCCACTGACGCCAGCTGCTTCTGGTTCGCGACCCACGCCTCCCAATCGCTCGGGGACAAGGCGACGACGCGCACCTTCATCTTGGCGTGCTGCAGCCCGCAGAACTCGGCGCACTGACCGAAGTACGTGCCGGGCTCGTCGGCCTGCATCAGGATGTGGTGTCGTCCGGTTCGGGGACCACGTCCTGCTTGCCGGCGAGCTGCGGGATCCAGAACGAGTGGATCACCGCGAAGTCCTTCTGGGCGTTGGTGCGCGCCGCCGATCAGCCCGCCGACCGACTCCGAGCTCCAGGTACACGACGCGGTCCGTCGGGATCACCATGACGTCGGCGACGGTGATCGGGCCGTCGTCGTACGACGTCGTCATGTCCGCGTCCGGTGTACTGGAAGCCCCACCACCACTGATGGCCCTCGACGGTGACGTGGAGCGCGCCGGCGGAGGCTGGCGCGCCAGGTCCCAGATCGGTCGCGACCGTGGGCACGCGTGACGAACGCCAGGATGACCGCCGGCAGGATGGTCCAGCCGATCTCCAGGCGCGTATTGCCGTGCAGCTGCGGTGGCATCCGGTCCCGGCCCTTGCGATGCCGGTACTTGATCGTGATCGAGGACGATCCCGCCCTCGACGATCACGAAGACCAGGACGGCGATCCAGAACACGGGCACGAAGAGGTTCTTGATCTCCTGGGCGTAGGGACCGGCCGGCTGGAGCGAGTCCTGCTGGTGGGTGGGACGCGCAGGACGCCAGCATCAGGCCGAAGGCCACGAGGCCCAGGACCCCAGAGCAACCGCTTCCGCAAGTCTCCCTTGCCTCCCGGTACAGGCGCTCCTGACGCCGGTGCGGGCGCCGGGCCGCGCGCACTGTACCACCCACGCTTCGTGCGCTCGAATCACGATGACGGCGTTGTCAGAACCTTAGTCAGAACCCCTTATAGGAGTGCAGCCCGACGATCCAGAGGTTCACCGCGTAGTACGTGATCAGCAGCGACACGAACCCGACCAGCGCGATGATCGCAGCCGGACGTCCCTTCCATCCCGACGTCGAGCGCGCGTGCAGGTAGCCCGCGTAGATCACCCACGTGACGAACGACCACGTCTCCTTCGGATCCCATCCCCAATAGCGGCCCCACGCCCGCTGCGCCCAGATGGCGCCGGCGATCACCGCGAACGTCCAGATCGGGAACGCGAACGCGATCACGCGATACGCCATGCGATCCAGGCTGGCCGCGCTCGGGAGCAACGCCCCTGCCGGACGATCGCGCCGGCATCGGGCTCGTCGGCGTCGGGCGAGAAATCCGGCGGCGCGTCGACGTCGATCGATCCACCCATGATGGGCGGTGGGTCCTGCGCCCGCAGCGCGGCCACCTGTCGCCGTTCGCGGCGGTCCTGGATCAGGAACAAGATCGTGAGCACGCCCGCCGCCCAGCGCGAGCAGCGACGACCCGGCGATCGCGGCGACGACACGGATCTTGATCCAGTACGAGTTCGAGCGCCGGCACCAGCGGCGCCGGGCCCACGTACAGGAACGAGACGGCGATCGCCATGGTGAACACGGCGAACATGAGCGCGAACCCACCGAGCGTGTGGATCTTGTAGCAGCCCTCGACGCATCACCAGGTAGCCGAGGACGACCAAGAGCGCCAGGAGCACGGAGTACTCGTACATGTTGCCCCTACGGCACGCGGTGGGCGGCGAACCCGCGGGTCACGACGCAGACCACGTTGGCGAACAGCCCGAACGTCGCGACCGTCCGCGCGACGGCCCACAGAGTGTGCTTTGCGGAACGCCATGAACGCGAAGTACCCGACCATCGCCGCGACGTAGGAGAACAGCGCCACGTTGAACGCGTCGTTGGACAGCCGGCCCCACTGCAGGTCGGTCATGCCGAGCTCACCCGTTCCTTCTCCTCGACTGCGACGGAGTCACCGCCCGCGGCGCGCTCATCATGGCGTCGACCAGCTTCGAGAACTCTCATCGAACTGCGTGCTTGCGTTGCAGCGCGAATCCCCGACCTTCAGCACGGTCCCGTTCCCGTTCGGCTCCGCCCGCACCCAGACCTTGCGTCGCGACGTGTAGAGCGCGGGCAGGAGCCCGAGCAGCACGAGGATAGCGGCCAGCAACACCAGGGCACTCCCGCGGTCCCGGCTCACCTGCAGCACGCTGTACTGCCGGAGCTCGGGAAACGAGATCGGTGAGCCCGGTCGGCGTCCGTCGCCGCCTCGAGCGCGACCCCGGTGTCGCGAGGTCGATGGTCCGCTGGCGCCGACGTACGCCCTTCCCCGCCGTGCGCATCACGCCTCGCGTCGAGCGGATCGTCAGCGACGGATCGGTCAGGTCGCCCCTGCGATACACCTTGTAGAACATGATCGGCTGAACGACTGGCGTCATCGGCCACGGGCTGGCCCGCTCGTCTGCAGCTGCAGCCACGCCCGGCTGTCGGGCCACAGCACGAACGTCATCGCCCATCTGGGGTCGAGCGACGTGCAGCTTGACGATCCCGCGCCACGGCATCGCCAGTTGGTGGACACCTGTCGGCGCGGCGTCCTGGACGAACGTGACTGGGCTCGGACGCGATGAGATCGCCGCGCTGACGGATCTCCACGACCGGCGCCCATCCGAACCCGTACTGGAAGAACTCGCACCCCGTCGATCGAGGCGGGCTCGTTCACGCGGATGTCCGCTTGCTTCGCACGCGTTGCCCTGCGGGTCCAGCAGGTCGACGTGCGAGACGAAGTCCATCGGCTGCCCGCTCTGCCGGTACGTGTCCTCGAACCTCGCTCAGGCGCAGACCGGACGCCCGTGAAGTCGCCGCTGAGAGAACCGGCCGGTGCGCAGCTGCCCGTCGTAGTTCGCCCGTGCGTCGGTCCAGGTCTTGCCCTTCCACCACGACCGCCCTGCCGGTGAAGCCGGTGCCCTTTGCCGTGCATCACGCCGATCACGCATCAGCAGGAACGCCCAGTGGAACAGCAGGCTCCTGACCTCGCGCGAGCGCGCCCTTCTCGGCGGCGAGCGCCGGTCAGCGGCCGGCGTCGTCGCGGGCCACGCCGGGAACATCCGCCGGCGCAGGACCCTGCGCGAGCCCTCGATCATGCGCGGCATCCGCGGGCACCACCCGCTCCTCGTACAGCCGGAACGCGTCGATCTCGCGCGCCTGCATGGGCTGCTGCCGGAGCGTCCGCACCAGCGCGCGGGTCCGCGGGAACAGGCACGCCGACCAGCGAGACGAACAGGAGCGCCGCGATCAGCACGAACCACCACGGACCCGCAAGACGTCGAAGAGCCCGGCGCGCCCGGAGAACGCCCCGATCCAGCGGGTGGTCCAGCTGGTACTGCACGACGCGCTCGGGCGAGTTAGGCCATTGCGGGACGAGCGAGCCGACCACGGACGCCAGCGCCAGCATCAGCAGCAAGGGATCAGCGCCGTGCGCATCGACGCGCAGCGTCCGCCACACCATGGCCGCGGACTCGCCGCAGGGTGACGCCGCTGGAGGAGGACATGGGGCTCGCCGAGGATTACTACGGTCGGCCGCGCGATCCGGCGTCGGTTCGGCCGCGGGCCCGCTCACAATCCCGGCCCGTACCTGCCGAGCGGCGCGATGATCCGCGGTGAACTCCCCGGTGGCCAGCAGCACGCCCACCGACGATCAGGAGCGCCCCCGACACGCCGGCGATCCAGGCGTAGTGGCGGCGCACCCAGCCGAACGCGCCCCATGAAGCGCTGCACCCCAGCCCGACCAGCCAGGAACGGCACACCGAGCCCCAGGGAGTAGCGCGAGCAGCGAGCAGGATGCCGCACGCCGTGCTCTGCGGTCACGGCGATGCTCGCGGATGCCCGTCAGCACGGGCCGAGACACGGCGTCCACCCGGCGGCGAACGCCATCCCCAGCGGCAGCGCGCCGACGGCGCCCGGGCGCACCTTCGACAGGAACGGCCGGCGTTCGGTGTAGAGCGTGATGGAACCCGCGCCGCAGCGCGTAGCCGATCATGAACACGCCGACCTCACGATACACGACCGCACCGCCGATCCACTGGTCCGACGTCGCCCTTGAAGATCGGCACGAATCCGCTTCGCGAACGCCCCCAACAGCGTGAAGACGATCGTGAACCCGGCGATGAACAGGAGGATCGGGCACCAGCGGCCAGCTCTGGTCCCCGCCGTCCACGGCCCGCTCCCCCGAGACGAACGATGTAGCCGGGCACGAGCGGGAACACGCACGGCGACGCGAACGAGACGAGACCCGCCACGAAGGCGAGCGCGGGCGCCCACCACGATGTGAGGCCGGTCTGGACGATGTCGGCGATCATCGGAGCCTCGGCATCCGGGAGGGGCTCAGTGTATGGCCGCCGGGCAGCGACCCGGCAGGTCGGCCGAGTGGGTTGCGTGACGGGCCCCGCCGGAACGGCATAGTGGTACTTCGTGAAGCGATTCACAAGCGCGGGCCGTCCGTTCGGCCAAACAGCATCATGGCTATAATCGCCCCGCCCATGGAGACGATGCGCGGCATGAGCCAGGTCGAGGTCGCGACGACGCCTCGGTTCGCCAAGCACCAACGGCGCGGCTCGCACGTCGCAAGCAGCAGACCGAGGGCTTCCTGCAAGACGTTCGAATGGACCTGGACGACGGCGATCGTCTTCTCCATCGCGCTCACGTTCTCTCATCTCGATCACCACCTCGGTCATCCCGTCCTTCTGGCTCTACTTCGCCGACCAGAAGCTGAAATGGAGCGGCGCGGGGCCGAACGGCTTCTGGTTGAAGGAGCCCGGGACGCGATCGCGATGGGTCTGGCGACCGCGCCGATCATCGTGATCCTCGTGGTGGCGGCGGTCGTGCAGAACTGGCGCCGGAAGCTCCGCGGGACAGTCCGGCGACGTGCGCCCCACGGGCGGATACCGCAGGAGACGACGATGGTGTTCACGAAGACCGAGGTCGACATCCACGAGGACTACGTCGTGAGGCCGTCGACTCCGGCCTGGCTCGCGCAGGGCGTCAAGTCGCCGAAGCATCTGATGCTCGACCCCGACAACTGCATCCTGTGCCGCGCCTGCGAGGACGTCTGTCCCTGGAACTGCATCTACATGCTGTCGACGGACATCGTCGAGGGCGCCGACGAGTCGTCGGTCGAGGCCGAGGTGGCACCGGCCGACCGCGATCTTCGTGGTCGACGACAACGCGTGCACGCGGTGCTCCGTCTGCGTGGACCGATGCCCCACCGACACGCTGTACTATGCGCGCCTGCCGGAGGGTTCGACCGGCGGAACGCGCCCGATGGCCGAGGTCCTCCGTCGCAGGCTGCGGCGGAGTGAGTCGCGCGGCGACGCGGACGAGCTGAGAAGGGGAGGGCGCCGGTGAAGCTCGCCGCCGTCGCCGAGCGAGGTCGGCGACCGCCTGCGCGACACCGAGGTCTGGAAGTCGATCTTCCGGCCGGGCTCGATCTTCCGGAAGGGCTACAGCGACACGCTCGCGCGACCGCGCCCTGGCCACGATGAACAACGTGCTGTACCACCTGCACCCGGTGAAGGTGAAGCGGCACGGGCTGAAGCTGACCTACACGTTCTGCCTCGGCGGGCCTGTCGTTCTTCCTGTTCATCCTGCTCACGATCACCGGCATCTTCCTGATGTTCTTCTACCGGCCGATCGGCCGACATCGGCGGCGCGCTGGCCTACAGCGACATGCAGAGCATCCGGACGCACGGTGTTCTTCGGGCGACCTGGTCGCGCAACATGCACCGGTGGGGCGCCCACCTGATGGTGTTCGTCGGTGTTCGCTGCACATGGCGCGGGTCTTCTACACGGGCGCCTACAAGCCGCCGCGCGAGTTCAACTGGGTCGTCGGCGTGATCCTGCTGTTCCTCACGCTGCTGCCTGTCGTTCACCGGCTACCTGCTGCCGTGGGACCAGCTGGCGCATCTGGGCCGTCACCGTCGGCACATCGCTCGACGGGCTACACGCCGTTCATCGCCAAGCAGGTCCAGCTTCCTGCTGCTGGGCGGCGTCGTAGGTCGGGCCGAACACGCTGCTGCGCTGGTACGTGCTGCACGTGCTGGCGCTGCCGTTCGTGTCGGCGATCTTCCTGGCGGTCCACTTCTGGCGGATCCGCAAGGACGGCGGCATCTCGGGACCGCTGTAGGAGGCGACTGAGCGATGGCGCGAGAGGACACCCGCTCGACCAGGCGGTCTTCGACGCGACGCTCGCCGCCGAGCTGCGCGAAGGGCACCGATCGCCGGGTCGCCGAGGGCACGCGCACGTCGGCCGCGGCGTCCGCGCGTACACGGCCGCGCATCCCGAGGAAGCCGGCAGCCGCCGCCGCTCCGCAGCGGCCGCGCCGCCGCAGCGGCGGCCGACGGCCGCCGCGCGCCGGCTGCCGCCGCTCCCGCCGCCGGCTGCGGCCGCGCCGCGGCGGCGGCCGTCGCCGTGCGCGGCGCCGGTCGACCACGCCCGTCCGCACCGCGCCGCTGCCCACCGGCAACATCCCGACGCCGAAGAAGGGCGCCGACGACAAGCACCGCCTGCTCGCCCTGGTCGCCGCCGGAGGGCATCCAGCGCGTCGAGCGCGAGCAGGGCGACCGCGTGAACGTCTGGCCCCACCTGCTCGATCGAGGAGTTCGTGGCCATGCTGATCCTCACGGCGCGGCTGCTCGTCTTCTCGACGTTCCTGATGGCGCCGCTCCGACGAGCTCGCCAACCCGAACCTCACGCCGAACCCGTCGAAGGCCCCGTGGTACTTCCTGGGCCTCCAGGAGCTGCTCCGCTACTTCCACCCGATGGTCGCCGGGCATCACGATCCCCACGTTCATCCTGGTCGGCCTCGCCGCGGTCCCCTACGTCGACCGCAACCCGAGCATCAAGCCAGGCGACCGCAAGATCGCGATCTCGATGTTCACGCGTCCTGTTCTGCTTCGGGGCGACGCTCACGATCATCGGCTGCTTCTTCCGCGGTCCCGGCTACAACTGGATCTGGCCGTGGGCGCAAGGGGTGTTCTTCGACCTATGACGCTCGCGATCTCCACCGGCGTCGTCGCGGCGATCATCGTCGCTTCTGGTGCGTCGACATGTTCGCGATCGATCTTCGGGCTGTCGTTCGCTCGGGCCGCGCAAGGAGCAACGCGCCATGTCGCCGACGGCGCGCGCGCGTCCGCACCGCGCGCAAGGCCGCGGCCATGTCCCGCCGCGACTTCTTCCGCAAGTCGCCTGCTGACCTCGCTGCTGCGTGTTCGGCGCGCAGTTCGGCGGGCGCGACGCATCGCGTTCCTGTGGCCGAGCCTGAAGGGCGGGTTCGGCTCGGCGATCAACGCCGGGGCGTTGACCGACATCAAGTCGCAGCTGGGTGACGGACACTGCGTCACAACGGCGCCGGACGCTTCTACATCGTCGCCTGGGACGGCAACGGTCACGCCCGGACGCTGACTACCCGGCCGAGCGGGTCACCACCGACGGCATCATGCCGCTCTACCAGCGGTGCGTGCACCTCGGATGCCGGGTGCCGTTCTGCGCTTCCTCGCAAGTGGTTCGAGTGCCCGTGCCACGGCTCCAAGTACAACTCCGCCGGCGAGTACCAGCTGGGCCCGGCCCCGCGCGGCATGGACCGCTTCGTCGTGAAGGTCGAGAACGGCAACGTGATGGTGGACACGTCGACGGTGATCCCGGGACCGCCGCGCGGCACCGACACGATCGACGAACCGCCGCAGGGACCGTTCTGCGTGGCCCCGGGCTAGCGAGAGGGACCGGAACGGACGAACATGCTGGCGCTGAGCGACACCGCGGGGGCGATCCTCCTCGTCCTGGGCGCGCGTGTTCGTCGTCGCGGCCGGCGTCGCGCCTCGTCCTGCGCAGCCGCGTCACCCGCGAGCCGGCACCGGACATCCCGCCGCGCCATGGAGCCGGGCCCGTCGGATCCCCGCGCTCGAGACGCCGCTCCTGCAGAAGCTCCAGGGTTGGGGCGTGCTGCTCGGTCGCGTTCTTCGTCGTCTGGCTCCCTACTAACTGGCTCGATCGAGCCCCTCGACGAACCTCGAGCAGGAGAAGGCGCTGAAGACCGGAGGCGCATCGAGCGCGGCTCGCGCGTCGGTCGCAGCTGTTCAGCGAGGAGAACCAGCTCGGGGTGGGCTGCGTCGCGGTGCCACGGTCCGGAGCTCCGCGGCGGCGTGATCTCCGTCGGGAACCGGATGGGCCTACCTGCCGAACCTGACGACGATCTGCGGCGGGCCCACGACCGGGCACCCGCTCATCAAGTCGCCCGACCGACATCAAGCACGACGATCGAGCAGGGCGCGGAACGTCGATGCCGTCGTGGAGCATCCGGTATCCAGGGCGCGCTCGACGACCAGCAGATCAACGACATCGTGAACTACCTGGTCTACATGAGCTCCGAGAACGTCCCGTTCGAGGACAACATCTGCATCAACCCCGACGCGGTCAAGGCGGTCAACTCGCCGTCGGCGTCGCCGGCGGCGGCACCGAGCGGGGGCAACGGGACCACCGGCGCTACGGGCCGACGGGCGCGCGAGCCGAGCGGGCGCGACCGGGCGCCACGGGGGCGAGGCGCCTGATGCTCGCGCAGGAAGTCCACACGTGTCTCGGGTTCCACATCGAGTGCGGCACGCTGTTCGAGGGCGCGGGCGTGACCGTCATGGCGTTCATCCCTGTTCGTCGGCAGCGTGTACCTGATGCTTCGCTCGTGTTCGGCAAGTGGATGGGCTACCTGCGTCCTCGCGGTCTGCTTCTCGGGATGGCTCATCATCCACTCGTCGCTCTGGTACTTCGGCTTCTGGGCGCAGGGGCCCGGCACGCCGACCAACCAGGGACCGCGCGGCCAGGAGCCGTCGTGGGTCGTGGTGGAGGCCGGCCTCAGCGCTCGACGGATGTGCGCTTCACGACGTTCGAGGAGTATCCCGGCGATGGGTGGGCAGGCGCCGAACGACGGGCAGCTCTCGTCCGTGCAGTCCGTGAGCAGCGCCGCCACGACGTTCCTCGCCGCGCAGGCCGAACGAGCAGCTGGGCCGCGATCCACTCGGCACCGACGCCATCCCGGGCACGCAGTTCACCGATCGACAGCGTGAAGTTCGCCACGGCCGAGGACGGCAAGACACCGCTGGCCGTCGTGCAGGCACACTTCTCCGGCGGCGGGCCGCTCACCACCGTTGACGCTGTACCACGACTCCGGAAGCGTCCCGCGCTACTCGTTGATGTTCATGGCGCCGCGATCGCTGCTGTTCGCGTGTCCACCTACCGCTGCTCGACCGCGCGGAGAAGAAGCGGCAAGGCGTTCCTGACCGGCGGCAGCGCGCCCGCATGGTACGGCCCGGCATGACGTAGAGCCCCAAGAGAGCTGGAGGAGGGACACGACGATGATCGGTGCAGAGGCGATCCCCTCCTCGATCAGGGGAGCATCCAGTTCATCCTGTTCGGCCTGATGGTCCTGGCGGTGCTCTTCCTGATGTGGATCACGATCGCGAAGTAGTCAGCGCTCGGGTTCCGCCACGGCGCGGCCGCGCCGCTTGCACCTCCGGCGAGCGTCGCCTTCCGCTGCTCGTAGAACGCGAGGATCTGCAGCTCCACGGCCAGATCCACCTTGCGCACCGACACCCCCTGCGGGACCGCGATCACCGCGGGCGCGAAGTTGAGGATCGAGCGGATGCCCGCCTCCTACCATCAGGTCCGGCGACCTCCTGCACGGCGGACGCCGGGGTGGCGATCACGCCGATCGCGATGCTCGAGCGTGCGAACCAGCTCCGGCAGGTCGTCGACGTGGCGACCGTGAGCCGCCCGATCCGACGCTGCTCCCACCTTCGACGGATCGACGTCGACCAGCGCGGCGACGCTGAACCCGCGTTCCGGGAACCCACGGTAGTTCGCCAGCGCGTGCCCCAGGTTCCCGATGCCCGCGATCACGATGGGCCAGTCCTGGCGTCAGGCCGAGCTCACGGCGGATCTGGTGGATCAGGTAGGCGACGTCGTAGCCGACGCCGCGCGTGCCGTACGAGCCGAGGTGCGACAGGTCCTTCCGCACCTTCGCCGAGTTCACGCCCGCCGCCTCGGCCGAGCGCCTCGGAGGACACCGTCGATCGCCCCGGATTCGGCGATGTCGACCAGGGCTCGGAGGTAGATCGGCAGCCGCCCCACGGTCGCCTCGGGGATGAGCCGACCCTTCGTCATGCGCGTACCGGACCGGGCCGCCATCGGGCGCAGGGTAGCGCCCACCGGGCTTCGCCGTTCTCAAGTTCACAAGCGCCGCGATCGCCGGCAGGCATCAGCCGCCGCGGACGATGGACGAGCAGCTCGGCGGCGTCGACCTCGTACTCGAACCGCTCCTCCCCGTCGATCTCCACCACGGGGATCCGGATCCCGTACGCGCGCTCGAGCTCATCGTCGCCCGCGCACGTCGATCTCCACCAGCTCGAACGGGATCGTGAGCTCGCTCCGCGAGCAGCACGTCCCACGCGGCGTTCGCACAGGTGGCACCCGGCCCGCGAGATACAGGACCACGCGCACCGGGCGATGCTACCCGCGACCGGGCCGTCTCCCCGCCGATGCCTGGTCGCGGGCGGGTGATACAACTGGAGCGGTATGAGGAACGGTGATGTCGACGACCTGAGCTGCACCGGCAGGCTTCGCCGCGGGCGACCGCGACGCGTTCGACGAGCTCTATCACCGGTACGCCGCCGACGGCCTACGGGCTCGCGTATCGGCTCACGGGCCAACAGATGCTCGCGTCAGGACGTGGTCCACGACGCGTTACATGGCGCTCTGGCGGGCACCCGAGGCGTTCGACCCGCGCGCGAGGCGCGTTCCGGACGTTCTTCCTGTCCCTGGTGCACCATCGAGCGGTCGATACGCGTCCGTCGCGAGGAACGGCTCCGCAAACGAACCGAGCGTGCGGCGAACCTCGAGCCCTCGACCGTCGAAGACCCTGGGGAGGATGTCGTGGACGACGCGTTCACTCGAGATCCGCCGCCGGAGGTCCGGCAGGCCCTCGCGACGCTCCCACACCACAACGACGGGTGCTCGAGATGGCGTACTCTCCAGGCGTATACCGCAGGTCCAGATCGCCGAGGAGCTCGGCATCCCTATCGGCACCGTGAAGACCGAGGACCCTGGCGGCCATGCGGAAGCTCCGCCGAGGCGCTCTACCGAGAGGATTAGGTTTGACGGAGACCCACGAAGCGATCGAGGAGCTGCTGGCCGGATACGTCCTGCGGAGCCTCTCAGGTGAGGACGCCGCGCGGGCCGACCACCTGCTCTCCGATCACGTTCCACAATGCCCCGCGCTGCCGCGATTCGCTCTGCCGTGTTCCAGGCCGCTGACGGCGCGATCTTGCGCTGGACGCGGCTCCCGTCAGGCCGCCCGACACGTCGCTGCCGCGACTGCACTCGAGATCTCGGGCGCGCAGGATCGACGCAAGCGCCGTCCGGTGGCGGTCTTCGCGGTCGCGCGCGAGCGTCGTGGCCGTCGTGGGCTTCGCCGGCCTGGCCGTCACGCAGAACATGCGCATGAACGACACCCGCGTCGCGCGATCGACGACGTCCGCTCCGCCTCGACTTCGCCACGGCAGCCCGGAGCATCCGATGGTGCAGGTGAACAGCAGCGGACTCGGACACCGGAACCCATCACCGAGATCTCCACAGCCGGGCGTCGAGCACTTCTACCTGGTGGGCAGCGACGTCCCGGTGCCGCCCGGACGGCGCCGGTCTACCGCGTATGGCTGCTCTCGGAGCTCCCAGGCGACGTGGGCCACCGACTTCACCCCCGACCCCGGATTGACGGTCGTGACGCTGGAGTTCGATCCGAGCCGCTACGACCGGGTCCTGCATCTCCGTCGAGCCGGCGGGATCCACGCCCGAGACGCCACGGGATCGCGGTCTGGCAGACGGCCAGCTGACGAACCGATCGCGGGCACGCCCGCCTAGATCTGGATGTCGCGCCGCACCGCGAGGAACAGGCCCGACCACGACGATCGCCGACGCCGAGAGCACCGGCACCAGCCGCCCCCAGAACGACGAGAGGCGGTTCGCCATGGCCGCGCGCGCGCGCGGAGCGCGCCTAGGCTGACCAACGATCGAGCGCCAGGGCAAGGCCGACGCTGAACGCAAGGATCGAGCCCGATCCCGTAGCCCACGCGGTGGCGCGTTGGATCGCGCCGCAGCATCACGATCAGCGCGCTCGGCGACGGCAGGATCCCTCCGGCGCAGCGCCAGCGCGAGCAGTCCCGCGCCTCGAGGTCAGGGCGAGACGCCGTCGGGCAGGCCGTGGCGGAGTGCACGCGTGGTCGTGGTCGTGGTCATGCTCGTCCGATTCGTGCGCACGCTCGTGCGCTTCGGCCTGCGCCGGCTCGCGACCACAGGCGGCGAGCCGGCCGATCGTCAGGTAGGCGCCGAGGCCGATCGCGACGATCCCGGACAGCAGCCCGAGCCACGGGTAGAGCGACTCCGGACGGAACGTCTGCTCGAGCGTGATCACCAGCAGCCCGAGGCCGAGGACGGAGGCCGGTGTGCATCACGGCGACCGCCGAACCGACGGCGACGGCCTGGCGCACCTTCGTCTCCGAGCCGACCATGTACGCCGCCATCAGCGTCTTCCCGTGCCCGGGGAGCAGGGCGTGCCAGGCGCCGAACGCCATCGGCCAGCGCGAACCCGAGCGAGGACCAGCACGATCCCGTGGTTGTCGCACGAGCGACGCGAACGCGCCCAGGCTCGACGCCCGGGCCGAGCCGCGTCGACCGGCTCGCGGCGCTCGACGTGCTCTGCCGACGGATGCGCCCGGGCGCGAACGGACGCCTGCATCGACGTGACGTGCAACGGGCTCGACAGCAGGTCCTGCGGGTACGAGCAGCAGCGCGTCGCTCACGCTCTCCGCCGGCACGGTCGGACCTCCGATCGCCTCGCCGTCCTCGCCGACCGCGGTGATCTCGCGCCAGCCGATCGTGTCGGCCTCGTTGTCGTCGCGGTAGCGCGATCGCGCCCGTCCGGTCGACGACCGGCAGCGAACAGCCCTTCGAACCGGAGGATCGACAGACCGCCCTGGCCGTCGCGCAGGCGTCGCAGCGGCGGAGCGCACCTCGAGCGACGACCGGCCGCGCCGTCGACCGAGAGCATGAGGTTCGCGAGGCAGCTGCGGGCGCCTCGCCGTCGCCCACGCCGCGCCCTCGGCTGCCGACATCGTCCCGTCGCCGTCCGTGTCGATCGACGGCATCTCCTGGAACGTCGGGATCTCCGCCATGTCGACGCACGTAGTCGATCGCGGATCCTCGCCGGCACGACGTGGATGCCGCTGTAGAGGTTGATCGTGAAGTTCCCGCAGCGGATGCGCCGAGCGCGGCACCGGCCGGCCACAGCACCATGCGACGACGATCATCGCGAGCAGGACGAGCGAGCGACGGGCCGCGCGGCTCACGGCGGCATCTCCCGAGCGTCGCGAGCGTGCGCCTGCGCCACGCGCGCGCGTACTGGATCGAGAAGTGCGGGTTGATCGCGCACGGCGTCCGCGACAGCAGGCGTCGGGCGCCGTCATGGTTCCCGAGCGCGAGCTGGATCATGCCCGGCGTGGAACGCGAACAGGCGCGTCTGCGGTAGCCGAGCGCCATCGCGCTTCCGGGCGTAGCGCGGCAGCCTCCGCGTCGCGACCGTCCGGCGTAGAGCGCCCACGCGTACGCGTCGGCGACGTGCACGCTGTGCCGCTTCGCCCACTCCGTCGCGCGCGGCGGCGAGCCGCGCCCGCGGATCGCCGTGGCGCCGCGTCGAACAGCGCCAGCTCGAGGTCGACGTTGACGCCGTTCGCCCGGAACAGCTGCTCCTCCGCGTGGACGAGCGCGTACTGCCGGTCGGCGTTCGCTCTGGTCTGTCCGGCCGCGTCGCGTAGAGGTCGCCGAGCGCGATCACGTACTCGGGCGCGGGTACCGAGCGACGACGTCCGTGTAGTCGCGTCGATCGCCGCGCTGAGGTCGCCCGCGCGCCCACGCCACCTTCGCGAGGCCCGCGAGCGGCGGGACGTAGTCCGCGTCGGTCGTGCGACGCCGCGCGCGTACGCGCGCGTGCGCGGCGGCGAGGTCGCCGCTGATTGAAGTACAGCTCCCCAGCTGGTAGCTCGCCCACGCTGCATCCGCCGGCGTGCCGGCGATGTCGCGCGCCGCCTCCATCGCCTGGATCGCGCCGGGCACGTCGCCCATCAGCTCGCGGGCGTACGAGACGCGCGGCGTAGGACGCGACGTCCGGGACGCGTGTCCACCATGTGTCTGGAACGTGGCGAACGCGTCGTCGTAGCCGGCCGAGCTCCACCTGCGCGTCGCCGATCACGCCGTAGACGTTGCCGTTGTACGGGTTGATGGCCTTCCGCGCGCTCGCCCCCACCGCAGCGCGCCGGCGAAGTCGTGCCGGGCCGCGGCGAGCGCGGCCATGCCCACCATGGCCGCGAAGTTGTCCTGCCAGCTCCAGCCGAGCGAGCGCTCGCAGCACGCCCTGCGCCTTCGGGTAGTAGCTGGGGTCGGCCGTGACGCGCGCCTGCTGCACGTACGCGAGGCCGAGCGACGCGAACGCCTGCCAGTCCGTCGGCAGCACCCGCAGCCGCGACCTGGAGGTTCGCGATCGTCTGGTCGAGCGAGCCGCCGATCGCCGGCGCCAGCAGCGTGTCCGCGACGCGGCGCCGGTCGGCGGCCGACGCCTGCGCGCCGTCGTCGACGTCGAGCGGAACAGCGCCGACGCCTCCGGCCACGAACAGCGCGGCCGGCGAGCGCGGCACGACGGCGATCCGAACCACTGCGCTTCATCGGCGTCGCTCCTCGTCGGTCCGTCAGTCGGGTGAGGTCCGGCCCGACGGGCCGGACCCCGTCCCGGTGTGCGTTCGATCAGCTGTGCGGTGACGTGTCCGACCCCGGAGTGACGGGTAGGCCACGTACGGGAAGGCGCTCAGGAACGGAACGTCGTTCGCGTTCACACCGTCACCGATCGATGTCCGCCAGCGCCTGGTGGTCAGGCAAGCAGCACCCGAGACCGCCCGCAGCGAGACGTCGATGACGTCGTCGGACAGGCGACGGCCGTTCGGGAACCCGGCCGTCGTCGCCACCGATCACGCCCGAGGCTCGAGCAGGCGCTGCGAGCACGGCGCGATGGCCGTGTTCAGGCGCAGCATCTCGCTCGCCTTGACGTGCGCGGGCTGGTTCAGCGTCGGGACGCCCGTCAGGAAGACCTGGATCAGGTCCGCCGCTGGATGCCCGCCGTGTCCGGATCCGGAGTCCGGCATCGTCGCGTGCCGTACACCGCGTTGAGCAGGTGCGGCAGTCTCAGGGTCCTGGACCAGCGGCAGCGCCGGCGCCGTCGGCCTTGGGCTGGAGGAGTTGAAGTGGTCCTTCGAGCCCCACGGGCACGACGACCTCGTTCACGAGCGGGCTGCCCAGGCGTGAGACCTGGACGTTCTTGCCCCGGAACGACTGGCTGCCGTCGCCGTTCTCGATCCGCATGCTCGGACGCGATCGCCGTGCTCCAGATGCCGATCGTCGACTCGCCGCCACGTGGTGACGTCCTCTCGTCGGGACCTGCAGCGCGAACGTGTTTCACGTTGAAGCCCGGACAGCGTGTCGTCGCCGGCCTCGAGAGGTCCGCTCCGTAGAGGAGGTCGAACACGCGCAGGTCGAGGAAGAACGGGTCGTCGGACTGGCCGACCCAGCTGTAGTGACGGGTCCGCTCCGCCGAACTGCGTCGCGTGGCAGCGTCGAACAGGTCGCCGTTGTAGTTCGGGCATGGAGGCATGCGCCGACGTTGCTCGGCGCCACAGGCCGCGTTCGTGGAGCAGGCGGTTCTTGCTGTCGCCGTTCGTGATCTTCCAGAGGTCGTACGTCTGGTAGATGTTCAGGTCAGGGTCGTTCAGCGACGTGACCGACCCGTGTTGTACAGGAACGTGTTCGGGTTGCGGTAGTGCGTCGTGAACTTCCAGCGGTACGTGATGTCGGCGTTGGTCGTCCGCCGTCGTTGCTGATGTTGATGTCGTAGTTCGTGTGCTCGGCCCACGGGTAGAAGTTCGGGCCGCCCGCCGGCTCCTCGAACGGGATCCACGAGCTGACGAGCGTGACGGAGTCGGGCCGATCGGGGCTCACGAACGCGTACACGTCCGTGTTGTCGATCTGCGGGTCCGCCGCCGTGAGCGGTGCCTCGCGGTGACTGGACGCGCGCCTGGCGAGCGGTGCGAGCCCTGCGAACAGGCCTCCACCGACCACCAGCGCGGTCGTCGCCGCGAGCACCCTGTTGCGGATGCGATGCACTGACAAGGATGACTCCTTTCGATCGCTCGGTCTGCACTGCGGAGATGCCGTGGTCCGCCCGCGCGTCCTCGACGGTGTTCCCGCCGAGGTCCGTGCCGCATCCCTCCTTCCTCGAGCGGGGCGGTACGCGCATGCTTCGCGGAGCTGCGGACGATCGGATCGAGCCGGAGTTGCGCGTTGCGAGCCGTTGCGTTACGCGTGGGAGCGCGTGTCGGGCGCGCGTCCGGGCGGCTCAGGCCGCGGGCGATGCGACACGGCTGTCGGACGCGTCGCAGGAACCCCAGAACATCGCCGACGATGCCCACGAGCAGAGCGACGGAGAACGGCGCCAGGTTGCCCAGCGCCGCGAACGCGGATCCGAAGCCGGCGATGATCGGCGGCGCCGATCGCGATGCAGCAACGTGCCCGATGAACCGGTCCTTCAGCTCGGGCCCGCCGCGCATCCGCCACGCCGACCAGAGCGCGCCGCCGACGAGGATCAGGTACGACGGGATCGAGATCGAGCTGCGGGCAGCCGGTGCGCGGCGTGTGCCGGCGCCGAACACGTCGCTTGCCCGACGGCAGCTGCTGCGCGAGCGCCTGCGCGTCGATAGACGGCCGCCGCGGCGTCACCGCGATCGCGTACGCGGCCAGGAACACGAGGATCACGTCGAGCGCCACGCTCGACCGTCCGGTTCCGGATCGAGCAGCTGCGAGCTCGCCCGCCGCCAGGAACGGCACGTTCAGCACCGCGCCGAACACCCAGTAGACCTCGAACGCGAGCCGGCTCCAGCCGCTCGAGCGCGCCGATCGCGACGGCGAGCGACGCCGCGGCGTACATCAGCAGCGCGATGGCCCAGAGCAGCTGGTACGGCCGGCGCCGCTGGAGTACTGCTTCGCGCAGAGCGCCGCGAAGACGCCGGCGACCACCGCCGCCACGAGCGGGAAGACCCACATGGCGAGGAGGATATCGGGCTGCTGCTGGCCCCTCACTCGACCCGCCCCTATGATGCAGGGATGCCTTCCCCGAGGATCCTGCTTCTCGTCTGCGGCCTTCTTCGCCCGGCCGCTGGCTCAGACCGTTCCGTCTGCTGGCCGAGACCGGGTACGACGGCGCCGAGGTCATGGTCACGAAGGACCCCGCCAGTCAGGACCCGGCCCGGATGCGCGCGCTGGCCGTCCGGGCACGGCCTGACGATCGGCGCGATCCACGCCCCTGCCTCCTGCCTGACCCGCCGGGTCTGGGGCACCGACCCGATCGGCAAGGTCGAACGCGCGATCGAGGTCGCGTCCGACGCCGAGGTGCCGCTCGTCGTCGTCCACCCGCCGTACCGCTGGCAGCGCTCGTTCCGCCGCTGGCTGGAGGAGCGCCTCCCGAGCTCGGATGCGAGCGACCGGCGTGACCGTCGCGGTCGAGAACATGTTCCCGGTGCGGGTCGGGCGCGCGAGATGACGTTCCACGCGGACCAGGACCTGGAGGAGCTCGAGGGTCTGCCCGACCTCGTGCTGGACACGAGCCACGCCGCCGTCGCCGAACACGACCTGGTGGAGGTCCGCCGACGCTTCGACGGCCGCATCCGCCACGTCCACCTGTCCGACAACGCCGGCAAGGGCTGGGACTCGCACCTGCCTCCGGGCGAGGGCGTCCTGCCGCTCGGGGCGTTCCTGGACGACCTGTCGTCCGAGTGACTACGCCGGCGCGCATTACGCTGCGAGGTCGACCTGCGGCGCCAGCTGGACCGACCCTGCCGGCGTCGCAGGCGATCATGGTGTCGATGCGCGAGGCCGTGGAGCGCCGGCTCGCGCGAGCCGGTCCGCCGGCGCGAAGCCGGCTGAGCCGCCGCTGCTAGCCTGCACGACCGTGCGCCGCCCGACGTTCATCATCCTGATCGTGCTGTTCGTGCTCGCTGATCGGTGCGCGGCGGTCGCACAGCTGGTGATCGCGTCGGGCGACCAGCCCGCCGCTCGAAGGTCCCACCGAGCCCCGGGCAGCTGCCGAGCCTGTCGATCAGCCCGTCGCCCTGACGCGTCGGCCCGAGCCTGGCGGACTCACTCGAGGACGACGGTCTTGCCGGTCGCGAGCGCGAGCGTACTCGGCGGCGCTCCCGCGGTTGACGACCAGCGCCAGCTGTCCCTGCGAGTCGATGATGGCCCCGACGCGTCTCCCTCCGGCAGGTCGGCGAAGATGCCCACGCGCGGAACCGGCTCGCCCGCGCGACCGTCAGGACGCGGTCCGATGCCTGCCGCGCTCCAGGTCCTGCGGGCCCGACGTTCAGCTGCACGTTGCCGAAGCCGTCGATGCCGGTGACCCGGCGCGCCGATCGCGCCCGACGCCACCATCGGGCCGGGCAGCTCCACGACGCTGGAGTCCTCGATCCGCGATGGCGGGCCCGAGGTCCTCGAGTCGGCACGCCCGATCGGCCAGGTGCGCGGCCGCCGGCGCGAAGACGTCGCGCCCGTGGAACGTCTGCGACACCGGGTGCAGCACGACGTCGTCGGACGTGATCTCGACCGCCTGCGTCAGCGCCGCCGAGCGCTTCCACGCCATCGACAGCACGCCGTTGTCCGGGCCCGACCAGGAGCGCGCCGGCCGGCTGCGCGCACGGCGATCGGACCGCCGGCCAGAGCCCACGCCCGGATCGACGACCGCCACGTAGACCGCGTCGTCGCGGCATGTACGGACGTCGCGCGGCTCGAGCGTCGAGCGCCACCGCGCATCACGTCCTGCCGCGGGATCGCGTGCGTGAGGTCCACGATCACCGGCGCGTCCGGCGCGATCCGCAGCATCACGCCGTGACAGACGCCGACGAACTCGTCGGCCATGCCGTAGTCGGTGAGGAAGACGATCGGCCGGCTCATCGACGGGCACGATGTTGCTGCAGCCAGTTCGTGATGAAGGTTCGGGCGGTTCTCGACCTGGTTGCCCTCCAGGAGGTCAGTGCCGTGGTCGGCGGTCGGCAGGATCTCGACACGGCTTGGGTTGACGCGCCTCGTCGTAGAACGCCTGCGCCGTCGCGGCGCGCGGTCCGCGTCGACGTTGCCCGGCCATGAACAGCTTCGCCGAGCTCGACGGCCTGCAGCACATCCGGGTCCGGCGGTGAGCCCGTCGATCGGCGTCCGGCGCGGACAGCGTCACCACCGGCGTCGATCGCGGAGCCGCTCTGCGACGCGTAGACGAGCGAGGCGGTGCCGCCCATGCTCGCCCCGACCAGCCGATCACGCGCGGACGCCCTCGGGTCCGATAGGAACCCGACGGCGCCGCCGACGTCCTGCCAGATCGCGGTGGTGTCCTTCGATCCCCTCCGAGCACCCGCGCGTCGCCCCCGGGCAGTACCCCCGGAAGTCGAACGTCAGCGTGCGGTAGCCCAGCTCGCCGAGCTGATCCGCGAAAGTCGGAACCACGAACGTCTGGTCGCAGGCATCATGTGTGCGACGACACGACCGCGGCGGCGGTCGTCCGGCCCGAACAACCTGCCCACTTGAGACTGGACGCTGTCGGTCGACCTGGAACATGACGGCGCGCGGAGTCGGCGAGCGCCTCGGCACGGATCGTTCCGCCTGATCGGCATCGCGAGGAAGCAGCGATAACGCGCGCACCGCAGCGCGACCGTCAGACCGACCTCCGGCGAGCCAGGTTCCCGCGGCGCCAGGATCGGCGGGAGCGGCTACTCGCCCAGCTTCATCCGCTGGTGGCGCGTCCGCTTCAGAAGCTTCTGTGTGCTTCTTCTTCCGCATCTTCTTGCGGCGCTTCTTGATCGAGCGACGGCACAGCGTTCCTCACTCTCGGTCGACTCACTCGGTTCCGAACAGGTTCCGGAGGTCGACGCGCTTCGCGCGGTAGCTCTCCTCCAGACGGACGGACCCCAGTCTGAGGGCCTTGGGCGGATCTGCCACAGGCGATATCAGCCGCAGGGCCCCGTCCTCGGCACGTACTCGAGGAAGCCCACTCCGGGTACGCGCCCTTGCCGTCTGACGAGCCCGACGAGCAGGCGATCCAGCTGTGCTGAGCTCGAAGAGCGGCGGGAGGCTCGGCATGAACACCGTGGGCCGGATCCGGAACCGGTTGAGGTCGCCGCGGCACGTTACGCGCATCGCCTGCTGGCGATGCTCGGCACGCTGTCCCGACCGCTCGTCGGACCCGACGACCGGGATGCACGCCGGAGCGAGACCACGCTCGACGCTGAAGAATCGCTCGGATCACGCCGAGGGCCGGCGAGCTCCTCGCCGCAGCTGCAGACCGACGACGAGGTCGGGCCGGAGCAGCTCCACCCTTGTGGTACTCACCGAGCTGGCCGTAGATGCCGCCGACCATGCCGCTCCGTGTCGACGACGACGAGGTCGGTGCCCTCCGGCGAGCGCCACGTCGTGCAGCCGGTCGCGATCCCGTGACGAGCGGCAGCAGGTGCCCCTCGCGGCGAGAGCGACCCCACGAACGAGCAGCCCGTCCGGCGTCGCGCCAGCCGGTCCGGGTACGTGAGGTCGTCCGTCGAACGCGATGCGCTTCATGGCCACGTGTGCCCGGCGGCCCGACGGTCTCTGCCCGAGGTCCACGTCGATGTAGACCTGCGACGGAGCGGCCGAGCGGCAGGGCGCACGCCGCGCGACGGCGCGCGCCAGCGTGCTCTTGCCCGCGATCGGGTCCGCCGACGAACAGGACGGTATGGGCGTCGCGCGCGGCTCGATCGACGAGCCGGTCGTGCTCGTTCACGGACCCCGCTCCGTCCCGAGCTGGAGGCTCGGCGCCGCGGTACGCGCGAGCGCTACCGCCGGATTATCCGGCCTCGGTAGTCGCGCTCGGTCAGGTAGCTATCGATGTCCTCCTCGCGGAGCCGATAGCCCCTTCCCACCCTGAAGGCGGACATCTCCTCGTCTTGATCAGCCGGTAGATTCGGTCATCCTGGATACGCGCAAGAGGTCAGCGACCTCGTTCACGGTCAGCAGCCGAGCCTCGGTGAAGTGGTTCTCTCTTCACGATTGCGGCGGATTGTGAGGGAAGGGTGCCCTCGCGGATAGCCTCCGCTAGTGCCCGTACGGCTTATGCGGCGGGAACGCGGCGGCGGCAGCCTGGAAGCAGCGGCCAGTACGCGTCCGCGCGCGGTGATCGTCCATGACTATCGACCACGCCTCCGTGCGTCCCCGCGCCTCGCGACCAGGAGGCCGGGTCAGTTCACGTCGGCGCACCGAGACGGTCTCGACCCCCGGCCTCGATCGGCGCGCCTGCGAACCCGTGGTCGGCCAGCGACCAGGTCCGAGTCGTTCCGCGGCCAGCATCCGGTGCATGGCATCCGGCCAGTGCGTGGCGCGGGCACGCGGCCGTCGGTCTGCATCCCGACGCCCGAGAGGTAGCCGATCGACCAGTCGTGCCCAGGCCGTGGGTCGCGCCACGAATCGCCGTCGGCCGGCTTGATGCACCGAGCCCGCCGTGCGCGACGAGCGTCCGCTTCGAGCATTCGCGGTACAGCAGGTCGAGCGCCGCCGGGATGACCGGTGATGCGACACGCGCTCGCGCGCCTTCGGCGGCGAGGCGCCAACCGGCCGCCCGAGCGCCTCAGCGCGTCAGGATGCGGTTCAGGCGCGTATGAGCACGTCGCCGAAGCTCCTTCGGTAGGATCGATCGCGGCTCCCGCGCCGGCGGACGCCAGATCGAGCACGTCCGGCAACGCCAGACCGTCCTGCAGCCCCGGTCAGGCCGAACTGCTTGTCAGGATCGCTCCTCCAGCATAACCGACGGGCGTTCCCGCGCACGTTGTCGAGCGGATGCGTCGCCACGCCTGCCACCCGCTCCGGCCACGAGCGCGCGTGCCAGCTCTGTCGCGCGGGTACGCTTCGGGGGTGAAGCGCTCGTCCACGACGGCGGAGACGCCGGGCGTGCACTTCGATAACGTCCATCCATCCCAGCGTAGAGGAGCATGCGATGCGCAACTGAAGGGCTCGGTCGCGGTCGTGACCGGCGCGTCGTCCGGTATCGGCGAGGCGGTCGCCGTTGGCGCTCGCGCAGCGGGAGCGAAGGTCGTGCTGGCCGCGCGTCGCAAGGAACGGCTCGACGTCCTGGCCGATCGCATCGAACGGGCCGGCGGCACGGCCCTCGCCGTCCGATTGCTGACGTGACGGACCGCGAGACAGCTCACTTCGCTGCCCGCGGTCGTGAAGCGAGGCGTTCGGTCCGTGCGACATCCTGGTGAACAACGCGGGCGTCGCCCGGCGGCGGGCGTTCGCGGACCTCACGTATCAACAGATCGAAGCCATCATCCAGGTGAACGTCCTCCGGCGTGATGTACGGACACGCGGGCGTTCCTCCCGGCGATGCTGAAGCGGCGGACACGGCCACATCGTGAACGTCGCGTCAGCTCGCCGGCCGCTTCGCCACGCCGGGCGCGGCCGTGTGCGGCGCGCCTCGAAGCACGCGGTCGTCGCGTTCTCGGAATCCTTGTTCTACGAGGTGGAGGACCAGGGGTCCTCGTCACGGCCGTGAACCCGGGGTTCGTCAGACCGAGGCTTCCCGCTGGTCGGCATGGACCCTCGCATGATCCTCACGTTGGACCGGGTGGCCGGTGCGGTCGTCCGCGTGGTGCGCGACGACATCGCGCCAGGCTGTCCGTCTCCGCGATACATCAGCCCGCTCCAGGCGTTCCGCGTGCTCACGCCCCTGCTGTACCGTTGGGGGTGCGACAAGGGCCGCGACATGGGCCTCAAGGGATCGAAAGCGCGGCGAGGCGGGAGTCAGACCGAGATCGCGTTCGACGGCGACGCTGCGTCGCGGGTCGTGGAGGCGAGGCACGCGATCAGCGGTGGACGAGGCGCATGCGTGGCCTCGCTCGGCGCGACGCACATGTCGCGCGTGGCCGGCACGCTGAACGAGCCACCCGTTCCGAAGCAACGTCGTGAAGATGGGCGGCGGCGTTCTTCCTCGGCGTGCACAAGGCGAACGTCGACGGCGCTCGGACTCGTCGCCCGGCGACACCGTCGCGGTCGTCATGTCGCTCGACGACGAGCCTCGCGGCGACGACACGCCCGCCGGAGATCCTCGCGGACGCGTTGCGAGACGGATCCCGCCGCGGCGGTGACGTGGAAGAACGCTGGTCGCCGTCGCACCGGCGTGAGTACGTCGGCTACATCAAGGAGGCGAAGAGGGACGAGACCGCGCCCGCCGCGTGAAAGCGCACGATCGACGAGCTGGCGGGGCGCAACCCGAAGACATGAACATCTCCGGCCGAGACGATCACCGCACCCATCAGGGATCGACCGCCCCGCGAGCGACGACGACGTCCCGGAGCCGGACCCCATGGGTGGTCATCGCGTGGAACGACCCCAGTGAACCTGCATGTCGTACGTGACCTGGGTGCTGCAGAAGCTCTTCGGATACCCGCGCACCAAGGCCGACGAAGCTGATGATGGACGTCCATACGGAAAGGCAAGGCGGTCGTGTCGAACGGGCACCCGCGAGAAGGCCGAGTTCGACGTCGCACGGCTGCACCGCCCACGGCCTATGAGCGACGATGCAGAAAGACGCCTGAGGCGTGGCTCGCGGTGGGCCGACAGGCGCCACGCGCCGCGGCGACTGAGCCCGTCTGAGCCCGATGAACGCACCATCCTGCGCGCGTTGCTGGATCAACTGCGGCACCTGATCGAGAACCAGGATCTGACGATCGATCCGCGGCGATGCGGCCGGCTCTACTTACCCGCCCGCGTACGAGGACGGTCCGATCCGCAACCTGGAGTTCGAGCGGATGGCGGGCGACCGATCTGACGTCGCAGCGCCTGTCGTCGACTCGGCGCCGATGGAGAAGGCTCGACCGGCGCGGATCTCCCTCAGCTGAAGAGCAGCTCCCGTCGTGGTTGGGCGTGCTGAACGACCTGCCGGCTGGTGCTCGGGACGCGACTGGAGATCGCCGAGGAGACGACCGAGGAAGACTTCGCGGCCGGTGACCCCGCGCGTCGACGTTCCCGTTGCTACTTGCGTCTTCTACCCATGCTGGTCGACGCCGATCGTCCGCGCGCTCGGACCTCGGCTGGTCGCGGATCGGGCTCCTTGTTGCCGACGGCCCCCGACGGAACAACCGGGCGGAGGAAGCCGGTGCGACGTTCGCGGTGCGGGCGCAACGCATCGCCTCGTCGTCCACGGCCGTGCGTCCCGCCTCCGCGCTCAACTCTGCTCCTCGATGCGGCTGGAGTGGCTTCGCCCGCAAGCGACCGGGCATCGCAGTTGCCGCCGTAGCGCGCGGGCGACACTCCACATCCGCTCCCCGGCGGTCCTACGACTCCGCTGGTCGGAGGACCGGCGTCGCTGCTCAGCGCGACCGGCGATCCTGACGCCGGGTGGACTGCCGAAGCATGTTCGTGTGGTCTCCAACCGGCGCGAGCGATGCCGCCTGCCATGACCACCGCGTCCGCCGGGTTGTCGCGAGCCCGAACGCCTGCAGCCACCTCAAAGTCCATCAACGGCGATGCAGATCTCGTCGGTGTCGGCCGGCACTGCGCGACGGCAGCGGGATCACCCCCACCGAACTGGCAGTGGCCTCGCCGGACGTTCTCGTCCGGGATGAACGCCTACACCGGACAGCCCGAGACGCCCAGCGGACAGCAGGCCGCGCAGATCCCGTCCCGTCCTCCGTGCGGCGCAGTGATCGCGACGACGTCCGCAGGTCCTCGGTCGCGACCCGCCCGCCGCGCGCGCGACCGCCGGCCCTTCGCCCGTGTGGCGCTTTGCACGCCGGTTGCGCCGCGCGGTGCTCGGCCCCGCGCGATTCTGACGGCCTCGGCGATCCTCGCGGCGGCGGCTGACGCGCCCGAACGGGAACCGGCCCGATCGCTGGAATCTCGCCCGAGAGCGCTGATGCCGTCCGCGCCGTCTCAGGACCGCGTTCGCGGCATCGGTCAGCTCCCGCGCGCGTGGGCCTCGGCGCCTCGGATGCGATCGACTCTCAGCATCTGCGTGGCGACTGATCGCGGACGCGAGGCCGCCCGGCAGCGGCGCAGGAGAGATCCTTCACCGGAGCAGCGGGACCTCTTCCATTCTGGCGACTCCACGCCCAGGTTCGCCGCGGGCAACCATCACCGCGTCGGTGACGCAGCAGATCTTCCTCGATGCGGTCTTTCGACCGCCGGCTTCGTCTCGATGCTGCGCCACGATCGGGACCGGCGCGCTCTGCCCCATCGGCGAGCCGCAGCTCGCTTCATCGTCATCGGGATTCGCGCACGAACGACTGCGCCACCAGGTCGGCGCGCCAGGTCCAGCGCGCGCGGACCAGGCCCCCTCGCGGTCGCGGTCGGTGGGCGGGCAGGCTCAATCGAGCAATACGTAACTGG
>ERZ1370068.10141-contig-8864_pt1 | contig 77701 bp, 80 predicted proteins | sample MGYA00561227_ERZ1370068 | MGnify/ENA primary metagenome ERZ1370068 (study PRJEB38410, sample SAMEA6850437) | metagenome | study: Metagenomic assessment of the ecological functions of the soil: analysis of the soil microbiota associated with the... | reverse complement strand
CAAGCCACAGATATGAGGCAAAGAAATATCTGGCAATGCTTACAACACAAGTGCAGACGTTGATAATATGTCATTTTTGCATTTCTCTACCAGGCACACTGCACTGCTTTAGATCGTTTTCTCGCAAACACTGCCCTGCTTCCTCTAAAGTCCTGGCGTGCCCTATTAAAGAATTCAACAGTTGGATCCATCTTTACTAACGCCAGCAACATACATTTTGTTCAAGGCAGGACAGATGAGATTAATCCTTATACAAATACAAACTTTAGTCTAGTTATTTCGATTGCCACCTTAAATTGCTTCAGTAGCGACAAACTGTTATGAAAAGTGAATGGCCAGTTTCTTTCCTCTCTTCATCTCTTCCTCTCTCCACTGTCAGCGAGGATAACCGATGAAAATGGAGGGTACTGTGGACAGCCATGCAAAGAACGACAATCAACATTATGCTGAGGGATGGCTCACAGGTGCAGTCGGCAGTAAAGCGTCCTTATTTTTACCTCTCGGTAGTCAAGAGCAAGTTGCAAAACCAATCGGTTGTTAATCTTTCATTGATAGCTTCCCAGAAAGTTCTGGGTGATGTCGTTGTTATTATGCATCACGTTAAAGAAATAACCGGTGCCAAAGGAAAACAAAACTGAATAAAGAATACACCACCAAACACATTTTGGTGAATATCGAGCGCCGTGCAACCATGGGATAAACAAAGCATCGCATCAGTATTGAGTCAGGTCGAACACAAATGTAATGTATCCTCAGGCAATTTCGACGGCTTCTCGACTAAGATCTGAAGAATTTCACTACCGGCATCAGCCACCACCCAATATATACCCCTCTCCGATAATATTAACCAAACGACACAGAAAAAGTATTGGAGGCAGTTAGTGATGCTGTGCCGCCGCCAGATCAAGAGTCAAATGGCGTTGCATTGATCACATTATAAGCGACATCGGGTAAAGCCAAAATCAATTTAGCGATAACAGGCGGTTAAAAATTTGGAGATGATGAATGGTGACCATCGGATCGAGCCACTGAGGTCATCAATGCACATATGCACCATAATGGTTAGCGTCATCACGACCGGTGTTTGAAGTTGTACCACTTGTTAGCCCTGGTTGACCACGGTGGACAAATGCCATAGTTCAGCATGACAGCAGTGACGAGACCGGCGAGCAGTCAGACGTAAGAACTGTTTGTTCAGGCCATGGCGAAATCGACGCAACACGGTATTTTACGTCGGGAAAATCGCGAACCGCGACGGTTTTGTTGTAACGAGAGCTGTTATTCTCAGAGTTTAAACTCTTAGAAATTAATGCTCTAAAGATTGAAGTTTCTGTCTGAACGTCGCCCACTTATCTCCATCACATCTCATGCCGATGGAAAGATGCAATTGCGCTTGAGGCCGTTCCCGGTACTACCGGTCTTTCCTAACATTGAAAAACAATATCCTATGTTTAGTAAATTCCAACTCACTGGGCAGAATAAAGCAGATGGTCGTCGATAGGTACATATATGGGGGAATTTACAAATATTAATGGTTTGGTTTCAGAAGTTCCGTCAATTTACACATTGCCACTACTCATGTCCTCATAGGCGCCCAGGCAACAAAGAACCTTCACGGATCAAACACCCGCTTATAACAGAGTACTTCCGGTACATATAATCGTTACAGAAGGCAAACCTTGTAAATGAAAATATGCTACTTTATAAAGCAATCGCGCTTAAAGATCACAGTTTGCACTCTGCCGATTTTCCTTACAACTGATCGTTTAGGACAGCGACCATAATGTACAGCTGCCAAACATTACTGCCGTTACCGGTACACATAACTCAAAAATGTAATACCGACTGGCCGTTTGCAATACGGGGTTTAAATAGGTACGAATAGCCAGTTTGTCGCGATTCTTCCAGGCTTCCACGAGGTCAGTTTGCGTATTCTCCGCTTCGTTGAAAGGGCACGAGCGATGAACAATTACAGTGATTAATATTAATCGTTGGGCATCTGAGAAAACGGGAATAATACTTGTTCCAATTACCATAAGCTGCAACCATATTAATTTCCTGATCTCTGGAGCAGTCTCGTAAAGCTCAATTGGCCAGGGGGCGACCGGATTTGAGATGGGAAAAACGCAGACTTAGACAGTCGGGCTTCGACCTGGAATTTGAGAAATCGCATTACAGATCATCGGATTACTATAACAAATTAAATACGACCTATTACTAAACGTCCAGGTTCCAGCGCGACTGCTTGGGAGTACCATTCAATATTGTTCGGCATTGGGAGAATTTGACAACTACCTGTGAACGGCGGGCACACAGGGGTCGGACCACTTCAATTAATTTATCATATCGCCAACATATCAAACCAATTATTTCACCAGGGTAATGTGGTAACAGATCAGATTTTTGCGCTGGCTTCCAAATAGCATTCCATAGCGCAAGACGATTGATATTCCTGACAGCAAAGACATTACTGATAATGTGTCTGCTATAACCCGAAATGGCTTATCTTAAATACCAGGACACTAACAAAGACGGCGAAGCCGATAAAGCGATAGGCACTCCAACTCCAGACAATACATTCAGAGCAGCGATTTATCTCGCTTTGATCGACCATTCCGAACACGGAAGAAGCTGCCATCGGCAATGAAGCGGATATCATCCCGCATCTTTATCAGAGACGTCGACTAAAATCAGAGTCTGCTTGGGGATTACCTCCTATCCCATCAGCACGATACATATATTCATCAGATTATGTCAGGCATAACATGCCAGGTATGATCTGAAAACTATTTCTACAGAAGCTGAATTGCTGGTTAAGGGGGCAAGCGGTTTACTACGCCGGAAAATTTCTTTCGCTATGATAAATATATCAATGGACTGGAGGCAGTTACCTCCGCCAATGGTGATATCTGGCGCAGGGATGTCATTGATCTCGCATTTTGTCATCCCAATCAAAAAATGAAAAAGATATAATACATTAATCGTATTGATAGTGATCCTGTCTCTCCTCTGCAAAAAGACTTAGAAACCAAAGTGCTCATTTCACCGAAACACCAACTTTCTAATTCTGCCCACACCTGAGAGGTTGACTCGACAGGCTGGGGTTCCTCTCAGAGTGCCCCCGGGATTAATACTTGTCCTACAGTCGATGTGGAACTGACCCCATAATTTTTGCACATCTACCGTACAAATGATTTACAGCAGATTCAGAGCCAGGCTTCTGATCAAACCAGAAAATGGAGTTATACGCCAATCCAGATACTGCCGAGGCCAGGCTCGTCTTTGCTTGACTGCTCAGTATTACAGGAGTACCGGTCATTGATTGCATCAGCCAGCTGAAGATGCCGTGGGTCGATTAGCCGATATTTATGCATCATTATGACTCAGCCTGCCATAAGAATCTACCGGCTAGCAGCGCATTTCCGCATATGGTCCACCGATGTTGGCAGGCCAGTCTCGACAGTTTTTATACTGGGCGCTGCCATGCTGGAGTTGAAGGACTCGGTATGGGTTTAATGAATAGCCCGCCCTTCGCAGGATATTATTAATGGTGGCCTGTTTAATCCCAACCTTGCTGGTGTTACTGGCATCTTTTCTACACCAACCAAAATCCAGCACTAAATAAAGAGTGCTTCATATTAGACAATGTATTCACTGCTCAAATGAATCCACTAGGGCCACATGGCAGCTTGTTCCTCAAAACTATTCACCGCAAAGACAGCGGCATCCTCCATTAAACGGAGCTCTGGTGCCTTCGGTCTCCAACGATTCCGCTCGCAGTTTGCTGCACTGATTTACGCAACACAATACATGTCTTCTGCTACACTGATCAGAGCCATGCCTATTAGTAATACTTAGATTACCAATCATCCAGCCGTTGACTGGGGCAGGTCATCGTTGTCCGGTATACAGATACCGATGCTGCTGGAATACGCAGCCTTTAAAGGCGAAGCTTCGATGTAGACGCAATAGTAAAATCATAGCGAGTGGCAAGAAGCCGCATCGTTACCCATTGCAAACGTTACATTGGCACAGCCGTTTCGATGACGCAGAGCATAATTCGCCGGTGCCGGTTTGATTTGCCGCTGCAACTTGGTAACCATCGATGCACGCATGGAGAACGGTCGAAACACGCAACTCTCAGGTAAACCCTTTATTTTACATCTGTCGGTTGATGTAAGACCGACAGCCGATTTTTCGCAGCTAGTGCTCACCAAGACGCGCGGTTCATTTTAAACCACGAAAAATTATCAAAATTGCTGATTAATATTCTCATCGGTTGCGTAATTATCTGTCTCACGCTATCTGAGGTCGACGGTGTCAAAGAAGTCAGATAGCAGTGACGATACACTCGATAATAAACTTTAAGGGTTATTTCGAGTCACGCCAGCCCCTGCCGCGAAAGAGTTTCCACACTACCTCCTTCTCGTTCTGTTTTCAGTCTCGGCCTCCAGCTCACCGTCAGCGGCACGATTGGCGCGGCACGCGAGTAGCAACAGCCAGCCAGTTCAGCAGATGATCGTTCAGACGCCGATCTGGTGCTGCAGCCTACTTCGTTGCCGAAGACGCAATCATTGTCGGCAGAAAAACGACATGTCGCCCGTACAGGATGAAGCAGATGATTGATAAGTGATTCCAACCGGCTCAGCCGTACATGAGAGTTCGCGAACGTCCGCTGTGTCGCTTGCAGCCGTCCAGGTGCGACGTCACTTGCCGGCGAACTCCGCCAGCGGCTCAGGTCACGCTTAACCGCAACAATGACTCGCTATGGCGTAAGGATGAATTCGTCGTCACATGTTGCGTGGTTCATGAGTGATATAGATCCACGATATTGCTTCTATTAGCATTAAAGATGTCTCTGTACCGTGATCTATAGAGCCCGCACGGTGCCAGACTAATATGGGTAAGAAAGCGTAAGATGTCACTCACTTTCACTCCACATTCTCTCTGGATTCCACGCCTGATGACTGAATGGATGAACGGAAATAGCGGAAGTGGCAAAGTTTCACGGGACGGTTGTACAAGGATTTATGCTGGCAATAGCTCCAGAACCTCTGCTCTTTTCTCGGGCAGAGATCCGGCATTGATACAGCTGACACTGGGTGCTGACAAGACCTCGATGGTCATGCGACAGTCTTAATGGGATATGGTGGATATCGATAACTAAAGATGCTTACCATGGCCGCCGAACAAAGTCCCTGATGGGCTCGCATACCGGCCCATAATTCAAATACAAGAGTTAGCGATTGATCACTGTCGTAAGGCTCCACTCGCCATCAGCCCACCACGTCCGACATACACATGTCGATTAACTACTATATCAAAAGGAGTACAGAAGGATCAGAACTATAAACGTTACTCGAATTTGCTGCGACATTACCCCCGTACCACACTCGGTGGGAATCTTCCTCCAACAAACACGGCCCGTGATTCAGAGCCAATGATATCAGCCCCCATGCATTACCTAATGATTCTTCAGGCTTGAACCCCGGCAGTAATAGCTCACTGTGGAAGGCTCATTGATATAACACAGGTTTCCTTGAATGAAAGATCGCCCGTGCAGCTGCATTGGCAATCATGCCCATCTACGCCCCGGTTGACTGGTATCGCCTGAATATCGCTCCAGCCTGACCGATACCTCCGACGTCATCACCACACACCGATCTAAGGTTGCGGGTTATGCGCCCGGATACTTTTCATGTCGTGGAAAGCTTATGCCGATAAACTGAGCCGGCAAAGACGATTAAATAATACAAAAACAAGAAGAGAAGGTTATCATGTTACCGGTTTACCACACTCCGGCATGATTTCCAGCGTGTCTATCACGCAGAGGACTGGTGGCACAGGCTTCCACGAAATACCACCAGTCGCGTACAGTCAGCTTGTCTCACGGTGTCATCGTCTCGGATATGCCTTCCAACTTATTCCGGGACACGGGATTTCCTCCTTCAGCTGGTTCTGGAAGATGAAAAATTTTAACTTCACACGAATTCAAACCTCGTGTTTGTGCAGTTGGTAACTCGCAGTTAACTATTGTTATTACTTCCGACTTCTGGGTTGGATTACTCGGCCGGCTGTGGCATATTATTGGCTAACCGGTGCAAAAAATCTGATCTGAATGGGAGTCAAGAGCGCAACCAAGATTAATGACTGGTCTTCTAGTCGGTAATGGTTGAAGCATCAATAAAATACCTCCGACTCCGATCTGAAGATTGTTCTTCCAGGCTGCGACAGCAACCAGGCAATGAATACTAATCAAAACAAAGGTTTGGAGATAACACCATCCGTGTTACTGAGAAAAATGGTTTTTCGCTGGGATTATCGATGTGAATGGTCAAAGAACATGAAAGATATTGAAAGCTGACAAATGAAAACAGGGACGAGAACGGATCGTTTATCGGGCACGAAACCTGGTAAGTATTTTATTATTACAGTATGGGCATTTCGATCCGAAGGACATGACGGGATATGGCTGCATCTTCACGCAAAAACGAACAGTGATCAATGACGCTGATCTTGAATACGACCATAAGATAGATGCCAATGACTTGAGTTATTATTGGGAACCCGCACGAAGTGGGTCAAAGGACACACGCTCTTTTTATAGGTTAATCGGTCATTGAATTCATCTCGCCCATTTGTATAGTCAAATTACTTGGTGGCTCGAATTTGATAATACATCTATCGGAAGGCTGTGCTGGAAAACGACTTTGTCTGATTAACCCATACTACACACCAATGCGGTCATGTTGTCGACAGGCGCCATAACGATATTGCGCATCGCTCGCCTTCATAATGTTCACATTAGCTGATCAAGAGAACGTGATGAAAGATCTCGCATTCAATTTCCAGGTACTTACCATGCCTGGCCCTTATGCCAGAAGCGGGGTATCAACTGACGATGATGCAGTGTCGAATAAACACAAATCTGCCTGAGTGAACAAACAACAATAGCAATTCTTCCACGCAGCCTGCATTCGGTCTGCGCAGAATATGGGAGAGATGCCCTGCCGCAGCAAAAATTAGCAATTTATAACAGTAACGAAAGAGAGCAATCACTTCTGATCTCCGACCGGTATCACATCATTTCACCATTACGCGCAAGAAATTCTTGCGTTGACCAGTGATTATAAGATGAAATTGAATGCAGCCGATCAACGGTTCTGGCGATTGTTCGGGCAACAGCTATGTAGTAACGGTCGAACTGAGACCGATCTACCTGGTTTAAAGCTGATATCGGTGCAGCTGACGTTCGCGACCATGGAGACCATGGCGTCGCGCAATTAACCCATTATGTGCCGATGGAATGTTAACCCCCAGGAATGGCCGATTCCAAAATATCGCTTGACGTACTACAGCTTCAGGTCGGCTCTGGTACTGACGAAACTCACAGGCAGAAAGTGGTGCCGAGAGTTTCCTCCGGCTATTGGGCTTACTATTCCATATCAATCAATCTGCGATGTCCATCACGCCAGCAGAGGACAACGGCATTTATTATTCAGCCCCAAATCACTCAAATACGTTTTCAACAGATTTCCGATTAATAGTACGCCCATGAAACCCGCTCGTTTCGCGACGCTTGAAGCAAATACTGCCAGTTTATTTGAACAGGGGCGACAGTGGCAACAACGATCCGACGTTTATAAGAAGACGCTATATGGAAGGCAATGCGCCACAGATCTGATCCTGGTTATACGGATCGCCACCGACGTGACCAATAAAGTGGGCGCCGGCGACTGCACAGATTATTGACTCAGCCACCAAGAGTAAATAGAAATTGGTTACAGAACCTCGAAGTGATCAGTCGCCCAATTCTGATATTAATATATAAAAGTCTGATGGATTTGGAGGCACGTTCATGCAACTACATATTATGATTACAATAAATAGGCGTCGACGCGTGACGGCTTATGACGCCCATTCGGAACATTTTAAATTTGATTCAAGTATGACTCAGAGCTAAGGTTTATATCTCGTTAGAAGACTTTTCATATGAAGAATATCGCTAATATTCATATACAGCAACATCTACGTGATCGCGGTTGCCTGGCGGAACGCAACAAAATCTCAGCAATGCCGTCACCAGGCGCCAAAGATCGCGGCAAGCGGCATTGATATAATGCGAAATCGGTTCCAGTCTGAATCCCCGATTTACGACAGTGATGAGCCAGCCACTATGAGACGCTGATCGTTCACTTGCGACCGTTTACACACTTCCAGACGGAATAGTCAGGGGATCGGGCTGAATAAGTACACTCATCTTCTTCCTCAAGAGGTTTGTGGATTTGCGGAAGGCTGATGCGTCAACTTCAATATGAGAATAACATCGCGACAGCCTTCTATGCGATTGGCTGAGACTCTTCTATCTCGCGCGGAAGATGGCCGCAAGGGACAACAGGCAGGCCGCCGCAATGCGCTCGTCAGCGTTTGCAACTGGTGAGCCGCCCGAAGCGCTCTATACAGACAGTGACATGACCTCCGAAAAAGTAGCCTCCCACATTATCCGCTATCGGCGATGCTATATCATCTGCCAAATACAGTGCCGCTCGCCTTCGGGTAGTCCACGCGTCTGGCCGTACCGACTGCCGTGTGCCGATATGCTGTTCATTTCCATGACGAAGGCAGTCCGCGAATTTGTCCGAATGCACGTCTGGAAGACACGCGGGCACATAGATCGCGTTGAATACCAACGTCGGCATCCGACAAAATGTTTATGGGCCGGTGCTGTCAATGGCAATGGACAGAATGTCGGAAAGGACAGATATGTCACGTGGCCTGCAGCCATTTGTTACACTACCGATCAGAGCGGTACTCGATGCTGGCGCGAGGGCCGTTACCAGAACGCCGGTTATACACGGTGAAATCTCGAAAGTCAGAAAGTCGGAAGAGCTCTATTAATAGTGATCATCAATCTTCGGTCCAGACTCACACCAAAGTTTTTCCGCAAGCAACAGCCCAGAGTCGCGCTAAGTTTTTCGAATCAGCCAAATTTTTAACATCGTCACTTCATTGATATACGGAACAGCAAAAATAAATAATATCTAAAAAATAAGAAAGACCAGCTTGTTCGTTAGCGAGCGTTTATTGTTCGCCGCCAGCTGCACGGCACATTAAGAGTGCCTTCCGTCAACATCCAATCTCATGGTACGGCGGCAGTTGGATAATGACTGGTCACTGTATTTTAGTATCAAGATACAAAACAGATGCAGCCTGTGAGTAGCATTCAACGTGGGTTTTCAGCTGTGTGATTTTCGATCATTTGTTAATGGGGAAAGTCACGTCGTAGCCACTGCAACGTAGTAGTTTTGTTATGCTCACTCATTGAGGCCATCTTCTTTAAAAAGGTGCCAAGAAATCTGTCCAGCGATTGCAACTGCTGAATATCAAAAAAGATGCTGCCATTATCAGCATGGAATGGTTTCAGCTGAGAATGATGACGATAACTATATTAAATATGTTTCACGGTCAACAAGATTGAGTGATGGCACTCCTCGGCAGTCCCCAAAAATACTTGGCTCGATTTATCTTATATGAGCTATGTCACCTCACAGATGGGAAAATAATCATGATAAAGTGTCTTTGCAGTTCTCCCAAAGTTATCAGCTTAACAAGCTAATCTGCTTGCATGCTGCATTTGATTTGAGAGAGATCTGGAGCCAGGATTGGCATTGATTAAGATGACACCAGCCACTTCACATCCAGGTTGGCAGTGGAACAGCCCGCATGACATCAGTGTCTCGCCCCTTATCACCGGGATGGTCGAGTTCGGCACACTGTTGGACCACAGCTTGACTTGTCTGAAACTTCAGCCAGCTATATAAATAATCTTGCATTGCTGGGTGCCATCAACGAGGGATGGATAGGATGCAAAGGCCGTGTTTGCCGGCTTGGAATGCGGTCGTGACTGTGTCAATGCATCGAGGACAGGCAGAGGCAGTGCACATCGCTCACGCTCCGATGTCGCTCTTGCCGGCCCATGGCTACGGCCCTACTGGCGTGGTTTATCTGTTAATAAAATTGATTCAACAATGACAGTTCCATTCAGCTAAAGAAATTGCCAACCAGATGAGCTGTTTTCTTTCTACTTGTTCTTCCGTTATCATCATGTCAAATTTTTTGCTCAACAAAACAGGCTTTAGAACACAGGAGGCATTGCCAGGGTACGGCAGATTAGGTGCAATGATTAATGGAAGCGGATACAGAATTGACCTCGACCAGACCGGCCGCCCAATCTCAATGCACCCGAATATAGCCGGTGTTATTTTTGTGCCTGTTCAGGACAAGCACACGAAGCGGCCAGCTCCGCCGGGTTGTGCAGGCCCATCAGCGCGATTTACCACCGTTGCAATCTCATGACAGTTAGTGCACTGAGGACGGTGAGGTCTCAATTATGAATCTTATTTACTGGGGAATAGTAACGACAAGATTTGTTGTTGGCGGCTGCTGGACATTTTCCCGCACCTGACCACTGTAATTCGATTAATAGCTGACAGTCTGTGTCATTAATACTGGGTCAATCATGACTCCGGAGATAGCAGGAAGGAAATGTGAAATTGTGCTAAATGGCAATCCAGCAATGAAGACCTCAAGACCAACAACATTTGTCAGTATAGCGTAGTTACAGGCAGGGTGGCGAGATGCGTTCCACCCTGCACGAATGATGGGACAGGTGCTCACATCGTTGTCGACACGCGCCGAAGCATACTGGGCTGCGCGCTTACCGGGCTTCCGGACAATGTCCGATATGACATGCAGAATTATGAAAATCCGCCGCAAATAAAATACTGCTAACTTAGGCCGGCATAGGACTACTGTGCTTAACTGATTTCATGATAACCGATAACTCCATGCTCATCTGCCACAGATATCAGTGTCACTTAATGCTAGCTTAAACTGGAGGAAATGCATTTTCAGCATGCACGTTGTTTACTGATTCTTCTTCACGACTGGAGCTGGTCTCCAGGAATTCAGTACCGGTATTCACCGCTCCCGCACTATACAACGAATATCATCTGCAATGAATTATGGATGGCACCTCACCTTGACGAAATGGAGCGTCGATCACATCAGGCAGGTGGCGAATGGTCGGAATAGTGACGGCATAATATGCATGGATTTGCTATCTCATCATAACAATCGGGCGGGGTGATCTATGATCCAAAATGGCCAATCTTTGATGTCAATGTTTATAGAATACACACGCACATCAGGATGTGCCTATCCTCATTGTTGGTCATGGGTGATGCAGCAATGCCGGGAAATGTTTATGGTCAGAAGTGACTGTGATACAGCTGCCATGATATGGAGATCATCTGTATCTTTTCAAAGAGATTTGAGTTATCAAAAAGATGATGATAGAATTGAAAGAAAAAAGAGAGATTGCTAAACCTCGTTAAAGATTACAATGGAAACCTTGTTGAATGGCATGAGTTTGATTGGGGCCGATGAAGATCCGCATCATCGTCATGACAAGAGCTTGTTGCATCTCGGAACAGAAATATCTCCGCTTCATAGATAGAAATACTGAATGCTTTTGAGGCCATCTCGATACAGAGATGCAGCACAGGCCGGAAGCTAAAGGCCCGAAATACTTGGGCCAGGCTAGCTAGATGGCATCATGCCTATAAATGTACCAGGAGTTACCAGGAACTCCACTTTTAAATTTATTCGATACCATCCTCTCGATTGATGGAAAGCCTGAAGGCATCGCTGAAATGCTCGTGGCTCGCCTGAACCAGTTACTGCCTGCATTGCCCACAACGGACGCAAAGGTTGCTACAAAGAGGCAATTCTGAGATCGAGACGGGGAGGCTTTGTGCAGATTGTTAAGGCTTAACACTCAAAGAAGGAGGTGAATGCAGGCCGAGATTAAACCACTTGCAATGGGGACAGCTGATGCACACATATCACTGGTTATAAGTATGATCTTCAAAACAAAGCGGCAGGTAGCTGCAATGCCAGAATGACATGTCCACGTTACACACCTGCAATGACGCCGGATCAATGAAGTTTCATCTGTTTCATTGCCGCACTTCGTTCAACCACCGCGGGCGGGCAAGCAGCCAGTTTGCTTGTTGTCAACAAATAACACCTTGGAAACAAAATTCAATTCTCATAAAATCTCGGTTATGGCTTGATGTTCAAAAATATGGACGGGTGGGTGACGCTATTGCGAGATTTTATTAACAGGCTAATCATTTTTATTTTCGGTATTACGTCTATTTTATAATTATTATGAGTTATATACGTGATACAAAGGACATCGGCAACAATCGCAAGAGCGAGAATCGCAGACACGTTGAGACATGCCATAAGATGTAGAAAGTCATTGAACAGGTTTACCGCGCAATGAGGACAGCCTAATACAGTCGAGAAGGGGGCCAGCGCTGCGAGGATTGAGTCAGCGACAGTCATTTCGCAATAATATACGTCATCATCGAGTCCAACATCCGTCGGTGCAGCGCACTGGAATTGAGCCTAGTAACAACGCTTCAGCCGGCAATTCGATCGTTAGTCGACCAGACCGCGAGCCCCGCCGCCTAGATCGATGTCTCCGTGCTCGCCCTGCGACGTCGAATTGATGCGGAATCGTGTGAGAACATATTGCCTTCAACAGAGCATAGCCGGGATTATCACGTCGATTTGCCACACCATCAAAGAGGTGGCAGTCATCTGAAATCCATTTACAACTCATGCCCAGACGCAAGGAATGGATCACTGAAGGAGACAAACAGGCCAGTACTGCCTCTGTCACGCAATGATCCAAGTACATATCACAGAGATACTGAAGCGATGCTAAAGAGGGAGTGATCTGAATGCCATGAAGATACTGCATGAAACAGACTGACGCACGCAAAAACACATCTCCGCCAACACTTCTCCCAACAGTTATGAGCCGAGGCTGAGCGAATACCCACTCAACTCATGGCGCCTATGATCACTGACGGAGGCCAGTTGTTATTGAAAACAGAATCCTGCCACAAGCAAAATTCTGATTAAGAAGAGACAGATTTAATTCATCGTGCCGATGATGGCTGACAAGGTTTCATTACGCCGAGCCAGAGTTCGATTAGCTGATGGGAATTTGATCACTGGTGCCTCGGGCTTCGGTTTCTGACGATTCACGACGATCGACCACGACATAGCCATAACGACAGCCAATCTGCCGCCGGTGATGACTCGCTCATATCGCGGTAGCACGATCACGTTGATTTAAAGAGTCAGGGAGATGAAGACATACCTGTTTATTATGACGTTCAAACTTTTACCTGGCGAGCAGAAAGATGTGGAAAAACTCTGACAGAGATCGCAGCACAGTTCAGCGGTTTCGTCAGAACTCACCTGACCACGGGATGCACGCCCCACTGAAAGTCGTGGACACCGCCGCTTATACGAAGATTTAGTATGTCCCATTTATAGCTGATCATCGACGTTATTTTCGATACATATATAGTGCGGGGATTTGTCGCTATGCAATCGGATTACGGAAGTCTTGCACGACACCTGAAAGCCGTATAAAGATGACTACCGGTGTCATAGACAGATTACCGGTTTCGCCACGATTACGATAGCGGAGAGAACTGATTTAAAAATAATCAAGATTGCGTGGAGAAACAAACAGTTAGCGGAAAGCCGGCAGAAGTGATGAACGAATCGAATAGCTATTACCGGCAAAGAAGAATGAAAGAGCACGCAAACGTAGCGATTCGCAGCCGATTTGCCAGAAAGGCCAATCGCTGATCGGCGACGCGATATAACGGGAGATTTCCGCGTCTGATCCATCACGATTTAAGACAATTGAGCGCCACCGGCAAAAAGGCCATGATGCCACGACTGCTAGCCGATCGATAGGCGGTCATGAACGCGCGGCGAATCAACAACATCCGCGATTTACTGGCAACAGAGTAAAATGAGTAAGCCATGAAACCGTTATCATCCCGCTGCAAGTTGAGAATACTCGAGTACTGCTTGCATGAGTACAACCCAGGTGTTGCAACACGATGCACCTTGGTTATACTGCCGCCATACAGGAGCTATTTGCTGGCGGGATTCTTTAAAAATCAAACTTATCGGGTGCCGCCTTCCTTTGTCATTTGAATTTGATCAGTCGAGCCAGCAGATCTGGCTACGCTGAATGTTCAGGATGCTCGCCATGATGAAAGGGCGAGGTGAGCGCGCCCGGATACATCTGGGAATCTATGCGGGTCAAACGATACTAGCAATGGCAGCGAAGCGAAGATCAGTAATCCGCTGGGATTTTTTTAATGAGTCGACGACAAACACATAATTCTTATGAAGTGCAAGCAGAATATTTTTGCAAAGATAGATGAGTTGTCAAGATAGTAATTAAGAGACAATGGAAACTCTGAGCAGAGAGTAATCAATAACAGAAAATAGATTGCAGGCTTATTTCCATTCAACGAGCCACGTGGCCCAGCTGCTGTCTCACGCAGGCATTTGGGTCTACACTTTTTCACGTTGTACGGGAAGATCAGTTTCGCCATAGCTACGGTAGAACAGCATCTGAGCCAGGCTGATCGCAGGAAGAAGAAAGGCGAACAATCGATCCCTCTGTGACCTCCGTGCACAATGCCTGCACTCTGAACACTCCAAATAGGTTCTGCAATATGACCTGTACAGATTCCTGATTTATAACATGATCACCACTCACACATCCCGCGCCTTTATTACCCCTCGGTCCTTACTCAGCCATTGAAACAGGTGAATAGTAACGCCCAACGAATGGATCGACTAGCAGGTTATCAAGTCATCGACGAGACGACCTGAATAATATGCTTATTTCAATGACTCAGTCATAAACCTGATAAACAACAGATGCCTGAAAATCGATCTCGGTAAGTAAGACAGTGCACACTCGCCAGCCGTGAGAAGCAAAACACTGAAAATACAGGTCACACATCATCTTTCACCGATGAATGGCGAGAAGGCTGGCAGCCTGTACAGTGTACACAGACAAGTACCGCGCGGGATCTACAGGTTTCCCAAGCCTCAAAGGAGGCATCACCACCACAAGTCGAAACATTACTGGAGGCACGATGTTTATTACAGCGAGCCTCCTTAAACAACCCAATAAATGCCATTTTACCCTGATTTGATGAGTAGCAGCCGGGCGACAAGCCACACTCAATGTCAAACGGGAGAGCTGGGTGCGATCAAGCATTGTGCCTGGTTAACATGCTCACATCAATAATCCGAAACCATGCCTTGCTCATGAAGTGACTCCCGGCAGACAGATGCTGACCATAATATCAAAGTAGCAAACGCTATATACGGATGCTGGAGATATGACACACCCAATTAGCCTGGAATGGTAAATGATCTGACACTTTCAATGTTTTCTCTATGTTGGCATTTTATTATGCCACTGACATATAAGATCGTGGTGCCAGTAAAATGAGACTGACGCGGATATTCTTTGCCGGAAGACGGAGGTGATCCCGGCAGCCACAAAAAGATGGAATGTGATAGCTTGTTTATATGGCCGGCATTCGAGGCAGAACATGGAAAATCGATAATTGTTTAGTCACGTATTTTAAATCAAATGGACAGATTCTGCCTGAGGGCAATACGCCAGTTTATGCCGCAATGAAGATTTGGTCGAGTCAGCAGTCACCGCCTTTGTCGAGGGAAGCGCCTAAAGAGAGGGGCGAAATTCCAGCCGAACCAATCATTATACGCCGAAAGTCGTCTTCCTGGAGCAGGGACAAGAGAAAGAGGCGCCGCCGAAATATGGAGTCACGATTGATCGGCCTAAGCCGACCAAAACATCGATATATCGTTCCTCTCCTCGAGATGGTGGCGAGGCCTCCGCCACCCGGTAGCTTCAAATAAATGATTATCAATGAAAGTTCTTCATATTGTCGCGACTTATATTTTATTCCCAATGCTTTTTTGCCCAAAGATCGAGAGTTATCGCGCAGTTCTTTACCAGTGGACCACAGATCATTGCGCCCGCCAAGAATCGTATAATACGATCGTTAATATCGACGCTTGAGCGATAACGGAAGCGGTACACGCTGGTCGCCACTCATCGGCAATCTTAACATTTCACTGTTTGATACCGATATCTATAAACCATCGAAGGGGCACCTTTCGCCGAGTTTTCCCGATGCGGTTCAGTTCACTGATCTGCTGACACATCATTGGCAATGCCCAGGAACCCGATGGCTATTTATATACTGCGAGAACCATTGATCCGCCGCATCCGCATAAATGGGGCGGGCAATGGTGTTATGGAAAGTTGCTTGAGAGCTAAGTCATGAATTGGTAATAACTCCGGTCACCTGTATGAGGCAGCCGCTGCGCATTACCTGGCTACAGGCAAAGAAATTTATTAAACATCGCATTGAAGAATGCCGACCTTTGTTTGCTCTGCTTTTGTCCTGATAAAAAGCGCGTATTCGTCGATGGTGGAAATGGGTTTGGTAAAACTTACCGCATCACCGGTAAAGGAATACCTCGCCACCGCTAAATACTTTATTGAAGAACGAGGTCACTACAATGGCTATGATCCCAAGAGCAAGGATCCCTGGAAGAATGGCGCCTATTGGCAGGATCATATCCCGGTAGTGGATCAAAGGGAAGCGATCGGTCATGCCGTGCGGCAGGCTATCTTTATTCCGCAGTTGCGGATGTTGCTAAATCAACCGGCGATGAAAATTGCTGAACGCTGTCGATTTGATCTGGACAACATGGTAACAAAGAAATTGTCCAGGGCGGAGCTGGCGCCGTCGGTCAGCGGCGAACGATAAGGGCGACAATTATGAATTATCAACGCTACCAGCTCATAACGAAACAGTGCGGCGGATCGCGAATGCATTGGAACCAAAGAATGTTTCAACTGCACGGTGATGCTAAATATGTCGACGTCCTGAAAAGATCTTATACAATGGTTTGATCTCGGGCGTGGATCAGATGGCAAATCCTTTTTTATACAAATGCCATGCAGATTCATAATAATTATAAGCATGCTGATATGGAAGGAGAACGGTCAGGTTGGTTCGAATGTTCATGTTGTCCTACGAATATCTGTCGGTTGCCCTCTGTGCCCGGGTTATGTGTATGCGCAAAGATGATCAGCTTTTCGTCAATCTCTTTGTCGCCAGCGAGGCGACTATCGACGTACAGGGAAAAGGGAGTGAAGGTTGGGTAGACAATGATTATCCCTGGAACGGTAATTCGAAATTTACCTTGACGCCGAAGAGCCCTCGAAATCTTTTCATTCCGGTAAGAATACCTGGATGGCCCAGAAGTGGCACTGCCCTCGGATTCATTCCTTTGAAACTGGCTAACTAGCAAAGACAATGATCAAAATCAATGGGGTGGCCGCCGAATACAACATGGACAAAGGCTATGCTGTACTAGATCGCACATGCAGGCGGTGATGCGGTCGAAGTAACCTTCCCTGCCATCGGTTATCACAGCAGTCGCTTCAGCCTTCAACACTGTGATGCCATTTAGCAGTTCCGGTCTGAACTCCGTGGAAAAGCTGGCGGATGGAGGCAGTATGATATTTGATACCTTACCATTATTATCTTTCCATTCTGCACACAACATGATCGGTCCCCGCTGCAGCGCAATCTTGCCTGCATCTTCTTTATAGTTTGCCTGTAGCGATCACTCTGCGGACATCCATCGGGAGGTTTACTTCGACCACATCACCCGCCTTCCATGTGCGATCTAGTACAGCATAGCCTTTGTCCATGTTGTATTCAGCGGCCACCCCATTGATTTTGATCGACACTGTCTTGCTAGTTGTAGTTTCAAAGGAATAGAGATCCGAGGGCAGTGCCACTTCACGTGGGCCCATCCGGGTATTCTTACCCGGAATGAAAATTTCAAGGGGCTCTTTCGGCGTCAAGGTAAATTTCAGATTACCGTTCCAGGGATAATCATTGTCCTGCACAACCTTCACTCCTTTCCCTGTACGTCGATAGTCGCCCTCGCTGGCGACAAAGAGATTGACGAAAAAGCTGATCATCTTTTTGCGCATACACATAACCGGGCACAGAAGGGAGCAGCCAGACAGATATTCGTAGGGACAACATGAACATCTCGAACCAGCCTGACCGTTCTCCTTCCATATCAGCATGCTTATAATTATTATGAATCTGCATGGCATTTGTATAAAAAAGGATTTGCCATCCAGTCCCACGCCCGAGATCAAACCATTGTATAAGATCTTTTCCAGGACGTCGACATATTTAGCATCACCGTGCAGTTGAAACATTCTTTTGGTTCCAATACACATTCGCGATCGCCGCACATAGTTTCGTTGTAGGCAGTGGCGTTAGGTAATCTCATAATTGTCGCCATATCGTTCGCCGCTGCCGACGGCGCCAGCTCCGCCCTCGGACATAAATTCTTCTTTGTTACCATGTTTGTCCAGATCGAATCGACAGCGTTCAGCAATTTTTCATCGCCGGTTAGTGCAGCAACATCCGCAACTGCGGAATAAAGATAGCCTGCCCGCACGGCATGACCGATCGCTTCCTTTGATCCACTACCGGGATATGATCCCGCCAATAGGCGCCATTCTTCCAGGGATCCTTGCTCTGGGATCATAGCCATTGTAGTGACCTCGTTCTTCAACAAAGTATTTAGCGGTGGCGAGGTATTCCTTTTGCCGGTGATGCGGTAAAGCTTTTACCAAACCCATTTCCACCACTTCATGACCGGGAGCCACATGCTTTTTATCGGGACCAAAAACAGAGCAAACAAGGTCGGCATTCTTCAATGCGATGTTTAATAAATTTTTGCCTGTAGCCAGGTAACGCGCAGCGGCTGCCTCATACAGGTGACCGGAGTTGTAGCCAATTCATGACTTAGCTCTCTTTCCTTTCCCATCTTTCTGTGCTCGCCCATTTATGCGGATGCAGCGGATCAATGGTTCTCGCAGTATATAAATAACCATCGGGTTCCTGGGCATTGCCAATGATGGTAATCAGCGAATCGAGGTAGGCTTCTAATTTTTTATCGGGAAAAAGACTCAGCGAAAAGGATGCCCCTTCGATGGTTTTATAGATATCGGTATCATCAAACGGGTAAGTGGGTGCAAAATTTGCCGGTGTAGGTGGCGGCCATGATAAAATTCTTTACTCCTTCCCGTTTTATCACATCGCTCAAAGGATGCAGGAATGGTAACGTCATTATTTATTTTGATTCGCGGGAACCATGAAATGATCTGTGAGTCTTACACTGGTAAAAGGAACTGCGCGATAAGCATAGTCTTTATTCTGGGCAAAAACATTGGGAGCGAAACATAGGTCGCGACAGCATATGAAAGGGCTTTTTTCATTGTGATATTATTTATTTAGCAAGCTACCGAATTGGCGGGAGAGGCCTCACCCTTTTATCCCTCTCCAAAGGAGAGGGACGATATCTATCGATGTTTGGTCAGCAGGCCAATTAATAAATGGGCCCCTGCTTCTTGTTCAGCGGCCGCCTCACTCCCTCTTATCCCGATGGCTATCGGGACCAAAGGAGAGGGACGATACATCCTGCAATCCTCGGCAGCCTTCTAATGATTGGTTCAACTGGAATTTTCTGATTCACCCCCCTCTTTAAACGCAAACTCCCACTATCGACTAAAGACTATTGACTGCTGACTCCCGGCTCCGAACTCCCGGCTTTCTTCAGTTCTACGGCATAAACATCAGTATTGCCCTCAAAATTTGCCCGGAATATGATCCATTTACCATCGGGGGCTAAAATGCACATTAGGCTCTAGCTTATAATTATGATTTTTCATGTTCACTAACCTTTTCCGAATGCAGGCTATCGCCCGCCGGCGTAAACAAATATATCCACATTCCATCTTTCTGCCTTGGCTACCTGCCCGGGATCACCTCCGTCGCCGGCAAATAATTTCTGATCGGCGGAAATAGTGAAATGAATGCTCCACTCATCCCGCGTCAATGCATATTTTTTTCTTTCCGGTCTGTATGTCAGTGGCGGCATAATAAAATGTAACACTTCGGGGCTGTTAGCAGGTCAAACCAGATCGATTTACCATCCGGGCTGAACCGTTCATGTCCCGCTATCTCCATATCCATCGTTCTCTTGTGCATGAGTTTTACTTCCTTCGTGTTAATATTTATGGTCCATATCCTGTCTACTTTGTGCCAGGGTCCTTCATGACAAAACATGAGAATTTCCGGATTGGTTGATGAAAAACTGAACATGATTTAACCAGGCGCTGTCGCTGAATATTTTTTTTAACTCTCCCGTTTTGACATTGACCGTAAACAATGTCCTTGGTTCCTTTGCTTCATAAATCAAATTAAAATAACTCGATTTATTGGGATTGTTTTTAAGAATTTCTCTTCTTTATCGCTGCTCCATGCGCCTCCCAGCAATAGTTTCATTACTATTGAGTGTAGTGATGCCTCCTTTGAAATCAGCAGGGAATACATAGATCAATTTAGTTGCCTTGGAATCGATATTGGTACAAAACACACTGTCTTTGATCTGGTAATACACCAACCTGCCTTTAGGAGCTACTATCTCGCCATTCATCGGTGAAGATTGATGTGTGACCTGCTCTATTTTCAATGTTTTCAGATCAACACTATATAATTGTTTACGGCTGGCGGGAATGTTACCTGTCTCTTGTTTTTACCGAATCATTTTTCGACGTATTTAAATACTCAGTGCCGCAAAAATATCATCTGGTTGCCGGCAAAGGGGTCATTGTGAAAATAAAAACTCCATATTATTTCCAGGTCAGTCTCGTCAGTTTGATGACCCGGTGCCCTGTAGTTTTATCGATCCATTCGTTGGGCATTTTTTGTCCACCTGTTTCCATCGCTGGCTGAGCGAAAACAAACTTAGAAAGTAGGACGAGGGAGGCAATAAGGAGACAGATAAATAACCGGTAAGTCGACGTCTTCATGTGAGCAAGCTTTAGACTATAAAGTACGGTCATCAAAGGCTTTTGAGTATCCTGGTACAGTCCTGTACAGGAACCCTATTCCCGCAAGGTAAACCACAGAGGTGCACAGAGCATTTATTACACAGAGGTCACAGGGAGTTCGTTGATTCGCCTTTCTTTGCTCCTGCGATCAGCCGCCCTGAAGCTCAAATGTATTCTACCGTGCTCTCTGTGTCCCGCTGGCGAAGCGGGACGCCTTGTGTATCTCTGCGGTAGAAGAAGTGCTTGAACCCAAAGCCGCGATGCAAACATTGAAGACCGCGGGATATGCACACAGATACACAGCAAGCCGTTAATTTTCCACTGGCCTCGTTGAATAAATGCACCTACCAATCTATTTTCACCAATGATACTCCCTGCCTCGGCAAGGAGATTTCCATTGTCATGTGATTACTAATCTTGACCTTTCCGGCTCATCCATCTTTTGCAAATGACCCGCTTTCTCCAATTCAGCAACCTGTTCAGCCGTTGGCGCCTGGGGAGAGCCCATTTTTTCCACACTTCATAGGAATTGCTATGTTTATCGTCGATACGATATTCAGTAACGGTAGCACCACTCGTCGGCAATCCATTCAAATGTATGACTACCTCTTCAGGGGCGCCCTGCTTATCCTCATCATGATAATTCCAAATCAAAATAGTTACTGATCTCTTGTCCTTCGCTGCCATTGCCCCAATATCAGTTTGACCCCGCACGCTTGAGTCCACGAAAGTTCTCAGATCGTACATCCGGTTGCCTTTCACCTCCACCCGCTTTCCTTTCATCATGCCGAACATCCTGAATACATTCAACACAGGCTTGTCCACGCCATTGGTAGCCAGATCACGATACCCGGCAAACCAGGGCTGATCCTCAAATTCAAATGACCAGGAAACGGCACCGATTAAGTTTGATTTTAAAGAATCCGCCAACAAATATTTCCTGGCAAAAGTGGCGGCAGTATAGCTGGAATACATCGTGCCGTTGCGATAAGCGTTTTCGGGGTTCGTACTCATGCCACAAGCGGCACAACCTTCAGGGTCTGATTCTCCAACTACCAGCGGAATATTTCTTGATTTCGCCAAACATATTTACTGTTGCCAATGCATCACGGATGTTGCGCATTTGAGTGCCCGCGTTCATCGACCACCCTCCCATCGATTACTTTCGGTCTGACCCTTTGCATGGAATAAAACAACATCCAATGGTGAGCCTTTTTGCCAGTGGCATAATTCGTCTCACTCAGGCAATGGACCAGGAACGCAGAAAGGAATTTCGATCCTCCTCCCGTTATATCGCATCCACCGATCCTGGCTGTTGGCAATGCGCTTTCAGCAAACCATCGGCTGCGAAATCATACATTTTGCAATACTCTTCGACTGTTCCTTGCCAGTAACCAATATTCGGTTCGTTCCATACTTCCCACCACCAGCTTTCCACTTCTTTGTTTCCCCATTTCTCCACACAATGCTTCGCCCATTGATAAATCAGTTCTCTCCACTTATCATAATCCTTTGGCGGATACGCCCAGCCAGTGAATACATCTTTATAGGCAGCGCCGGGCCGCCAATTATGCTTATACGGCTCGGGTGTCGGTCGATAAGGCTTCCGGCATAAATCCGATTTGCGCTAACGGCTTCATCTCCCTTTTTATATATGTACCAAAAATGCTGTCGATGATGGTCCAGCTATAAATAGGGATTGCCATTTGCATCTTCTCGGTATAAGCGTTGGTAGATCCTCATTTCAATGAAGGCGTGCCATCTCCGGTGGTCAAAGATTGTGAGTTCTGACAAAACCGGCACTGGACTCAATGCCGCGATCTCTGTCAAGAGTTTCTTCCCATCTTTCATATAGGTAAAGTTTGGCTCGTCATAACCAAACCAGGCCCATATTGGCTTCATGTCCCCAATTTCTTTGGTGAAATCAACATCGATCACGTTGCCTTCTGCGAATACACAGGCGAAATATGCCAGCAGTAAGATTAATAATCGTTTCATAACTATAATTTCAAATCGTGAGTCGTCAATCGTGAATCGTCAAAAGCCCAAACCCGAAACCCGAAACTTTAAAACAGTCAATTCCACATCCGGTTTAATCGAACTCATAAGCCGACTCGGCGGCCAATAGAACTTGTCAAGCTGTCATCGGCTTTGATGGGTCAAAATCACGTATCTCTTTCTTAATAAATTTTGCCAATGGCAAGTTCTGTTTTCTAATGCTGCTTACAATACACTCCGTCAATTCATAGGCACCGTAAGGATTGAAGTGGGTATTATCCTTCAACTCCTCTTTTTGATTGGGAAAAGTATTGGCAGGATAATGCACGAACGCTTTTAACGACCCGTCGGGTCCCCATGTTTCATACAGCATCTTACTCATGGCATTCAGATCGATCAGGCGACGTTTTCTTCCTCGCTGTTTGGCGCATCGCTTCCGGGTAATCCGATAATGTATTAATGATATGGCCACTTGAATCAAAGCTGCGACGGTGCATCGATGTAACAAGAACGAGGTACTAATTTTCTTTGTCTCGCTTCAGTGATCCATTCCTTTAGCGTCTGTTTATAAGTTGTAAATGGATCCAAATGACTACTCCCCTCTTTTTGATCGTTGTGGGCAAACTCGATAAATAGATAATCTCCCGGCTTTGGCCATGCTCCATATTTTTTCCAATCTTCTTTCACCTTTGAAGGCCTTCAATGTTTCTCCCGATTCCGCATAATTTGCGACGACTACTGTTGAGGGAACTAAGAAACGGGGGAACATCTGTCCCCAGGCGGCCCAGGGCTCGCGGTCCTGGTCGACAACAGTCAGAATTGCCGGCTAGAAAAATGGTCGTTGGCGGTCTTATTCGGCCTGATTTCCAAGCCGCATACTTTAGGCAATGAATCGTTGAACTCGATGGTGAGCATATTATCCCAATGCAAATAACTAATCTCCCTTGGCTTCAATCTCTACCTTGCTGACAACTTCCCCTTCTCATTTCTTATTAAGCTGTCCCTCACATGCACGGTAAAAACCTGTTCAATGACTTTTCCCATCGCCGTGCGTGTATTCTCCAACATTAATCTGCGATTCTCCACTCTTACGGTTGTTGCCGATCTTCCTTTCGTATCCCCCAGCCATAACTTCACATCATCAATTACCATCGGGCAGCAATACCGAAAAATAAAACGGTTGCTTACTGGTAATAAAATCTCCTGTAAAAGCGTCACCATCCCCGATCCACTGATTCCAGCGCAGACGTTTCATCAAAGCCATAACCGATTTTATAATTGAATTTTGTTTCCGGTGTTATTTGAATATAGCCAGGCGCAACTTTGCCGAACCAAAATCAAACTTAAATAAGGCTGGCTGCCCGCACCACGGTTGAGACGGCGACAAAAATGCAACAATAAATAGATAAAGCTTCATTGATCCGGCGTCATTTTGAAATTATTGCCCCAACGTGAGGACATAATCATTCTAACACTTTTATCTCGTAGCGTTTACCTGCCACTGTTTTGAAATCGACACTATAACCAGTGATATTATTTATTGCATCGGCTTTCCCTTCACGGTCGTCCCCCCGATTGCAAGGGCTGGTTTAATCTCAGCCTACATTCACCTCCCTTCTTTGATAGAATAGTTAGCCTTAACTAATCTGCCTTCCTTCCACCACATCTCGATCTCAAAATTGCCTCTTGCCATTAACCCTTTTGCATGTCCGTTCTTCCATGCAGTGGTGCAATGTGAGGCAACAACTGGATCTCTCCAAGCTGGCTCTGCACGAGCATTTCGGCGATGCCGGAGGTGGCTCCAAAATTTCCATCAATCTGAAAAGGAGGATGAGTATCGAATAAATTATTTAAAGTGGAGTTCTGAGTAATTCCTGGTACATTTTATAGGCATGATCACCATCTAATAGCCTGGCCCAGAAATTTATTTTCCAGGCCTTGCTCCAGCCTGTGCCACCATCTCCTCTTATCTCCAAGGTCTTCCTCAAAGCATTCGAATATTTCATATCTATAAGCGGAGATATTTCTCTTCCCGGATGCAACCCAAATGCGTGTGATGCATGCACGATGGTGCGGATCTTCATCGGCCCAATCATCATACCATTCAACAAGGTTTCCATTCTTTCCAATCTTTAACGGGTTTAGCGAATCTCTTTTCTTTCAAGCAATCGTGCGAATTCCTTATCCGTATCCAAGATTATTTTGGATGCTTCAATCATATTTGAAAAAGATCCCAGATGATCTCCATATCCATGGCAGAAGCAATAGTCACAGTTCCTTTCTGACCGTTTGGATTGATATAAACATTTTCCGGCGATGTCGAAGGTGCAGTAACATATACATCACCCTTCCTGACCAGCCAATCCAAACAAAACCGTGATGCGCTCTTCATAAGGGGATAGGCTACTTCCGCAGGTAATTCTTTGTCTGACGGTAAAACGATAATGTTCATATAAATGTTGACACAGCCAGGGGCTACCCATTACCCAGTTGGCCCATTTTGGATCACCAGATCCCTCACCCACCGGGTTGGTTTGCGCCCATATATCTGAATTATGATGCAGCCGCCCATCCATGCATATTGTGGTAATTCTTTGCCGTCGCTGTTCCATTGTTCGCCATATGCCTGATGTGATCGATCAATGGCCATTCCATTTCGTCAAGGTTGCAGGGATTGGCCATCCAGCAATTCATTTGCAGGTCGACGATATTCGTCTGGCGCAGTTGCTTCGCCGAGGGCGGTGAATGCCATTACTCCAGATTCCCTGGAGTTGCCGCCATACCTCCCGGTCGTGAAGAAGAAATCAATAAATAACGTGCATACTGAAAATAGCATTTCCTCCAATGAGGGATCGTTTGCGCCCCTTTTATAATTCGCCAACCTGTCATCTGTGGGCAAGATGGGCGCGGGTTGATCGGTTATCGAAAAAATTAATCGATTAAAGTATTGCTGGTAGTCCTTTGTATGCCGGCCTAAAAGTTGCCTGGTAATTTTTGATTTGTAGTTGCGGGTATCCAACGGCTAGTTTTCCTCATTCTTGCCATCCTTATCCGGACATTTGTCAGTAGTCCCATTAAAGCTTGTTGCGCCGGAAACCAGTAGCAAAACTTCAGTAGCATTGTCAACGAAGCAACGATGTGTCCGCCCGTGAATATTCCCACTCATTCGTTACTGCCTTGACCCGGAATTGGAACCGCATGCCATTACACCCCTGCCTGTCTTCATATACAAATAAATGTTGTTGGTTGCCCAGGTCTTCATTGCTGGATCTTGCCTTGCCATTTAGCACGAGTTCCTTTGCCGGGGTAATTTCCTTCCTATATCTCAGGTCATGATTCACATTGACCCGGATATTAATGGCCTGGGCTTTGTCGGCTGTTAGTCGAATTACAATTAGTGGTCGGGTGCAGAGGAAAATATCTCAGCCCGAATAATTTACGCCGCCAACGGTAAATCTTGTCGTTGCAACCGCAGTAGAAATATTGAGCTCACGTTCATAATTGGAGACCTCACCGTCCAGTTGCTGACTGATCATGAGATTACCCAACGGTTGGTAAATCGCGCTGTTGGGGCCCTGCATTTTCTTTAACAGGCTAACCGCTTCATTGATGCTGTCCCTGAACAAGGCTTCTCTTACCGGCTGCAAATATTCAGGTGCATTGGGATTGGGGTTGAGATCGGCCGGTCCCCGGTCCACAGGCTGTGCTCATTTAATTGGATCAATTCTGTATCCACTCTTCCGAATATCATTGCACCTAATCTACCATTACCCACTGGCAATGCCTCATTCCATTCCCTGGCCGGCTGTTTATACCAAAGCCTATATTGTTTTTGTTGAGCAAAAGATTTGACGCGATGATAACGGGAAGAACAAGTAGAAAAAGCTGCTTCATCTGGTTGGCTCAATTTTCATTTAGCTGAATGGAACTGTCATTCCATTTGAAACGAATGGGTTTTTATTAACCGAATAACCTCTGAACCCGCCAGCAAAACGGGGCCGTAGCCATGGGCGGCAAAAACATTTGTCGGGCGATAATAATAAAACATCGGATCAAAAGCCATCCCGGTACCCACACATGTTCCTTCTACCTGTCCTCGATCATTGACTTTAGTCGCGACCGCATTCAAGCCAGCAAACACATCGGGGCTGTAAGCCTTTGCATCTATCCATCCCTCGTTGATGGCTTTAGCAATACAAAAGGTGTATATACGCTGGCTGAAGTTTCAAGATAAGAATCGCTGTGGTCCAACAATTGATGCCACAGACCGTTATCCGATTGATAAGGGCGAGGCCTTCGATGTGCATCTGGGTTGTTCCACTGCTTTTATAACCTGGATGTGAAGAAGGCAAAACACTGAGCAATTCGGTCATCGCCATCAATGCCCATCCGTTGGCCCTGGCCCAATGAAACTCCGGGTGCGGATTCATCGCTTCTACCCATCCATGCATATACAAGATTGATTGCTTGGTTAAACATTCTTTGGGAGAACTGCAAAACCTGTTTTACTGCATCGTCAGAAATATTTTTATCGCCGGTTAATTTTCCCATCTGGGAGGGCGGCACGCTCATATAAAGGTCATCGAGCCAAAGCGTATTTTTTTGGGGACGATCTCTCGAAAGTGTACCATCGCTCAATCTTTGTTGACCATTGGAAACATATTTAATATAGTTATCGATCATCGGTCTCAATGAAGCCGACCCACCTGCCCGCATGGCTTGATAGTAGCTGCGCACATCGCGCCGCAATCGTCCAACGCTTTTGGTTCTATCACTGGACGAAGAGGATTTGAGTTTCTTGGCGCTTTTGATAAAGGGATCGGAAAGCGGTAAAGGGATTGGCTAATGAATTCTAATCGTCGCTGGGCATAATAAATACTTTAGATCCCCCGTTGCAGTGGCTGCCGCGAGCATTCCTGAATAGGTGACTCCCCATTCATAGCTCGTGAGTCGAAAATCACCTCGGCTTGAAAATTACGTTAGTGTCTGCCTCCGCAAGATTGGTCACATCTGTTTTGGTAGCCCGATTATAAAATGCAGGGGAGTGACCGAGTCAAGAGATAGTTAAAGAGTCTATCCAACACTTTTACGCCGGCTTCGGACGGTACCGTATAAGGGATTGGATAATTTGACGGAAGGGCATGTAATGGTGCCGTTACATCATTTCCTTTTGCTGGGCAATGAGGCCAGAAAATGTCAGCGCTGCTGAGCTTAGACAAACGATTCTTTTCATGTTTTTAAGGTAAGCTATTTATTTGTTTTCTTGTTCCGTACATATCAAATAAGTTGCTAGTGGCAGTGACAAAATTTATTCTCGAAACGCGGGTTCCGGCAGAAAAGAGCCCGCGCGCGGCGGGACTCTTTTGATCGCACGATTGCTTGCGGAAAACAGTTGATGAAGTCTGAAAGACCGAAAGATTGATGATCTATTATGCGGACTCTTCCGACTTTCTGACTTTCCGGATTTCACCGTCTTAATATTAATAACCGGCGTTCTGGTAAGCGGCCCTCGCGCCAGCATCGAGTAACTTACCACTCCTGATCGGTTAATTGTAACAAATAAGCTGCAGGCCACGGTCTGAAAGTATAGGCCTCTTTCATCTGTCCTTTCCATTTTCCATTCTGTCCATTGCCATTGACAGTATTAAAGCCACCGGCCATAAGCCATTTTTGTCGGATGCCATTTGGTTGGGGTATTCAACGCGATCATATAGTATGCCGCGCATTATGCTGGTCTTCCCAGGCAATGCCTTCGGACAAAAATTCGCGGACCTTTCGTCATAAATAAAATGAACTGGAACATATTTCGGCCTTTGTTGTAACAGTCGGTATGTAGTGTTCAGCCAAGGCCTGTGGACTACCCGGAGTAAAAACGGCCTCTGTAACAGCAAGATGAGTATAAGCATGCGCCATTAGCGGGATATGTGGGAGCCTACTTTTCCGGAGGTCGCCAGTTGAACGGCCTGTGGGTTCCCATTGTACCAAAACTTCGGGGCGGCTTTCACCGGATTTATAGGCGGCACGCTGACGAAGCACATTTATATCAGCGACGGCCTGTGATATTGTCCTTGCGGCTGTAAGCTTCCGCACGGATAAGAAAGGTCTCAGCCAATCGCATAAGAAGAGCATCGCGTGTTCCATTCTCACTATTGAAGTTGGCCTCATCAGCGCTTCCACCGCGCATTGGGTCCACAAATTTCTTTGAAGGACGATAGGGTGCCGCCATTCCAGTAGCCAGTCCCATATTTGTTCCATTGTGCCAGAGGCGATAATAAAGCCGGTCTGTAAGTGAAGATTTGATCCAGCGTGCCATGAATTGAAGGAGCTGGCTCATCACTGTCGTAGAATCGAGGGTTCGTTCGATTGATTTTCGACGTATATAAGTGCCCCGCTTACCCTGCACGATTCTTTTGAGCGCCTGAAGTGACGGCTGGTTCCCGGGAGGTTTGTTGCATTCCACCGGGCAGCCGCCCCGGCGTTCCACGTAAAAGATGTACTGGTACTCGCAGGCATATTGCCGATGTACTCATAAGAAAAGTCTTGTAGTAACGCGAATCATAAACCTTATCCCTGAAATTATCATACGCGAAGTCAGAAGGTTTAAATGTTCCGAATGGGCGTCCATAAGCCATCACACGTGTGACGCCTGTTTGATTAGTATAATCGCCAATATGGTAGTTGCATGAACGATTACCTCCAAATCTTCCATCGAGGCTTATATTAATATCAAATTGGGCGGCCCAGATCACTTCGGGGTTCTGCGCGTCCAATTTCTGACACTGCGGGGTTGAACAGGGTCCAATAATCTGGCGCGAGTGCGCCGGCGCCGCCTTTGCCATTGATCACGTCGGTAGCGATCAGTATAACGGAGTCAAGATCTGTGGACACATTGCCTTTATATAGCATCTTCTTATAAGCATCCGGATCGTTTTGCCAACCTGACGCCTGTGCCCTGTTCAAATAAAGCTTGGGCCAGTAAATGACCGGCGGCCCACTTCGTAAGACGGCCACGGTCACCGAAGCGAGGCAGGTTTTCATAGGCATACCTGGTATCAGAGATGATCTGTTTGAAAACGTCTTCCAATTTTGATTTGGGGTAATAATAAATACCGTTGTCCTCATACTTTGGCGTGAGTGAAAGTGGGACATCGCCCAGTTGATTTGATATAAGATAGTAAGCCCATGCCCGGAGGAAAGTGATCTCAGCCCTTTCTGTTTCCTGTATGGGTTTCATCGGTACCAAACCGGCCTGGCTTGATATTGTCAATTACGTCCAAAGCGATATTGCAGTTATTGATATGAGGATAACATCCCATCGGCGCATAATTGGAGTTGGCACTCCCGATAAAATTAACCATGTTGTTTGCCGCAATAGCACTTATCAGTGCCATAGTTAGCAGACGTCATTTGCGCATTAGCAGCCGTAGATGTTTGATAGGCGTCGGTCTCCTGGTTCGATCAGTCTAGCCCCGTTCACTTCCCATTCTTGTTTTACCCGGGCAATTACATAGAGGCCGTTGATCAATGCATTCAAACCATTTTCATCTTTATAATAATCCTGGTCAACAGCCACCTGCTTTTCCTTTAAGAATTTCTTGCACGAAACAAATGAGGTAATAATTAATATTACCAGTCCGGAGATCAGAATTGATTTTTCATGCTGGTTATATTATAAATTACTTAATTTTTTTACTGCGACAGGGCATGCCTTGTCTCCCACTGTTAAAAATCCTGCACGCAGACCGAATACGAAACTGCGTGGAAGAATTGTATTGTTGTTTGTTCCTCCAAGAGGATTTGTGTTTGTCGACGCAAGGCTCCAGTTGGTATCATCGTCAGGATTGATACCCCACTTCACAACGCCAGGGCCGAACATGAATGGGTTAAGTACCTGGAAATTGAATACGAGATCTTTCATCGCGATTCTCTTGATCAATGTCTTGGGAACATTATAAGAGGCGAAATATTCCTGATCACACCAAATGATCCATCGTTGTATTGCATAGCGCCCGTCATATTGGTAATACCTGAAGCCGCATTGGGCATAGGCCAGCGACCGCCGGGATTCGTCCATGACCAAAGATCATTTTCAACACGGCCATTAGGTGTAGTGCCTCCATAAGAATTCGGAAGCCACCAAAATACATTTGGCCCCAACGCAAATAGATGAATGAATTCAATGACCAGTTCTTATACGTAAAAGTGTTGGTAATACCACCTGACCACTTCGGGTGCGGGGTTCCCAATATCATAAAATCATTGGCATCTATCTTAGCTGGTCGCCATTCAGATCAGCGATCTTGACAGTCCCGGGATAGAACTTGGTTCCGTTTGCATTGAATGCAGCCATATCCGCTCATGTCCTCGGATCCGAGCCCCAAATGCCCACTGCTTTGTAATAATAAAATACCTGGGTTTCGTGCCCGATAAACAGTCCGTTCGCCACCAGGTCCTGTTTACCATTTGTCAGCTCAACTATCTTTTCTATGTTCTTTGACCAGTTCACATCGATATCCCAGCGAAAACCATTTTCTCAAATGGCACCCCTGACAGTGTTATCTCCAAACCTTTATTTTGAGTCTTTCCAACATTCAGTACTTTTTGAACATAACCCGTCACGGCAGGAAGATTTTAGTGTAGATCAGGTCGGAGGTGTTTTGTTGATAAACTTCAACCGTACCAGTCAACCGGCTCTTGAAGAAACCGAAGTCAACCCCAATATTGGTTTGCGCTGTTGACTCATTTCAGATCGGGATTTTTACCAGTTGCGCCAACAGCCAATACCCGCAACCGAGCCGAATACATACAGGATTCCGGCTTAGAGGTCAGAAGTAGTATATGGATTAACTGCTGAGTTACCAACTACACCGTAACTAAGCCTGAGTTTAAGTTCATTAATCCAACTTGCAGAGTTTAAGAATTTTTCCTGTTGTAGCTTCCACGCCATGAACCGCTGAAGGAAAGAAATCCCATTGGTGTCCCGGAGCCAGAACGGAGGCGCCATCAGAGCGACCTGATACCGTGAACAAGTATTTGTCCCGGAACGAGTAATTCACGCGGCCCATAAACGAAGTGAGGGTATTTTCGGTAAACCCTGTGCCATACCCGGATTACCTGCCGTATTAGACGCTAAATCATACCAGAGGCTTAGTGGATTAATCAAACCGGTAACACTGATGCTGCTATTTTCTCTTCTTGATTTTTGTGAGGATTGTAAAACTGTTACGCCAATCCTACTGATCTTTGCCAATAGTTTTATCGGCATAAAGAAGATTTTCCACGACCCATGAAAAATTATCAGACGTTGCATAGCCCGCTGTATTAGGTCGGTTGGTGAGGTGACTTGTTGCATCAGGTCCGGTCCAGGAGCTGGAGCGCATTTCGCGATATTGAACTCCCAAAATTCAAACGGTATTTCAACCAGGGCGTGAATTTTATTTCAGTGAACATGGTTGCCAATACAGCTGCTGAACGTCTTTCATTCAAAGCCTGTGTTATATCAATGAGCGGGTTCCACAGTGAAATATTACCACCAGGGTTCTTTATTGCAGCACCTGAAGAATCATTAGGTAATGCATAGGGGAACTGATCGGTAGCTCTTGAATACAGATCTTTTGAACCGTGTTTGAAGTATTTGGAGGAAGAATTCCATAATTCTGAAGAGAGAAGTTCCAAGTTACCGAAGTTCCGAGTGTGAACCATTTCACGGGGTAATGTCACCGCTCAAATTCAAGAATAACGTTTATAGTTCTGATCCTTCTGTCCTCCTTTTTGATTATAGTAGTTAATCGACATGGCCATATGGCTCGTTTCAGTTCCGGACGTGAGTGAGATTTGATGGCTTTGAGTCAAACCTTGACGAGTGGCCGCATCCATCCAATCATAACTTCTTATGTTATTTGAATTAGTAGACCGGTACCTGCGCGGGCCATCCAGAGCTTGTTCGGCAGCCGTAGTAGGCGCATCTTTACAGTTCCGCCGATATAATCCACCCAGTCATATCCCATTAAGACTGATCGCATAGCCGTCAGGTCAGCGGTCAGCCCGGTCAGCTTTTGAATATCCAATGCCGGATCAGGATACCAGAAGAGCAGGGACATTAAGATTGGAATTGCCAGCGCCAAAATCCTTGTACAGCCGTCCATTAATCAAACTTTGCCTCCACCTGTCGACCATATTCTCCTCCATTCATCCATTCAGTCATCGAATGATAGGAGTCAAGAGAAATAGTTGAGGTGAAATTGAGTGACATCTTACCTTTCTTACCCTTATTAGTCGTGATGATCACAACACCATTTGCACCGCGGGAACCATAGATCGCGGTTGCAGAGGCATCTTTGAGTACTTCAATAGAAACGTATCATTGGGATCTACTATCACTCATCGTAAACGAGGCCACACCCAGCATAGTTGACGAGCGGAATTCCATCCACCACATATAGCGGATCATTTGTTGCGGTTAAAGAGCGTAACCGCGAACCCTTACAACTGGAAGTTCACCCGGCTTAAAATTCTGACGATACTTGCACACCAGCGGCCTTACCCTGGACAGCTTGCAAAACATTTTGTGCGGGACGTTCGCGAATTTCATCTGCCGTCATACGGCTGAGAGATCCGGTTAAATCACTTTTGGCAGTACCATAACCAATCATCACCACTTCATCAATGTCTTACGGGCGACCTGGAGCGAGACATTAATAGTCGTTTTTCCGCTGACCGACAGTTGCATCGTCTCGTACCCAACAGAAGTAAACTACCAGCGTTTCTTTCCCGGTAAGATCGGCGATCCTGAACGATCCATCTGCTGAACTGGTAACTGTTTTGCTTGTTCCCTTCACGTGTACCGTGACACCCGTACGCCCACACCATTCTCATCGGTGATCTTGCCACTGACAGCAATAGATTGAGCGTTTGTGAGGGCCGGAACTAGGTAGAAAAAAGAACAGAGAGGTAGTGTAAAACTCTTTGCAAGCAGGAGCTTTGGTTTCATATAGCAGTATTTAAATAGGGCAATCAGAAATAACCCTTAAAGTTTATTATTATCAGAGAATTAATCGTCCTGCACCATCCTGACTTATTTGGCCTGTCCTGGGCTATAAGTGCGTGAGGAGACAAATAATTACCTGCTCGGTGGGGGTGGCCAATCATGACAATTTTCAATCTTGACAAATAACAATTTTTTCGTGGTTTTGCAAAATGAAAAGACCCCGCTTGCGGCGGGATCTTTGAAACTGGAAACACTGCTTGCGAAAATCAGTATCCAAGGTTCTGTGTACTTATACAAACCGGGTGCCGCATCCAATTGCGACGGCAGGAACAGGATATAAAATAAAATTTGCAGTAACCGGGTTCATCTTGTGAGAAGAGTTGCGTCTTCGACCGTTCTCCATGCATTCATGATGGTTACCAGGTTGCCGCTTCTTTGCAAACCAAACCACCGCAAACCTTCACCGGCGAATTCTTCTTCTGCGTTCATCAAGCAACTGTGCCAATGCAAAACATTTACAATGGGTAGCAGTGCGGCTCTTGCCCTCACCCGGTTTACCATTGCGTCTACATCAACCTGTGTGCCTCGAGCGCCACGTAGAATACACTCTGCTTTAAGCATCAGTACATCTGTATACCGGATAGCGATAAAATTGATACCCCAGCCAAAACGGCTTTTGCGGGATCTTGGTAGTATCTAAATATTTTCTAATGAAGGCATGAGCATCAGTAGTACCTTGATAAGTGTAAGCAGAAGTATGTATTGTTGGTGATTCTGCGTGCATCAGCTGCAGCAAAACTTGCAGAGCACGAGATCGTTGGAGACCGAAGGCGTACCAAGAGCTCCGTTTAATGGAGGATTGCCCCGCTGGCAATGCGTTGAAATAGTTTTGAGGAACAAGCTGCCAGGTAAATGTAGCCCCTAAAACAGGATTCGTTTGAGCAGTGAGATACATTACATCTAATATGGCCTCTTTATTAGCGCTGGGATTTTGGTTGCGGTGTATGAAAAATGCCGGTAGCGCCGCCAAAGTTGGGATTAAAAACAAACCCTCCATTGGTAATAATATCCTGCAATAAAGGCAGGGGCGAGGCCCCATTCATTTAAACCCATACCGGGTCCTTCAATATTATATGTGGAGCGCCCGAACGTCATGTAAGCTAATCCAAGTGTTGCTTCCGCAGAATATTTGGTACGCCCTGCCAACATCGGTTGGACCATATGCAGGAAATGCGCCGCGTATAATTAGCCGGTGAGATTTGCTATGGCGAACTGGAGGTCACCAATGATCAGCGCATAAATATCGGCCATCGACCACTGACCGATTGTAATGGCTTCGCTGGCTGATACCGGGTGATCAATGACCGGTACTCTACCATAATACCTGACGAGGTCGAAGTAAAGAAGGCGCGAAGGAACCTGGCCTCGGCTGTTAATCTTGTTGCCAACGCCGGATTGACCGATATAGCGTTCCATTTTTTGCAATTTGTTCAAGTACCGGTGTTGGCTCTGAATATACCGCTAAAATTCTGCGCTCCATGCTTCTTCAACATAAACATTTGGAGCTATTCCTACCGCAAAATTATTTATTGGATCAGGATCACGACCAACATCATTGGTAGGATAGATATTATCAGATCTTACTTCTGAAAGGAACAGTAGCCCTGTCAGGATAGCCTCTCAGAGAATTGTAAGTTGAATTAACAGCTTTTATAAAATCGTTTGGCTGTTGATAAAAAGTTGCAGTTGTTTCTGTTGAAATGGGCACCTGGTTTAAATCCTTTTCGCACGATAGAAAAGGATGCGCAACCGCTATAATTAATATAAAAGATATCTTTTTCATTCTATTTAGATTGGGATGATTAGAAAGTAAATGTATAATCCAGAATATCAATGATTTTGGCAGCGGCATACGCGCCATAATCTCCGGCTTCCGGATATGAACCATTGGATGCTGACACTGGTATTAGCTGCTTCAGGATTTAGACCATTGACATATTTATCATGACCAAAAAAGTTTTCCAAAGTAAAAGTAAACCCTTGCCTCGTGTACATAATGTCTTCTTAAAAAGGTTTTTCAAATCATAACCCTAACGTGATATTTCTCACCCTGACATAATCTGATGAATATAACCAATCAGTAGCTGCAGTAATAGGGCTATAATAGGATGGTAATCCCCAATGCTTTACCAAACCTGCCTTCACCCTGGTTCGTCGGCGATATACCACCTGTCTACAAAAGATGCAGGATGATTATCCGATCTTCCCTGCCCGGAGCGTGATAATGAGCTCTTCCCAATTCTGAATAGATATGAGCCTCCCCATTGGCCCTGGATCAAAACATTCAAGATCAAACCCTTTATAACGAACTGTATTGGTAATACCCATATGTATAATCTGGGTTAGGATGCCCTACTATCTGCTTTATCGGCTTCAGTTATTATACCGTCTTTGTTAATGATCCTCGAACTTAAAATCACCCGGGTTGTTCGGTGACCATAACGGGTCACATTGTCAGCAATATCTTTTGCTGTCAAAAATCCAATGTACTTTCAAAACATAGATGCTATTCAATGGCGAAGCCAACACGCAAAATCTGATCTGATACCAGTATAACCGTTAGGGTACGATGATCTGGGTTTGACCTGGAGTCCCAGCGCTTCAATCTTATTAGTATTATGAGTTAAATTAATTGAAGTGGTCCATTGCAATTTGCCGACCAGTGTTGCGGGTGGTTAATTCAAATTCCTGCCTAATATTTCTTACAGAACCAATATTAGTGAGGATAGCTCCCAAACCGGTTACTGCTGGAACCTGGACATTTAATAAAAGGTCAGTATTTAATTTATTATAATAATCGAATGATCCTGTAATACGGTTTTTCAAAATCCCAAAGTCAAGCCCGATATCATAAGTCTGCGATTTTTCCCATCTCAAATCCGGGTTAGCCAAAACGTTTGGTGCCTGGCCAATTGAACTGCTGCAGGAGCTGCTACCAAGAGGATAACGGAAGAGACCAATGGTTGCAGCCCATGAGATAATCATTAGGCAAATTATTATTCCCGTTCACACCGATAAGATGCCCTTAACTTAAGATCGCTGATTAAACTGTATCCCTTTCATGAATTGTTCATCAGCTCACTATCCATTTCAAAGAAACGGATGGGAATGCACCAAACTGATTATTCATACCAAACCTGGAAGAACCATCGCGACGCAAACTGGCCGATAAAAATATTTGTCTTTAAACCCATATTGCAAACGGCCGAACCAGGAGATCAGTACATTTTGAGTTGATGTAGTATTACCGGTAACAGCCGCGGCAGCATTTAATGTTTGTATCACAGCGCTTGTATAGCCTCCATTTGAGCTCAATTGTGGTTCTGTCAAACGTATCCCAGTTGTATGCAAAATCCTGCCAACAGGTTTAACTACTGTGATATTTGTCAAACATCGTGCTATAAGTAAGTGTATTTTCATTTACAAAGGTTTGCCTTCTGTAACTGTTATAAGTACCGGAAGTAGCTGTATAAGCAGATTGTTTGATCCCGTGAAGGTTCTTGCTGCCTGGGTGCCTGCTGCAATGTAAGAGACATAAGTAGTGGCAATGTTGTCGGTATTATCTAAATTGACGGAAGTTCTGAAACTCAAACCATTAATGATTTGTAATTCCCCATATATGCTACCTATCAGTGCGGTATCGTTTGGTAGTGCCTTTGCTGTATGTTAACTTGCTCAGATGGAGAATTGGTTGGTACTGCTCCATAGATATAGGCCATGTTTTTCCAATGTTAGGACAAAGACCCATTGTATCTCTCCTGTACCGGGCATATACTCAAAGCCTGGTGAAAGATTGCATCTTTACCATCAACGCCGGGGTCCTGTGTGATGGAATAAGTGGGAGCGACGTTCAGACCAAACTTCAATCTTTTACGAAGCATTGACTTCTAAATTCGCCCTAAGGGAATATGCCTTGTAACCTACGTTCACAACAAAACCGTCCTGGTTACCATAGTTTCCCGGACATAAAATACCGTATTAGCATCCGTTCCACCACTAACTGAGATTTCGTAGTTCTGCATCTGACCTTTTCGCTCAATCTCGTCCTGCCAATCTATGTATGCCAGACCTGGATGACCCGGCATTGTCCACCGTGGGTCCAGTAATGTAATTAGGGCTAATCGGCACCGGGCGATAGCGAGCCTTGGTAGCGCGGTCATCAGTGGCCTGCGCCCCAGCCGATCCATATGTTGATGACATATGTTGCATTGATGACCTCAGTGGCTTGCGCGATCCATTGGTCACCATTCATCATCTCCAATTTTTTAGCCGCCTGGTTATAACCCCCATACAGCGTTTAAAGTGATTTTGGCTTACCGGTCTGTCCGCGCTTGGTAGTGATCAATACAACACCATTTGATGCTCTTGATCCGTAAATAGCAGCAGCCGCAGCATCCTTTAACACCTCAATACTTTCTATATCGTTTGGATTAATATTATCAAGAGGGTTGCCTGTTGACAAAAGTTCCGTTGGTGGCAGTACCGTTAGTGGAATTGCTGGAATTAACAGTCAAAGGAAAACCGTCAAGTACATATAAGTGGTTCATTACCCGCCGTGATAGACCCCGAACCTCGTACCTGGATACTAAATGCCTTTGCCAGGCATCCCCGTAGTTTGTTTTACGGTAACGCCAGCCAATTGTCCCACCAATGCCTGGTCAACACGAATGATAGGCTCTTTCTTGAAAGTTTTGGTTTTTCAGTGTACTTACAGCGCCGGTTACATTTCTTTTCTTTTGTAGTGCCATAACCAATAACGACCACATCACCCAGAACTTTCTGGGAAATATCCAATGAAAGATTAACAACCGATTGGTTTTACAGCTGCTTCTTGTTCCTGGTAACCTACCGAAGTAAAAATAAGGACGCCTTTACTGCCGACACCCGAGTATTCGGTATGAGCCATCCTCAGCACTAATGGTTTGATTGGTAGTTCCTTTCACAGTAACAGTGACACCCTGAACACCCTTTCCATTTTCATCGGTTATCTTTCCGCTGACAGTGGAGGTAGATTGGGAATACAGGAGAGGAGGAATGAAAAGAAGAGAAAAAAAAGCAATACATTACTTTTCGCAAGCAGAAGTTTGGGTTTCATATAAGCAATTTTAAGATTGGCAATCGAAATGCTAGACTAAAGTTTGTATTTGTATAAGGATTAATCATCCTGTCCTATCCTGCCTTGGGCACAAGAAGTGTAAAAATGACACTGGCGTTAGTAAAAAAAAATGAGATCCAACTGATGAATTCTTTAATAGGACACGCCAGGATCGTTTAGAGAGCAGGCAGGAGTATTTAAGAACACAGAAGAAACCGATCTAAAAACAATTCTGTTCTATGGTGCCTGGAACGGAAGAAGTGTAAAAATGACACTATTATTAACAATCCTTACTTTTATGTTAATAAGCATTCCCGAGGAATAATTTCTTTGCCCTATATTTATAAAAGATAACCCTGACTGTCTTGACCTTCTTTCAAAAAACACAGTATGAAAAAAATCTTGTTCTCGCCGCATTTTCCTCAATGCTGAGCCAAATTGTTTTGTCTCAAACTACGGTCAGTCTAACAATTGACGGATCAAACCCGAAGACAGTGATCAGCCGTCATATATACGGTCATTTTTCCGAACACCTCGGCCGCTGCATTTATGATGGGTATTGGGTGAACGATTCTATGAACGTGCCTAAACATGAGCGGATTCGAATGGACATTGTAGAAGCCCTGAAAAAGATAAAAGTTCCCAACCTGAGGTGGCCCGGCGGCTGTTTTGCCGACGAATATCATTGGCGCGATGGCATCGGTCCCCGCAACCAACGCCCGCATATGGTAAATACCAACTGGGGTGGTGTGTCGGAAGACAACAGTTTCGGTACGCATGAATTTCTCGAGCTCTGTTCCCTGATCGGATGTGAGCCCTATATCGCCGGTAATGTCGGGAGTGGCTCAGTGGAAGAAATGGCAAAATGGGTCGAATATCTTAATTCCGATGCGGAAAGCACGATGACTGAATTGAGAAAACAAAATGGAAGAGCCGAACCCTGGAGGGTAAAATTCTGGGGCGTTGGCAACGAAAGCTGGGGATGCGGAGGAAACATGACGCCTGAATATTACTCGGATCAATATAAACGCTATGCGACCTATGCAAGAAATTATCATAATGCCCCATTATATAGAATCGCCAGTGGCGCCAACTCATCCGACTACAACTGGACAGATGTTATGATGAAGAATGTTGGCACGCGTATGTGGGAATTACGTTACACCATTACACTTTGCCTTCAGGCAACTGGAGCAAGAGGGTCCGCTACCAGCTTTGATGAAAAAGAATATTTCAATACGATGAAGAACTGTTTGATCATGGAGGAGCTTGTTACCCGCCACTCCACTATCATGGATAAATATGATCCCGCAAAAAGAGTGGCGTTGGTAGTAGATGAGTGGGGCGTGTGGACCGATGTAGAACCCGGCACTAATCCTGGTTTTTTGTACCAGCAAAATAGTTTACGCGATGCATTGGTAGCCGGAACAACATTAAACATTTTCAACAATCACTGTGAAAGAGTAAGAATGGCCAACCTTGCTCAAACCATTAATGTCTTGCAGGCATTATTACTTACAAAAGGTAACCAGATGCTGCTCACTCCTACCTATCATGTATTTGATTTGTATAAAAGTGCACCAGGATGCTAAATGGTTGCCCGTAAATTTTAATTCACCCGATTACGAAGTAGATGGAAGAACGATCCCGGCTGTGAACATTTCCGCTTCATTGGATACGACGACAGGTTACATACATATTTCTTTCGTCAATCTGGATCCGAATAAAAAATCAGCTTTCGCAGCAGCTTAGTTGGCATCAAATGGCAATCAGTGCAGGGTCAAATACTGACATCGAAAAACTCACTGATATCAATACATTTGAAAATCCCAATAATATAAAGATTGTTTCCTTCAATGGTGCGAAGAAAGAAGGTAGTGACCTGGTAGTAGATCTTCCGCCTCAGAGTGTCGTCGTGCTGGAATTGAGGTAGGGACTAGCTCCGAGCGACGAGCTGCGAGCTACGAGCGCCGAGCAGTTGGAACTGACGGTGATAACCTTTGGCGCCCGCATGAAATAAAACCTGGGGCTGTCTGACCTTTTCTGGCTCCTGCCAGCACTAAGCAGCTTTATTAAGCTAACGTTATCTATTTATGCACAAATGAGGAGCTTCTTCCTCACTTAGACCGAATGTCGAATATTTATAAAACCGAGCAAACAGAGCCCGGGCCCTGCACATTTTCGCAGTATTTTTGACAACCATTTTTGTGCTCTTTACGATTAGTCTATAGCCCATCTTATAAGCTGCTACACTTCTATCCGCCGACAACTAATTCGATGATTTGTTTTTGCTGATCCCTAGTCAGCACCACATCTAAAACGTACGACAATGAAAAAACTTTACGTTCGCTGCTTGTCAGCCCTCTGCTTTTGTTACCCGCCTTTGTGATCGCTCAAACACATGATGACTACTGAAAACCCCCAACCATTTGATGGTTGCCCCGGTGTATCAGTTGCAATCACCCGTCCGGGTTTCAATCTTAATCTCGTCGCTCATCAAATTTATTTTATCGACGACACCACCGGCGCTGTGACTCCTGTTGGCGACACAATTCCTCTGCAGATAAATGCCTTTGGTCTCGAATAACGAGGATGGATTTTTGTACGGCATGTATCAAACCTTTAATGTTGCCAATCCATTTTTAGCCCGTGTAGGCATGAATGGAAAATTCAGAGCAGTAGGCACTATTCTCGCTCCATCAGTTGGTCCCTTTAAAGGTGGGCATTGTGAATACTGCCGCGGGTACAATGGACGATAAGGATAATTATTATTTTACTGCCATCGTTGTCAACCTTCAAAATGTTCTATTGCCCCCTGATATTTATGTAGGCAAGATCAGGGAAGTATCAAAGTTGCATCCCGGTAATGATCCATTGAATGTATCATACAAAAAACTGCTGCCGGGAACCTGCCTGCCCAGAATTATTGAATGCCCTGCAAAATCCTCTTATGGGTGTATTGCAGGATATCGCATTTAATCCCGCCAATGGGGCCATCTATACTTTCTTGCCCGGCATTGGTGGTGTGAACGGAAAAAATTGCATGGTTTAATCCCAACAACGTAGTTCCCTTATCAATTGCATTACTCCGCCAGCGCCCAACCCAGCTACTGCCGATCTCTCGGGTCTCTTCTTTGCGGCCGATACTTCGTTGAAGATGCTCACCACCGACGGCAAGTATTATACGGGTAATGTACACAACAGGTGCCATCACGCTTGTAACACAAACGACACTGCCTCTCCCTCAATAATAATTTAAGAGGCGATATGGCCTCTTGTTTAGGTAAAAGAAATTGCGTCCATTTGACGGTTGCCCGGGATTGGCCCTACGGCCGTGACCCGACCCGGATTCAACAGCACGGGCGGACCACACCCATATATAGGATCGATCCGGCATCGGGAAATATGACGCCGATGGGGCATGACATTAACCTTCAAATAAATGCCTTTGGTCTTAATACTAAAGACGGATTCCTATATGGTATGCATGAAGTGTCTGAGGTCTTCGGTCCCAGGCTCGCAAGAGTGGACAGCAATGGCGACTATGTCGACATAGATACCATTCCTCCACCTGCTGCCAATGGCACAAGGCGTGGGATCATCAATACCGCCGCAGCGACAATGGATGGCAACGATAACTATTATTTCACTGCTATCGTCGTTGATACTGCCAACCTGATGGAGCTTCTGGAAATTATATCTTGGCACCATCAAAGAGATATCCAAGCTAAAAGAGGGCGATCACACTACAAGTGGACCTACAAGAGAGTATTGCTAGGCAGTTGCCTTGATGAAATACTCCAATCACTTTCCAATCCCGCCAATGGTTTGCCTACAGGATATTGCCTTCAACCCCCAAGACGGAAGAATTTACACGTACATCCAGAGAAACGTATCTCCTTCACCGGGCAAGCTCGCAAGCTTCAAACCCAGCGGCCATTTCCTCGTATTGGGTTGTATCGATCCCAATCATCCAAATGTTCCTACGCAAGACCTTTCCGGAATGCATGCAGCTCCCGACAATGGCAAAGCTATTTATTTTGACAACCGATGGAAAATATTATACGGCCAACCCCCATAATGGAGTAGTGACACTAGTTGCACAAACAACATTGCCTTTGCTGGGAAATAATTTACGCGGCGACATGGCTTCATGCGTCAAATCGACTCACTAAACATCATGGAGATGGAGATGATGATGACGACGATGATGATGGCGACCAGCGCGGCGATAACGATGATGGTGGATCGTGGCATCGCTGGTAATGGCTCATTCGTAAAAGTTCTGCCAAACCCGGTAACAGGCAGTCAATTGGTGGTACACATAACAGTTCCTGAAGCGACCACTGTTGAATTGCAGGTATTGACAACAGATGGATTGCCTATCGCAATCTGCTGAAAAAGACCCTGGTCAAAGGAGACAATGAAGTCCCGTTGCAGGTCGGGGCCTTGAAGCATGGCATGTATGCTATTGTGCTGAGATATCCTTCGGGAAAAACAACGACAACAAAATTCATTCGGTTATAAAGTACTGGCCCATTAAAATGATCTGACAAGGACGGTTTATTCGGAGCTTCCGCAGGGAAGCTCTTTTTTATGTCTCGTCGCTCACCCGTCAGACCTATGACTCATGCAGCTTTTAGCCCAACAGGCAATTGGGGGCTAAAGCCCCTTATTCAGTAGCCGTAGCTACCCCCAGCATAAATGCTGGGGTTACATCCGTTCGAGCGGCGCTTTAAATTTGAATGGTAGCATCCTCGTTAATCCCGAATAAATCCTGGGCTACATTCATTCGTGCAGGCTTTTATTTGGAACAACCATTCTTATTTAACCCGAGCATTTATGCTCGGGTTAGAGTCAGCATTAACACAAGGGGCTTTAGCCCCTCACCCTGTCGGCTGCTCTTGAGTTTGCTCATAATTATTTATAGCCTAACAAAGGGAACAACCTTCCTGGCATTTCCATTTTCCGTGAAATTAATAAAGTACTGCCCCTTGCTGACGCCACCGAGATCGAGATGAACGATATTATTCCCCCTGGTTAACGCCACCTGCTTCCGCTTTATGATCTTGCCCATATAATCGACAACATGTAACCCGCCGATCTGATCCTTTGATACTGTGATGGACAATTCAGCATAGTCCTTATAAACAGGATTGGATAAAAATGTTGAACTGAGTATTGCCTGTGACTATTTTCAATACAACAACAGGCGAGTGGCTAAATGCACCATCAATATCAACCATCTTCAAGCGGTAATAACTATCGGCCTCTATTGGAGCCTTGAACGTGTAGACTGAAGGTTGATTATTTGCAGCCACTTCACCAATGGGATCAAAACGAGCGCCATCAATGCTGCGTTCGATGACAAACACGACCTGACATTTTCTCTCACATGCGGTCGCCCAACGAAGATTGGCCTGCCCATCCAAAACACTGCCATTGAATGATAGCAATCGAAGAGGAGTCACCGCTCCCGAAGGACAAACCGGGCAATTGGGAAAGACGATAGCAGCTCCAACCACGACGGGATCGGGATTGGTCGCTCCGGATTCTGGCAGATCTGTAACGCCGAACTGGATGTGATCGGGGCATTGCCGATAAAGGTGGAACTGTAGCTGATGCATGCGATTCCCGTGGGAACAGGGACAGGATTCGTGGCATTATTTTGCAAGGACGTAATACTGGAAACCGACGCGGCGCCGAGACAAATAGTCGCTCCACTATTGAGAAGAATAGTTTGACCGATAGCGGTTCCATCGTTGACAAAAATTCCGCTATTAAAAATCGTCAAGGATCCATTGACGGTAATGGTCGCCCCGGGGGCATTATAAATGAAATTACTCGCTCCTTGTATGGTAACATTCAGATTAAAACTCGTATTTCCGGCATTGTGAAAACTTGTAGGGGAGCCAATATTGAAGCTACCATTGAATGTAACAGTCGCCCCTGCATTAATCACTATATCCCCGCCATTGAAGTTGACATTAGTGATACTTGCAGAACCACAAAGCAACAATGTTCCTCCAGATATAGTGATGTTTGAAAATGCACCGCCGGTCCCATTAAAAGAATGAGTCTGCCCCGAGGCAATATTCGCACCATCCTGCAGTGGTGTGCCGCTTCCGCACGTAAGCAGTGGAAAGGCTACTGGAGCAACGCATTGGGATCTTGTATTAAGACAAGATGTCAAGAAGACAAAGAGCAGGAAAAATAATAAACCATGTCAGTACCATTTAGATGAACAATGCGATCATCGGCGGTATCAATTGACAGCTGCTGGAATTTAAGATAATGTTCCGCGAAAAAATTCCTGACGGGATAGGACTTGCCTCACAATAGGGATTCACTAATCAATAACCTGCCTGCCGGCAGGCAGGTTTCTAATTATTGAGTGGGGACCCGCTAATTTGCAAATTCTATTTCTGCCTCACACTGACAGAGACTCGTCTATCCCTTATCCTTTGTTCTCTCCGGCGCATCAGCAGGATATTTTGCAAATTCTGGATCCGTAGCCCCTCAGCTCCTGCAATCTGGCTGCCCACACCTGCAGCTTTGAGAGCGTCGGCAACAGCATTTGCACGATCTCCCGATAATTTTTATTAGCTGATTCATCACCTACCTTGTCGGTATACCCGCCGATCTTGAGCTTCACTTTTGATAAGCTTGCAATATCTTGACGATATCTTCTAATTCCTTACGGCTGTCGGGCACAATCTCTGCAGTGCCGAATTTGAAATTAAGATCATTAAAGTCAAACCAATTTTCCTTACCGACTTTTGATCCAGGATCCGGTGATAAACGTGATCTACCCCATCCTCTGATCCACTCCTTTGTAGGCATCCAGTTCAACACCATTTTGGCAATTTCAATTTAACCGGTTCTTTGTTGATGGCTGGAAGTTCTGCCTTAGGAGTCTCTGCCTTAGCAGCTTCAGGTGTCTCCACCTTCACAGTTTCGGGAAGGCTGGGTCTTATCTGGCTTTCGCTGAAATAGCCACCACACCAATAACAATGCTGCGGCTGCCAACAGTATAGGCACTACCCAGCTAATCCTTTTCTTCTTGGCGGCAGTGGCGGGGTAACCATATTCACAGCAGCCTTAAATCCCGGAAGAAAACTCGAAACGTTAAGCCCTGGTGGCAACGTAATGACATAATCGAATTCTTCTGTGATCCAAGCATAGATGATAAACTACCGGGGCTAAGATTACCCTCCGTCGCATGCTTACCCAGTAAGCCGAGCGCCAATGGAACGATGCTCCCAAACAAAGTGAAGACACGGAGCTGCCCTTTAAACCCGCAAAGTCAGAAATTGAGATTAGCGATAAGGAACCAAACTTATCCCCCAACACACTTGTGATCAACGAGGGACCAATAGAAGGAATGCCACCACCTCCCGGGCGAAATGCATCGCCGATCTTGTTAGTAATGCCACTGCTGAAAGCTTCCTTCGCAAAACTAAACACCGACTCAGGCGCACTCTGAGCTTTGTTCACCCAGATACCTGCAAGACTTACAGGTATTGATAAGCATCCAGCCCCTTCTGAATTCCAGATTCGCTTTCACCCAGGAAACCGGCAGCTTGGCTTACCAGGTCGTTTGCTAAAAACACCTTTCACTGCATCAAGAAGAAAATTGAAGTTCATAAAATGGGTTTTAATATTTACTTTAAATGATTTCATTTCCTGGTCCACCAGCAATGAACAAAACCCCCAAGCCGATGGAACCGCAGACAAAAACTTTCAGGTGACGAAGAAATAACTCAGAAAAAATCCAGCGTTAATGAAGGGGCACGGGCCGATTGATTAAATCTTTGCGGCAATCAGAAATTTGGCGAAGAAAATAGTTGGGGAGTTTTTTTGTTGTTGATAAGCAAATTTAGACCTATTATCATTTTCGACCTAATTTTTCCTACCATGCAGCAACCAGTTTGTCATCAACTGCACTGGCATTTGAAATAAAACCAGCAAGGTGAAAATTGAATTGATGAAGAAAGAAATGGAATTCCCGGAGATTTTCTGTGGATTAAATTGCCCGAAGCCAACCGGCAATCTTGTATCCGAGGCTCACTGATCTACGACCTCTGCCGGGATTTTATTAATGGATTGTCTCGGATGTTCCAAGATTTATAAAAATGGGCAAATGAAAATCACCCATGATTCCGGCGCTCCTGCTGAAGAAGCTTAATTTTCATCACAGTCGCAATGCTAAGGGCCTCTGTTTGGTCAGTAAGGCTTTCTCTCCCTCAAACAAATCATCTACTGATGCTGTAAAAATCGCAACCCATCTTCTGAAGTATTCCTCCGTAAATGGAAAAATATTGTGCAATTTTTTATGCGACTCCATCAGGTTGCCCGAATACGTGCCGGTAAAAAAATGGTATTCTCCCAAAAATCAAACATAATCTGTAGATGCTTGTCCCAATTCGCTTTGAACACAGAAGTGAATATTGGCTAATAACGTCATCCACTTTACCCGATCGTAAAAATTTCTAACCAGCAATTCAATATCTTCCCGTGTTCTGATATCTTTTTCATCCTGCATCAATTAAAGATCTTTCCGATTGAACTTTCTGAGCGACAACCAAAATATGACCATGACCCAAGAGACCATAATCGCGATCGCAATGATGAATCCCGTCTGGGATCCAAAAAATCCCTGAACACTGCACCAGTGATCCCCATCAATGCTGAGACATCCATCTTGAGTAATATCAATATTCTTCCAAGGTCGATTGGATTGCAAGCGGTAGCAACGATCATGAATTTTTCAAAGGGTAATCCTGGAACTGAAAAGGATAAATAACACAAGCCCATCAAACAACAATGAAAAATACAGCCACAAAAAAATGGAAATGCCTATACCCTTTGCCTTGTCGCGTGCAGGACGGCAGCCAACATGGCAATAGCAACAAAAATAATTGTCAAAAGCAGTCCCATGCCGGTCATGATCATTCCAAGATCGGCGGGCGCATATATAAGCAGTGGAAGACCGGCGCCGGCAAGGAATGAGATTGACAATGAGCCAGAAAGTCCTGTAAAGAGACTGCTCCAGATATATTTCCTGCGAAGCGGCTGGCTCACGAGAAGTTCAATGAATTCGGCGCTGTTGTAAATATAGATTGTTGAAAAAATAATCGACACTAACGGAACAATAATCAGAATAATATTCAGAAGGCTCAGCAATCCCTTTGAACTGTTATCCTCCAGGTTGAATACACTCAGTGAAATCAGCAACAGGAAAACAGTATACCCCAGGACAATTTTGCTCCGGAGAATATCTGCCAGCACATATTTGATGATCTTTTTCATGATTTATTTTGAAGCATAACCGCCGCGATAGCTCTGGACAATTTTGTTCGCCTGTATCCTTTTGAAGATCCCCCAATTTTTTATGAAATAAAAGGTTGCCCTCTTGCATGTAGGTCACATGAGTAATAAGATCGTCCAATTCACTCAGGATATGCGAGGTAATAAGCACAAGCTTTCCTTTTGATTTTTCGTGTATGATCTTTTCCTTTAGGATTTCTGAGGCCACCGGGTCGAGACCAGCAGTGGGTTCATCCAGGATTAGCACAGCGGGATCAAACAAGAAGGCAAGGGAGGCGCTTACTTTCTGTCTCGTTCCTCCCGACAGGGTCCGCATGCGCTTGTTCAATATTTTATCGAGACCAAATTCTTTAATAAGTGACTCATCTTTTCCTTCATCCTTTCCAGAACCTCTTATGTCCTTCATCATGCTAAACACCTGCCCAATGGTCATGTTATCAGGTAGTAGCGACCCATCTGTGGCATATAGCCGATTATACCTGCGATATAACCAGTCGTGCACAATGTTTTTGCCATTGAAAGTAATGAAGCCGCTGTCGGGCACCACCATTCCCAATATACTCTTGATAAGCGTTGTTTTGCCGCTGCCATTGGGCCCGATCAAAGCAATACACTCTCCTGTATTGCAGGTAACGGATACATTATTCAAAGCGTTTAGCCTGCCAAATCGTTTGGATACATTATTGGCGATGATCATAGATGCATGGGTTTCATGAGAGGGTAATTATCTTTCAAACCTTCCGGCGTAAGTGTGGGCATGATTTTTCCGACCGATCGAGCAATGAAGTCATAAAACTCCGGAAAAGCATCATGGCTGTCGGATTCTTTTCAACGATCATTGAATAAAGACTAACGGGCCGGTAAGGTATATCGCCGATGTTGTCCTTATCCAGGTCATATCCTTCATACTTATCCCAGTAATTGTAATCGAAGCTATTTAACACCAATGTACCATTGGTACCCACATCAAATGTGTTGGCTCGAAAATTATTGCTGTCGATCACATTGTCCATACAACTTGCCTGGATGCTTCATTCCCCAACCATTGCCTCTGAATTCATTCTTTTCAACGCGAACCCGGCTGGTGCCCTCCATAAAAATACCGCTGGTGTTTTTGATAAAATAGTTTCCATCGATATGACTGTCCGAAATCTCCTTCAGCAAGAGACCATAGGACGCATCACCCCAATTCTCTTCGAAAAATTATGAAACATCTTTACGCCATGAGAATACGTAACGGCTACCCCTGCGCCATTGCGCTGAAATATGTTGGTGATGTATGCATCGTTGTTGGAAAACATAAAATGCAAACCGTAGCGGATATTGTTGTGAGAATCGTTTCTCCAAATCACTGAATTGGTCACAAATTCGAAATAGATCCCATCCCTGTGTCCTGAGATCGTATTCGCGATAATTTTCATGCTATCACTCTTCCAGCAGTGAATGCCATTGCCGCTCTGCAACTCATGTGTCCCATAGGACATGATCTTATTTTTTTCGATGGTACAATTGACTCCCATCAGCGAGTAGATGCCAAAAAGTTATCGTCCAGGATATTATTACGGACAATAACGTCGTGGCTTGTATAAATTTTAATGCCAGCAAGGTCTTCCAGGCTTGAATTGCCGGAATGAATCACCTTAAATCCTTCGACCAATACATTGTTTGCCTTAACAGCTATGATCTCATATTTTTTCTCCATCCAGCACCGGGAAACCAATTCCAATCAGCGAGATCGATTTAGCAATGACCAGATTTTTCTCTTTATATGTGCCGCCCTTCACCAGGATAGTATCTCCGTTCACGGCAACGCGCCAGTGCCTGTGTGATGGTAGAATAAGACTCGCCCTTTCCCACTGTTATCGTTTTTGCTGACGCCGAAACGGACAACAGGCTAAACAATGATATGAAAAGGATATTCCTCATTTTTTGTTTAATTCATACCAGGTAACTTCTGTGCCTTTATGTTGCTGCAGGAGTATTTGTGAATGCCTCTTTGCTGGTGAAAGCGGCTATGTTTCCTCCCATTGGAGTATTTAGTTCATCACTCTTAAGGAAGAATGCGGATTTTGCATTGATGAGTTCATGTTGGCCATCGAAGTCTACAAAATAGATATTGTCAACGTCGCCATCCTTGATATCATTTTTTCAAAAACGATAAAACACAGTGAGCATCATCGAACTTGTACACCTTTCCTTTCTTAGTTACGATCTCTGCGCCATACCTGGTATCACTGATGGTCATTTGCAAAAGCTGCAATTATCCGTGCCGGGCTTAATTGGTGTGGGTGATGTGGAACAGGAACTAAGATTGATCAGGTAACAAAACTCCGGCGACGGCCACTGCTGTCTTCAGCGTATATTTTCTCTTTGCGGCTCTCCATTCCAGTATTAAACCTGCAAGCGCCAACACACCGACGCCGATAAACAGCCAGCCGCCGGTCGACGGAATTGAATAAGCGCTGAAGTTGAGCGAGTTGCTTATAACCAATCAAAGGCGGTTGGTAAGTCATGCCGGAACCTTTATTGCAGCATCGGGATTCAGGTTGTGCCCGTAATTATATTCCCATTTCCAAAATCAGCCATGGCAACGATGCCAAACAAAACGAAGGCGATTACCGCGCCGTAAAAGAATTTCCGTTTCCCAACAATAGCCGCTACCAGGAACAACAAAACAAAGAATCCAATCAGGTAGGGCAAAATGGTGAACTCGAAAAAAATCTTCGGCATGTAATGTTTTCATTCCAATGTAGTGATTCAATCCATTGATGATGTCAGCATTTCCTGCCAGTTTGTTTGGGTATATCAGCGGGGACAGGCCTTCCGGGTATTGCGGCGCTCGAGAGGTCTATCTTCCACATCGGCACGAACAACACGACCGCGAGGCATAATGCACAAATGACCGATAATATCCTGCTGACAACTCCCATCCTGTTTTCATTTTGTCTGGTTTTTATGCCATTGCTGTTTGGTATAATGATCATTTTTTCGCCGGTGGCAACAACACAGCGTCTATCACGTGTATCATTCCATTGGAGGCAGGAATAGAGGCAATATATATGTGCAGTTCCGTTCAACGTCACCTTACCATCTTTTTACAGAAACCGAAACGTTATCGCCATTTACCATTCAAGACTCTGCCCATCATTGAAACTCTCGGCTTTCAACGCCGATAAAGTCACATGATATTGGAGGATGTTTTGAAGGTCAGCCTTCTTGTCATCCTTCATCAGGCCGTCAACCGTTCCCGCAGGTAGTTTGTTGAACGCATCATTGGTCGGGGCAAATACAGTAAAGGGGTCCCGCATTTGACAGCGAAGTAACGAGGTCTGCCTGTTTAAGCGCCGCCACCAGCGTTGTGTGATCTTTGGAACCCATTGCCACCTTCACCACATCTTTTTGTGACTCGTTATCATTCACGGCTTCCTGGCCACCCTTTGCATTGGCGTTATCGGCTGCTGCGGCCGGCGGATCAGAATCACGACCATTGCAGCTCACCAGTAAAGTTGCCAGCGCTATTATCGTAAACCTTGATATACTTTTCATAACAGTTATTTGAAATTAATAAGTACCCCTTCTTAATACTTAATTGGTGGTAGCGCTATCCAGCCTTCGGTAGGTTCTTGCCTGTACTAAAAGTCAAAGGCACAGTACTTCCAGCGGGGGAGACACGCACATAACCCTGCATTTCCTGGTGCAACGCGCTGCAGAAATCTGTACAGTAAATCGGGAACATGCCCACCCTGTCGGGTATCCATTTCAAGGTTGAGGGTTTCACCCGGCATGATCAGCAATTCAGCATTCGCGGCGCCCTTTACAGCAAATCCATGAGGCACATCCCAATCCTGTTCCAGGTTGGTCACGTGGAAATACACTTCATCGCCCATGCGAACGCCTTCAATATTATCAGGAGAGAAATGAGAGCGGATCGCAGTGATATATACATGCACCTTATTTCCTTCTCTCACCACTTTACTTTGCGATTCTCCTTTGCGAGATAAGGATTGGCGTTCTCATCGATCTTGTAAAACTTAACCGAGTTTTTCCTGATCAGGTCAGCAGGCACCGCCTGTGCATAGTGTGGCTCGCCGATAGTCGGAAAATCAAGAATGAGATTGCATCTTATTCCCGTTGATTTCATATAGCTGCGCACTTTGTGCCAATTCAGGACCTGTTGGCAGGTAGCGATCTTTGGTGATCTTGTTATAAGCGATCACATATTTGCCATATGGTTTCCTTGTATCACCACCGGGAACACATAAGTGTCCGACTGAATAGTAAGTGGGAACACGATCCAGCACCTTCAGATCTTTAATGTTCCACATCACTACTTCGCTTGAGACAAAGAAGGAAGTAAACGCATTGCCATTTCCGTCAAATTCTGTATGCAAGGGTCCCAGTCCGGGTTTTTGCACCTCACCATATAAGGCAGATTCATATTTCACGACCGGAATTCCATCATATTCGCCCACAAAATCTTTCGCGGCAATGGCCTTTTGTAATTTATCAAAGCTGAAGACCGGAATGAGCGCGGCAAGCTTTCCACTGCCAACTATATATTCTCCGGTAGGGTCAACGTCGCAGCCGTGTGGAGACTTGGGGCAGGGTATCATATAGCAGATATCTTTTAGTTCCTTTGTATCGAGAACCGTCACCTCAGTCCTTATTTCTGAAGTAGCTGAATGTGTTTTTTCGTTGTAAACATTGTGCGCATACTTTACAGGCACTTTTTTTCCTTTGCCGGCCTTTAAATATTCTTCTGCTTTTTTCCAATTCACCGCCATAATAAAGTCTTTATCTTTTGCGATGCATTCACCTCTAACAGAGTATTTGCCTGCTCTGAATTGTAGCAGGAGAAAAAGAACCAGCCATGAGACTTTCCTTTACCGGCGTGGCTCAGGTCGAAATTGACAGCCGGCGCCTCGAGCTGGAAGGCGATTTCCATACTGCCGCTTGTTTTATCAACACTGATAAAACTGATGTATCCTTTAAAGTTCTTTTTATACGTATTGATGGGAACATCTCCGTTGACATTGTCGGGAGGAACACTGAATCTTGTGCCTGCAACAACATATTCTGTATTCTCGGTGATAAATGGAGAGGAGTGGTTGCCTGCACTGTTGGGTATTTCTATGATCTCAGCAGTTCTAAACGTAGTCAAATCTATCCTGCCGATCCTTGGTGTATTATTACCATTCACAAATATCCATCTGCCATCTATCTCACCATTAGTTTGGGAGAGGTCAGTATGATGGAGATCATCCCACGGAACAAATCCGTGCGAAGTGTTCAACATTGGTTTTGTTTCTTCGCTATAGCCGTAGCCTTTTTCAGGATCTACCGAAAACACCGGAACTACTTTTAATAACCTGCCACTGGGCAAACCATACACGCTCAGTTGTCCGCTAAAACCTCCGGAAACAAAATTGTAAAGCTCATCGTATTTGCCAGGGCAACATAGGTTTTAGCCGCGGCATCTCCGCTGACAGCGCTGCCTGCATTTTGGGTTTGCAGGAATAATTGATGCTCATCAAAGCGGTGAGACCGGTTGCCGCAATCAATGACATTGAAATTTTTTCATAATCGTAATTTTTTGTTTTAGGCTTGAATTATCTAACCCCGTCATTCTTGCGCATGAATTCGTAGATATTACGTGCATCATCATCGGAAAGGTTTTGATTGGGCATACGCACCGAGGCATATTTCAAGCATTGCCTGAGCCTTAGGATCTTTATTAATCATCTCATCCGTATTGGTAGCGAAATTCATGATCCATTCTGCAGTATGCCTGTCCGTAACTCCCTTCCAACCGGGACCGACGAGTTTTCTTCACTCAACTTGTGACACGAGCTGCATTTGACAGAAAAGACTTTTTCACCCGCATCGGCTTTCGCTGTTTCCAATGTGGGGCTCACATCTACCTTTGTAAATTTTCCTTCTCCCCTGTTTGGGTCATACGATGGGTTTCCATTAGCTGCTTTTGCAGGTTCCGCGGAAGTTCCTTTGCTTTCGTTGGAATCGTTGCCACCGCAAGAAGCGAGGCTATAAAGCCATCGTGCTCAGGATGAATAATTTCTTCATAAAAGTTGTTTAAATTTTTAGACTGCAAGATTACGTGTGACTCACAAAGCATTTTATGAGTTGAATCATATAGATGCTTGAGATCGCAACATCGTGAAAGATGATTTGATCAGAGCGGATCTGAGGCAGGCTGAATCGGGCCGCAATACAAAGCGATCAAAAACACCGCACTGTTATGCAATAAACGTCCCCAATTGATTTTTTGGGCAAGTTTGAATTTTTCTTGGCAAGTTCCAGGACTAATGAGGTGATTTTGATCATAACCAGCCCTTACCATTGTCATAGCTTAAAAGGTTTATGAAGAATAGTTTTGACGGCAGAAACCTAGGGTAATTTATCATGATGATACCAATTGACATACTGCTCGCCTGAGGGAGCCACGTACAAAAAAGTGGCCCCGGAGGAAATGATCTTCAGGGAAGGCACTGAAGGCCATTTTTATTACCAGGTGATTTCGGGATCCGTTCGATGGGTAAATATCACCGATGACGGAAGAGAATTTATACAACATATGTCCGGCCCGGGCGAGCTTTGGTGAATTACACCTTTTTGATGATGCCGGGTATGCGGCATCAGCCATAACCCAACAAAGAGACCGTGATCCTGCGTCTCGCAGAAGGCAACGTTTCGCCAGTTGTTAAGGGAAGATCCCGAATTACATTTTGCGTTCAGTAAATTGATGGCTCAACGAATGCGGTTCAAGTTCCTGCTACTAAAAAGAACTGGCTTGCGGCAATCCTGAGCATCGTATCGCTACCCTATTCTCTTACTTCAAAGAATCAAACAAATACATCTGCCAAAACTGCAACCAGGTGCAACTCACACGGCAACAGATCGCCGACATGACGGGCTTGAGAGTAGAAACCGTGATCAGGGCGATCAAACATTTGCAGCATAAAAGGCTCCCTCGTTATTGATAAAGGCAAGGTTTATTGCTGAGTTTATGATCATAATCATAGGACGGGTTTTTGAGCGGTAGTTATTTTGCCGCAAATAAAAAGATGAATCCACATCTGAAAAAGTGGCTACGGGTATCTTTTTTCAATCTATTACTCATCGCGCTGGCGGGCGTGATTATCGCGTTATAAGATCGCTTATGCTCTTCCGTGGATAAACCAAAAAAATCTATTACAGGCACATTCACACTTTGCCTTCGCGGGTTGGGTCACGCAAGCATTGATGAGCTTGTTGGTAGGTTATCTTTCTCTGACAAAGGAGACTCAAACGCCTTCACCCGTTACAGACCATTATTATGGGCCAATCTTGTGTCGGCATATGGAATGTTACTGACATTCCCTTTTACAGGAGTTATGCAGTCATGTCCATTAGTTTTTCAACCACCTCAATCCTTGTTTCTTATTGGTTTGCTATCGCATACTGGAGGGACTTGAACAGGCTGCAGAAAAACAGCATCGTTCATAAATGGGTCAAAGCGGCCGTCATCTTCAATGCGATTTCCTCCCTCGGTGCATTTTACCTGGCTTATATGCTTGCTTCCAGAAATATTCATCCGAACCAATACCTGGCATCGATCTACTTTTTCTTCATTTCCAATACAATGGCTGGTTCTTTTTGCCTGTATGGGGCTCATAAGCCATCGTTTGATACAATATGGAATTGACGGAAGCCAATTGAAGAGGATCTATTTTCTGTTTGTGATTGCCTGCTTGCCTGCCTATTTTCTCTCGGCACTATGGCTACCTATCCCGAGATGGGTCTACGTGATTGTCGTCCTCGCTATCATATTTCAATTGATAGGCTGGTTTTTGATGGTACGTATTGTTAGAAAGGCAATGCCGGTGATCAAACGCGACATTAACGGCCTGGCAATGGCCCTGTTTTGTCTCTGTGCGGTTGCATTAACCATCAAATTAATACTGCAGGCAGCGTCGGTCATTCCTTCTTTTAAGCCAACTTGCCTTTGGTTTTCGCCCGATTGTAATTGGATATCTGCATCTCGTTTTGCTCGGGGTCATTACCATATTCCTTATTGCATATAGCATCGGTTTCAATCTTCTTCCCTTACTGCCACCACGCGAACCGGCATTCTTGTTTTTGTTGCCGGGATAGTTATAAATGAGACACTGTTGATGATACAGGGAATATCGGATATGAACTACCAGCCTGTTCCTTTTATCAACCAGTTGCTTCTTTTTTGCTGCATTGATACTATTCACTGGTTTATTATTTGTTAATCTTGGCCAACAATTTCAAAGTTAGTGAGCGGGCGCATAAGCAGGTGGAAACAGGATGCCTGAGCTTTGATAAAAATTTTTACTATGACAGATATCGCCCAAAACACTCGCCGGCATTGTGATGGATGATCATCGCGCCGCCACCGTACTCGAAAGGTATCATCTTGATTTCGCTGTAAAGGCAAAAAGAACCCTGGCAGACGCGTGTGAAGAAAAGAACATCCCCTCAGCACCATCGTGGCAGAACTTGGTTCCATTCACAGGAGCGGAAATACAGCGCAGATCCATTTTCAAAAGATGACCGCTGACCAGCTTATTGACTACATCGTTAGTTATCATCATGGTTACGCGAAGCAAATGATGCCACAGATCTACGATCACCTGAAAGGGTAGCTGTTAAGCACGGCGATCGTTTTCCAAGAATGATCGAAGTATTCCGCCTCGTTTGCTGTAATAAGAAATGAGATGACTATGCACATGCAGAAGGAAGAATTAATGCTGTTCCCTGCGATCAAGAAGGCGGAAAGAAGTTTCTCCGGTTAAAGATGGGTTACACGTCGAAGCCCAAATCATCAGGGGAGCGGTTCAACAAATGGAAAAAGAGCACGACAGCGCCGGCGAGGATATGCTAGCGATACAATTACTCACAAATAACTATGAAGCGCCGGAGGGAGCCTGCAACACTCATCAACTAAGTCTTGCTGAACTACAAGCCTTCCAGGAAGACCTTCATCGCTGTTCATCTTGAAAATAATGTTCTGTTTCCCAAAGCCACACGACTTGTTGAGTGATCGAAACGTAGTATTTACTCCAAGAGCTACAATTTTTTCCCGATTTTATAGCCTCAGGGTATATGGTAGCAACCTTATTACCTTAATAACAAAATGACATTTATACCAAACCTTTTTTAACTTATTCGTGCCGCGATGAATAAGGTAATAAGGTGAAGTATATCTGACCGTCCCTGTTACTAAGGTAATAAGTCTAAACAGTGATCGCTGAATTCATTTAAAACCTGGCGATTCTACAGAAGGGCTATTCCTACGCCTGGCGGCGATTCACTTCAAGAACGTAGTTGTTTGCGATCAATGGCCCCGTGGTTTTCCACCCACACGCGAGGAAACTTTTTCTCAATTCATTCCACATTTTGAAAAATTTGTCCCTTCATTTTTTCCTGGTAAGCCGCATTAACCGGGCGATGACAATATTTTTAATGTTCAAATTTGGCAGATCCCCGCTGCAAAACCCTTGGTGTCTCTTTATGGCCGGAAAATTTTCACATGTTGGCCGAACGATGCAATGACGCAGGCCCAATTGTTGTATCATCAACTTTCTTTCAGTGAACGCTTCTGTCCTATCTGTTGTCAATCTTAAGTTGGATGTGACCGGGTCGGCGAAGCTTTTACTAAATCACTGACACTTGCTGCCGCCCCGTTCAGTCTCTTCCAATCATAAACAAATATTCATCTTTTAAGTATGTGCATCAAACGTCTAGTCTATGTGCCGCTCGCCGCTGCAATTATCGGCCTGCGCAAGCTGCCAAACCTCGAAACAATTGCCCTATTTCAAGGATCTTCCTGAATCGGAAAAAGGTTAGCCGGATTTCTACCAGCTCCTATGAGCCACTGAGGCTTCAAACCAATGATGAGATCCAGGTGACTATTTCAAGTGCTTCGGCAGAGGCAAGCCAGTTCTTCAATCTTGTGGCGAACAATCAACCCGTTCCCGCCAGTTCGATCACTGTAGCCAGCAGTTCGCAAACCTTTAATAACCTATATCATGTTTCCTTCGGTGGGTCTATCACTATTCCCGTGTTGGGAGACATTCGGGTTGTGGGCTTGACGACGGACCATGGTAAAAGAAGCGATTATGGAAAAACTGAAAGATTACCTTAAAGGGGCCGTCGTGTCGTCAACATAACCAACTTCAGGGTTACCGTCATAGGCGAAGTTAATAAGCCGGTGATCGTCCCTGTGAACGGACAAACGATCAACGTGATTGAAGCAATCGGCGCCTCGGGCGACATGACGGTATTCGGTATCCGGAAGAATGTAGAAAGTGATTCGCAAGTTGCCAGACGGAACGACAGAAGTGTCGCCACACTGGATTTTAATAACTCAAGCGTGTTCCAGTCGCCTTATTTCCAGTTAAGGCAGAATGATATCGTATATATCCAGCCGAACAAAAACAAAGGACTACAGGCTAGCAGAGCTAATGTATGGATGCACCTATTGTGGCCTACGGCTGTATCTGTTAAGCCGCCAATCATCATTGCCAGCACTCAGTCAGCTGTGCAAACAACTCACAAGAAAAATGAAAAATCAATTGTGCGACATCCCGGAAGATGTATTGACCCGGCAAAACGAAGAAGGATCTCAACCTGAGAAAATGGTCGGCCGCATGTTCGGTCTTTGGCCCTGGTTCCTCTTAAGTCTGGCATAGTTTCTGCCTTGCTCTCAACTTGTTTCTGTATCTGCGTTATACAAACCCGCACTTATAACCGCAGCCGCATCGATCATCGCAGTCAAAGATGATAAGAAAGGTGCTACTGACCTGCTTGCACCAATGCAGCGAAAGAGATCGGATTAGCAGGAAATAACAAGCTGGTGGAAAGAACGAGATCCGAGGTCCTCAAGAGCTATGATCTCATGCAGGCAGTCGTACACAATCTTCAATTGTATACTCTGCCATACAACATGTTGGCCGGATTCGGGACGTAGATGTCTTCGGAGATGACATTCCCTTCAGGTTTATCATTAGAAAATCCTGAAGCGATACGTGAAGGCGAAGGCAATGGACCATGACGGATAGCAGTAATGGCATCATCTTTCATGGCGACAAAAATGCTCCGGCGGTCATCATAAAATATGATCCAGCCCTATACTTATGATGACATACGTTTCCACGTGCAGGCGGATACCGCCTTTATTCAGGTCCTCGATTCGGCGGTGCGCAAAGCAACCGCTGTCACTCCTCCGGATGCAGCGGTCGCCTTCTGGGAGACGCCTTAATGTAGAAGCGGCCAGCAAAGTGGCTACAGTAATCAATCTTGAGTTAAAGACGCGAACAGAAAAAGAGGAGTAGCGACACTCCACCGTTGATCAGCATTTACAAACATCCAGGAATTGAAGACAAGAACAGGGTCACCCGATAACACGATTAACTTCCTCACGGAACGTCTTACCGATGTAACAAAAGAATTGCAGGGCGTCGAAGGCTCTGATCGAACGATTCAAGAGTGATAACAAAGTGACCGAGCCTATCGTCAGATGCAAAAAGCAATATCTTGACCTCTCGCCACGCAGGTAGATATTCATGAAAGCGCAAAAGCCAGACACAGCTAAATATCGTTGACGCACTCCGAAAAAGGCCTTGAAGGAAAATGAGAATGAACCCCAAACTCGTTCCTTCTTACATTGAGGAATAAACGGGCCCGCGTTGCGGTCGCTTGATTGAAAGACACAATGAGCTCGTGTTGCAGAAGGAAAGAGTGCCGCCAACAAGTGTCCGGTCCGAAAAACCCTATGCTTGTCGACCTCCAGCAACAGATAAAGAGATCCGGGGTCGTCTCATCTCCCAACGTAGCAAGTCTGAAACAGGCTTATGCGATTTCACTCAATGATGTTGCCAATAAAGATATATTGTTGAACAGCCGCATCAGAACCGTTCCCATTATTGGAAAGAAAACTGGTCCAGATCACCCGCGGTCAGAATGTTGCAGGAACAGCTTTATGCTTTCCTCTTGCAAAAAGAGGAAGAGGCCGCGATCACGAGAGCATCCAATGTGGGAGGGATTCACGAACAATATTAAGGGCACGCAGCCTGGGAAAAGTGGCTCCAGCGGAAGTACGATGGTCTGGACCTTCGGCATAAGGCAGCCCGCTCTCCTTCTCCCGATTACAGTTTTTGGCTTCAGGGGATCTTATGAATAATAAGATCGGTGACATTGAAGAATTCGCAGCATCACATGAATATTCCGTTGCTGGGATCCATACCACATATCAGGAAAATGACCAATCCCATTGTTATACATGCATCGGGCAAGATCGGCAGCGGCCGAACAAATCAGGAACATCCGCACCTGCTATCAACCACACAGGAAATGGCAAGATGGTAAAGACTATCTTGGTAACCTCTATTCCAGCCAGGCAGAAGGAAAGACGCCTTCGTCAGCCTCAATCTCGGAGTCGCCTATTCCCTGCTTAATAAAAAAACTGTGATTCACCCGAATTCGGTTTGCAAGCCCACATTGGTGAAGAGTCTCGGAGCTGACAGCGAGAGAGAGGATCAGTAACGGGTATTGGCAGGTCAGTCAGATTTATATGATCTTTTGCTGGAAGTGCCTGATCTACGAATGGGAAACTTGTTTTGTGCTGCCGGCAGGTATTCTTCCCCCAAACCCCGCTGAAGCTCATCTCCGGAGTTAACATGTCCGAACTCATCCGTATGTTAAGGGAACATTTTGATTATATCATCATCGATTCTCCACCACTTAACGTGGTGACGGACGCCACGCTGCTACAACAGTATGCCGATATAACATTGGTAGTATTGGCGACAGAATTATACTTCAAAACAAGTGTATGAAAGGCTCAACCAACGACTGGCGCAGCGACCCGATGAGCCTCTCTATATTGTTTTGAACGACACTGGGCAAAGCCAGGCAATCCCCAGGACAGATGCGGTTATGAGGCGGCGGTTATTATCATGATAAGGACCAGGCTAATCACAAGGAGAACCGCAAATGATGTCATGACCGGGAACGCAGGGTTACATTCAGGAAAACTTCATTTCAGGATCAGCAAATCAAAACGAGTGGACGTCCAAAAGCATTACTAAAGAAATTTTTTTTGCCTGCGGCTGGGCCAAGATATCCACCGTCATCTTCAGGTTAATCCAGGTACCTATCCTTCTTTCTTTCCTCGGAATCGAAGATTATGGGCGCGCTGGTTGGTATTGTATGCGTTGCCTTCGTGGCTGTCAGTAGCCAATCTTCGGTTCCGGAAGCGTAGCCGCCAATGATATGTCGGATGGCAATAGGCAAAGGTGATGCCAACAGCGCAAGAACAATGTTTTCTTCAACGTTCCGTGTTGTGTGTTGGTATTTTCGTCGGGGGAATCCTGTTCATTTTTTCCTCTCATTTCTTTTTTCTCTTTCACTGGGAACGATTTCTTCAGTTGCCATCCGCAAGACAACCGGAGATAACAGGAGTGCTGCTGATATGGTTTACGCTTTCCACTTTGAAATACTCTTTTTTTGGCGACATTTTCCAGGCGAGATTCAGGGCCGCAAGAAAAGCGCATAGTTACATGTTGTTGTATAGTTTCAGACCCTGGCTTGAATTGATCTTCATGCTCATCGTGTTGCAGTTTACCACCCGGCTCGATTACCTGGCGTCCTCGGTTTTTTTCCACGATCATTTTCCTGATTAGTGTGCAATGGCTTAGCCTGAAGGCAATGCCATCCTTAACCTATTCCCGTCATTGGGTGGAAAAGGTTTGTTGAAACATTTGTTTCGGAAAGGGATCGCATTCCAGGCCTTTCCTGGGCAATGCATTGATCTACCAGGGAAATATCCTCGTGATCCAGATGATACTTGGGCCTGCAGCCGTTGCAGTATTTGGATCAGCAAGGACATTAGTGCGCTCGATCAACCAAATGCTCGAATTGATCAACCAGGTAATGTGGCCCGAACTCAGCATATTATTCGGGGGCGGGTCATTTTGGCAAAAGGCTGCGAGATTGCCATCCGCATCGGTGTTCTGGTTTCTGTTGTACTCGCCCTATTTTTCGTAGTGCTTTTATTATTGTTCGGAGAAAAGGTCTTCACCTGGTGGGACGGGCGGTTCCGCCTTTTATTACCACGCGCCCTCCTGCTATTATTCCTTTTGCCGAATTCCCTTTAATTCTCTTTGGTTTACCAGCAGCGTGATACATATGGCTCCAACAAGTACGGAGGTTTAGCGATACGATATCTTGTCGCACGATGTTAATGGCCGGCATATCGGTTGTGCTGTTTTGTCCCGTGCATTTGGGCTGGAGGGAGGCCGCCGTATCCACAGTCATCGCGGACATCATCCTGATTACCTTATGTTTTCAAAGTATCCTTATCGTTGACCGGTGATAATCTCGAAACGCGTTTTTCTATGGAGTAAAACGTGATATACAATTGATCCCCGCCCTTATAAAAAAATAAGAACCTCAAATTAAAAACCTAATCTCCGAAATTATCGCAGCGCCCATCGGGATGAGTTCTTTTTACGCCATGAGGCTACATTTTGGTAAAAAAGAATACGATCAACCTGCACCTGTTGAGAAGATCTTGCGGCGCGTTGCAGCTATTTGAATCTTGCAGCGGCCATCGTCTTTTCTTGGTCTGTCATTGTTTACTAACGCAACACCCGAGGTGGCGAAGTGATGGCCGGAGTATTGGCCAGTATTGATCTCTTTATACCCGGTCATTTTTGCGCTGCAAAGGAAAAAAAAATCAAATTTGTTATTCAGCGGTATTGCGGTATTGAACCTTGCACCCATATGGTTTCTTTACGCAGAATCGATCTTGCCTGGTTACGACGCTTTCTGTATAGCTGCACGCCAGTTTACCGCATTTCCGGTTTTTTTCTGGATCTCCGTATTCCAACTACCGATCAACTTTATTTATACGCTATTCTGGAACAAGGGCCATCAGCATTCCCATTCGATCATTTTCTTTTTACAGTTTATCCGTTTCAACCCGATTTTCTATGTCCGCATGACCATAGCGGTTTTCGCGATCCCGCTTTAGCTGCTTTTACTCTATTATGGCCCCGTCGAAACGTTATGGATGCGGCCGCGACGGCCGGCCGAAGTCAGAAAAATAGCAGCGGTTTATTGATACGCGACACCGTAGGAAACAATGGATCGTTGATGCTCCTGCTTGCGTGGATCTGGCAACTGACGCCGGCATTTGCCTGTATCGCATTTATCGAAGCCCGCAGAAAATACAGGCTCGCAAGCTGGTTTTGTATTTTACTGGGGATTATTTGTTGTATTCGTTTTTTTTTCTGAGTGGCTCCAGGGGCACAATGATGTTTTGTAGCCGCAGCTCCCTGTTTCTTTCTTGTTATAATTGGCACCGAAGGGAATTAGATTCTGGCTGCCCGTTTCTTTGTTGCTCATCCTGCTGATCGCTGTCATGGAAACTCGAGGGTAAAGAGTTTAAGAGGCAACCCGGCGGATGTGATCAGTGACCCCGCAAAAAAGCCGCAAAAAGATGCAGGAACTGGAATTCGATCACCACTGCAGATCCAACCCAATCTCAGCGTGACAATAATATGTACCTGTTTTGCCTGATGCTGAAAACTTATCCTGATAAGTATGCTTATGAAGGGTTCAATGATTTTTTTGCCGTGTTGACCAACCCCATGCCGCGCTCGCTGTGGCCCGGATAAACCGGTACTCAATGGCGCAAAAGATATCACCCATCAATCAGCTCTTGTCCTTTCGGGTCCCCTCAACGATGGGCACCACCAGTCTGTCTTTTTTCAATTGTAGGCGATGCATACAAAACTGCCGGCTTCTTGGGTTTGGTGATTTATGCATTATTGTACAGCAGTTTCCTCTTGTATTTTGATGGAATACTATTCTATGCAAATAAACAGAATCCCCCTTTCAGTAGCCATTCTTGGAATGGCTTTATTTCTCGTCTTTTGGGGATATCGCGCATTTTTGCATTGATATCTTTTGTATACCCTTTAATCCTCCTATTAATCTTTTCAAGATAATAAAGATGTTAAGAGCCAAATGAAGCATCACGTATACAGCTCCCAACCGTGCACACCATTATCCCTATGCAGCGAGGCATTGAACCGGGGCCAACCCTTACATGCATTTATTTTCCGGGTTTAGCCGATTTAGTCCAAGAGCAGCCTTGCCCGGTGTCGGCGATAAATTAAACGACATGATTTTTCCAAAACCTTTATGTGGCAAGTCTGCGGTTAAGCGCCGGCTATTATCACTTCCGTATTTAACCATCTTACCAATCTCAGCCTGGATAGGGCCACTCCTATACATCTGCCCGCAATCTGATGCATTTATTTTCTACCGGACCGAGGGTTCACGACCACACGACGATTAAAAAATGAAAACAGGCTCCACTATGTATCATGGAAGAGGTAAATAGCCATGTTGACCATCAATTTGCCATTATGAAACAAGGAATATCAAAGCCTGGGTCACGGCAAACACCCGAAAGATTCCCGATCACTCTGAAGAGATTGAAGGCTTATGAGAATTGTGATTATATACTGTGTCCCTCTGAATTTGTAAGAAAATCTTTCATCAGCAAGGATTTGCTACGGAGAAATTATTGAAAGTGAATTTTGGCTTGCCCAACAATCAATCGGGCACAACCCCGATCATCGGAATGAAAGAGTGTTTCGCGTGTTGTACGTGGGCCAACTTCATTTCCGGAAAGGTCTTCGCTTATGCTATTGAAGCCTTCAGGCAATTGAAGCACGTGAATAAAAACTCGTAATCGTTGGTCCCCGCGTTGGAATAACGGGCTCGAAAAAACACAGATTCCCGAAGGCGTGATCTTTACCGGCACTTTGAAGGGTGAAGAATTAAATAATGAATACCGGAAGGCCAGTGTATTTATATTGCCCAGTCTCGAAGAAGGACTCGCTCTCGTACAACTGGAAGCCTTGTCATTCGGCCTCCCTTGCTGATCACTACGAATACGGGTGACGATATAATCGAAGATGGTGTACAGGGGATTTATTGTTCCGCCAGGCAATGCCACTGCCCTTGGCGAAAGATTTGCAACAATTGGCAGATGATAAGCAGCTTTTTAAAAAATGTCGGAGCAGGCGTTGCAGGTGGCACACTCGTTCGGCAATTGGGACCTTGCTGCAAATCAGCTAAGGATATCCTGTCGCCACTTATCCAGGCTCCCCAGTAGATACCATTCCATGTTAAAACAAAGGGCCACGATGAATATGACCAGGAAAGCAACAAGATCCTTTTGCTGTGGGCGCCTATTGCGGACTATACGCTCGCGTGTTTCAAAGAGCTCTCGAAAGGAAAGATATCGAACTGTATCTAATCCTATCAACCAGGAACAGGACGCCCCTTATAATCCGCATGATCTCTAGGTTTTTCCGCCGGCTTATGTATGCAAAAGAGAAAATGAAAGCGCGATCAGGACATTTTGCTTTCAACTGCAGCCCGATATTATCATGATGTCTTCCTGGAATTATCCTTTGGTATATGTCCATCGCCAGGAAAAGCAAAGCAAAAGGCACGCATGTTATTTCCAGCTCGATGGCCAATGGCGATCGACATTAAAACAAAACTTGGAGATCCTTATCTCACCCTTTTCCTCAAACCGGCAATCGATAACTTTTTTGTTCCCGGCGACCGCCAGGCAAGCTTGCGAGGGAATTGGGGTTATAAAAATCTCTTTGCAGGGATACTACAGCGCCCGCACAGACAACTTCAGAAATATCAGTCGAAGCAACCATTCGAAGAATTTCATTTTCATAGGACGCCTGGTAGGCAACAAAGGCATTGAAGATTTGATTGCGAGCCTATAAGGATTATCGTAGCTCCATAAGCGAGCCATGAATCTCATTATTGCCGGCAAAGGGAGTTGAAACATATCTGCGAAAGTGCGGGAGTAGAGGCTGAAGATTTCGTTCAGTCAAAAGATCTTCCCAAGCTCCTGTCGGAAGCAAGCTGCTTCGTATGTTGCCTAGTCATTTTGAACCCTGGGGAGTAGTGATACATGAAGCAGTTATCGTCGGTCTTCGGTGATCTGTTCGTGTGCCTGTGGTGCCTCAACAATGTTTGTCAGAGATGGCCAAAACGGCTATATCGTTCACCTGACCGTCGATCATTGACAGCGGCCATGAAAAAATGTCCGCTAAAACTGAGAATCAACTGGAGCAAATGTCTGCAATCAGCCGTGATTTGGGTCTGCTTTGGACAAGCCAAAAATGGGCGGATTATGTATATGAAAATATCTGTGTACCGGTTAAATCTTCCGTTCGGTCATGAAACTACTGATACTGGGCGGGTCTGGCTCGCGAAATTCAGGTGGGGTGTATGATACAGCGAGGATGATGGGGCTGCAATTGCATCAGCACAGCAACATCAATGTTGAATACCTGCTGTTCGATGATAGTGCTCCGCAGAAGACAGGAATCAATATGCGAGCTTACCGGTGCACCGCTACTCGGTTAAGGGGCCACGAAAGCTCGGTTGGTCGCCGGATCTGTACAGGCAAATAAAAACAATCAAAGCCCGATATTGTGCATACGCAATCCCTTTGGATGTATTTATCCTATGCTAACAAACAATACCATGGCCGTACCAGGTATACCTTATATCATTTCCCCTCATGGGATGCCTCGACAAATGGCAGATTGGGCTAATCGTTTTGGAAGGACCTGGAAAAAGGATATAGTCCTGGGCCTCTATGAAAGAAAACACCTCGGAAGGCGCTGCCTGCTTGCATGCGCTTTGCCGCGAAGAGTATGATGCGATTCGCGCATTCGGTTTAAAACCCAGTCGCTATCATTCCAAATGGCGTCGAAATAGCCGACCCTGGGCCACGGGCTAAAGCGAAGGACAACGATCATAAAAATAAATTCGCTTTATATAGGCCGGATACATACAAAAAAGGATTGGATAATTTATTAAAGGCATGGTCACTCTTGCCTTCGGGTCATGACTGGGGGAACTGATAATTGCTGGTGAAACAAAAGATGAAGGCTATCAACCAAGTCTATTGCAGAAGCTGGAGCAATTAAATATTCACGCAACTGTCTCCTTTGTCGGCGGTAAATATGGAGCGGCCAAACAGAAATGCTTCAACAGCAGTGATGCATTTATCCTTCCTTCCTTCAGTGAAGGTTTACCGATGTCGGTGCTTGAAGCCTGGTCCTATGGATTACCCGTGTTAATAACGCCTGAATGCAATTTGACGGAAGCGGTACGGAAGAAATGCAGCGATCCGCACTGAGGCCAATCCGGAAAGCATTTGCGATGGAATTAAAAAGGATGATGTCGATGCAGATTGAACAACGGGTCGCGATCGGAGAACAGGGTCTTGCACTGGTAAAAGAAAAATTCTCCTGGTCGCAGGTCGCCAGTTCGACGACGCAATTATATAACTGGGCTTTGGGAAATGAGAAATGCCTGACTTCGTCTTTTGATGAAGCCGGCTGCCTGGTCACTCAATTTTAAAACAGGATAACATGGAGCTTAATGCCAATCAAATCCGGTACGCCAGCCAGCTTAATGTCACTGATTCATTTAGCCAACCTTCATTTCTTTGAAGAATCACGTAGCAAGAGTTGTATGGAACCGTGGTCTACTGGCTTACTCTTTCGGCCCTCCCTGCTTTCTTGCATGGCTGGCTGCCATTTTTATTAAGATGCTTTGGTGCGAAGTGGGTAAGAATATTCATGTCCTATCCCGCGCAAGGATATGGGCGCCCTGGAACATCGAATTAAAGGACCAGTGCGGTATTGCCAATGGTGCGACATTGTATTCGCAAGGAAGATCTCGATCGGCTATCGCGCCGTGATCTCCCAGGACTCATACATATGTACAGGAACGCATGCTTATAATTTAAGAGGTCAACCGCTGATTACTTTTCCCATTAACATCAGGATTATGTTTGGGTGGCCGCCGGCGTGTTTATCAATCCCGGCATTACGATCGAAGAAGGCGCAGTGATCGGCGCCCGTTCGGTAGTGACGAAAAACATGCCTCCATGGATGATCTGCGCCGGGCATCCTGCCAAGCCGACTCAAGCAAAGAAATGCAATCCTTTCATGAATAACTCATCCTTCAAAACTGTCCGCTCAATCCATGATCTCGGTATTAATTTTAACAAAAAACGAAGAGGGCAGGATCTTCCCGGCTGCCTGGAGTCAGTAAGATGGGTGTGATGACATTCATGTTTTCGATTCCTTCAGCAGCGACAAAACGATCGATATAGCACAAAAGGCATCTGCCAGAATAACCCAGCGGCAATTTGATAGTGGGCAGCACATCAAAATCCGGGCGCTTGGCAATATCGATTTCAAACACAACTGGATATTCTATATTGACGCAGACGAGCGCATTTCCGACAGTTTAAGGGAAACGCTTTTGAACTTTGATAGTACAACAACCGAAGCGGTGGCGTATGAAATTCAGCGCCGGGATTTTGCCTGGAATGGCACCTGGTTAAAAAACGCACAGATGTCCCCATTTTATCTCCGTCTTTTCCGTCGGGATAAAATGAGATGTGACGTATCCGGTTGGTGAACCCGGTTTCAATACCGGATGGCCCGGTAAAAGAGTACCGGGTTATCTTGATCATTATCCTTTCAGTAAGGGCTTTCGGGCCTGGTGGGTCCGATCATCTCAGTTATGCTGATATGGAGGCATCAATGCGGATAAGTGATCGCACCAGCAATAAAATATTTTCTTTTAAGAAGGCATTGCTCAGCAAAGATTTTACGGTACGTCGCTATCATCAAAAAGGATTGTTTTATCAAATGCCCGGGCGGCCTTTTGTGAAATGGTTGTATATGGTCTTCGGCCGCAAAGCTTTCCTTGATGGCATGACTGGCATTACCTATGCCACGTTACAGGCCATCTATGAATACTTTCATCGTGCTTAAAACAAAAGAATTGCTCAACACCCGTGCAAAGACACAGCACCAGGAACAGGGATCAACCGGATCATAATCAATATTTAAAACTATGAGCCTCGTTTCATTGCTAAAGTTTATTACTAATCACCCCTTAAACAGGAAAAAGCAAGATAAAAGCGATCTCCCGTTTTGCGAAGTGGCAAATCAACAACCGGCTGAATCCTTATCCTATTGTCTATTCATACACAGAAAAACAAAGTTGATCGTTCAGCGGAGCATGACAGGCGCAACCGGCAATTTATATTGCGGTCTTCATGAATTCAATGATATGGCCTTCCTTCTTCATTTTCTGCGAAAGGATGATCTCTTCGTTGATATAGGTGCCTAATATCGGTAGTTATACTGTTTTGGCGGCCGGACATATCGGGGCCTCAGTTATATCGATTGAACCAGTGCCGGCTACTTTTCTATCACCTGAAAAATAATGTCGCTATTAACCAGATCAATGATAAAGTAGTAACCTGCAACCTTCGCTTTAGGACAAGAAAAAGGGCAGCTATCATTTACTTCCACACTCGATACGATGAATCATGTTGCAAACAGCATCTGCTCCTAACACTATAGAAGTGCCTGTAGAAACCCTTGATGCCATACTGGAAAAAGAAAAAGAACCGGTATTATTAAAAATAGACGTCGAGGGCTTTGAAACAAATGTGTTGAAGGGAGGAGCCCGCACCCTTCCAAAAGAAACAACTGAAGGCCATAATAATTGAGTTGAATGGCTCGGGTGCAAAGTACGGCTATGATGAAAGGCTACTTCATGAGACAATTGATGACCTACGGTTATCCACGCCTATCAGTATTCGCCTTTTGAACGGGAGCTGACGGAAATCGAAACATTCGGCACGCACAACACCATTTATATAAAGGGATCCGGCTTTTGTAAAGAAAGAGTGAAAAAAGCGGAAAAACTGAAGATACTCGATCGCTGGATATAGCACCCGGCGGTGAAACTGTTGAATCATGTACGAATACAGATTGTTTGTGGTCCTGTCACTGTTGTCCTTCCCTGTAAGATCCATGGCCCAATTCCTTGATTCGGTATCACTGAAGACAGGAATTGAATACCACCTCTCCTCGCAACCTTACCAGCCTCTATGGCTTGTGGCCAATCGGCACGGAACAGTGGTGGACAGGCAAAGCGATCTCGTAAGCTTCGTTCGTTTTCCAATAAACATGTATTGGCCGAAACCGAATACCAGGACGAAAAAGGTCTATATGATTATAACGATCTAAGTTTCTCGTATGGTTTGAGTCTTTATAACAATAATCATTTTCGTTCAACAATAATTGAAGAAGGCTATGTAAAGCTTGAATACAAAAACTGGTCACTAAGAGCGGGTCGGTTTGAAGAAAACCAAAACGATCCTGCAAGGGATCTTTCCTCCGGCAACCTGGGAATAAGCGACAATGCCCTGCCTATACCAAAAGTTGGAATTGCAATCACCGATTATACAAGGTCCCATTTACCAATGGCTGGCTTCAATTTAAGGGATCATTTGCGCATGGCTGGTTAGGGGCACAACCGCTATATCAAAGACTCCTACTATCATGAAAAGACGCATTTGTTTCTTCGGTTTGGAGCAGGCAATCTAAATTCTACGTCGGCGCTGAACATTTTGCCGAATGGGGCGGAAAAAGGAATGGCCAGTCGCTCGGTGGATCGCCAGGCAATTTCTGGAACGCTGTTCTTCTGTAAAGAAACTTCTGCATCGCCTGAAAGAGTTTGTATAGCGGCGACCATCGCGGTGTCCTCGACCGGGGGCGTTGACTGGGAAAACAATGATGTCTCATTGCATGGATACGTTCAGAAACCTTTTGAAGGAAAAAATGATATTGGTCTCCGGGACGATCAACGGCCTGGCGGGTGTTGGTCATTTCCCTGAAGAATAAATATATGGGATTACAAAAAATACTGTTCGAGGTGATCAGCACAAAAGATATCAATAACCATATCCCCGCCAATCAGCGTGAAAGCTATTACAACAACAATATTTACAAAACAGGTTGGGAATATCAAGATCAAATCATCGGCACTCCTTTGTTTATGAACCGGGCAAGGGGAGCGGTATTTCCCGGAAATCGCGCCTTTTAATTGGAATGCGCCCGATCAGTTCTATTGACGCCGACGCCAATATCATCAACAATAGAGATATTCGCCCTGCATGTTGGGGGCGATGTACTCCATTACGACTCGCCTCCCGATGGCAAAACCTATTGACCTATGCTAAAGAAAATATCGGAAGCCCGATCTGTGGCTACTTGTTTGGCAGGGCAAATCTGAGATCTATTGTCTTCAACAAGTATCTTATGAGCTCCCCATGTGGAACATAAATATTAACGCCGGTATCGGCCTCGGTTTTCGGCGAACTGAGCCATTACAGCGTTGGGGGAATAGTGATTGGCATCGTATGGACCTTACCCATTCAGGAGTCTTTAGTCGATAGTCAGTAGTCGTTAGTGCTTGACTCTTGAGTGAGTGAAACCAGGTGACCACTCACGACTTACGACTCACGATTCACGATTCATCATTCACGATTCACGATTTAACAATACATATTTTATGAAAATCTCATCTGCGGCATTAACTATGCGCCTGACCTGACCGGAATTGGAAAATACACGGGTGAAATGGGAGAGCTGGTTGGCCAAGAACGGTCATACAGTGGACGTCATCACCGGCATGCCTTATTATCCTCGCCGGGAAATCAGCTCAGATTACAAAAAGAGATGGTGGCATACCGAATATATCGACGGCGTAAAAGTCCATCGTTGTCCTTTGTATGTGCCACGAAAAATATCTTCTGTAAAGAGGATGGTGCACGAAATATCGTTTGTGTTAAGCACGCTTCCCCATCTGGTGCGGGAAATTATTCAGCCGAAAATACGATGTAGTTATAAGCGTGTCGCCACCTTTTCATCTGGGTGTGGTGCCTCTTTTGTATGCCAAATATGAGACGCACGAAGATCGTTACCCATAGTGCAGGACCTGCAGGTGGACGTTACCAAAGCAGTTGCACATGATCAACAACCAGCGTTTACTAAATACCTTGTTTGCCATGGAAAAGATGATTCTGAGGAGAAGTTCGGCTGTTTCAACGATCAGCAAAGGTCTATTAAAGAAAATAAAACAGAGGAATAGCGGCGTCAAATTGCCTTTTATTTCCCAACTGGATTGGACGAAAAACTGATCCGGCCTATTACAAAAGAAGGGTCCCTGCGTACCGAGTTTGGGCTGTCACAGGAAGATAAAGTGATTCTATATTCACGGCAACCTCGGGGGAAAAACAGGGTTTGGAAAATATTGATCGAAGCTGCAAAATATTTTAAGCAGAATCCGTCTGTAAAATTTGTGATCGTTGGCTCCGGCGCGTGAAATAAAACTCAAAGGAAATGGCGGCGGAGGCCGGGTTGAATAATATACGCTTCCATCCGCTGGTATCTTACGAAAAACTTCCGTCTCTGCTTGCGATGGCCGATATCCACCTGGTATTGCAGAAAAAATGCCGCGGACACTTGTGATGCCAGTAAACTCACCTCCATTCTTGCTGCGGGCGGCTGTCCACTGGTCACGGCGTCGCAGGAGCGCTTTATACCAGGTGATCCGCAAGAATGAGCTTGGAATCGTCATTGAGCCCGACGATCACCAAAAATTGGTTCAGGAATAAATTTCGCCTTGGACAATAATCTCGAAAAATACCGCAGCAATGCCCGCTATTACGCGAACAAATACTTATCAAAAGAAGTGATATTAGAGTGGAGTGGAAGCCATATTGCTGTCGTCTCTCGGGCAACGCCACCGTGGAAACCCAGGCCCAGCTGGTTTTGGCGAGCAACGTTTGATATTTGCTAAACCTCTTTTTCGAAGTGATCACCACTGCAATTATGTGGCCCAGCCAAGAACGCCAATTATCACACTGTTGAGATTTACACCACTATCGATCATCAATTTTGGGTAGTGACAGCAGCAAAACACCACGCCAAGGGTAAAAATGCAGTGGTATCATTTTTGGATTATTATTTTATCCTTTCATCTTTTCGAAACCCGAGACCGATCTCCTTGCCATATTGAAATTCAACTAAACATTGTATAACAAGTAAAAGCGCTGTCTCATTATGAAAAGACCAACTACTATGAACCTGAGCAATGGTCACGCAAGCCTTATAAGCTCCTCCTTCATCAATTCAACTTAATATGCGAGATGTACCGGGGTCACTGAACATACCAACATCTGCAACCAGATAAATCACCATCATTCTACTCCTGGAGTTTTAGATAATCATTTCCTGCGTGGCTTTATAGTCAAACCCATAACACCATCGTGTGAGTGGGCCAGGGAACCTTTTGAAACAATTAGCTATGGATAACGGAAAAAATTGGTATGCCGTATATACGCGTCCAAAATGGGGAGAAAAAAGTGGCGGAGTTGCTGCTACGGGAAAAAATCGAGACGTATTGTCCCTTGTATAAATCAATAAGACAGTGGTCCGACCGAAGAAAACGATCGCTGGAACCCTTATTTAAGTCCTATGTTTTTGTACGGGTGGGCGAACAAGATCATCTCTGCGTGCGACGAGACAGATGGCGTCCTGAATTTTGTTTATTGGTTGAAGAAGCCTGCCTAATCAAAAATGAAGAAATTGATGTGATCAGAATTTTCTTTCGAGAACGAACACATAAGACTGGAGCAGATTGAAGTAAAGTGTGAACGATCGGGTCAAAATCATCAATGGCCCGTTCCAATACTGGGAAGGCAATGTAACAGAGTATAAGGCCAAAGTCAGTAAAGGTATTATTGCGCTTCGCTCGGTTATGCTCTCGTTGCTGAAGTTCCAAAATCCAGGATCGAGCTGATTGACTCCAGCCGTTCATATGTTATGAATGCGTAAAGAAATTTAGCTCAGATTATAATAACCATAAAACATGGTACAATGAAAACTGCATTGATCACGGGCATCACCGGCCAGGATGGCTCTTGCCTGGCTGAATTACTTTTGCAAAAGGGTTATACCTGGTCCATGGGATTAAGCAGCCGCTCATCGTTGATGAATACGGGCCACATCGACCATCTATACCAGGATCCACATGATGGGAATATCCGCTTCGCGCTTACACTATGGTGACCTTAGCGACAGCACCAATCTTATCCGCATTGTGCGGGAAACACAACCCGACGAGATCTACAACCTCGGGGCGATGAGCCATGTGAAAGTTAGTTTTGATGCTCCCGAGTATACTGCGAATGCAGATGGCATCCGGTACGCTGCGGTTACTCGAAGCTATCCGCATCCTGAGATTAGAGCAAAAAACCAGGATATACCAGGCGTCCACGTCCGAAGCTTATATGGCTTAGTGCAGGAGGTGCCACAGAATGAAAGGACGCCTTTTTACCAAGAGTCCTTATGCTGTAGCCAAACTATACGCATACTGGATCACGGTAAACTACCGGGAGGCCTACAAACTTTTTGCCTGCAATGGCATACTATTTAATCAATGAAAGTCCAGTGAGGGTGAAACATTTGTGACAAGAAAGATCACGAGAGGTATCGCAGCAATTGCTCTTGGATTGCAGGACTGCGTGTTCCTCGGCAACCTCGATGCTAAACGGGATTGGGGACATGCACGGGATTACGTAGAAGCGATGTGGCTGATACTTCAGCAGGAAAAACCAGAGGATTTTGTCATCGCAGCAAAGGAATCACCACGTCAGTGAGGGATTTTGTGACCATGGCGTTTCGTGAAATAGGCGTGACCATCGCCTTCCGCGGTGAGGAATAAATGAAATAGGATATGTGGCTTCATGTGATAACGATCAATATATTTCCTCACCTGCGGAAAGAGGAAGTCGTTGCTGTTGATCCAGCATATTTCCGGCCAACGGAAGTAGATCTCCTCATAGGCGATGCTACCAAAGCAAGAACAAAATTGGGATGGCGACCCACTACTTCCCTCCGAGGATCTTGTCAGGGAAATGGTCACCGCGGACATCAACATATTAAAATCACGGGGCGCAGATGCGCTATGCACTTACGCAGAAGCCATCTGATTATCTTTTTCCCATGAAATATCGATTCTTACGGACACTCCAGCTCAGGCTGGCAGTGCTGAACAGTTTAATGATCAACATTGTTTTTACGCTTCAATTTCTATTCCTGAAGTACATGCACAGAGGCCAAATGCCGAATACATGTATTTCATTTTTTCTCAACCTGGTTTTGGACATCGATCGCGTGGCTGAAGAACATATATCATGAAGAGTCTATCGGCTGTTTTGAACAGTTTACCAAGGGTATCACTGAGCGCCTACGTATTTGCTATTAGCGGTCATCGTCTTCCTGTTTTCTTCAGGTTGATGCTCATCTCCCGCCTGTTCATAATTGTTGTGCTGACTATTATACCACTTGCCCTATTGTTGAACCAGCTTTTTTATTTCTTTGCCTATCAATACCTGGAGAGAAATGACCGGAAAAGAAAACAAGGTTGTTATCATTGGATACAACAGTCTTTCAAAAAACTCGTGAACTACCTGTCCGAAGACGGCATCAATGAAGTTGTAGGCTTTTTGTGAGGAGAATCAAAATATCCATGAACTTTCCAATTATCCTATCCTCAGTGGCGTTGCTGACGTGCTCGATATTTGCAAAACACCTGGCGTCACAGAGATTTATTCTACCATAGCGCCCGAACATAGTCCGGGTCTACTACAAATTAATACAGGCAGCAGGAAGACAATTGCATCCGTTTTCGCATAGTTCCTGATCTCGGATTTTTATCAAGCGTCAAATGTACATTGACTATCTCTCAAGAGATCCCGATCATCTCTTTACGAAAAGAGCCATTGGGAAGGCTGGGGGAACCGGATCATGAAGCGCCTATTTGATATTATTATCCAGCCTCTTTGCCGTCGTATTCCATTTTATCGCGGCTCTCATTCCGATTGTCAGCTTACTCATTTACCTCGACTCAGGGAGGACCCGCGGTGTTCTTGCTGTATTCAGCAGCGTTCGGGAAAAAATAATCGCGTATTTCCCTGCGTTAGAAGAATTTTCGAAGTATGTACGCATCAGCAAACACGCGAACGTGCGGCAGGCTATCCACCGCAAGGATGGTGTCGGATCGTCTGAAAGAAAATCGGCGAGGTTCACGCGCCGCGCAGTTTGGGCGAATTTCCTGCAATTCCTGAACGTTTTGGGAGGCGATATGAGCATTACCGGTCCCGGCCACACATGTTGGAACTATACCGACGAATACTCAAGCTTATCAGTAAATACATGGTCGGGCATTTCGTGGAACTCTGGTATTGCCGGGTGGGCCCAGGTCTAATCGGCTTCAGGGTGAAACGAAAACGTGTTTCAAATGCAAAAAGGGTCAGAACACGACCCACGGTATGCTTTGAAAACTGGAACTTATTGCTCGACATAAAAAATATTCTTCATGACCGTATTCAACGTGGTAAAGGGGGACAAAAATGCATTTTAAATCCATGATCAATTTTTTGAAAGACCTGGTAATTCATCACTTGATTGGCTTCGTAGAAGCTGCACCTCTCGTTTTTACCCTGGGTTGTGACTGGCGTCATGCTTGCAGCATTTTTAGAAAAACTTCGATGTCCTTTCGAGGTTGACGAAAATGGCCCGAACCCAGGTATTACTCTGCAAGGAGTGACCATCTTTCGGTGAATGATCACGTAAGCATCGTCTTCATTTGTATGGATGAACTCATCCCCTGCAGCAATTGGTAGTTGATAAGCCTGCAGTTGACCATTGTTGACTGCCACCAGCACAAGGATGCAGCAATCCACCCAAATTCAATTGGGCAACTCCTTTCGAGTCACCGTTCTTAAGAACCGGTGGTTTCTGAGGTTTGAGTCATAAAGCCCCCTTTGCCATCCCCGCCGGTAATAAACCGGACGTGGCATCGTAATTCCCTGTTGAAACTTCCTCCGAATAGAGTTGCACTGTAATCAAAGCGATGTCGGCATGACCATCGTTGTTATAATCACCAGCCACCATTCAAAGATTGGTGCAGCCTGGCAACGTAACGGCAGAGGTTTCCTTTCCAGAACGTTCCATTTCTGCCCTTATTTTCCAAACGTGGCTGCTTTCAAAACATTCGGCCTTTGCAATAAATGCATCGCTCAGCTCCTTGCTAGCAGCAAGGTTTCATCGAAAGATGGCCGACGCGCATGCGACTTATACTCGTCAAAGCGTTTTCTCATTGCGGGGGATTTGGGCGATCATTCATCCTCGGTGGATAGTACCATAGTTTTCCCTGCGCATGGTAACGCACGTTGCAGGATCAATTGCATTCTTGTCAAAGTCCTTCT
>ERZ1370068.7680-contig-6584_pt1 | contig 77713 bp, 108 predicted proteins | sample MGYA00561227_ERZ1370068 | MGnify/ENA primary metagenome ERZ1370068 (study PRJEB38410, sample SAMEA6850437) | metagenome | study: Metagenomic assessment of the ecological functions of the soil: analysis of the soil microbiota associated with the... | reverse complement strand
TTGTACTTCGTTCAGTTACGTATTGCTATCTGGATCACGCCGGGATCGATCTTCGCGACGGTGCTTTGGATCCTCATCTCGCTGGGCTTCAAGTTCTATGTCGCGCACTTCTGGCTCGTATAACGCGACCTACGGCGCGATCGGCGGCGTCATCGTGACGATGCTGTGGTTCTACGTGTCGTCGCTGGCGATACCTGGCCGCGCCGAACTCAATGCCGAAATCGAACACGCGTCGCCGTGCGGCAAGGATCCGGGCGAAAGGAACCGGGCGAGAAGAAGAAGCTCGGTGCGATCGCCGAACGGGCGTGGCGCGAGGGCAAGGCGGCCGGCACGTTGCGGCCGGCGATCGCGCAGACGAACTGCGATGTCGACGCCGACCTCCTGCCGGCACGCCCCGGGGAGGCGCGCCCGCGCGTCAGCGATTGGGTGCTGACCGGTGTCGTCCTCGGAGAAGCCGCCCTCCTCGTGTATGCGAAGCTCCGTTCGCGCCTCACGCGCATCCGCGCTCTGACGCACCGCCCACGCTCGAACCGACAAAATTGAAAAGTGAATGCGGCGGCGATCCCGCCAGCACTTGCCGTCCTATAGAATGAGCGCACGCGCCCCGTGAACGAGCGCCGAGCCGACCATGGACGCTCTTCAGCTTTCTGTTCAAGTATCCGCCGTTCGTCTTTCAACAGGCCGATTTCTCCTACGGCCTGTCGCGGCCGGTGCTGCTCGTCGTCAGCCGGCGTGACGGCGGTCGCGGTGGCTGGCGCTGCTCACGTATCGCGGCGTGTCGGCGGTCGACCGCCGCGCGATCGCGTGGTGCTCGTCGGCCTGCGCCTCGCCGCGCTCGCGCGTGCTGCTCTTCTGTCTGTTCCGGCCGACGCTGATCCTCAAGGCGGCGGTGCCGCAGCAGAACTTCCTCGGCGTGCTGATCGACGACTCGCGCAGCATGGCGATCGCCGACCGCGACGGCCAGCCGCGCAGCGCGTTCGTGCAGCAGCAGCTGAACGGCCCAGACGCCAAGCTGCTCGACGGCGCTGTCGCAGCGCTTCGTCGTCCGGTTCTTCCGCTTCTCGTCGTCGTCGGATCGCGTGCCGACGGCGGCCGACCTGAAGTTCGCGCGGCACGTCGACGCGGCTCGGCCAGGCGCTCGATCGCGCGCGCGACGAGCTCGCCGGGCTGCCGCTCGCCGGCCTGGTGCATGGTGACCGACGGCGCCGACACGTCCGGACGCCGACGATCGACGAATCGCTCGCCAGCCTCAAGGCGCGTTCGATTCCGGTCTTCACGGTCGGCGTCGGCCAGGAACGCTTCGCGCAGCGACATTCAGGTGACGCGCGTCGAGACGCCGCGCACCGCGCTCAAAGGCACCGCGCTGGTCGTCGACGTCGTGCTGTCGCAGACCGGCTACGGCGGCCAGACCGTCCCGCTCAGCGTCGAAGACGACGGCCGGATCGTGAGCACGCAGGAGGTGACGCTGCCGTCCGACGGCGAGGTCGGCGACCGTGCAGGTGCGCTTCACCGCCGTCGAAGCCGGGCGCGCGCGTCTTCAAGTTCAGGTCGCCGACGCAGCCGGGCGAGCAGGTCACGCAGAACAACGCGCGCGACGCGCTCATCGAGGTCAACGACCGCGCGGAGAAGGTCCTCTACTTCGAGGGCGAGCCGCGGCTCGAGATGAAGTTCATCCGCCGCGCGCGTCGAGGACGACAAGAACCTGCAGGTGGTCGTCGCTGCAGCGCACCGCCGAGAACAAGTGCTACCGGCGTCGGCGTCGACCGACGCCGACGAGCTGATCGGCGGCTTTCCGAAGACGCGCGAGGAGCTGTTCGCGTACCGCGCGCATCATCCTCGGCAGCGTCGAAGCGGCGTCGTTCACGCCCGAGCAGCTGCGGATGATCGCCGACTTCGTCGAGCAAGCGCGGCGGCGGCCTGCTGATGCTCGGCGGCCGCCGCTCGTTCGCCGAAGGCGGCTGGGCCGGGACGCCGGTCGGCGAAGTCCTGCCGGTCGTCGCTCGAGACGCGGCGAACGCCGAAGTATCTGTCTCGGAGCTCTCAGGTCGCGTCCGACGCGCGCCGGCGCCGTCTTCCCGGTCACGCAGATCGCGGCGACCGAAGCGGCCTCGAGCAGCGAAATGGAACGACATGCCGCCGGTCGCGACGGTGAACGCGGTGCGTCAGGTGCAAGCCGGGCGCGACGGTGCTGCTGACCGGCGTCCGACGACCGCAGCGCAGGATCAGATCGTGCTCGCCTATCCAGCGCTACGGCCGCGGGCAAGGCGATCGCGATGCCGATGCAGGACTCGTGGCATCTGGCAGATGGACGCGAAGATGGCGGTCACCGACACGACGCACGCGATGTTCTGGCGGCGGCTGCGTCCGCTGGCTCGTCGACGGCGTGCCCGATCAGGTCAACGTCACGACCACCGCCGATCGCGTCGGAGCCGGGCGAGCCGGTCAAGCTCTCCGCCGAAGTGCTCGACTCGCGCGTACGTCGAAGTCAACGACAGCCGCGTCGTCGGCGCGCATCACCGTCGCCGTCCGGGCAAGACCACCGAAGTGCCGGTGCGAATGGACGGTGACCAAGCGACGGCGACTACCGCGCCGACGTTCACGCCCGGACGAGTCGGGCATCTACGACGTCGCGGTCGCCGCGTCGCGCGATCAGAAGGATCTCGGCGCGGCGCGATGCACGTCGCGCGTCTCGGCCGGCGACGCCGAGTATTTCGACGCCGCGATGCGCGCGCCGCTCCTGCAAGCGCATCGCCGAGGAAACCGGCGGCCGTTTCTTCACTGCTGCGCCAACGCCGCGTCGCTGCCGGAAGCGGTCGAGCTACACCGGCCGCGGCGTGACCGTCGTCGAAGAGCGCGAGCTGTGGGACATGCCGGTGCTGTTGATGGTGCTCGGTCGCCTCGTCGTCGCCGAATGGGGCTACCGCCGCGTGAGAGGTCTTGCATGACCTCCGTCCTCAGCGCGAAGTGTTCTTTCGTGGTTTCGCGTTTTCGTGGTTTCGTGTCTGACGTCTGCCTCTGTTGAGGCGCGACGGCCGCGGCGCAGGACAGTCATCTCCTCATCATCACCGGCGTCGGCGGCGACGAGCGAGCATACGCAGGCGTTCCACAAGTGGGCGACGGCGATGATCGACGCCGCCAAGAAAAAGGATGGGCTGGCCGACAGCAACATCACTTGCTTGTCGGAGAAACCCGAGCTCGACGCGGCGCGCATCAAGGGCAAGTCGACGCGCGAGAACGTGCGAAGGCATTCGCCGATCTCGCCGCGCGATCGCGGGCCAACGACACCATCGTGATCGTCCTGCTCGGCCACGGCAGCTTCGACGGCAGCCAGGCGGCATTCAGCCTGCCGGGGCCGGACCTGACGCACGTCCGACTTCGCCACGCTACTCGGCAAGCTCTCGACCCAGCACGTCGCCTTCGTCAACACCTCGAGCTCGAGCGGCGCCGTTTCTCCCGACGGTCGCCGCGCCCGGGCGCGTCGTCGTGACCGCGACGAAAACGGGCGGTGAGCGGAACGAGACGCGGCTTTCCGGAGTTCTTCGTCGAAGCGTTCGGCGACGAAGCGCGCCGACCGCGATCGCAACGGCCGCGTCTCAATAGCCGAAGCGTTCGACTACGCGAAGAACAAAGTGGCGAAGACCTACGAGCAGGAGGGACACATCCTCACCGAGCACGCCGCCCTCGACGAGGGTCCGGCCAGCGCCGGCCTCGCCGCGCAGCTCTTCGGCTCGGCCGCGCCGCAGAACGCGCTGAAGGTGGACACGAGCGACCCGCCGTGCGCGCGCGCTCGTCGAGACAGCGCGATGCTCTCGAGCGCGAGATCGCGGCGCTCAAGCTGATGAAGCCGTCGATGGACGCGGCGGAAGTACGACGCGCAGATGGAAAGCTGCTCACCGATCTCGCGCTGAAGACCAAGGCGATTCGCGACCGCCAGGCGAAGAAAGAAGATCGGCAGTGAACCGAGTCGCGGTGGCCGGCGCCGCCGCCGCTGCGCTGTTGAGACTCTGTTGACGTCGACGGCGCAGGCGCAGCGCGGCTTCGGCGGCTATCGCGGCCGGTCCGAGCCGGTGCTGCCCAATACGCCGGCCGACGGCCGGTTCACGTTCGTGCGGCTGCGCTACGGTCCGCCGACGCAGTACGATCTCGCAGCGGATTCCGTGGTCGCACGACTACCCGACGTCGGCGAGCGCCACTTCATGAAGATTCTCAACGAGCTGAGCTGCCTGAACCCGCACGTCGAGGAGACCAGCATCCTCGGCTTCGACGATCCGGACGTGTTCAAGTATCCGGTCGGCGTACATGGCCGAGCCCGGGTTTCTCGACCCTCACCGACGAAGGCCGTGCACTTTCGCGCCTACCTGCTCAAGGGCGGGTTCGTGATCTTCGATGACTTCGCCGAGCGGCAGCGGCGGCTGGGCGAACTTCGAGCGCAGATGCTGCGCGTGCTGCCCGAGCGCGCAGCTTCGTCGATCTCGACGCCACGCATCCGATCTTTCACTCGTTCTTCGAGATCAACGACCTCGATATCATTCCGCAGTGCCACGACGTCGGCAAGCCGATCTTCCGCGGCGTGTTCGAGAACAACGATCCGACCAAGCGGCTGCTGCTGATGGTCAACTTCAACACCGACATCTCGGAGTTCTGGGAGTTCTCGGACACCGGTCTCAAACCGATCGACGAATCGAACGAGGCGTACAGCTCGGGGTCAATTACATTATTTACGGCATTACTCATTAGCAGCCCTGCCCTTCGACTACGCTCAGGGCACCCCGAGCGTAGTCGAGGGGTGAAGGACTGCTACCGGAACTCCGGAGACGCGGGCGACGGTACGGTGACCGCTGTAGCGCAGGCCTTCAGGCCTGCCGGGCGAAAGAGGGCAGACGTGGAAATCACCACTGGGTCAGTTGACTTGGATTCAGCCGACGACGTCGCGCTCGCCGACAAGATGAACGCGGGCGCGCAAGCAGATCATCGCCGAGTTGGAGAAGCGCATCGTCGGCCAGGAGCGACGTCGTCGAGCTGGTGCTGCTGACGCTCTTCGTCGGCGGCAACAGCCTCATCGTCGGCGTCCCGGGTCTGGCCAAGACGCTGCTGATCGCGACGCTCGCGCAGGTGCTCGAGCTCAAGTTCAACCGCATCCAGTTCACGCCCGACCTGATGCCGTCGGACATCACCGGCACCGACATCATCAACGAAGACGCGGCGACCGGCCGACGGCAGATGGTGTTCGCGCCGGGGCCGATCTTCGCCAACATCGTGCTCGCCGACGAGATCAACCGCACGCCGCCGAAAACGCAGTCGGCGCTGCTCGAGGCGATGCAGGAGCACCGCGTCACGATTCAGGGACGCACCTACGAGCTCGACGAACCGTTCTTCGTGTTCGCGACGCAGAACCCGATCGAGCTCGAAGGCACCTATCCCGCTGCCGGAAGCGCAGCTCGATCGCTTCATGTTCCACATCGTCATCGAGCATCCGCCGGAGGACGAGGAGTTCGAGGTCGTGCGCGACGACGACGGCGATCATCGATCCGCACTTCAACGCGGCCGGTCAGCGGCGCGCGATCTGGTCGCGTTCCAGCGGCTGGTGCGCCGCGTGCCGGTGGCCGAGCCGGTGATGCGTTATGCGCTGAATCTCGTGCGCACCAGCCGGCCGAAGTCGAAGCAGGCGCCGGAGTCGGTGAAGAAGTGCGTGGCGTTCGGCGCCAGCGTCCGCGCCGCGCAGTATCTCGTGCTCGGCGCGAAGGCGCGCGCGCTCACGAGCGGCCGCTATCACGTGAGCTTCGACGACATCCGCGCGCTCGCGCATCCGGTGCTGCGCCACCGCGTGCTCACCAACTTCCGCGCCGAGTCGGAAGGGTCACGACCGATTCGCTGATCGACGATGTTGCTCGACGGCCGTGCCGGACGCCACGATCAGGGAATGTAATCCGCAATAACGACTTTCATATGTCTGAGACAACGTCTGTTCCCGGCGCGTCGATTCGTCGATCCGAAGATCCTCGCGCGGATCGGGCAACCTCGAACTGCTCGCGCGCACCGTCGTCGAAGGCTTCATCAACGGCACTGCACCGCGCGCCGTTCTTCGGGGCGTCGATCGACTTCGCCGAGCACCGCGGCTACGTCGCCGGCGACGACATCCGCCGCGTCGACTGGCGGCTGTGCGCGCGCACCGATCGCTATTACGTCAAGCAATACGAGGCCGACACCAACACCAACCTCTCGATCGCTGTTCGACATCTCGCGAGTCGATGAAGTTCGCCAGCCGCGGCATCGCGAAGCTCGAATACGGCTGCTTCATCGGCGCCTGTCATGGCGTATCTCGCGCAGCGGCAGCGCGACCGCGTCGGCATCATCACCTTCGACAACGACATCGTCACGCACGTGCCGCCGTCGGCGAAGCATTTCAACGTGACGCTGCACACGCTCGATCGCGCGCGCGCCGAGCGTCCGGGCAACCTCGGCGTGCCGCTCAACAAGATGGCCGAGCACTTCAAGCGGCGCGGCATCCTCGATCCTGATCTCCGACTTCTACGAGGAGCCGGACGCGGTGCTCGAGGCGATCAAGCCGCTCAAGTTCCTCGGCAACGAGCTGATCGTCTTTCACGTGCTCGATCCCGCGGAGCTGGATTTCGGCTACGACGATGCGCTCCAGCTTCGAGGACCTCGAGACCGGCGAGCAGATCCCGGTCGTGCCCGAGTCGCTGCGCGACGAAGTACCGCGCGATGATCCGCGCCCACATCGAGGCGCTGACCACGAAGTTCTCCGAGCACCGGATCGACTACACGCTGCTGAACACCGCCGAACCGCTGGATCGTGCGCTGTTCAGCTATCTCATCCAGCCGGGAAAGGCTGATGCGCGTACGTGACATGGCATTCCTGACACCGCTGTTCCTCGTCGGCCTCGGCGCGCTCGCGATTCCGGTACTGATCCACCTGATTCAGCGCGAGCGAAGCGCGTCGTCGAATTCCCGTCGTCTGATGTTCGTGCGGCGGATCCCGTATCAATCCGGTGCGGCGGCGTCGGATCCGCCACTGGTACGCTGTTGATGCTGCGCGCGGCCGGCGATGGCGCTGATCGTCGCTGCGCGTTCGCGCGTCCGTTCTTCCGCCACGACGCCGACGGCGATCGCCGCGACCGGCGGCGCGCGCGAAGTGGTGATCCTGCTCGATCAGTCGGCGAGCATGGGCTACGGCGATCACTGGCGAAGGCGCGCGACGCAGCGCATTGCGATCATCGGCAGGCTGAGCCGCGAGCGATCAAGCGCGACGCTCGGTGCTCTTCTCGCGCAACGCCGAGGAGAACATGCGCGCCACCTCCGATCGCACCCGTCTCGACGCGGCGATCAACGCCGCGAAAGGTCGGATCCGGCAGCGACGCGCTACGGCCCGCGCTGAAGCTGGCCGAGAGCATCCTCAGTCGATCGCCGGTGAAGCGCCGCGAGGCGGTCCTGATCAGCGACTTTCAGAAAACCGGCTGGAGCGGATCGGAAGACGTCCAGGTTCCCCGAGGACATGACCATCAAGACGACCGTCACGGTGCGCCTCGGACAACGGCCGAACCTCGTCGGTCCCGTCGGTGACGTTCGGACGCGACGGCGTTCTCAGGCCAGGAGCGCGTCGCGGTGACCGGCCGGCCTGAGTAATAAAGGTGACCAGGCGCTGAAGGACGTGCCCGGTCGATGCTGACCGTCGACGGCCACGACATTCGAGACGGCGCGCCACGGTCGCATCGCACGCGTCGTCGTCGGTCTCCTTCGCGCCGTTCACGCTGGTCGGGCTCGAACGTGCGCGGGTCGATCCGCGCCGCCTCGGATCCGCTGCCGGCCGACAACGCGTTCTATTTCGTCCTGTCCCCGAGCGAACCGGTGTCGATCGTCGATCGTGGACGGCCGGCGATCGATCGGATAACGAGCCTGTTCCTCAGTCGAAGGCGCTCGGCGATCGGATCGACGCCGTCGTTCCAGATCGACGTCACGTCGGCAAGCCGCGTGTCGTCAACGACTTCGACAAGCGATCCGTGGTGGTGTTGAACGACACGCCGTACCCGCCTGGGTCGGGCGGTGTCGCTGAAGCGCTTCGTCGAGCGCGGCGGCGGCGTGCTCGTCGTCGCCGGCGATCGCACGACGCTGCCGAGCGGCACCACCAACGAAGCGGATCTCTTTCCGGGGACGGCTCGGCGCGTTCGGTCGATCGCATGTGCGGGACGCAGCGGCTCGCTCGGCTTCCTCGATTACAGCCATCCCGGTCTTCGAGGTCTTCAAGGCGCCGCGCAGCTCGACTTCTCCGCCGCGCACGTGTTCCGCTATCGCGCGCCGCAGACCGGACCGACGCGACCGCATCATCGCCCGCTCGACGATGGCGCCGTGGCGGCGGTCGGAGCGAAAGGTCGGGACCAGGGCGCGTCATCGTCTGGACGACGACGCTCGACGACTCGTGGACGGACATCGGCGTGAAGCCGATCTTCCTGCCGCTCGTGCACCAGCTCGTCGCGCTACCTGTCGCGCTACGAGCCGGCGACCTCGTCATGGTTCACCGTCGGTCAGGTCCTCGACCTCGCCGCCGCGCGCGCAAAGACGCGCCACCGGACCGCATCGTCGTCACGCCATCAGGCGAGCGCATCGTCGCAGCCGGGCGCCGGCGGAGGGCACGGAAGGGCTGCTCGAGCTGAGCGAACAGGGCGATCGTGCGAGGTCCGCAAGCCGCGCCGGCGCCAGCGGTAGCCCCGAAGCGCATGGCCGTCAACCTCGACCCGGCCGAGTCGGACCTTCGCGCCGCTGGATCCGTCGGAGCGCGGTCGCGGCGTCGTGACCGGACACGCGTCGTCCGTCGGCCGTAGCAGCAGCCGCCGACGCCGGAGATGACGCGCGAAGACAGCCGAGCGGCGCCAGAGCCTGTGGTGGTATCTCCTGCTGACCGGCGTCGGACTGCTGGCAGTCGAGACGGTCATCGCCAATCAGCCTCTCGCGGAAAGAAGTTTTTATAAGCGCCTGGTGCTGCCACTGTTGAAACGCGATTACGCAGCACTGTAAGGAGCGGGCATGGACCACTCGCACTCAGCTCGTTGACGTCATTCGAAGCGTGCGCAACCGTTGGCGTCTGAGGCTCGCGCTGCGAGGCGCCGTCGTCGTCGTCGCCGGGACGATTCTCGCGCTGCTGCTGTCCGCGTCCGGGCTCGAGTCGTTCCGCTTCAGCACCGGCGCGATCATCGCGTTCAGAATCCTTTCCGGTCGCCGTCTTCGTCGGCCTGCTCTTCTACGGTCTGGTGTGGCCGCTGCGGCGTCGCGTCACCGACGCGCAGGTCGCGATATACTCCAGGAGTGCGATCCGACGCTCGAAGCGGCAATCATCAGCGCGGTCGAAGCCCACTGCCAATGGCCCTTCACCCGACATTCGCCGCGGCTGGTCGAGAAAGCTCGTCGAGCAGGCAATCTAGCAGTGCCGCGCGGTCGAGCGCGGCAGCGTCGTCGATCGCGCGGCGCACGCAATCACGCCGTTCGATTTCGCTCGCGGCGATCGCCGGCGATCACGGCGCTGATCGATCGTCGCTCGGACCCAGCCTACCTGCGGCGGGGCCTGTCCGCGCTGCTGATCATCTCGCGCAGCGCCGAAGGCCTCCAGCCCGTACAGCATCGAGGTCGACGCCGGGCGAACCCAAGGTGCCGCGCGGCGCCGACCAGGCGATCAGCGCGAAGCTGCTCGGCTTCAGCGCGAACGACGCGGCGGTGCTGATGCGCACGGCGCCGGGCGCGCGTTCGAGCGCGTGCCGCTCGTTCCGGCGGCGGGCAACGATCGAGCACGTTCGAGGGCGTGCTCTTCCACCTCGACAAGGCGACCGAGCTACTACGTCGAGTCGAACGGCGTGCGTCTCGCAGCGACTCGTTCACGCTGGCGGTCGTCGATCTGCCGACGGCTCGACGCAGCTCGATCTCGAGTATCGCTTCCCGCCTACACGGGTCTCGCCGCCGCGTAAGGTCGATGACGGCGGCGATGTCGCCGCGCATCCGAGGACACCGAAGTTCGCGCTGCGCATCGCGCCGACGATGACGACGCCGGGCGGACGGATTCTGCTGAACGACGGCGCATCGGCGCCGCTGACGACGCAGAGCGACGGATCGCTGACCGGCAGCTTCAGGATCGAGCGTCAGGGCTTCTACAAGATCGAGCTGACCGGACCGCACGGCGAGAAGGTCGACGCGTCGCCGCAATACGATCGACGTCATCGACGATCAGGCGCCGGCGGTCCACTTCACCAAACCGGGTCGCGACACGCAGGCGACGCCGGTCGAAGAGCTCTTCCTCGAAGCGCGCGCCGACGACGACTACGGCGTCAAGTCAGCTGCAGCTGTTCTACTCGGTGAACGGCGGCGCCGCGAAGACGGTCAATCGCTGTTCGGCGGCGCGCAAGCCGCTGACCGGAAGTCAGCGCCGGCCACACGATCTATCTCGAAGAGCTCGGGCTCAAGCCGGGCGACTTCGTCTCCTACTACGCGAAGGCGACCGACACCGACGGCGTGCAGGGACCGAAGACGGCGACGAGCGACATCTACTTCGTGCAGATCCGGCCGTTCCGCAAGGACTACAAGCCGGCGCAGTCGCAGGCGAGCGGCGGCGGCGGTGGCGGCGGCGGCCAGCAGGCGGTCGGCGAGCTGTCGCGCCAGCAGCGCGAGATCGTCGCCGCGACGTTCAACGTCGTCCGCGACAAGGCGAAGACCGAAGGCCGACAAGTTCCGCGAGAACGTCGTCTTCCTCAACCTCGCGCAGGCGAAGCTGCGCGAGCAGGTCGAAGAGCTCGTCGGCAAGCTGAAGGCGCGGCTCGGCGCCGTCGATCCGGCGTTCAACAAGATCGCCGAAGCGCTGCCGAAGGCCGCGAGCGAGATGAAGTCGGCGGAGAGCGATCTGAAGGCGCATGAAGGCCGGACAACGCGCTGTCGCCCGAGCAGCGCGCGCTGAAGCTGCTGCAGGACGCCGAGCAGCAGCATGAGCTGCAGGTGGCGATGCAGCAGGGCGGCGGCGGTGGCGGCGGCGGCGGCAGAACCAGATGGCCGAGGACCTCGCCGACCTGTTCGAGCTCGAGCTGGACAAGCTCGCGAATCAGTGCGAGATGCAGCAGCGCGCGAGCAGCAGAGCGGCGACCAGCAGATCGATCAGCTGGTCGAGAAGCTGAAGGAGCTCGCGCGCCGCGCAGCAGCAGGAGATGGAGCGGCAGCGCCGGCTGGCGCAGTCGCGGACCAGCGGCGGCGGCAACGGCGGCAGCGACCGCAGCGCGCGCTCGCCGACGAAGCTCGAGAAGGCGGCGCGGCAGCTGCGAGCAGCTGACGCGCGACGCAGCAGCGGCAGGAACTGAGCGACGCGATGCGGCGAGCTGCAGGACGCGGCCGACGCGATGCGGCGCGCGGCGGCGAACGGCTCGAGCGACGGCGGCGCGCAAGCGCAACCAGGCGCTCGATCGGCTGCCGCGAGGCGCAGCAGAAGCTCGGAGCGCAACCAGGGCGGCCGCGGCGAGCGCGACATCCAGCGCGCGCAGCGGCAGGCCGAGGAGCTCGCGAAGGAGCAGAAGGAGGTCGCGTCCGGACGTGCAGGCGGCCTCGAGCAGGCCGGCGACGGCCGCGCAGGCGAAGGCGCAGCGGCTCGGCGCAGCGCAAGGACGCGATGGACGCGAAGGTCGCCGACCTGCAGCAGCAGCTCGAGAAGCTGGCCAACGAGACGCGCAGCGACGAGACGCGACGCGTCGCGCAAGCTCGATGAAGCCGCCGGCAGCATCCGCGACAAGCGGATTCGCGAGATGATCCGCTACTCGAAGGCGACGCTGCAGGGCCAGGGCTCGCAGTACGCGCGGGCATGGAAGAGACGATCGGCGCGAACCTCGACGCGCTGCAGAAGAAGATCGCGCGACGCCGCGGCGGCGATGGGCAAATCGTCGCAAGCAGGACGCGATGGCGCGCGCCGCCGACAAGGCGCGCGATCTCGTGCGCGGCATGGAGTCGCTCGATCAGCGGATGCGCGAGCGGTCAGCAGAACGGCCGCAATCAGCAGGAGCGGCCAGCGTCCAGCAAGGCCAACAGGGCAGCAAGGCCAGCAGGGTCACGCAAGGGTCAGCAGGGTCAGCAAGGGCGACAGGGCCAGCAGGGACAGCAGGGTCAGCAAGGGCAACAGGGTCAGCAGGGCCAGCAAGGACAGCAGGGTTCAGCAAGGTTCGACAGGGTTCGCAGGGGTCGCAGAGACTCGCAAGGACGGACAGAACGGCGGCGGCGGCGGCCGCGCGAATGACGGCTCACGAACGGATCGCCGAACGGCGCCGGCGGCTACGGCGGCGACGCGCGGAACTGGGGCGGCTACTACGGCGGCAAGCTGGAACGCGGACGACATCCGGCAGTGGCGGCGTGAGTATCGCGAGTGGGCGAACGACGCCGAGCGCGCTGCGGCGTCAGCTGCAGGCCAGCCGGCGTCAGCCCGCGCGAGCTCGACGACATCATTCGCGATCTGCAGCAGCTCGACAACGAACAGCCTCTACGCGGATCCGCGCGGCCTCGAGCAGCTGCAGGCGTCGGCGATCGACAAGCTGAAGAAGTTCGAGTTCACGCTGCGGCGCAAGACCGAGAACCGGCAACGACTCGCTGTCGCTCTCGGGATCCGATCAGGTGCCCGAAGGTTTCCGCCAGGCGATCGAGGAGTACTACCGCTCGCTGTCCAAGAAGTCGACGCTGACGCCGCAGCGCTGATTCCACTTCGAGGGGCCCGCGTCGCGATTCGCGGCGCGGGTCGCTTCTCTCCGCCCGGCACGCCTCGACGATCGCGCGCTCACCGGCTGATGCCTGAGCGCTGACGCTCCGCCGATTACGATTCTGGTTAGCTTTACATATAGTACCCACCTCGTCACTGTCCATAGGAATTCTTCGTTGTCAGCACTTGCCATCTTGCGTTGCATGCAGGCACAATGATTTTTCCAATTTACTCAGAACCAGCTCGTCTTCGTCGCCGATCGTTATGGAGGTTCGTGACCGGCTCTGCGCGCGCTTCGGAACCCAATTGGACGAGTTTCAGCCACCGTGCCCCAGCAGGTCAGAGCACGAGCCCGGCGGCTCGCGCGTCGCGTGGATGACGTCATCTGGCTGCTCGTGTTTCTCTTCGGGTGGACGATCGCGATTCTGCTCGTCGCGCGCGGCGGCATCGCGCCGCGTTCGTCGCGCCCGATCGTCGTCGGGGTGCTGACGGGCGTGCGGATCCTCACATTGATCGAAGAGCAAAGGCACCTGCGTGTGCCGGAGACCGCGGCCGTGGCCGCGATCGTGGAAGGGATCGGGCCGGCCGGCACCGTCCGCGAAGCGGTGCAGACCGCGTTTCGCGAGCTGCCGTCGCTCTTCGAGGCGCGCGCGATTCTGCTCGTCGCACACGATCGCGCCGGCGACGCGTGCATTCCTGGCAGGCTCGCACCGACATGCTCGCGGCGCCAGCACGAGGAGCTGCCGGCGGGTCAGGGCGCCGACATATCTCTTTCCGGCGCCGACCGACGCGTGAGTACGCGAACGGCCGGCACACGCGGGGCGCGTCGGCCCGTCGACGAAGGCGCTGTGGCCCGAGCAGTTGCGCGCCCGCCACGCCGCCATCGAAGTGCCCGACGCGTTCCTCGCCGCGCACCCGTTCGCGTCGGTGCTCGTCGTGACGACATCGTTCGGCGGGCAGTGGGAGGATCGGCTCTTCGTCATCGACGCGCAAAGCGGGCTCGCGGCCGCTGCGGCTGCTCCGCGCGATCGCGACGCGGATCGGGCCGGCGATCCACATGCTCGATCTGGTCGGCCAGCTCGGATCGCGCGTCGGCGCCGCGGCACGCGCGCGCGCGTCGCGCGCGAGCTACACGACGGCGTGATCCAGTCGCTGATCGGACTCCGAGATGCAGGTCGAAGTGTGGCGGCGCAGCGCGGCCAAAGCGACGACGACCCGTCGGCCGGCGAGCGGCTGACGCGGATTCAGCAGGTGCTGCGCGGCGAGATCCTGGATCTGCGCGATCTGATGCAGCAGCTCAAGCCGCCGGCGATCAGAGTCGACGCAGATCCTCGAGCACCTGGCGGATCTGGTCGGGCGCTTCCAGCAGCAGACCGGCATCGTGGCGCATTTCGCGTCCGAGATCGAGGACTCGGATCTGTCGCCGCGCGTCTGCGGCGAGATCGCCCGCATCGTCCAGGAAGCGCTCGTCAACGTCCGCAAACACAGCGGCGCGAAGACGGTGCTGGTGCGCGTCAGCGCACCGGACGGCTACTGGAAGTTCGAGATCGACGACGACGGACGCGGCTTCGGGTTCGCGGGGCGGCATTCGCATGCAGATCTGGAAATAGGACGAAAGGGCCCGGTTGTGATCAAGGAACGGGTTCGATCGATCGGCGGGACCCTTGCAGTAGAGTCGGCGCCCGGACAGGGGCGCGCGTGTTGAGATCTGGTTACCCCGGACTAGCCATGGATAAGCCGATTCAGGTCGTAATCGCCGACGATCACCCGATCCTGCTCCAGGGGCTGCGCAAGCTGCTCGAGGCCGAGAGCGACATCCTCGTCGTCGGCCAGGCGTTCAACGGACACGAGGCGCTCGAAGTGACGCGCCGCACCGAGCCGAGCATTCTGCTGCTGGATCTCGCGATGCCCGGACTGCCGGGGCTCGAAGTCCTGCGCGCGCTCAGCGGCAGCTCGCTGCCGACGCGGACCATCCTCCTGACCGCGAGCATCGATCGCGACGACATCGTCAAGGCGCTGCAGCTCGGGGCGCGCGGCCTGGTGCTGAAGGAATCGGCGTCGCAGATGCTGATGAAGGCGATGCGCATGGTGATGGCCGGCGAGTATCGGATCGGCCGCGACAGCGTCTCCGGGCTGGTCGAAACGCTGCGCACGCAGATGTTCAGCCCGGTCGAACCGAAGTTCGGCCCTCACGCCGCGGGAGCTCGAGGTCGTGTCGTCGGTGACCGCCGGCTACAGCAACCGCGAGATCGCGCAGCGCGTCTCTCTCAGTCAGGAAACGGTGAAGCACCACCTGACCAAGATCTTCAGCAAGCTCGGTGTCACCAATCGTCTGGAGCTCGCGCTCTTCGCCATCAGCCAGCACCTGGTCGAGCGCTAGCGCCGAAAGCGTCGCCACCCGCACGACCATTAGTCCTCTCTCCGGAAGACTTCTTCGCGTTCCCGATTCCTCCGCATGGGCCTACAACGTTAAATAACTGACAGGCCCGTATGGGTCAGGACCCTGCGGCCTGGTTCGGCGAGCTCTTTGCTGGACCTAGGTCGTATCCTACTCCCATATTCGAGGATTCGAAATGCGAACCGCGTTGAAGCGACTCGTGTGTCTGGCCGTGGTGTGTTCCGGTGTGTTGATGTGGGGCGAGCGTCCGTCGGCGAGCCCGCCCGATCCGAACGAGGGTCGGGCGCCCGATTCTGAGTGGTGACGAGCGGAACGAATCCGTTCACACGGTATTACGTCGAGATTCTCCAGACCGAGGGCTTGAACGAGTTCACGGCGATGGACCTGTCGCTCGTCGACGCGGCCGTGCTGAACGCGCATGCGACGTCGTCATCCTCGGCGAGATGCCGCTGACCGCCGCCCAGGTGACGATGTTCACCACGTGGGTGAACGGCGGCGGCAACCTGATCGCGATGCGCCCCGACAAGCAGCCTCCATGGGCTGCTCGGCCTGTCGGACGCCAACTCGACGCTGACGAACGCATACCTGCTCTTCAACACAGTCGGCCGGACCGGGTGTCGGCCTGGTCAGCGAGCCGATTCAGTTCCACGGTGCCGCCGACAACGCGACGCTGAACGGCGCGAGCAGCCTCGCGACGCGCTGTCGCTCGAACGCCGCGACGCCGACGGCGAGCCCGGCAGTGACGGTGCGCGACGTCGGGGCGAACGGCGGCCAGGCGGCGGCGTTCCTGTTCGACCTCGCCCGCTCGGTCGTCTACGCGCGGCAGGGCAATCCGGCGTGGAGCGGTCAGGAGCGGGACGGCGGTCGATCCGATTCGCTCCGACGATTTGTTCTATCCGGACTGGGTCGACCTGAACAAAGTCCCCATCCCGCAGGCCGACGAGCAGCAGCGTCTGCTGCGCGAATCTGATCGTGTCGGTGAACGCCGATCGGAAGCCGCTGCCGCGCTTCTGGTATTTCCGCGCGGCACGAAGGCGGTCGTGGTCATGACCGGCGACGATCACGCGATCGGCGGCACCGGTCAGCGATTCGAGCAGTACAAGCGTTCAGCGCCCCGAACTGCTCCGTCGACAGCTGGGAATACGTGCGCAGCACGTCATCATAGTATCCCGACACCGTCAACATCCTGACCAACGCGCAGGCACAGACCTACAACGCGCTCGGCTTCGAGATGTTCGTGCATCTCAACACGAACTGCGCGAACTGGACGCCGGCGACGCTCGCGGAGTTTCTATTCGACGCAGATCGCGGCGTTCTCGGCGAACTTTCCCAGCCTGCCGGGCGGCGTCAGCCATCGCGCGCACTGCATCGCGTGGAGCGACTGTACGACACGCAGCCGCAGGTCGAACTGAGCCACGGCATCCGCTTCGATACGGACTACTACTACTGGCCGCCCGAATGGGTCGCGAACCGGCCCGGCCTGTTCACCGGCTCCGGCATGCCGATGCGGTTCACGAAGGCCGACGGCACGCGGATCGACGTCTATCAGGCCGACCACGCAGATCACCGACGAATCAGGGCAGCTGATTCCGAACACCATCGACGCGCTGCTCGACAACGCGGTCGTCCCGATCCCGCAGGGCGGCAAGGGCTACTTCGGCGTGTTCACCGCGAACATGCACACGGACTACAACGACGTCAGCGATCCGAAGCACTCGATGGAAGGATCGAACGCGATCATCGCCTCGGCGCAGGCGCGCGGCGTGCCGGTGGTGTCGTCGCGGCAGATGCTCACGTGGCTCGACGGCCGCAACGCGTCGTCGTTCAGCGCGCTGACGTGGAATGCCGCGGCGAGGACACTGAGCTTCGGTATCGCGCCGGGGACCGGGGCGAACGGACTGCAGGCGATGATCCCCACCCGTCTGGCAACACAGTCCTCACCAGCCTGCTGCTGGGCGGATCGCCGGTGATCTCCACACGATCGAGACGATCAAGGGGGTCGATTACGCGCTGTTCAACGCCGCGGCGGGCATCTATCAGGCGGCGTATGCGCCTGAGTACGACGCCGCCGGTGATCTCGAATGTCGCGACCACGGTGAACAGCATGTCGACCGCGGTGATCACGTGGACCACCGACGAGCCGGCCACCTCACACGTGGGACTTCGTACTGCGGCCGGCGCGCTGCAGAGCGGGCCGACCAACCCGGCGCTCGTCACCTCGCACAGCCTGTCGCTGACGGGGCTGACCGCGAACACGACCTACTTCTATCGCGTGCAGTCGGCCGACGGCGTCGTGCCGGTTCCGAACTCGTCGGTCTCCGCCGTCGCGACCTTCACGACGCCGAACGCCGCGTTCAAGGATACGACCGTTGCCGACTTCACGGCCGGCACACCGGGGACCACCAGGATTGAGCTGATCGACGACGGCGCGGTGACGCTCGGCCCCGGGCTCGCGACCGACTTCGACGGAACCGCGCTGCCGCCCGGCTGGTCGAGCTGCATCTGGAGCGGCAACGACTGCCTCGTCGGCGGCGGCGCCGTCGTCGAAAACGGACTGCTCACGGTCAACGGCGCGCGCGTCAACACCGACGCGTTCTACTCACCCGGACACTCCCTCGAATTCGTGGCGACGCTGAGCGGTCATCCGTTCCAGCATCGCCGGGCTTCGGGACGACGTTCGCGGCGCCGCCGTGGGCGCATTTCGCACTGAACGACGCGGGCTGTCCCAACCCGGGGCCCGACTGCCCCGCCGGGCACCGACCTGTGGGTCAAGACGCGCACAACGGCGTGACGGAACTGAAGGAAAAGATCCCGGGGAACTTCCTCGGATCGCCGCAGCGGTTCCGCATCGGACTGGAACCGCGACCAACATTACTTACTCGATCAACGGCACCGTGGTGGCGGTCCACCCGATCCAGATTTCGTCGCAGATGCAGCTGATCGCGGCGAGCGACTACTTCGCGTCGTTCCCCGGCACGATCGTCGTCGACTCGCTGTCGATGGATCCGCCGTATCTGACGACCGGCACGTTTCAGTCGCGGGTCTTCGACGCGCTCGGCGCCTACCAACTGGGGCGTGCTGTCGTGGACGGCGAGCACGCCGTCCGGGACAGGCGTCGCGATCAGCATCCGGACCGGCAATACGGCCACGCCGGACGCGACGTGGACCGCGTTCCAGGCCGGTCCTGTCCGGACAAACGATCGGCGACACGTCACGCTACCTCCGTGCAGCGCGCAACTGACGACCAGCAGCGATCAGCTTTCGCCGGTGCTGCGGGAAAGTGTTGATCGGCTACGACGCGGTGCCGCCACTCACCCGACACGACGCCGCCGCAGATCTCGAACGTCATCGCGACCCCGACCAGCTTCCGTCGTCGTCGCAGGCGGTGGTCGCGTGGACGACCGACGAATTCGCCGATTCGCGCGTCGTCTTCGGCACGTCGCCGAGTGCGCTGACCGGCACCGTCTCGAGCAGCACTTCCCGGTCACGTCGCACAGCGTGACGATTGCCGGTCTGCAGGGCAGCAAGACCTACTCACTACCGCGTTCTCTCCGCGGATGCCGCCCACAATCTGGCGACCGCGCCGCTGCCGCCAGCCGCGCCGAACAGCGTCACGACGGCTGCTCCGCCTCCAGCCACGTTCGTCGACACGACGGTCGCCGACTTCAGCGCTGGCGCGCTCGGTCCGACGACATATGTGTCGCAGACGTCGACCACGCCGAACGACGGCGAAGTGATTCTCGCCCCGACGGTCGGTGCGGAATTCTTCGGCACGGCGCTGCCAGGCGGATGGTTCCAAGCGCCGTGGCATGACTTCCTTGCCGGCACCGCGACTGTCGCGGCCGGGAAACTGATCGTCGACGGAGCCGCCACAGTCAGTGCATGACCTCTTCACCGGTCCGATGTTTACGGCCGGCAGATCTCTGGAATTCGTCGCCACGATCACCGGGCAGCAGTTCCAACATATCGGCTTCGACGTCAACTTCGGCGGAGTGCGCTTCGCGCTGTTCAGCGTGTTGAGCGACGGTCAGCTCTGGGCGCGTTCGAAGCCAACGGGCGGCAGCGAAGCACAGACTGCGCTGGGGACGAGTTTCTTCGGTGCGCCGCACCGCTACCGGATTCAGTGGGACGCGACCAGCGTGAGCTACTTCATCGACGGCTCGCCCGTCGCTGCACACGCAGTCGCCATCGTCGACGCGATGCGGCCGATGATCAGCGACATCGACGCCGGCTCGGGCGCCGGCCCGGCCGGCGCGCTGACGATCGACTGGATGCGGATGACGCCGCAGGCCGCGTCCGGCACATTCATCTCGCGCGGTGTTCGACGCCGGCTCGCCCACCAATTGGACCAGCATCTCCCTGGGCGAGCCAGGTTTCCAGCCGGAGCTTCGCTGATCGTCAACGCCCGCACCGGCAATACGAGCCCGCCGGACGCCTCGTGGACGCCGTTCACGCCGATCGCATCGGGCGCCGACCCGGGATCGTCGCGCTACATTCAGTATCAGGCGGTGATGACGCCGACTCCCGACCTCGCGCAGTCGCCGGTCCTCGAGAGCGTCAGCATCGGCTTCCCCGCCGGCCAGCCGGCGAATACTGCGCCGGTCGCCGCCAACGACAGCTACTCGGTCAACGAAGACACTTCGCTGAACGTCGCGGCGCCGGGCGTGATTGGCAACGACTCCGACGCCAACGGCGATCCGCTGGCCGCCGTGCTCGATGACGAAACCCTCGCATGCGCGAGGCACGTTCACGTTGAATGCGGACGGCTCGTTCGGCTACACGCCGGAGGCGAACTTCAACGGCACCGACGGCATTCACCTACAAGGTGAACGACGGCGTCCTCGATTCGAACGTGGTGGCCGTGACGATCACGGTCAATCCGGTGAACGACGCGCCGGTCGCGCTCAACGATGCCTACAGCACCGACGAAGACATCGCGCTGTCGGTCGGTGTGAAGGGCGTTCTCGCCAACGACACCGACGTCGACGCCAGGCGCGCTCCTGACGGCGCTGCTGGTCACGCCGCCGGCCAAGGGACCCTCGGCCTGAACAGCGACGGCTCGTTCACCTACGTCCCGAACCGCGATTTCAGCGGCACCGACACATTCGCATACAAAGCGAACGACGGGTCGGCTCGACTCCAACATCGCCACGGTGTCGATCGCCGTCAACGCCGGTGAACGATGCGCCGGTGGCGGTAGCCGGACTCGTGCAGCGTCGACGAAGATACGGTGCTGACCGTCAAGGCGCCGCTCGGCGTGCTCGCGCAACGACAGCGACCCGGACAACGATCCGCTGACGGTCGTGCTCGTCCCGGCCTGCCGCTGCCGGGCCAAGGATCGCTCGCGGTGAACACGGACGGATCGTTCACCCACACGCCGAGCCGCCAACTTCAACGGTCAGTTCAGTTCAGCTACAAGGCGAACGACGGCACGCTGGACTCCGCTCCGGCGACGGTGACGATCACCGTCAACCCGGTGAACGATGCGCCGGTGGCTACCGACGACGCGGCGACGACGGCGGAAGACACCGCGATCGCCATCGCGGTGCTGGCCAACGACAGCGACGTCGGATACCGGTCAGACCGTGAGCGTGGCGCGAGCGTCACGCCTGGGACCGAGCGGTTCGGTGTCGATCATCACGACCGGCGCGGACGCCGGCAAGGTGCGCTACACGCCGAACGCCGAACTTCAACGGCACCGACACGTTCACCTACGTGGTGAGAGGACTCAGGCAGCGCGCGCCGCTCCTCTCGAACGCCGCCAAGGTGACGCGTGACCGTGACGCCGGTCAACGATCGCGCCGACGATCTCCGACATCACGGACAAGACGACGGCGGAAGACATCGCCGAGCGGGCCGCACAGCTTCACGATCGGCGACGTCGACACCGCCGCGACGTCGCTCATCGTCAGCGGCAGTTCGTCGAACACGCACGCTCGTGCCGAACACGGGCATCTCGTTCGGCGGCGCCGGGCGCATCGCGGACCGGTGACGCGTCACGCCGGTCGCGAATCAGAGCGGCACGGCGGTCGATCACGGTGACGGTCAGCGACGGCGCCGCCACAGCCAGCGACAGCTTCTGCGCTGACGGTCACGCCGGTCAACGACGCGCCGGTCCGCCAAGGCCGACAGCTACGCGACCAGTGAGGACGCGGCGCTGACCGTGCCGCCGGCGGGCGGCGTGCTGCGCCAACGACAGCGACGTCGACGGCAGCGTCGCCTGACGGCGGTCCTCGTCATCCGGAACCGGCCAACGGCGCGTTGACGTTGAACGCGGACGGCCTCGTTCGTCATTCACGCCGGCGGCGAACTTCAACGGCACGACCAGCTTCAGCTACAAAGCCAGCGACGACGGCGGATCAACGTCGACAACGGTGACCATCGTCGTGACTGCCGTCAACGATGCGCCGGTGGCAGCCGCCGACACCAAGACTGCCACGTAGTGACACACCGCTGACCTTCCCGGCCAGCGATCTGCTGGGGAATGACAACGCCGGCGCTGCCGATGAAACCGGTCAGACGTTGACCGTGGTGGCCGTCAGCGCGCCGGTGAATGGGACGGTCGTGCTGAACCCCAATCAGACGATCACCTTCACGCCAACCGCGCAGTTCGCAGGTGCGGCGAGCTTCACCTACACGGTCCGCGACAACGGGCAAACCGGCGGCGCCGCCGATCCGAAAGCGGAGGAGCGCAACGGTTACGGTGAACGTGACCGCCGTGAACGATGCGCCCACCGCGAAGGACGATGTCGCGGACGACGGTCGAGGAAACGGCAGTGGTCATCGACGTGCTGGCTAATGACACCGATCCGGATGCCATGGATACCAAGACGGTGGACAGCGTCGCGGTTCCCGCTGCATGGCAGTCGTCGAGCGTCATCACGACCGGCGCCGACACGGGCAAGCTGCGCTATACGCCCAACGTGAACTTCGCCGGCACGGACACCCCACCTACCGGGTGAAGGACACCGCCGGCGCGTTGTTCAACTTCGCGTCGGTCACCGTGACCGTCACCAACGTCAACGACGCACCAATCGCCGACACCCGACAGCAAGACCGCGATCGAAGACGCGCTGACGTTCCCCGCCAGCGATCTGGTGGCCAACGACACGGACGCCGACGGCGACACCTGACGGTCACGGCGGTGGCCGATGCCCGAACGGAACGGTCGCCCTGAGCGCGGGCTCGGTTACGCTCACGCCCGCGTGGAACGTGAACGGCGCCGGATCGTTCACCCACACCGTGAGCGACGGCCACGGCGCACGGCCGCGGGGCACGGTCAACGTGACCGATCACGGCGGTCAACGACGCACCGATCTTCACGGCCGGACCGAATCAAGCCCGCGTTCGCCGAGCGGCGGCGCGCAGACGGTGGTGGGCTGGGCGACGGTATGAGCGCGGGGCTCGCCGACGAATCGACCCAGGCGCTGGACTTCATCGTCACGAACACTAACAACGCGATCTTCAGCGTGCAGCCGGCGGTCCAGCCGAACGGCACGTTGACGTACACGCCGATGCCTGGAACCAGCGGATCCGCGACGGTGTCGGTGCAGAATTCGCGACAACGGCGGGATGTTGAATGGCGGCGTGGACACCAGCGCTGCGCAGACGTTACCATCACGTGTCGCTGGCTGCGGCGCTTCCATCGATCCAGTCGATCACCGTTTCCGCCTGACAACGTCAAGCATCAACACGTCGACGAGCGCGAGCGCGACATTCAACGACACGGCGCACACGCATACAGCGACGTGGACGTGGGGTGATGGCAAGATGTCGGCGGGCGTGGTAAACGAGACGACTCGTCAGTAACTGGCGTACCATAGCTACGCGGCAACCGGGATGCATCCGGTCACGCTCACCGTGACGGACCAGAGCAGCCAGTCGAGCCAGACGACGTTCCATGCCGTCGCAGTATTAACCCGGCGCTTCGGGTCGGGCCTGAACAGGGCGCCGGATCGGTTCCGTCACCGGCGGGATCGTTCACGGCAAATCCGTCACTGGGCGGCACCGCGACGATCACCAGCCTTATCGCCAGCATGACGCGACGACGGGTGCGATGGCCACGAACTCAAAGTTCAACTTGAGCTATTCGGTGGCGAGTCTGGCGTTTTCGAGCACGACGACCACGGGCGCGTCAAATGGCTCGCCATGAAGGGCAACAAATCGTGGATGAAGGCTGAAGGCATCGTAACGGTCAGTGGCGTCAGCGAGGCTGCATATGCGCTGGTTGCAGTCGTGACGCCAAAGCGATCGGGAGCGGACAGGGCGCAGAAAATCTGAGCAAGATCGACGGCAGGATCATCTACGACACGCAGCAGGGCGCGTTCGACGAAGCCGACGCGGTGCCCATGACTGCGACTGCTGGGACGATCACGTTCGTGCCGCTGTAGATGCCTAGCTGGATTTGAAAGGGTCATGTCAACATCTCAGCGCCTGTTCCATTATTCGCATGACGCTGATCGATCTGAGCGCCGCGGCTGGTCGTGGGATCCCATTGTTGAACTTCAGCCTGAGTACCGTCCTCATCATGTAAGAATCGCCCGTCAACGTGGACGAATCCCGCACCAGAAAATCGGCTACGGGTAGCGTGTGTGCTCGAAGCCAGCCTTTGGAATGCCGTTCCTGAAAATGTCGCTGTGAGGCTCTTTGTCCGACGAATACCTGCGGTCCGGGACCTGCGCCAAAAATCACCCAGCGCCGCCAGCTGTCAGATATCTCTTTTTGCCGCTTCTCGAGCTCGTCAGACTGGTTGTGCTGGAAAGCGGTCTGCCGCAATGCAAGATTGCCAATGTCGTTGTCCCATTGACGAGCAAAACCCCCGTGCATTGCCCGGCAAATGACCTTCGCGATCGGGCATGCTGAACGAATAATTCTCGATCGTCGTCGTCACTTGCTATGCTCGAGCGTCGTCGCTTGGAGCGGCTGTTGTCACAGCCAGAAGCAGAACGTGGCGATCATCAACATCTTTACATTCGTCATCATCGTCGTCCTCAATAAACTCCTTCTTCCTGACAAACGCCTTTTTATCAAAATTCCCGGCGAAGCTTCGCTGCGATTTGTCGTGTCGTCTGGCCGTCCGTTATGACGATCTTCGAACGAAAGCGCTCGAACCAGCGTCGTCGTTTTTCTTGAGAAGTCTCGATTTTCCTCGCGGATGAAATGGTTCCGGTCTTCGAATTCAATCGTCATTCTTCTGGCGGTTGTGACGTGAACCTGTTCCCGTCACTTCGAAAACGTTGTAGCGGGCTGTGGCACTATTGGCGGACTCTGCGTGGTTGACGTGGAACTGAATTTGTTCGGGCTCACCTCTTCCGAATTCCGCTGTGTTCCTGTTCTGAAAAAGCTTCGCCGTTGAAGCACGGATTGTTGCCGTTGATCGGAAAGTTCAGGATGACCTCGCGCGTCGTAGTCGTTCCTGCTGTGCGCGCATCGCTGGGCAGCGCAATGTCTGGCAGCGCTGCCGCCAGCATGATCCGTATGTCTCTCGAGCACAACCACGATCTCAAACATAACCGCGTCCTCCTCGTGTTGGCCGCCGCGAGCGTTGGAGCGCTCGTGTTGTCTCGCCCTCGCCGCCGACCCTGCCTTTTCGTTTCCTGGGGTCTCGCTACGTTCAACTCGCGTCCGCATGCCAGGTGTGTTCAACGATTGCGTGGGAGGGCAGGCGTCAGCCCTTCCGGGACACATCCATTGGCGGCTGCTACACCGGAACATTCGGGACGGCCGCGCACGCCGCGCACTCTTACACGGTCAAGGATGTGCTTGTCGCGGCTTCCACGCGCAAAATCACCAATACTCGCGATTTTGTTAAGAAAATCAGCGTGGCAGATCCGCCGCCCTCCCTGAGCCGCGCGGCTCGACGAAAAATCCACACGCGAGCGGCACTCGGAAGACTCGGTGGGCTGGAAAGGCGGTAGGGCAAGAGCCGAAAAGCTCAGCCCAAGAAGACGGCGTGTGAGAGTTCGGCGCGGCGCGCCGCGCTCTGCTCGTTGGAACGCGCCGCGTAACGGCACGACGCGGAACTGACGGTCACCGACGCGGTGACGTTCTACCGGATCCGCGTCGTCAGTTCCTCCGCATCAGCTGCCTCCCACAATCCCGGCTGACCCATCGACTCCTCGTCGAAACATGTGTTCTGTTGATCCAAGCTGTCGCTTGATTTAGCAACGGCCATACCGGAGCATGACCCATCGCAGCAGCGTAAGCAGCCCAGTCGCGAAATCCGGCGCGTCGCAGCCAGACTTTTCACGACGGACTGCTACAGCATGTTTGGTGTGATTGGACTTACGTCGTCGCTCAAGCGCCGACTAGCCCGACAGGACGCTTTGAGTAGTTGCTAGAAGCATTGTCGGTCAGCACGACGGTCACAGTGAGTAGCGTCTGAAATATGGCCACAGCAAAATGGCCCATCCTGGCTGGTTAGGGCTACCCGACGGGGATGAACGGAAGAGTGCGGAAGAAGTCACCGCCGCGCTTCGCCCGCTCGGCGGTTGAAGGCGCCCGGGCACGGGCCGACTCGCTGACCGCAGAGAAGCGGCGGGTGATCGCCCGCAAGGCGCGCACGATCGCGCAAACAAACACAGAACGCGTCCACAAACCCGGCCAGGCACGAAACCACGAAATGGCTCACTGATGCTTGAGCGTCAGCACGTCGCGGGAACGGCCCGCATCGCGGCCCGGCAGTGCCCCCGCCGTGCCGGCACGTCGGATCCGGTCGGGTCCCGCGGTCTCCCTTAACGGAAAACCTCCGTCCTCGACATCACCGCCGAAACCGCACACAGCTGGCGGCTTGATTCCGAGACCGCGTCCTTGGAGTCGGCAATCGTCTTGAAAGAGGTGTGCACTCGGTGCTGATCGAACACGACCCCAAGAACCCGGCCTACAGCGCGCGCACCACGATACCGACTGCAGATCCCGTTGAGGTATCGCTCGACCGGCGACGACGAGTGGCGGGACGGTTGCACTGAGAACATCAGCCGATCCGGTGTGTTGTTTCGAACCGAGCTCGTCTGATGCCGCCACAGACCCGGATTGAGATGCTGCTCGCGTTCCCGGCGGAGCTGGGAGGCGACGAGGCCACCGGTCATCCGTCGCGGCCGCATCGTCCGCACTGAACAGCGCGCCGAAGATCCCGAGGATGACGCGGACATGTCGTAGGCGGCGAGCATCGCCGGCTACCGTGGATCGTCGGCATTCGCAAGGCAACGATCCACGACGCATTTGACCGCGATGCCTGCTGAAACGTGTCGATTGTGAAGTGACACCGGCGAGACTCTCGTGGGAATCGGGACAGCGATCCGCGCCGATCGAACGTGGAGATCGAGTACGCGGCGCGGTCGGACGCCAAAGCGCTGATCACCGGCGAGAGCGGCGTCGGCAGGGAACTCATCGCCCGGTTGCGTGCACCAGCGCAGCCGCCGCCGCGCACACGCCGCTCGTCACCATCAACTGCGCCGGTATCCCCGACTCGCTGCTCGAGTCGGCGCTCTTCGGCCACATCAAGGGCAGTTTCACCGGCGCCTATCGCGACCGGCTCGGCCATGTTACGAGATGGCGCACATCACGGAACCGATCTTCCTGACGAGATCGGCGAGATGAGCCTGCGGATGCAGTGCGCTGCCGCTGCGCTTCCTGGAGAACGGCGAAATCCAGCGCGTCGGCGCTGATCGCGTGCAGTCGCGCGTCGACGTGCGCGTGATCGCGGCGACCAATCGCAATCTGGTCGAGCGGATCGCGACGAAGCGATTTTCGCGGCGGAGGACCTCTACTACCGGCTCAACGTCATCCACCTGACGATTCCGCCGCCGCGCGCGCGGCGCGAAGACATCCCCGTCTTCCCCTTCGACTATTTTCCTGCGGTCGCATGCCGAACGGCAACGGCGTCAGACGGCCGGAGCTCTCCCCCGGACGCGCAGGTTGGCTCCACCGTCGCCTCGCGACTGGCCGGGCAACGTGCGCGAGCTGAAGAAACGTGCCGCCGAATCGCAACGCCTGATCGACCGCGGCCGCAGCGACGACCGATCTCGCTGACCGATCTGCCGGCCGAGATCCAGCAGGCAGGGGACGGCCGATCGCGAGCCAGACGCCGCCGCCGGCCGGGACCTCGGTTGCGGACGATTCTCTGGCTGAACGGCTGGTCAGCCGCCGCGAATCGTTCTTGGTCCGTCATCTACCCGGCGTTCATGTCGCGCGCGATCTCACGCGCGCCGACCAGCGCGCGGTGCTCGCGCCGCGGCCTGCAGCAGACGCGGCGGCAACCAAGGTGCGCAAAGTGGTCGTCCAGCTGGGTTCAACATGCCGCCGAGCGACTACAAGCGCTTCCTCAACCTCTCCGGAGCTAACGAATGTCACGTGCCGTTTCTTTCAGCGTTTCAGGACGGCACGCCCGCTCTGCCGAGGGCCAGGTGACGCAGTCGAAGACGTGTACTCCTACGCGGCCTGCGGCAGTTGTCAGCCTCATCCGCAACGCTCGTGCATATAAAGAAACCTCTTCGTGATCCTCTAAACACGATGCCGCGTTGGCAGCGGACGCCGGAGGTTCCAGCCTCGGGTCCGACCCGGTCCAGGCTGATTTGTAGTCGGGCTGAAGGGAGAATGCTTGAGCGAGCAAGCCAGGAGCGGCTGATCGTGGACGAGCGCCGCGCAGGGCTTCGCAGGCGCCGTGGAGGCCGAGATCGAGTGCGCCGCACGCTCGGACGCGAAGGTCCTCGTCACCGGCGAGAGCGGCGTCGGCAAGGAAGTCATCGCCCGTCTCGTCCACCAGCAAAGCGCGCGCGTCCAGGCGCTGCCGTCGTCGCGGTGAACTGCGCGTGGATCCCCGAGGCGCCTCCTCGAGTCCGCGCTCTTCGGCCACGTCAAGGGCAGCTTCACCGACGCGCTATCGCGACCAGCGTCGGTCAAGCTCCGAGATGGCGCATCGCGGCACGCTCTTCCTCGATGAAGATTCGGCGAGATGAGCGCTGCGCATGCAGGCACTGCTGCGGATTTCTCGAGAACGGCGAGATCCAGCGCGTGGGTGCCAACGTTGCAGGCGCGTGTGGACGTGCGCGTGCATCGCCGCGACGAACCGCAATCTGCTCGGTCGGATCGTCTCGAAGGACTTCCGTGAGGGATCTCACGTACCGGCTGAACGTCATCCACATCCCGATTCCGCCGCTGCGTGCCCGGCGCGGAGGACATCCCGCGTTCCTGGCTCATTATCTCGCACGCCGAACGCCACCATGTACCGGCCGCATGTAATGACCCCGATGCGCTCGCCCGCCTGTCGCCATACGCTGGCTGGCAACGTCCGCGAACTGAAGAACGCCATCATCGAGCGCGCTGATCCTTCGCTCCGCCGGGAAGCGGCCAGCATCACCGTGGCCGACCCTCCCGGTCGAAGTGCAGCGGCCGCTTCCCGCCGCGGCGCCGGTCACCCGGGTCGCCGACGACCTCTTCGCTGACCGCATGGTCGTCGCGGAGACTCCGCTCTGGGACGCGGTCCATCGGCCCGCGTTCATGGCCCGCGACCTGACGCGGGCCGATCTCGCTAGGCGCTCGCGCGGCGCGGCCTGGCGCAGACGGGCGGCAACTATAAAGATCCTGGGTCGACTTGTTCAACATGCCGTCGGACGACTACCGCCGCTTCCTCGCCAGCTATCTCTGCGCAGCGACATGCATCTGCCGGTCCAGTCGGACCAAAGCCGCGGCTTGGGCGCCTGCGGCCCGACAAGAGTCCTTCACGAGGCTCCGACCTGTCGCCTGATTCACTTATCCTCTGTTAGCAGACTTTTGTCTTCGGCGTCGCGCTTTGAAGTAGCGCCGATCGCACCTGAACGACTCAGACGACCACCATAAGACCCGCAGCTCTTCCAACCACAACGGCTTAGCCGCAAAGTTCTTCCTCAACCTCGACTGGCCACTCGATTGCACTAAAGGGCCATGAATCAACAACAGCTCGAAAAAGCGCAGTTGGTCGCCTTCTCCTGTGGGCGGCGACACGCTGCTCCTATCGGTCGAGGGTCTATGACGCGTAATGGATCGGCAGAACTGATTGGCGCCAGTCGACGTTTTTAGCACTGACCCAGGAGATCGACCGGGTCGCGCGCTCCGACGCCAAGGTGCTCATCACCGGCGAGAGCGGCGTCGGCAAGGAAGTCGTCGCGCCGCGCGGTCCACACGCGCAGCGCGCGCGCGCCGAGGTCCGTTCGTGCCCGTCAACTGCGCCGGCCTGCCCGAAACGCTCCTCGAATCGGAGCTGTTCGGCCACGTCAAGGGCAGCTTCACCGGCGCCTACCGCGACAAACCCGGCAAGCTCGAAATCGCCGACATCGGGCACGGTGTTCCTCGACGAAATCGGCGAGATGACGCTGCGGATGCAGGGACTGCTGCTGCGATTCCTCGAGACCGGCGAGCTCCAGAAGGTGGGCGCCGATGCCGCGGGCGGCCGCGTCAACGTGCGCGTCGTCGCCGCCACCAATCGCGACCTGCGCGAGCTGATCGGCCTCGGGACAGTTCCGCGAGGACCTGTTCTACCGCCTGAACGTCATCCACCTCGTCGTGCCGCCGCTGCGCGAACGGAAGGAAGACATCCCGGCGATGATCTCGCACTCGCTGAAATCGTTCTCGACCCGCGGCGACTACACCGTGCGCTCGATCGACGCCGACGCGCTGGCGGCGCTCAGCGAGCACCGCTGGCCGGGCAACGTGCGCGAGCTCGAGAACGTCATCGAGCGGCTCGTCGTCACCTGCCGCAAGGAAGAAGCGACGCTCGACGATTCTGCCGCACGAGATCCGCAGCCGCCACGAGGGCACGCAGCGGCCGCGCCGCGAACGGCGCCGCACGATTGCCGACGATCTCTACAAGCGCCTCGTCAGAGGATCGGAATCGTTCTGACCGCCGTCTATCCGCCTTGCATGCAGCGCGAAATCACGCGATCGAATGTCCGTCGGATCCTGGTCGGCAGGCAGGACTGCAGGAAGCGCGGGCAATCCACAAAGATCGTCGCGCAACTGTTCAACCTGGAATCGCGCGACTACAAGAAGTTCCTCAACTTTCCTGCGGAAGCATCGAATGTCAGCTTCCTTCCGCGAATACCGCGAAGCGCCACGCGCAGCAGGCGTCATCGAAGACACACACGTTCGCGATCGCATCGTCGCCGCTTCGCTGGCTGTGGCCGGCGAACGCGTCGCTGGCGCCCAGGACCGCAAACAGGGCGCGCAGGGACCGGAAGACCGCCGCGCTGGCGGATGCCGCCGCCCGGGCCGCCACCGTCACGCCCGCGGCCAACTACATCATCGGCCCCGACGATGTGCTGTCGGTGGTGTTCTGGCGCGACAAGCGACATGTCCGGCGACGTCGTCGTGCGGCCGGACGGGAAGATCTCGCTGCCGCTGATGAACGACGTGCAGGCCGGCGGCCTGACGCCGAGCCAGCTCCGTGACGCCGTCAACACCATGGCGCGCCAGCAACGTCGAGGATCCGAACGTCACGGTCGTCGTCATAGGAGATCAAGAGCCGGAAGCGTCTTCATCACCGGCATGGTCGAGAAGCCTGGACCGTATCCACTGAACGGACCGACGTCCGTCGTGCAGCTGATCTCAGTGGCCGGCGGACTGAAGGAGTTCACCGACGGCAAGAAGATCCCTGATCATGCGGACCGACAGGAGCGGGCGGCAGAGTGCCCACCTCTTCAACTACCAGAAAGTGGTGGCCGGCAAGAACCTCGAACAGAACATCGAGCCTCCAGCCGGGCGACACCGTGGTCGTGCCGTAGTGTTCCGCCAGACCTGCGTGATCCTCGCGTGTGCGGCCGCGACTGCTGCATCCGCGCAAACGCCGCCGACGACCGACGCCGACCGCGACCGCGACGACCTCGACCGCGACGACCTCGACGACGAGTTCGCCGCGGCGTGAGCCGCCGGACACGATGATGCTGACGCTGTCGCTCGCCGGCGCCGGCGCGGGCGACTCCGAGGGGTTCGCCCCCGACGTTGCCGCGCTGACCGGCGTACTCACCGACTCGGACGCGATGCTCGCCTATCAGCATCGCGGCCGCAAGGCGACGTTCGGTGTTAGCTGGACGCGGCGTCCTGCGCTACGACTGGCGCAGGCCGGCAGCATCACGCCGATGCGCGAACAGGGCGACGTTCGGCTTCTCGGCTGGCGGCGCCACGCACCAGCTCCGCGCCAGTCAGAGCGTCGGCTACTCGCCGTACTTTCCAGTTCGGCGCGCTGCCGAACGAAGCGCCGACGCGCGCTCGACGAATCCGCGCTCGCGCACGGCGACTACGCCAACTCCGATCTCGGCGCGCTGACCTATACGACCGATGCCGGCGATGACGCAGCAGATCGGCCGCCGCTCGACGCTGGTCCATGACGTTCTACGCGCAGCGGACGATGTTCGGCGAAGCGCAGATCGGATCTCGATCAGATGTCGCTGAACGCCGAGGCGTCGCTCAGCCACCGGCTGTCGCGGCATCTGTCGCTGCGCACCGGCTACGGTCTGCGCAGCGCGCGCTACCCGACGTCAGGCCTCAGACGCTGCGCGTCCACGCCATCGATCTCGGCGCTCGACTACAGCCGCGCCCCTTCGCTCACGCGGCGGACGACGTTCTACGTTCAGCTCGGGCTCGGTCATCACTGAAACTCGACGACGGCATGGCCTACGTCGTCGTCGCGGCGATGTGCACGCTGGTTCGCATGATCGGGCGCACCTGGAACGCGCGGGTGGCGGTCAAGCGCGACGTCCACCTGCCTCGACGGCTTCGCCGAGCCGGTCCTGCGCCAACACGTTCACAGAGCAGCATCGGCGGCGGGCTGAGACCGGCACATGTCGATGCGACGTCGGTCGGCGTCTCCGACGGAACCGTCGGCGTTGTCAGGCAACGGCAACAACAACTATTGGAACTGGACCGCAGGCGCCGGATGGCGGCTGGCGGTCGGGCGGCGCGCGTCACTCGACGCGCAGTATTCTGCTACGGCCACCGGTTCGACGAAGGCGTGATACTGGCGCCGGGCTTGACCTATCAACAGCTTCGGCAGGGCCCTCCGCGTCGGGATGACGTGGCTCTTCCCCGTGATGCAGTAATGAGGTTGACCTCGTGATCCGCGGCAAGACGTCATATCCCGGAAGATTTTCTCGACATCGCCAGGCGGCGCGAAGTGGCTGATCATCGTGCCGTTCGTCGTCGTCTCGAGCCTCGCCGCGGTCCAGTGCGCGGATGACGCCGAATCAGCATCGCTCGGAAACGGTGGATCCTGGTCGTGCCGCAGCGGATCGACGAACGAATCGTGCGCTCGATCGTGCCGGGCCGCATCGAGGATCGGCTCCAGTCGATCGCACAGCAGATCATCAGCCGCACGTATCTCGAGCGCGTCATTCTCGATTTCAACCTCTACCCGGACGCGCGCAAGACCGGCGTGATGGAGGACATCGTCGAGCGGATGCGGCAGAACGACATCAAGGTCGAGCCGGTCAAAGGGGACGCGTTCAAGATCGCGCATGATCTCCGGCGATCCGCAGAAGGCGATGCAGGTCGCCGATCGGCTCGCCGTCGCTGTTCATCGAAGCCAACCGGCACGATCGTGAGTGCTGGCCGACGGCACCAATCAGTTCCTCGAAGCCAGCTCGACGACGGCGGCGCCGGCTCGCGGAGCACGAGAAAAAGGTCGAGGAATACCGGCAGCGCTATTCCGGCCAGCTGCCGACGCAGGTCGACTCGAACCTGCAGGTGATCCAGAACACGCAGCTGCAGGTGCCAGGCGCTGGTCGAATCGATGGATCGCGATCGCGACCGCCGTCTGATTCTGCGGCGATCGATCGCCGACCTGTCGACGCCCGAGGCGGCGATCGAGACCGCGTCGGGATCGGCGGCCGCGTCGTCGTTCAGAGCCGACCGTTGCCGACGCGCTCGGCGAGGCGCGCCGCAAACTGCAGGACCTCCAGTCGCGCCTGACCGATGCGCATCCCGACGTGATCCGCGCGAAGCGGACGGTCCGCGAGCTCGAAGCCAAGGCGGCTGCCGAGGCTTCAGTCCCTGCCGGCGCCGGACACCGCCGCGCCGGCTGCACCAGTGGCGCGCATGAGCGCGGCCGAGCTCCTCCGGCTGTCGAAGCTCCGCAACCTGCAGACCGAGATGACGAATCTCGATCGGCAGATCGCGCAGAAGGAAGGCGAAGAGCGCCGGTTGCGCGGCGTGATGGCGGAGCTATCAAGCACGGGTCGAAGCGGCGCCGACGCGCGAGTCAGGAGTTGATCGAGCTGACGCGCGACTACGCACGCTGCAGTCAGGTGCTACACGAGCGCTATTGAGCAAGCGCGGAGGACTCGAAGGTCGCCGCGAACCTGGAAAAGCGCCAGGCCGGCGAGCAGTTCCGCATCCTCGATCCGGCGCGCGTGCCGGAGCAGCCGTTCAGCCCGAACCGCACGCGGATGAACCTGATGGGCGCGCTGGCCGGTCTCGCGCTCGGCCTCGGCGTCGCGGCGCTGCTCGAATACCGCGACACCAGCCTGCGCACCGACGACGACGTCGTGTCGTCGATCGGGCTGCCGGTGCTGGCGATGATTCCGATGATGGCCTCGACCGCCGACGAACGCCGGCGTCTCCGTAACCGCTGGATCATGGTGGCGACCGCTGCCGTCGCCATGATCTCGTGCACCGCAGCAATCCTGTGGAAGGTGGCGGCGCACTAGCGCCCGACAACGATGTACGAGCGCTACTACGGACTCCGGGAACGGCCCTTCGATCTGACGCCGAATCCCCGCTACCTGTTTCTCTCGGCGAAGCACCGCGAGGCGTTGAGTCACCTGCGCTACGGCATCTGCGGCCGCAGGGGATCACCGTGCTGGTCGGCGAGGCCGGCACCGGCAAGACAACGCTGGTGCACACGGCGCTCGAACGGCAGCGCGACGAGAAGACCTGCGCCGGTCATGGCTGAGCAACCCGCTGCTCGGACGCGCCGAGTTCTTCGAGTTCCTCACCTGGGGTTTCGGCCTCGATGCGAGCGCGCGGGACGTCGAAGACACGCTTCGTCCTCGAGCTCACGCGCACGCTGAGCGCGCGTCAGGAAACCGGCGGCACGTCGGCACTGGTGATCGACGAAGCGCAGTGCCTGTCACGACGAGCTGCTGGAGGAGATCCGCCTGCTCGCGAACATCGAGACGGCGACCGCCAAGCTGCTGCCGGTGGTCCTCGTCGGCCAGCCGGAGCTCGCCGACCGCCTGAACGAGCCGTCGCTCCGGCAGCTGAAGCAGCGCGTCGCGCTGCGCTGTGTCGCTGCCGGCCGCTCGACACTGGGAGAAACGGCGGCTTACATCTCGGACCGCATCTCGCGTGGCCGGCGGCGAGGGCGATCAGCTCTTCACCGCGGGGGCGATCGAGACGGTTTTACGAATACTCGCAGGGGATTCCGCGGACGATCAGCGTCATCTGCGACAACGCGCTCCTGAGCAGCTTCGCGGCCGACGAGCGGCCGGTCAGCCGCGACACCGTTCTCGAGGTGTGCCGCGACTTCGATCTGCATCCGGCCACGCCGGCCACGGTGCTCTCCAGCGCCGCAGCGGCGGCGCCGCCTCCAGTCTTCTTTCTTTTAACGGGATCCCTGGATGAGCCGTCTCGAAGCTGCACTGCGCCGCGCGAAAGAGCTGAGCGATCAGCCCGACGCCCCGGCGCCCGATCCGGAAAGCCCGAGCGGATGACGCGGGCGCTGGCGGCGCTCGCCGACATCCCGTCGGAGGCGACGACCTCGTCGGCCAACCGTGCGGACCGCCGGGTTCTACGCCGAGAAGCTCGTCGTCACCGAGCGCCCGGCGCAGTCCACGATCGAGCAGTACCGCAAGCTCGCGGCGACGCTCCACCACGCGCAGGTCGAGAAGGAGCTCAAGGTGGTGATGGTGTCGAGCGCGGTGTCGGGCGACGGCAAGACGCTGACGTCGACGAAACCTCGCGCTGACGCTGAGCGAATCGTGCCGGCGGCGGGTGCTGCTCATCGACGCGGACCTGCGGCGGCCGAGCGTGCACGAAGTGTTTCAGGTCAAGAACGTGCGCGGACTGACTGACGCGCGCTGAAGGCGGAGAACGATCACAAGCTGCCGCTGATTCAGGCGTCCTCGCCATCTCAGCCTGCTGCTGGCCGGCCGCGCCCGATTCCGATCCGATGAGCGGCCTGACGTCGAGCCGCATGCGCCGGCTGATCGTTGAAGCCGCGGCCACGTTCGACTGGGTGATCATCGACACACCGCCGGTGGTGCTGCTGCCCGACGCGAACCTGCTCGCGGCGATGGTCGACGCCGCGATTCTCGTCATCGGCGCGCCGGCAAGACGCCGCACAAGCTCGATCACGCGCGCCGTCGACGCGCTGGGCCGCAACCGGATCCTCGGGGTCGATGCTGAACCGTGTCGATCCGTCGAACCTGGCCGGCGGCTACGGATACGGCTACTACGCCTACGGAGAGCGCGGCTGAGGGGCCGCCACTGATCCCATGGTCAGGTTTTCATTCATCACGCCAGCCGCCGGTCGATGACGCTCGTCGCGTGCAGAGCGTGTTCCTGACCGGCGCGGTCGCCCTGAGCACGCGTATCTGCTGGTCTGGCGGCGTCAGCCCGGCTCGCCAGCCACCCGCTGCTGGTCTGGAAGAGCCTGCTGATCGCGTTCGTCTGTCAGCTGTGCCTATTACGCGGACGTCATGCGAGTTCGGCATCACCGCCGACCGCCGCGAGCTGCTCTCCCGCATCCTCAAGGGCCTCGGCGGCAGCTCGATCGTCCTCGCGGCGCTGTACTTCCAGTTCCGCATCTCGTCATCGGCCACGGCGTCGTCTCGCTCGCCGCGGTCACTGGCGGTCGCGCTCGTCGTCTCCTGGCGCGTGACGTTCTACTGGCTGGCGCGCAGCTTCGCGCCGCGCAAGCGATTCTGATCATCGGCACCGAGCCAGACCGCGCTCAACTTCGCGCGCGAGCTGCACGGCCGCGACGACCTCGGCGTGGATATCGTCGGGTTCGTCGATCCGGACAAGTCGGCCAACGGCACCGGCTGAACGTCGTCGGTGATCGGCTCGCTCGAGGACATTCCGGCGATCGTCCGCGCGCGTCGGTCGACCGCGTCGTCGTCAGCCTCGCCGACGCGCGCGGCAAGCTGCCGATGTGACAAGCTGCTGCGAGATGAAGCTCGACGGCGTCGCGCTTCGATCACCTGGCGTCGGTCTACGAGGAGTACACGGGCAAGATCGCGGTCGAGAACCTGCGTCCGAGCTGGCTGATCTTCTCCGACGGGATTCCGCAAGAGCCGCGTCCACGCCGGCCGTCAAGCGCGTCATCGACATCTGCGTCGCCGGCGGCGGCGCTGATCGTGCTGTCGCCGCTGTTGCTGCTCGTCGCGCTCGCGGTCAGGCTGACGTCGCGCGGACCGGTGCTCTATCACCAGCGCCGCGTCGGCCAGCACGGGCGGCGTCTTCATCGTCCACAAGTTCCGATCGATGGTGGTCGGACGCCGAGGCCGGCCACCGGCGCGGTATGGGCGGCCAAGAACGGGCGACTCGCGCATCACGCCGCTCGGACGGCTTCATGCGCCGGCTCGCGTCTCGACGAGCTGCCGCAGCTGTGGAACATCCTGCGCGGGCGACATGAGCCTGGTCGGCCCGCGGCCCGAGCGGCCCGAGTTCGTCAGCTCGACCTGCACGCAGCAGATTCCGTTCTACGGCCAGCGCCACATCGTCAAGCCGGGCCTGACCGGCTGGGCGCAGGTCCGCTACACCTACGGCGCGAGCGTCGAGGACGCGATGGAGAAGCTGCAATACGACCTCTTCTACATCAAACACATGTCGACGGCGCTCGACCTGATCATCATGCTGGCGACGGTCAAGACCGTCCTGCTCCGGAAAGGGGCCTGAGATGGCCGACCGCAGACGGCATCGTCAACGCGATGACGGTCGATGTCGGAAGACTACTTCCACGTCAGCGTCTTCGACGGCGTCGTGCCGCGCAGCCGCTGGGACGCAGCTCGAGAGCCGCGTCAACGCCAACACCGAGCGGCTGCTCGAGATGTTCGAGTCGACCGGCGTCCAGGCAACGTTCTTCGTCCTCGGCTGGGTCGCCGAGCGCTGCCCGCAGCTCGTGCGGCGATCGCCGCGCGCGGCCACGAGGTGGCGTCGCACGGCTTCGGCGCATCGCCTCGTCTACGACCAGACGCCTGCCGAGTTCCGCGAGGACGTGCGTCGCAGCAAGAGCGTGCTCGAAGACGATGGCGGGCGTGCCGGTCCACGGCTATCGCGCGCCGAGCTACTCGGTCACGCCGCGCTCGCTGTGGGCGCTGGACATCCTGATCGAGGAAGGCTTACCGCTACGACGCGAGCATCTTCCCGATCCATCACGATCGCTACGGCATCCCGGTCTCGGCCGCGCCACCTATCGCATCGAGCGTGACGGCGGCGCGTCTGTGCGAAGCGCCGGCGTCGACGGTGCGCTGCGGCAACATGAATCTGCCGGTCGCCGGCGGCGGCTACTTCCGAATCCTGCCCTACGCCTGGACGCGCTGGGGCATCGCGCCGCTTGAACCGGGCGTCGAGCGGCGGCCGGCGATTTTCTATCTGCATCCGTGGGAGATCGATCCGAGATCAGCCGCGGCTCGAGGCCGCTCGTGCCTGAGTCGCTTCCGCCACTATCGCAATCTCGACAAAACCGAGCCGCGGCTTGCGCTCGCTGCTGCACGACTTCCGCTTCGGTCCGATGTTCTCCGTGCTGACATCGGGCAGCGAAGCGCCTGCTGACGCCTCTGCCCCGCTGCCGCTTCCCCTATCTTTGGTGACCCAGCGGCGCTGCGAACGAACTGCTTGGTTAGTCCGAGCAACGCAGCAACGCGATAGGGTCATCGGGCCGCGACAACGGCGCGGCCTCGGCAAGGACTGCGAGGAGATACCCCGGTGGCCGCAATCGTTTCGACCGAGACAACTGAAGCGGAATGGGACGCGTTCGTCGAGGCGTCATCCTGATGCGGCCTTGGCTATCACCTCGTGGCGCTGGCGCCGGGTGATGGAGAACGCGTTCGGCCATCAGACCGTCTACCTTGCGGCGCGGCGCGGCGACGAGGTTGTCGGCGTGCTGCCGGCGGTGATGATCAAGAGCCGCCTGTTCGGCCGTTCGCTCGTGTCGCTGCCATTCCTCAACTACGGCGGCGTCGTCGCGACCGATGCCGGCGTCGCGCGGCTGCTGCTCGACCATGCGGCGAACGTCGGCTCACGCGAGGGTGCGTCGCACTCTCGAGCTGCGCCATCTCGTCCAGCGGTTCACCGACCTGCCGGTCAAGCGGCACAAGGTGACGATGAAGCTGCAGCTCGGCGCAAGCGAGACGGCGGCGTGGGAGCAGCTGGATCGCAAGGTCCGCAATCAGATCAAGAAGGCGCAGAAGAGCCGAGCTGACCGCGGTCACCGGTGGCCGCGAGCTGCTCGGCGAGTTCTACTCGGTGTTCGCGCACAACATGCGCGACCTCCGGCTACGCCGGTCTACGGCCGCGGCTTCTTCGCGGAAGTGTTCGCGCAGTTTCCGGCGACCGCGCCGGTATTCGTCGTCCGCCATCAACGGGAGCGCCATCGCCGCCGGCATCGGCTACATGTTCCGCGACACGATCGAGATGCCCTGGGCGTCGTCGCTGAAGGCGTCGCGGCCGCTGTGCGCGAACGTAGCCGCTCTACTGGCACGCGATGCAAGTCGCGATCAGCCGAGCGACGGACGATCTTCGATTTCGGCCGCTCGACGCCGGGAGACGGACCGTTTCAGTTCAAGCGGCAGTGGGGCGCCGAGCCGTCGCCGCTCTGCCTGGGAATACCGTCTGTTCAAGGGCGAGCAGATGCCGGATCAGAGTCCGAGCAACGTCCGAAGTTCAGAGCGGCGATCGCGATGCGGAAGCGCCTGCCCGTGCCCGTGGCCGCGTGGCTCGGTCCGGCGATCGTCCGATCGATTCCATGAGGTGGCGGTCCTCGATCGCCCCGCCCCACGGCTCGGAACCGTCACGGATCACACGCATTCCGATCACCGTCGACGTCCGGGAATCCACGTCCGGCGACGGCGCCGCACTCGCGCGAACGGCGGAGCCGGTCACGATGCGGGCTGCCGTTTCCACGCGGTCTGTCATCGATCCGCGAGTGATTTCCGTCGCCAGTGGCGCCCTGAAAGGCCGCCCACACGTCGATGAACGCCCGCTGTCCAGGTGCGCGTCCTCGATCGCTGGCCCGACGGATCGATCCGCTGGGGCGCTGCTCGACTTTCAAGCAGACACCACCGGTCGAGGACCGAATCGCTACGACGTCGTCATTCACAACACACCGTCTGAACCAGTCAAGGGACCACGTGTTGCGATCGCGCGGCAGGGCCAGAGGCTGACGGTCGATACCGGCGCCGCGCGGTTCGTCCTCGCGCCTGACGCTCCATTTCCATTCGCATCGGTCACGGTGAACGAACACGCCGTCGTCGATCCCGCGCGCGGCGGCCTGCTCGTCGAGGGCGTGTCCGGCGAATCGCGCCGGCCGACGTTCGAACGCATCGAGGTCGAGGAAGAAGGACCGCTTCGCTCGACGGTTCGCTGCGACGGGACGGTGCGCGCCAGGAAGGACGCGGCGCCGCTTCATCTCACCGCGCGCGTGCACTTCTTTGCCGGATCGGCGACGGTGCGCGTCGCGCTCACGATCAGAAATCCCGAGCCCGCGTGGTCATCCGGGCGGCTGCTGGACGCTCGGCGGCCGCGGCTCCGTGCTGCTCCGCGACGTGTCGCTGCGACTCGCGCTCGCGGGTGCGACGACAGGAGCCTCGGTGCGCTGCTCGACCGAAGCCCGGCGCCGCGTATGCGGGTTGCGACGCGCCATTCGAGCTGTATCAGGACTCGAGCGGCGGCGACAACTGGCGCAGCACGAACCATCAGAACCGCGAGGGCACGGTCACGCTCCGGTTCCGCGGCTATCGCGTCCGCGAGGGCACGGCCGAACGCAGCGGCGATCGCGCGACGCCGATCGTGACGCAGTCGCGCGGCGCGTGAGATCGGCGTCGCGGATGCCGCAGTTCTGGCAGAACTTTCCGAAGGCGATCGAGGCGGACGGACGACGGGTTGACGCTGCGGCTCTTCCCGCGCCAGTCGGCCGATCTCCACGAGATTCAGGGCGGCGAGCAGAAGACGCACACCTTCTACCTCGCCTTCGATCGCGACCGCGTGACGTCGATGCCAGGGATGCCAGGGATGCCAGGGTGCCGCTCGACTGGTGCCGCTCGCCGCTGCTCGCGCGCGCCGATCCTTCCTGGTATTGCGCGTCAGGCGCCGTGTTCGTACTCGGTCCCGATCGCCTCGGATCCCGACCCCGACTACGTCGCGCTGGCACAGACCGGCGTCGACGGCGCCGACACGTTCGCGCGCAAGACCGAGAAGATCGACGAATACGGCTGGCGCAATTTCGGCGACCTGTATGCCGATCACGAAGCGGTGTTCAAGGCCGACGAGCCCGCCGGTCGTCTCGCACTACAACAATCAATACGACGGCATCGCCGGCTTCGCGACGCAGCTTCCTCCGGTCGGCCGACGCGCGCTGGTGGACGCTGATGGACGATCTCGCGTCGCACGTCGCCGACATCGACGCGTACCACACCGCCGGCGACAAGGCGGCGTACAACCACGGGCTGTTCTGGCACACGTATCACTACGTCGACGCCGCGACGTCCGCGCACCGCTCCTATCCGGACGCATCCGACGGTCGGCGGCGGACCCTCGGCCGAGCACAACTACCCGGCCGGTCTCCTGCTCCACTACTACCTGACCGGCAATCCGATCTCGCGGGAGACGGCGGTGGAGCTCGCGCAATGGGTCGTCGACATGGAGGACGGCCGTCTGACCGTCTTCCGCTGGCTCGATCGCGGCGCCACCGGCCTGGCCACCATGACCGGATCGCCGCTCTATCACGGCCCCGGACGCGGAGGCGCGAACTCGATCGGCGCGCTGATCACCGGTCATCGCGCCACCGGCGAGGCGCGGTTTCTCGCGACAGCCGAGACGCTGATCCGCCGCTGCGTGCATCCGGACGACGACGTGGCGGCGCGCGATCTGCTGAACGCGGAGCAGCGCTGGTTCTACACGGTGTTCCTGCAGGCGCTGGGCCAAGTACCTCGACTACAAGGTCGAGCTCGGTCAGGTCGACGCCGCGTACGCCTACGCACGCGCCAGCCTGCTGCACTATGCCGCCTGGATGGCCGACCACGAGTATCCATATCTCGATCGGCCGGAGATTCTCGAGCACCCCACCGAAACCTGGGCGGCGCAGGACATGCGCAAAAGCGACGTGTTCACCTACGCCGCGAAGCACACGGCTGGCGAGACGCGCGCGCGGTTCCTCGAGCGCGCGGATTTCTTCTTCCACGAGTCCGTCGCGAAGCTGCGCAGCATGCCCTCGCACACGCTGACCAGGCCTGTCGTGCTGATGCTGACCAACGGGCTGATGCACGCCGGCTGTCTGAGGACGGCAACCATGCCGGCACCCGCGCCGGAGCACCTCGCCGGCTTCGGCAAGCCGGAGTCGTTCGTCCCGCAGAAAACGCGCGCGATGAAACGCGCGCGCCTCATCGTCGCGGCCGGCGCGGCGATGACGGTCATCGCCGCCGCCGCCGCGGTCTATTTCCTGATCTGATTGATGGGAACGCCGGCCCTGAAAGGGCCGGCCTCTACGAGTACCTGAGGGGCGGCCTACGAGTACCTGAGGGGCGGCCGCGGTATCGTGGGCGGCCCTTTCAGGCCGCCTACCGGGAATAGGCCAGCGCCGGACGCGCGGCGCGGAAGCCGGCGGCCTCGTGCAGGATGTCGACGAGCTTCGACAGCCGTTTGTCCCAACTGAGCGCCGAGAGGTTGGCGTGCATCGCGATGGTACGGCGTTCCGCCGGCGTCCGGTTGAGCAGAGTCGAGAATCGCCGTCGCGAACGCCTCGCTCCCTTCGCGACGCGGCACGCCGCGGCCGATTCGATGGGCAGCCCTTCGAAGACCGCCGGCGTGACGATGGCCGGCAACCCCGACGCGACAGCCTCGAGCACCTTGTTCTGAATCCTCGCGCCGTGGCGAGCGGCGCCGCGGCGACTGCCGCGCGATGCAGAAACGGCCGCACGTCGGGCACCGTGCCGGTGACCGTGATCGACCGATCGCGCGCGCCGAGCGCGCGGACCGCCGGTGTCGGATTGGCGCCGACGAGGTAGAGCGTCGCGTCGGGACGCTGCCGGCGCACCAGCGGCCACACCGACTTCGCCAGCCACAATGCCGCCTGTTCGTTCGGGTCGTAGTTCATCACGCCGCAGAACACCACGCACGGATCGGGCGACGGATGCGAGGCCGGCTGAAATGTCGAGAGGTCGATGCCGTTCGGAACCACGTGGACCTGCGCGTCGGGCGCCAGGTTTTCCAGGCTCGCCTGCTCGCGCTCGTTGACGACCAGCGACGCCTTCGCATGCAGGGCCGCGGCGGCCTCGAAGTCGGCGAGCCGGTAGTGCTCACGCCGGTAGATCCACGACTTCGGCGCGCGCGAGACCCGCGCGAGCGAGCGCCACTTCTCGGAGTCCACGTCGACGAAGTCAACGACGGCCGGGATATGACGAATCGATTCCTCGAACATCAACCGCGCCATGCCCGTGCAGTAGGCGAGGACGACGTCGGGCCGTCGCTCGGCGACCATCGACGCGAGCGTCGCGCGCAGATCCGGCGCGTCGAGCAGCGCGTGCGTCAGCGGCCGTGACGTCGGCAGCGCGACCGCTGCTCGCGCCAGGCTGGCGAGACGCCGGACGCGTGCCGTCCGCACTCCGCGCGACCATGCCGCACAGTTCCGCCACGTGCGACTCTTCTTCATCGTCGTGCGTCAGCGACAGCAGGTCCACGTCGGCCCGCCGCGCCAGCTGCCGGGCGATGTGATAGGCGCGGATGCGATCGCCCCGGTTCGGCGCATACGGCAGCCGATGGGTCAGGAACAGAATTCTCATTGCGGCTCTAGTGGTGTGTCTCAACTGAAGTCGTATCGGTTACAACGAGCTTTCGACCGCGATTTTCGGGCCGCGACAACGCCGGGGTCCCCGCCGCGCACGCCTGCGCGGTGGGGTGGAACGGAGCGGCCCGGTAGTGATGTCGAGGAGACACGCCACTAATGCAGTTTCCTCGCCGCGAACGAGAACGACCGCGGGGTCACGATGTTTGACGATACGAGCCGGCACGCCGGCGGCGACGACGCGATCGGGCACGTTGCGCGTCACGACGGCGCCGGCGCCGACGATGGCATCGCGGCCCACGTCCGCCATGACGACGGCGGCGGCGCCAATCCACGATCCCGAGCCAATCCGCACCAGCGTCGGCGAGCCGTGCTGATCGCGAATCGGGATGCGCACGTCGTCGGTGCCGTGGCTGCGCGCGCCGCTCGGGATGTGCACACCCGCGGCGAGCAGCACGTCGCGCTCGATATGGACCAATCCGAGATGGCAGCGCGGGCCGACGTAGGCGTTCTCGTCGAGCCGCGCGCCGGCTTGCGCGAAGATCGTCCCGAACTCGACCACCGCGGTTACGTGGCAGCCGGCGAGGACGCGCACGAGGAACGCGCGGCGGATGTACTGACCCAGAATGCCCGGCACCCAGGCGAGCGCCTGCGTCGACCCCTCGAGCGCGCGATCGCGCCCGAGCACGAGCGATCGCAGGTGACGCGACGCCAGAGCGGGCGCGACGACGATCGTCGCCGCGCCGCGCGCCACGGCTTTGAGGATCTCACGCATCACTGCAGCGGAATCGTGAACACGTGAATGACCGGCTGCACGTCGTCCGCGTAGAGCTGCGAGATGAACAGTCGCCGCGTTTGCGGATCGAAGGCCGCGCCGCCGATGCGCGTGCTGCCGATCGTCGAGAAGGGAAGGCTCAGCGGCCACACCGCGTACGGCCGGACCTCCCACGGGAGCTTCTGGCCGCTCGCGACCGCCGCCAGGTCGTTGGCGTCGTAGGCCCACACGTAATAGAGTATCGGATAACCGTGGACGCCCTTCGAGCTGTCCTCCGGGTCGAGGCACCACGAATCGACCACGTTGCCGTCGTCATCGACCGTCGCCGGCGTGCCGACCAGCGCCGGATCGTCGGTGCCCGGCCCGTAGCAGAAGTTGACGCCGTGGCGTCCGAAGAACAACACGCTGCGCGTCTTCGTCCGGGAAGACGACGCCGCGAATCTCGGTCGAGCCGTTGAACAGCGTGCTGTTGTCGCTCCAGCCGTCGACGATCGGGTGGCACGTGTCGAAGTCGAGGCACGGCTCGCGGCCCGGCTCGAGCAGCAGGTGCGGCGTCGGGTAGTAGACGAGCGGCTTCGCCTGCAGCGGCGTCTCGGCACCGAGCTTCGCCGGATCGATCGTCGAGACCGCCGGGCCGAACGACGTGCGGCCGATGACGCCGAGGCAGCAGTTGCCGTTGAGCACCGGACCGCCGAGCGCCGCCTGCCATTCGAGCGGCACGAGAGCGAAGTAGCCGCTGAAGAAACCGGCGCCGAGGCATGTGCTCGGCTGCGACGGATCGCAGGTCGGAATCTGCACCTCGTATGGCCCACGCGCGTCGCCGTTGACGCTGAGATCGAGGCCGGAGACGAAGTGGGACAGATGCTGCGTGCCGCGGCCGTCGTAGTAGATGTAGGCCGACAGATACAGCTGGTTCTGATACGGCAGCATGCCGCCGATCTTCGTGGTGACGTCCGCCGGATTGAGCGGATCGTCGTTGACCTTCGCGAGCAACTGGTCGGTCGGATCCGTGAACGCCTGCCGCAGGCTGCCGGTGTTGAGATTGTCGACCGCGGCGCCGGGCAGCAGCGTCGGGATGTCGACTTCCGCCACGAGCTGACCCTGATCGTGTCCGACGATGAAAGAGCGAGTCGTTCGCAGGGTTGTAGGCCAGCGACGTTCCGCCGTATGAGAACTGCGCCAGGCTGTTCTCGATCTCCCACGGCGTGAGGTTCGCGCCTTCGAACACGCCGCTCGGAACACGGAACGCGCCCTGATACACGAGATTCTGCGGCTGCACGAGCGGCGCCTTGTCCGGCGTCGGCGGCGGCTCGTCGGGCGGCGTCGTCGTGACGGTGTGCACGATCACGAACGGGCTCAGCGAGGTGACGCTCGCGCAGATCGTCTTGCTGCCGAAGTCGGGCGCCGGCGCGGCCGGCGCGAGGATGGTGCGATCGACGAACGCGCCGCCTTCGCCGTGGAGAATCCGCAGCGCCGAGAACGCCGCGGCGTCGCCGGCGAATGACGGGACGCTCAGGCACACGGTCGCGCCGCCGCTGAATGCCGCGGTGGTGCTGGAGATCGAATGCGACGGCGCCATCGACGGAGAAGCCGGTGGGAATCTGCGATGGATCGGGCGGCGCTGATCGAGGCCACCGTAGGTGTCGCCCGCCGTCGTCACCTGCGCGAAGGTCACCGAGGCCGCGCCGGATGTGAAGACGACGTTGTCACCGGTCGGGGTATTCGCCGCCGGACCGGTGTCCTTCGACACCGTCACGTGGACGATCGCCGACGTGCCAGTCAATCCGCCGTTGTCGAAGGCGACCGCGCGCAGGTCGCTAGCTGCCCTCGGCCGGCCTCCACCACTTCGCGTGGTGCGGCGCGTTGAAATCGACGCCGATGGGCATGCCGCCGACCGTAGAACTTGACGAACCGGACCGAGCCGCCGCCGCTGTCGCCGGCATCGGCCTTGACGTCGAGTGAACTTCGCCGGCTGCACGGTGCTGTTGTTCGCCGGCGAGTGCTGATGCTCACCGTCGGCTGCGAGCATTCGGCTTGACCGTGATCTGCAAGCGCCGACGACGTGCGGTCGCCGTGGTCGTCGGTGGCCACGTGCCTTGGGCGTGTAGGTGCCGGCCGCGACATGATTCATCGTCGCGCGATACGGCGCGACGACGAGACCCGCCGATCAGGCGATCGTCGGCGATAGAACCTGACCACTCTGATGCTGCCGTCACTGTACGCTGGCGTCGGCCGTCACGACGATCTTCGCCGGATCGGTGAACGAGTCGGATGCCGACGGCGACGTGATGCTCACAGCGGGAGGAACGTTCGCCTTGACCTGGATCCTGATGGCGTCCGCGAATCCTTCACCGCCCCGGTTGTCGGTGGCCACCGCCGACAGCGCGTGATCGCCGACCGATGGTTTGTGCCATTTCACTGAACGGCCGTTTCGACACGGTGCCGATCGTCTTCGTCCCGTCGAGGAGACCGGACCGACTTGATCCAGCCGTCGCCGTCGCTGGCGTCGGCGCTGACCTGCGAGCGCGTCCGGCTCGATGAAGCTCGCGCCGGCCGAGCGGCGCCGTCATGCCGCACGCTCGGCAGCACGTTCTTCTTCACCGTGACCATCACCACCGCCGACGTCAGTCTCCGCGCCCGAGTTGTCGGTGGCGACTGCCGTCAGCGCGTAGGTGCCGGCGCTCACGGCGCGCCACTTCACCGAGAAGGTGCGCTTGGTCTCGTTGCCGATCGATGTGGATCCGGCGAAGAACCTGACGGACTTCACCGAGCCGTCCGCGTCGCTCGCGTCGGCGTGCGATCGTGATATCGGCGGGCGCGATCAGATCGTCGTCGCAGCCCACGTTGACGATGCGCACCTTCGGCGCTTGATTGGGTTTCTTCACGGATCCGGATGTCGCGTTGACTCCAGCGGGGAGCGATGCAAGAGCGAGAAGGGCCAGCCCGATGCCCGCACCAACACGTCGAGTACGAGTCACCCAGACCTCTGTGAAAGAAAGGGATCCCTGCCGGGATTTCAGCCTGAGATGGGTCATTCAAGATTGGTTCCTCTGACTCGACCGGCCGCCGTGTGCAAATGAACGTGAATCGGCGTCATGCGCGCGGGAAGTCACCGCCAGGCGCGACTGATTTCCTCACAGGACGCGAATTGTCAGGACGTGGATCACCGGGGAGCTCGCCGTCGCCGAAGCCCTGCGAGATGTAGATGCGGCCCGAGGCCGCATCGTAGGTAGCGCCGTTCAACGTCGCGTGCCCTTCCTCCGAGAACGGCAGCAGCAGCGGCCACGTGGCGTGCGGCTTCACCTCCACGGCGATTTGTGTCCGGCTTTGACCGCTGCGAGATCGTTGGCGTCGTATGCCCAGACGTAATAGCTGTACGAGTTGCGCGTGCGTTCCATTGGACTCGGTCGACGGGTCGAAGCACCGCTGTCGACGCCCGCCTTCTGCCCGCGCTGGCCGGCCTTCGCTTCTGTCGTCCGTGCCGGGACCGTAGCAGGAACGTCCCGAGCCCGTGGCGTCCGAAGAACAGCACGCTGCGCGTCAGCTTCATGAAAGACCACGCCGCGGATCTCGGTGGTGCCGTTGAAGAGCGGGCTGGTCGCGTCCCAGTCCGCGAGCGGATGCTGCGACGGGTAGTAGACGAGCGGTGTCGCCGGCAGCGGATCGACAACGCCGAGACGCGACGGGTCGACGGTGAAGACGGCCGGCCCGTGCGACGTCCGGCTGATCACGCCGAGGCAGCAATTCCCGTTCAGGACCGGACCGCCGAGCGCCTCCTGCCAAGCATCCGGCACCAGCCCGAAGTATCCCGACACGAACCCTGCGCCGATCTTGCCGACCTGATACGGTCCGCGCGCGTCGCCCGCGACCGACAGGTCCAGCCGCGGACACGAAGTGCGACACCACCTGCTCGCCGGCGCCCGTCGTAATACAGAGTGCGCGGACAGATAGAGTTGTCCTTTGAACGGCAGCAGTCCGCCGACCTTGACGGTGTTCGGCCCGACGCGGCCCATCTTGCCTTCCGTCATGTCCGTGAACGGCTGCAGCATCGTCGCCGTGGCGAGCCGGTTCAGCGACGTCGCGGATCGGATTTCCGGGATCTCGATCTCGGCGACGCGCTGGTGCCAGTCGTGGCCGACGATGAACAGCGACTTGCGCGCGGCGTTGAAGGCGATCGCGGTGCCGCCGTAGGCGAAGCTCGTCTCGTTGACGATCGTCGGCGGCACGCGGAACGCGCCCTCGTAGACGAGATTCCGGACTGCACCAGCGGTCCGCTGCCGGCGGGCGTCGCCCGCGGCGGCGCTCAGATGCGCGGCCTCGGCCGCGCTGAAGATCACGGGCAGCGAACGCGTCAGCAGTCGTGAATGCCGGAACTTGAAGCCGAGAAGGACCGACGCACACAACGCGGCGGTCGCGCCCAGCACGAACAGCTCTGGAGGAAGACCGAAGATTCTCTTGGTGAGCACGGAGTGCGGATGGCAGTCGAGCAAGGGAGTTGGCCATCCGCGCGGCGGCGGCGGTCCGGCGAAAACTACGCCGAACACGTCCCCGCCGCACTGCCGGATAGTCTGCGTCACAGCTGACATAAAGTCAGCCGTTCACCGCCGCATGACGATCTGGTGATACGTTGATCAACGGCCTCGTGTTGTCCGCGTAAACGCGCGAGATGTAGAGGCGCTGTGTCGCCGGATCGTAGCCAACGCCCTGGATGTCCTTGAACGCCGCGTCGAGCTGCCACACCGCGTGCAGGACGATCTCGTGCTGACAGCTTCTGGCCGTTCTTCACCGCGATCAGATCGTTGGCGTCATACGCCCACACCTGCGAGCGATACGGATACGAATGGATCCCCTTGGAGCTGTCGTCCGGATCGAAGCAGTCGCCGCCGCTCGACCCGCCGGTGCCGTAGCAGTAGTTGCCCATGCCGTGCTTCCCGAAGAAGAGCACGGTGCGCGTGCCGCTCGGAAACACCATGCCGGTGATGAAATCGGCTTGCGACAGGTGATTGGTTGCCCGTCGTCGTGTCAGCGAGCGGGTGACCATGCAGGATAGCCGAGAACGAGCGTCCCCGCGACGTTCGCGCCCGAGCTGACGCTGGCCGGATCGAACACCGTGGCCGACGGCCCCCACGATTGGAGCGAGTTGATCGCGCCGAGCGTGCCGCCCGCCAGAGCGGGACCGCCGAACGCGGCGCGCCATTCCGGCGGAATCAGCGCCGCGTAGCTGTCCACCCAGCCGGGATAGGTCCGCCGATCTTGACCGGGCCCATCACCTGTCCGGTCGTCGACAGACTGAGCGGCCTGACGAACTCCGATTTCGACTGCGTGGCCGCGCCGTCGTAGTGCGAGAACGCGCCGACGTACAGCTTGTCGTTGTAGACCAGCGCCGACCCGATGATCTTCGAGTTCGGATCCGACGGGTTGATCGAGCTCATCTTCCCTCGAGCGGGTCGAAGAGGTTCGTCAGCGCGGTTGCGGTCGGCGTTCCTGACAACGACGCGGGAATCGCGAGTTCCGCGACACGCTGCTCATGCGGATGACCGCCGAGGAACAGCGAGTTGCGCGCCGGGTTGAACACCATCGCGTAGGTGCCGATCCCGCCGGTGCCGGCCGCGTTGAAGCCGTAGGTGCTGCCGAGCGCGGTCGAGGGCACGCGGAACGATCCGATGAACGACAGGCTCGACTGCGTCAGCCGCGGCGCGGTCGACGGCGTCCCTCCTCCGCCGGTGGTGTTGCTCACGGTCACCGTGATCGTGACCGACGTCGCGCTATTCCCGGCCACGTCACGGACGCGCGCGGCCAGGGTGTGCGCGCCGTTGGCAGCGGTCGTGGTGTTCCATGTCATCGAAGTACGGCGCGCTCGTGTCCTCGGCGCCGGCGGCCGCGCCGTCGACGAAGAACTGCACGCCGGCGACGCCGGTGTTGTCCGACGCGGAAGCCGAGATCGTCGTCGTTCCTGAAATCGTCGTCCCGCCGGCCGGCGCGGTGATCGAGGCCGTCGGCGGCGTCGTGTCCGACGGCGGTGGCGGTGGCGGAGGCGGCGGCGGGGGCGGGGCGGAGGCGCCGACGCGTTGTTGACGGTGACCGTGAACGCGGCCGATGTCCGCAATTGCCCGCGGCGTCACGCGCGACCGCCGTCAACGTGTGGCTGCCGTTCGACGCCGACGTCGTGTTCCACGCCGCCGAGTGCGGGCTGGTCGTGTCTTCCGTGCCGGCGTTCACGCCGTCCACCTGAACTGCACGCCGATGACGCGCACGTTGTCAGACGCATTGGCGGTCATCGTGACGGTCCGCCGAGACGGTGGATCCATTGACCGGCGCGGTCATCGACACGGACGGCCGCGTCCTATCGGCGTTGTTGACCGTGACGCTCACCGGGGCCGAGGTCATGCTGTGGCCGGCGGCGTCGCGCGCGACCGCCGTCAGGACGTGCGTTCCGTTCGTCACGCCGGTCGTGTTCCACGACTTCGAATACGGCGCCGCGGTATCTTCCGCGCCGCGGTTCGCCCCGTCGACCTTGAACTGCACGCCGACGACGCCGACGTTGTCCGACGCCGTGGCGGAGATCGTCACCGTGCCAGACACCGTCGCGGAATTTGCCGGGGCACTGATCGCGACCGTCAGAGCGGCGGTGTCCTGCGTCTGCGCCATGAATTCATCCGCGCCGATGTCCTGCGCCGCACCCGAGGGCCTCGTCTGACCGTCGAAGTCGTCGGTGACGTTGGTCAGCGCCACGCCGTGATCGATCGCGGTCGTCGCCGACGCGGACAGATGAAGGTCGCCGGCGGCGGCATTCGCGAACATGCCGGCGGTCGCGCCGGTGAGGTTGTTCTGCTCGGTGCCGGTCGCGCCGTCGCGCGCCGAGATGAAGCCGTCGAGCAGGTTGTTCTTCAGCACCGCGCCGGTGGTTCCGGTGAAGCGGTGACTCAATCGGCGTGGCATAGGTGCCTGACAGATAAACGGTGTTGTTCAACACCTGCGTGTTGGGCGAATCGGCCACGCCGATCCCGACGTCGCCCGGCTGACTGCCGGAGCGATACGACGAGTTGTTACGGATGACGCCGCCGCTGTGGTCGGTACCGCCGGCCACGTCAATCAATCCGAACGCGATCGCGCGCGCGCAGTTCACGAAGCGTGTTGCCTTCGACAACGCTGTTGCGCGAGCCGTTCCACATCAGCACCGCCGGCCCGGCGAGTTGCGTTCCCGGCGCGACGATGTTGCGGAACAGGTTGTGACGGATGATCCAGTTCGCGCCGGTGTGCACGTCGACGCCGTTGGTGTAGTTGTCCTTCGCCGTCGTCGTGTATTCGATCACCGAGTATCGACCACGCCGTTGTCGACGCCTCCGCCGGTGGTGTCAGGGTTGCTTTTGATGAACTGCTCGCCGGCGTCGATCAAGTGAACGTTGTGGACGAGCGGGCTCTCGGTGCCGCCATTGAACATGATCGGGTCGAGAAAGAAGTCACGGATGGTGAGGTTGGCGATCGTGACGCCCTGGACGTTGCCGCCGGTCCAGATGCCGTGCGGTGTGTTGCCGTAGGCCGAGTTCGTCATGCCCGGGCCGCGCGAGCACGACGTCGTCGCGATTGTTCGCGTCGCGCCGCGAATCCCGACGTTGGTGTAGGTGCCGTTGATGTAGAGCGTGCTCGTCAGCTGATAGGTGCCCGGCGCGATCACGATCGTCGTGTTCGAGGCAATCTGCCGGACAGCCGCCTGCAGCTGCGCTTCCGTCGACACGTTGACGATCGTGCCGGTCGGCGCCGCGAGCGGCGGGGCGGGCATCGCCGGGCGCCCGGCGACGATCGCGGGCAGCAGCATAACGACCGCCAGCAGCGCCCGGCGCGCCTGAGTATGAATTCGATGTCGGCCCCTGATGAGCATGATGAGACAGACCTCCCCTTCGCGCGCCGCGGCGCGCAAAAGACAGAACATGAGCGTGCGGCGCGTGGGCGTCGCAGGGAACAGTGGCCGCAAGCGTCGGGACGCGCCTCTATTGCGCCGTCACGGACGGATGCCGCCGGGCTCGCGGAGTACTCGGGAAATGAGGATCAGAAAACCGCGATCCGGGAAGCCCGCGGGGCAAGAACAAGTCAAGCGACAGAGTGGCTATCGATGATTCAAGTGCGGCCGCAACGGTTGCTCATGACCATCGCGAGGCGAGCATCATGCCCACCTTCCGTGTGTCGTCACCGGCAACATCCTGGCACCATGGCACCGCCCTCATTGTTGTGATCGGCATCGATCTCGGATGAGCGCGATGTGACACACGAGACGCGATTACAGCGCTGAACCGTAACGAGCTCTGCGTGTGAGACGGCAGCCCTGAAAGGGCCGCCCTACGAGTTGATCCATCACGGGGCCGCCCTTTGTCCGTACTCGTGCGGCGCCTCTTTCAGGGCCGCCGACATCCCGTACTCGTGGGGCGGCCCTTTCAGGGCCGCCGACGCGGGGCCGGACAGGCCCCGCGCCCCTGAAATTCTTTACGCTTGCTACTGCGGCGTGAACACCACGTCGACCCAGTAGTTGTTGCCGTTCGACGTTTGACGCGGGAACGCGCTGGCGCCGTAGACGAACACGGCATTCGCTCCGTCGACGCCATTGCCCAGCGCGTGCAGCGGCGGGCTGTCGACGCCGCCGCCCACGAAGTAGCCGCCGTTGAGCGCGTAGTTGCCCGCGTCGGTGTGATACGACACGACGTAGGTGGTGTTCGCGGTGATCGCCACCGGCGTCGCGAACATCACCTGCTGCCATCCCGACGCGGTCTCGTTGGTGAACGTCGCTGTCGCCAGCAGCGTGCCAGTCGCGCTCCACAGATGCGCGACGTGCGTCCCGGTGTTCGTCGACCCTTTGTAAAAGCGGACGCCATTGACCACGCCGTTCACGTCGGCGCGGAACTTCACGCCGAGTTCCACCGCCTGCGCATCGCCGGTGATGTTCGCGGGCGTCGTCGCCGAGTTCCAGATCGTGCACGGGCACGCCGTCCCGCTGGACGCCGTCGTGAACGACCAGGCGAAGCTCGTGGCGAGCGGATTGCCGGCCGCGTCTTTCACACCGGCGCTGCCGCCGGCGACCGTCGCCGTGTAAGCTCGTCGCGGCGCTCAGCGATGCCGCCGGATCGAGCGTCGCCACCCGCGTGCTCGCGTTGTAGCTGACCGTCGCCGCCACGGCCGCGTTCGCCGGATCGCGCAGCACGAACGTCCCAGTGGTGATCGATGCCGCGTTCATCGCTTCGCTGAAGGTCGCCGTCACCATCGCCGCCGCGCCGACGCGGTCGTATTCGCGGCCGGCGTCGCGCCCGTCACCGTCGGCGGCGTCGTGTCCGCCGCGGCGGTATTGAAGACGACGTCGACCCAGTAGTTGCTGCCGTTGTAGGTCTGCTTCGGAAAGGCGCTCGCACCGTAGGCGTCCACCGAGTTCGAACCGTCGACGCCGTTCGCCAAGGCGTGCAGCGGCGCGTTGTCAGCGCCGCCGGCGAGGAAGTAGTTGTCGTTGACGGCGTAGTTGCCGGTGTTGGTGTGATACGACGCGACGTAGGTCGTGTTCGCCGCGATCGAGACCGGCGACGCGAACGTCACCTGCTGCCAGCCCGACGCGGTTTCGCCGGTGAACGTCGCGGTCGCGAGCCAGTGTGCCGCTCGCGCTCCACAGAGAGCCCGGTGTGCGTGCCGGTATTGGTCGTTCCCTTGTAGAAGCGCACGCCCGTGATCACGCCGCTCACATCCGACCGGAACTTCACGCCGAGCTCGACCGCCTGCGCATCGCTGGTGATGTTGGCTGGCGTCGTCGATGCGCCCCAGATGGTGCATGGGCACGCTGACGTCGGCGGCGGGGCGGACTGCCCTGCCTGCGTCACCGTCACCGTCTGACCGGCGACCGTCACCCGTTCCGGTGCGCGACGCGGCCGCGGTGTTCGCATCGACGGCGTAGCCACCGTCCCGTTGCCGCTGCCGCTGCTGCCCGCGCTGACGCTGACCCACGCCGTATTGCTGACCGCAGTCCAGCTACAGCCGGCCGCCGCCGTGACCGTGGCGCTTTGCGCGCCGCCCGCCGCGGACGATGACACCGACGTCGGCGACACGATGTAGCTGCACGCCTGGCCCGCCTGCGTCACCGTGATCGTCTCACCAGCGACCGCGATCGTTCCGGTGCGCGACGCGGTCGCGGTGTTCGCATCGACGGCGTAGCTCACCGTCCCGTTGCCGCTGCCGGTGCTGCCCGCGGTGACGCTGATCCACGCCGCATTGCTGACCGCGGTCCAACTGCAGCCGGCCGCCGCCGTGACGGTGGCGCTTTGCGCGCCGCCCGCCGCCGACGATGACACCGACGTCGACGACACGGTATAGCTGCACGTCTGGCCCGCCTGTGTCACCGTGATCGTTTGACCGGCAGCCGTGATCGTTCCAGTGCGCGACGCAGTGCCGCTGTTCCCGGCGACCGTGTAACTGACGGTTCCGTTGCCGCTGCCGCTCGCGCCGGCGGTGACGGACATCAACTCGCGTTGCTCGTGGCCGTCCAGCTGCACCCGCTCGCCGCCGTCACGCTCGCGCTCTGCGCGCCGCCGCCGGCAACCGACGAGGCCGACGTTGGCGAAACGGTGAAGGTGCACGGCTGCCCCTGCTGCGTGATCGTGACGGCCTTTCCGGCAACGGTGAGCGTTCCCGTGCGCGCGGCGCCAGGATTCGCGGCGACACTGTAGGTCATCGTCGCGCTGCCGCTTCCGCTCGTTCCCGACGTGATGTTGATCCACGACGCCTGCGATGTCGCCGACCAGGCGCAGCCGGTTGTCGTCGTGACACCGGTCGAGCCCGAGCCGCCGCCGACGGCGACGCTCTGCGATGTCGGCGAGACGCTGTGCGAGCAGCCGGGCGCGGTGACGAAGCGGAAGCCGTTCGTGAACGTCGAGCTCGGCCCGGCGGGATTGGTCACCGTGACGTTCACGTTGCCGGCAGCATGCGCGGGCGCCGTCGTCGTGATCGCGTTCGGCGAAACGATGACGTTCGTCCCCGCCGTGCCGCCGAACGACACCGTCGCGCCGCTCACGAAATTCGCGCCGGAAATCGTCGCCGGCGTACGCCGCCGGTCGATCCCTGAAACGGGCTCAGCCACGTGATCGCCGGACCGCTGCTGGCCGCCGTGCCGCAGACGATGCCGCTGATCTCGGGACGATGGTTGGCGCAAGGCGCGAGGCCGCCGGCGACGCTCTGCGACGACTGCTGGTTGTAATAGACCTGGAAGTTGTCCGACGCGACGCCCTTGTAGCCGTAGACGAGCACGGTGTCGCGCTGCGTCGTGTTCGACTGCGACGAGACGTCCCAGCTCATGCCGATCGTCGTCGCGCCGAGGAAGTTGACGTTGTTGGCGACGATCGTCCGCGCCGGCAGCCAGCCCGGCCCGTTCGCCGAGTAACATCGTCTTGACCGACATGTCGGTCTGATTGCTGCAGCGTGCTGTTCTCGACGACCTGCAGTCCGGTTCCCGCGGCCGACCAGCGGATGCCGTAGAGCATCCCCTCGATGTCCGAGTTGACGATCCGGAGATCCCTCGCCGAGTAGTCCTCGCCGTGGAAGCCGCGGCCGCAGCACGCCGTCGTCGACGGATCCTGGCCGAGTATCGTCAGGTTCTCGAAGCGGACGCGCGACGCGGGATAGTGATACACGCCGACGTTGTAGACGTGCCAGATCCGCAGGTCGCGAAAGACGCTCTCTTTCGGATCGGCCGCGGCGGACGGATCCAGGCTGCTCAGCCACCAGTAGGTGAGCCCCTGCGCGGCGCCGTAGACCTCGTTGTCGCTGAACTCGAGAATCGGCAGGTTGTTGCCGTCGACGGCGGCGTAGGCGGACGAGTCCTGCCCTTTCGCCGTGGGGATGCGGATCGTGCCGAGCGTCCGCATGAAGTAGCATGTAGCCGTGCGCGGCTTCGGGCTCGTCGGAGTCGAAGTTCGCGGTGACGTTGCCGCGGACGTAGTTGTTCGAGCCGCGGAACCAGAAGCCCTGCCCTTCGTCGCCCATCCCCAGCCGTCCGCCGGTGCCGGTGCTGCGCATCAGGAAGTTGCGCTCGAAGACGTTGTAGCTCTCGGATCCCGCTTCGGTCATCACCAGCGCGCCGGCGTAGTTGTAGAGGACGTTGTCGGCGATCAATCCGTAGTGCGAATCGTCGAGGCTGATCGCCCAGCGTCGCGAGTGCGCGGACGATCCGCCGTCGACGGCGTTGCCGACGAACGTATGCTGGTAGCCGTTGGCCGGCGTCGTGGCCGGCCCGATCAGATCTTCGAAGTAGATCGGATAGCGGCCGTTGCCGGTGGTCGTGCGGATCGGGGTGCGGCCGAGGTCGCGAAACGCCGCGTAGCGAATGTCCACGTCCGCGCGCTCCATGAAGAGCGCGTGACCCTGCGTGCCGCCGGAGGCAATCGGCGATTCCGATCGCACGACGACGTTCCGCGTCAGGTTGCCGACGTGCGGCAGGAAGCGCAGCGTCCCGTTGCCGGTCGCGCCGTCGCGCGCACCCGGATGGCTGAAGCGGAGCGCGGCCGAGACCGTCAGCACGCGGCCGTCAGCTGAGATCGCCGACAGCGTCAGCTCTTCCCACTGCGGCGACGTGCGCGCCCAGCCGGTGACCTCGTTCCAATGCAGATGGCGCGAGTCGGGCAGGATCAGCCGATCGCCAGCGCGCCACCCGGATACCGGCTGCGCGAGCGTCAGCGTCGTATCGCCGGCGCGCGGTTCGGTCGCGAGCCGCGTCCACGTCGGCGTTTTCTCCGCGCCATACATGTGGACGGCGCCGAAGCCAAGCAGGCCCGTGCCGTATTGATTCGTATCCGTCACGGCGCGGTTCGCGATGACGAGCTCGGCGATCACGCCGGCCGGCATCGGCGCCGTCGCGTCGCCGATCGTCAGCCCGCCTTCCTCGTACCGAGCAGCGTGCCGACGGTGAGTCGCGTCGCCGCGGTTGTCTGGAATGTGAGTTGTCCAACGATGCCGACGCAGGCGATCGCCGCGTCGCTGACCGCGTCGTAGGTGACGGTGTTCCCAGCGGCGATCCGCACCAGATCGTTGGCGGCAGGCACGCGGGCCGGCGACCAGGTCGACGGATCGGACCACGCGCCGGACCGTGCGCTGGAGATCGTCGGACTCGCACAGAGGTCGGGCACGCCGGCCTGTACGCTCTGCGCCGTCGCATCCGCCGCGCAGCCGATCAACAAATAAATCACGGCGGCGCAACCGAGCGTCGCTCTCTTGAAAATACGGGTATTGCAAATCATTTCGGGCACACCTCTCCCGTCGCGCACAGCGCGCGGAAAACAAGAACTCAGCGTGCGGCGCGTGAGCGTCGCAGGGAACCGTGGCAGGGACCGTCGGGACGAACGTCTATCGCGTCGTCAGCGGCGGGCGCCGTTGGGGTCGCGGCTGGGCCGAGAACAGGGAATCAGAGAACCGCGATCCGGAGAAGTCCCGAGGGCAAGAACAAGTCAAACGACAGAATGTCCGTCGATGATTCAAGCGCGATCGCAACGGATGCTCATGACGGGGTGAGTCGAGCACGTCACACACGGATCTGTCAGCGCCAGCGACAAATCTGGCAGCGTCTCACCGTTTTCGTCGCGGCTGTGATGTGTGTGGGAGGGTTGTGGAGGATCAGTTGGCCGCGCGGGTGAGCAGATCTGTGCGTCCGCCGCGCTGAACCGTAACGAGCTCTTCGTAGATCGACTCGAGCGTTCGCGTCCGCCGATCGAACGACAGCTCGCGCTCGACGCGGCTCCGGGCCGCGGCGACACGGTCGAGCGTCGCGCGGCGATCGTCGAGCGATGCGCTCGATCGCGCCGGCCAGCGCGGCGGCGTCAGCACACGGCACGATGAGGCCGTGGACATCGTGCGACATGATGTCGCGCGTGCCGCCCGCGTCGGTCGCGACCACCGGCGTCTCGAGCGCCATCGCTTCGAGCACCGAGTTCGGCGTGCCTTCCGAATCCGAGGCTCTGCACGAACAGATCGAAGCGCGTGATGCAGGTGCGCGATGTCGGTGCGGTGGCCGAGGAAGCGGCAGCCGCGGATTCCCAGCTCGTCGGCCTTTGCGGTCAGCGGTTCGCGCAGCAGACCGTCGCCGACGATGAACAGCTTGAGCCGCGGCCAGCGCGGCTGCAGCCGCGCGAACGCGGCCAGCAGCACGTCGAACCGCTTGACCTGCTCGAGCCGGCCGACGGCGCCGATCGCGATGTCCGACGCTTCGAGGCCGAGCGCGCGCCGCGCCGCCGCGACTTCCCGCGCATCCGCCGGAAATGCATCGGATCGATCCCGTTGAGGAGCGTCGTGATCCGATCCGCCTTCACCCCGATTTGACCAGCGTCGCGGCGATGACGCTCGACACCGCGATGACGCGCGGAAACCACCGCAGCAGCTGCTTGTCGGCCGGGCTGTAGATCAGCCGTTCCTTCCAGCTGTCGCTGATCCAGCCGTGCACGGTTGACAACGGAATCACGCCGGCCGCGCGCGCGAGCGCCAGCGCCAGAAAATCGGTCTTGTAGTCGTGCGCGTGCACGATGTCGATGCCGCGGGCGCGGATGATCGAGAGAGCGCTGGCCACACTCGCCGGTCGAACGCGTGGCGCTCGCGGACCTCGACGTAGTCGAGACCGAGCGTCCGGGCCCGTGCATCGATGCCGAACGCTTCGTCGTGCTCGGGCCGCAGGTAACAGAGCGTGATGTCGAATCGATTGGCATTGCGCCGGGCGGCGCCGTGCAGAATCGTCTTCTCCGGCCCTCCGCCTGTGCCGCGCACGCTGCGCAGCTCGAGGACGCGAATCAGAATCGTGAACTTTAGTCATGGCAGAGAGCGACATCCACCGGCATCATCGAGTGCCGGTTGCCGCCGGCGTTGAGGTCGAGCACACACCGTGCCGGCCGTTCTGGCCGTGCTGATTGTCGCGCTCGATGCCGCTCGCGCCGTCCCGGGATCGGATTGCACCGTCGACGCAGTTGCCCGCCACGACGACGTCGTGCGCACCTGGGAAGCGATATTCGAGCGGCGTCGCGTAGGTGCCGGAGACGACCACCGTATTGCCGAGGACCTGCGTGCCCGGAGAATCGGCGACGACGATCGCCGCGTCGCCCGGCTGCGCGCTCGATCGAATGAAGATGTTGCCGCGAATGATCCCGCCCTGGTGATCGAAGCCCGGCCTCTCCTCCAGTCCGTAGGCGATGCCGCGCGCACAGTTCAGAAAGATGTTGTCCTCGGTCAGCGTGTCCCTGGAGCCGCGCCACATCAGGACGGCCGGACCGGCGAGCGGCGCACCCGGCGGCGACACGATGTTCCGGAACTGGTTGTTGCGGACGATCCAGCCGACGCCGCCGTGAACGTCGACGCCGTTCAGTGTGCGCGTCCTTCGCCGTGCCGGTGTATCCGATCAGCGAGTACTCGATCGTCCTCGTTGACGCCGCCGCCGGCGTCGTCGGGATTCGCCTTGATGAACTGCTGACCGGCGTCGACGAGACGAACGTTGTAGACGTGCGGACGCTGCGTGCCCGCGTTGAAAATCAGTGCGTGCTGACGGACGTCGCGGATTGTGAGGTCGGCGATCGTGATATCGCGCACGCCGCCCCGGTCCAGATGCCATGCGGCACCGCGTTCAGCCCCGCGCTGCCATCGAGCACGACGTCGTCGCGATTCCCGGTCGCGCCGCGAATGGCGACGTTCGTCACGGCGCGGTTGATCCAGAGCGTGCTCGACAGGCGGTACGTGCCCGGCGTCAGGACAATCGTCGTGTCCGACGCGATCTCGCGCACCGCCGCCTGCAGCATGGCTTCCGTCGAGACGCGTGCGACGCGTCCGGTCGCGAGCGGGAGAGCCGGCGCGATCTTCGCGGCAGGCTGCGCCGGGACGTCCGCCGGGGCGGCTACGCGCGTGGCCCGCGGAAGCCCCATCACGAAGCACGCGATCGCGACTACGGCGAGCAGACACTGAGCGGCGGTTCCGGCGATGCGTCGCACGGTCATCAGGATTCTGGATTGCTCACACCGCGACCGCGCCCGCGGCCTTCACGGCCGTGGCGCGCGACGCGCGCGCCAGGACGCGATCGCGTAGCGCCGTCGGCCGCACGATCCGCCGGATCGCCTCCGACGCGATGACCAGCGCGACGAAACAGATCGCCAGTCGAATGATCACCTGCAGTGGACGGCTCGCCGTCCACGCGCTCAAGCGTGTTTCGAGCAGATAGAACACCGGCATGTGCGCGATGAAGACGATGACGGTATTGCGCGCCACGACCCGGATCAGCGTCCAGCGCCTTCACGCAGCGCGTGATCTGATAGGTGAGCCAGGTGTAGCTCAGATAGAGGAACGACACGCAAGCCGAGGTGATCGCGAGCGTGAGCGATTCGGAGCCGTGGCCCAGCCGCATGAACGGAATCGACCGCTCGGCCACGAATGCAGGGACGGACACCGCCCACACGATGGCGAGCGCGGCCGTCACCGTCAGCAGCCCCGGCACACTCGCTTCCGGCTCGACGTCGCGATGCTGTCCAGTGCACATCCCGGCGAGAAAGACGGTGATCCAGTTGGGCACCATCATGTAGCCGACGAAGCCGCCGAGCGTGCCGACCAGCATCGCGCGAGCGAGGATCTCGAAGACGATCGATCCCGCCAGCAGCGACGGCGTGATCGACACCCGACGAAACACCACCGCCCACAGCAGCAGGAAATGCAGGTGCGTGCCGATGTACCACGTCGTCGGATTGACCGGGAAGTTGTTGAAGACCACGTTGATGCCGCCAAAGAACGGCAGGTGAGTTGCTCGCATGGAGCGCGCCGCTGGTGACGAAGGCAACCGCGGTCAGCACGACCGCGGCGGCGAGCCCGAACAGGTGCACCTCGAACAGCCGATTGCCGACGACACGCCACCGCGGACGCGGAGTCGCGCGCGAGGGAAAAGCCCATCGCGAACAGGAAGAACGCCACGCCGAGTTGCTTCGGATAAATCGGCGGCGTGAGATCGTTGACGAACGACCCGGCGACGTGGCCGACGACGATCAGTGTCATGCCGATCGCCTTCATCCAGTCGATGAAATCAAAGTGACGACCGTGCCATAGCGGCTCTCCTGTTCCCTCGTCTCCGGACCGGGCGCCGGCGCTGACAGCGAGCGGACGAATCGCGCCGGATTGCCGGCGACGACGATGCCCGGCGCGACCGCGGTCGAGACGACGGCGCCCGCCGCCACCAGCGCACCCGGGCCTACATCGGCGAAGACGACCGCCGCTTCGCCAATCCAGGTGTCATGTCCGATCTGGATCTGTTTCAGCCGTCCCAGGTCGCTCGGCGTCCACCGGTGATCGGGCCCGAGCTCGTGGAGCGCGCCGCCGCTCAGCAGGCTCGCACGGCTGCCGATCAGGCACCGCTCGTGCAGCCACGCCGATCCGATCAGACTGTAAGTACCCACGTAGACACCGCGCTCGATTCGCACCTCGCGATGCGAGCAGATGGCGCCGAAGCCGATGTAACAATCCGGATCGCACGCGTCGAGTGTCAGCCGGTAGAAGCCGCGCCGGAGGTGCATCGCCTGGGCGTCCGGGCAGCATCGCGAACAACTGCGCCCAGAAGCCGAACATCGCTTCACCGCGATCGGTCGTCCGCGTCTCGAGCCAGCACGTCGCCGCGGCCGGAGCCGCGACGATCAATGACAGGGCGTTCGCGACGCGCTTGAGGCAGTGCCGCCAGCCAGGATGCATACCGTTCCCGCCGCAGACTAAAAGTCGCCGCGCGGCGCAGCTTTCGATTGTTCGTAAAGGGAGTGCGCGTCTCCGTGGCATCTGCAGGCAACTGGTGTGCCGTCGAGGAGGTTACTGACGTGAACGGAACGGCGCGAACGACGCGAGGCGGAGGCGTCGAGTCGAGGCGAACTTTTGTCTGCCTCACAGAGGAACTCCCGGTTGTGACATCCCGGTTTTCAGTCGGGAGGCACCAACCAGTTCATGGCCGCGTCTTTGCTCACCCAGTCCGCAACGTAACGAGGTAACTCTGAGTGACACTACGTGCGGCGACCCTCATCGAGTCGTCCCTGGCCACGACTGCGTCGACGACTGCCAGCCGAGACGCTTCTCCTCAGCGAGCTGTTTCCTCCGGCCGTCGGCGGCAGCGCGGTGTTGTTCCAGGGCATCTATTCCCGTCTCGCCGACACCGACGTCATGGTGCTGACAGACGGTCCAGCGGTCACACTCCGAGTCCGCACGGCGCGCGCCGGTCCGCTTCGCATCCTCACGCGCCCGCTCGCGACGCGGCGCTGGGGCGTGCTCGATCCGAAAGGCCTCTGGCGGCATCTTCGCCTCGCCTATCAGGTCCGCCATCTCCTCTCACGGCGCGACGGTCTCGTGCACTGCGCGCGCGCCCTGCCGGAAGGGTCGCCGCGATGATCGCGCGCCTGTGCGGCGGCGCTCCTTACGTGTGCTGGACGCACGGCGAAGATCTGGCGAGCGCGATGACGTCGCGCGAGCTGACGTTCCTGACCAAATGCGTCTACCGCGTCGCCGCGGCGGCGCTCGCGAGACAGCCGCAAGCACGGCGACGATGCTCGCGGCGCTCGGCGTGCCAGAGCACAAGATTCACATCGTGCATCCGGCGGTCGACGCCGATCGCTTTCATCCGCGCGTCGACGGCAGCCTCGTGCGGCGCCGCTACGCGGGCAGCGGCGACATCCTGCTGCTCTCGGTCGGCCGGCTGCAGCGGCGGAAAGGACACGACGTCGCGATCAGGCGATCGCCGCGCTGCGCGATCGCCTGCCGAATCTCCGCTACGTGATCGCCGGCGACGGCGAAGGACGTGCGCGGCTCGAAGCGTTCGTCGTCGCGCACGGCGTCAGGACCGCGTGTTCTTCGCCGGCACCATCCCGGATGAGGATCTGCCGGCCTTCTACGCCGCGTCCGACATCTTCCTGCTGCCCAACCGCGTCGACGACGGGGACATCGAAGGGTTCGGCATCGTGTTTCTCGAAGCGGCGGCGGCCGGCAAGCCGGTCATCGGCGGCGACAGCGGCGGCGTGCCCGAAGCGGTCGAGCGCGACGTGACCGGCCTGCTCGTCGACGGCGCGAGCGTGGCGGCGGTCGCGGCGGCCATTGCCGATCTCGCGACGTCGGAAGAGCGGCGCGGCCGCATGGGACTGGCCGGACGCGTGCGCGCGCATCGCTGCTTCAGCTGGCAGCGCGCCGCGGTCGCGGTCTCCGAGCTCCAGCGCCGCGTGGCGTCGCACGCGTGAAACGTAGCCGGCGATGCTGAGAACGATCTTCGTCATGTCGATCCTCGTGCCTGGTTTTCATGGCACTCAAGGATCGCTTCAAGGCGCTGCTGCTCTACCTGTGGTTCGCGTTCTTCCAGACCGCAGGACTGGATGTGGCTGGACATCTCCGCCCTCAAGCCGTCGCTCGCGATCGGCCTGGTGCTGATCGTCCCGTCGATCCTGACCGGCATCATGCCCGACCTGACGCATCCGCTGAGCGTCGGCGCGCTGGCGTTCCTCGGATCGAGCTTCCTCGCCCAGTTCAACGCGGTCAACGCCGACGTGGGCTGGAACTGGATCGACTTCATGACCCGGCTGCTCCTCGTCTGTCTGCTCGCGACGACGTTGATCACCACGGCGCGCCGCCTGGTCGCGGTCATTGCGGTCATGGCCGGCTCGTTCGGCATTCACGCCGCGAAGGCCGGGCTCGCCTCGATGCTCGGCGGCGGAATCCGCTTCTTCGACGGCCTGTCGGGCGCGTTCGTCGACAACAACGGCTACGCGTGCGGCACCGTGATGATCATGCCGTTCCTGCTCGCGGCCGCGGACAATCTCGAGTTACCTGGTTCCCGCCGACCGGCCGCAGCTGCGCGCCTGGGGACGGCGCGCGTTCCTGATCGCCGTGCCGCTGGCTGCGGCTTCACCGTCATCGGCACCTTCTCGCGCGGCGGCTTCATCGCGCCTGGCGACCTCGACGCTCGTCTACGTCGCGCTGCATCGCCGGCGCGTCCGCCTCGCGCTGTCGCTGTCGGCGCTCGTCGTCCTCGGCCTGCTGTTCGTGCCGATGCCGGACGGTTACGCCGACCGCCTCGACACCGCTCAACTCGTACCGAGCAGGACGAGGGCTCCGCGGTGAGCCGCTTCCACTTCTGGGAAGTGGCGAAGGCGATGGCCGACGCGCAGCCGCTCGGCGTCGGCCTGCGCAACTACGATGCGCATACGACGCCTACGATTTCTCGAACGGCCGCTTCCGGGCACGGCCGCGCCGTGCACAGCAGCCACTTCCAGGTGCTCGCCGAGGCTCGGCTGCCAGGCGCCGCGATCTGGATCGGGCAGTTCGGCCTGGCGTTCATCATCGCGCTGCGCGTGCGCCGCAAGTCGTGGACGCCAGGGTTGTCGCCCGACGCGTCACGGCTGCTCGCGTCGGCCTCGACCAGCATCATCGTGTCGATGGCCGGCTTCCTCGTCGGCGGCAGTTTTCTCGCGATGGCGCTGAACGACGTGACCTGGCTCACGTTTGCGATCCTCGCGGCGCTCGATCAGCGTGGCCACGAAGCTGTGTCTCGACGTGAAGAACGCTCCGGTGGCGGACGCGCAGGTCGTGACCGCGCCGTTCGTGCCCGTTGTGAGGCGTCCAGCGGCCCTGGGCTCGACCGCGCGCGCAGGAAGAGCCTCGTGACCCCCGCCACCGCGCCGCGCGTCCTGCAGGTCGTCCTCAGCCTCGACACCGGCGGCACCGAGCGTCTGGTGATCCAGATCTGCACGAAGCTGCAACACCGCTTCGGCATGGCGGTCTGCTGTCTCGACTCGCCCGGAGCGCTCGCGCGCGAGGTTGACCGGCCGCGGCATCGAAGTGGCCGCCCTGCATCGCGACACGGGTTTCCGTCCGTCGCTGGGTCAGAGGATTGCCGAGGCCGCGCAGCGTCGCACCGCGCCACGATCATCCATTGCCACCAGTGCTCGCCGTTCGTCTACGGGCTGATCAGCGCGGCTGTATCGCCCGGCGCTGAAGCTGGTCTTCACCGAGCACGGCCGCCACTCGGACGCACCGCCCTCGCTCAAGCGGCGGCTCGTGAATCCGCTGCTCGGCCGCCTGCCCGGATCGCTGCACTCGGTGTCCGGCGCGCTGCGCGATTCGATGGTCGCCGAAGGCTTCCGAGCAGACGAATCGACGTGATTCACAACGGCGTCGATCCCGGTCCGCGGCCGACACCCGTCGATCGACGAAACGCCCGCCATCTGCTGCAGGTGGCCGACGACGCATTCGTGATCGGGACCGTGGCGCGACTCGATCCGGTGAAGGATCTCGACGCGCTGATCGAGGCGTTCGTGCAGGTGCGGTCGCACGATCCGCGCAGCGTGCTGGTCATCGTCGGCGACGGTCCACAGCGGCGGCGGCTCGAGCGCGCCGCTGACGACCTCGGGGTTGCCAGCGCGGTCCGCTTTCTCGGGGATCGGCGCGACGTCCGTCGCCTGCTGCCCGGAGTTCGACCTGTTTGCGAACAGCTCGATCTCGGAAGGCGTCTCGCTGACGATTCTCGAAGCGATGGCGGCGGAGCTTCCGCTCGTCGCGACCGCGGTCGGCGGAACGCCCGAGGTCGTGCGCCACGGCGTGACCGGCGTGCTCGTGCCGGCGCGGCAGCCGGGGCGCTCGCCGACGCGATGATCGCGTTGAGCGCCTCACCGGAGCGGCGCCACGCGCTCGGCGTCGTCGCGCGGTTGAGCGTGGAGGAACGGTTCGCCATCGACGGGATGGTCGAACGCTACGCGAGCGTCTACGAACGGCTGGCGGGGTAATCACATGTGTGGATCTGTGGTGTCATCGGCACGAACGGCGATCTGAATCCGGCGGTTCGCGACGCCATCGGTGAGATGACGCATACGCTTCATCATCGCGGTCCGGACGGCGAGGGCACGTTCGCCGACACGCGTGCGGCGCTCGGCCACGCGCGGCTCGCGATCATCGATCGCGCCGGCGGCGCGCAGCCGATGCCGAACGAGGATCGCACCTGCTGGGTCGTCTTCAACGGCGAGATCTACAACCATCGGACGCTGCGGCAGGACCTGCTGGCGCGCGGCCACCAGTTCCGCACGACCAGCGACACCGAGGTCATCGTTCACGCCTACGAGGAATACGGCACGGGGTGCGTCGAGAAGTTCGAAGGGATGTTCGCGTTCGCGGTCTACGACGCCACGCGACATGAAATCCTGCTCGCCCGCGACCGTCTCGGCAAGAAGCCGCTCTTCTGGGCGGTGCTCGACGGCGCGCTCCACTTTGCCAGCGAGATCAAGGCGATCGCGCCGAGCCCGGCCTGGGACGACTCGATCGACCTGTCCGCGCTCGAGGTTATCTGTCGCTCGGCTACGTGCTCGCGCCGGACACCGATCTACCGCCGCGTCCGGAAGCTCGAGCCGGGGCACTGGCTCAAGCTGCCGCGACGGCCGGATCAGACAGCGCAAGTACTGGGACGTCGAAGAGTTCGATACGACGCCCGCGCGACGATCCGTCGCTCGATGCAGGAGCTCGAATCGACGATGCTGCGAGCGCGGTGCGTCGAACGGCTGGAAGCGAAGTGCCGCTCGGCGCATTTCTCTCGGGCGGGATCGATTCCGGGCTCGTCGTGTCGTTCATGTCCGAGGCGCTCGGCGACGGCGTGACGCACGACCACCGTCGAGCTTCGGCGATACCGCGCACAACGAGTTGCAGGCGGCCGGGCTGACGGCGCGCGCGTTCCGCACCCGCCACGACGAAGCGGTGCTCAGCCGCGCGCTGGACCGACGTGCTCGATCCGATCGTTCGCGCATTCGACGAGCCGTTCGCCGGACGCGTCCGCCATCCCGACCTACTACGTCTCGCAGATCGCCCGCCGTCACGTGACGGTCGCGCTGACCGGCGACGGCGGCGACGAAGTCGTTCGGCGGCTACGACTTCCGCTACGTGCCGCATGCGCTCGAGTCGCACGTGCGCCCGTGGATCTGGCGCCTCGGCGGCCGCGGCGCGGCGGCGATGCTCGGGCGGCAGTGGCCGCGCTGGCAGGGCATGCCGAAGCGCGCTCAGGGCCGGCACGCTGCTCGAGAACATGGCGCAGGACGACGCCACGGCGTACTTACGCGGATTTGTGTTTTCTCAAGCCCGTCGCTGACGCAACCGCCTGCTCGGACGCGACCCGCGCCGCGACATCCGCGACGAGCCTCGTCTACGACGCGTCACCGCGCCGTATCGCCGCTGCACCTCGTCGAGTCCGGTGCAGCGCGCGCAGTACGCCGACCTGAAGATCTATCTGCCGAACGACGTGCTCGTGAAAGTCGACCGCATGAGCATGCAGCACAGCCTCGAGGTCCGCTGTCCCGCTGCTCGATCGGCGCATCGTCGAACTGGCATTCCAGCATCCCGGCGTCGCGCAAGTTCTCGATGCGCGAGTCGAAGCCGCTGCTCCGTCAGCTTGGACGCAACCGTCTGCCGGCGGAACTGCTGTCGCTCCCGAAACGCGGCTTCTCGGCGCCAATCGGCCGGTGGATTGCGAGCACGCACGCGCACGAATTCCGCCACGACGTCCTGTCGCCGGGATCCGCGGTCAGCGGACTCCTCGATATCGACGTCGTGCGGCGGATGTTTCACGAGCACGCACTCGGGCGCGAAGGATCACGCCTACGCGCTGTGGACGATCTGGATGCTCGAACGATGGAATCGCTTGCGTGTGCGGCCGGAGCCGCAGTTTGCGCCGGCGCACATGGTGGTCTCACGCATGATCCAGCGGTCACATTGGAATCGAAACGCCTATCGCGACGAACAGCGTCGCCCGTGAATACATCGGCAACCGGTTCGTCGAACCGCTCGGTGCGCTGCTGCATGCGCGCCAGGTCGGCGCGGTTCGCCACGCGATCGCCAGGGAGCGCGCCGGAACGCGTGCTCGAGATCGCGCCGGGCCCGGGGCGTCTCACCGTCGACGTGATGCCGGCGGTCGAACGGCAGGGCGCGCGCGCGGTGCTCGTCGAGGCGAGCGCGCAGATGCTGGCCGAAGCACGGCTTCGGCTCGGCGATCCGAAATGCTGCCGGCTCGTGCAGGGCGACGCGTTCAATCTGCCGCTCGGTGCGGTCTTCGATCTGGTCTACGTCTTCCGCCTGATCCGGCACTTCCGCGCGGCCGAGCGCGGCGCGATCTCACCGGCAGATTGCCAAGGTCCTGAAACCGGGCGGCGTGCTGATCTTCGACGCGGTCAACGAAACGGTGTCGGCGCCGCTGCGCGAGACGCGCCCCGCACGGCGAATGCGCGCACTACGACGCGCTGATGCGGCCCGAACAGCTCGACGTGGAGGCTGGGCGACGCCGGGCTGGACCTGATCGCGCTCGACGGCGTGCAGCACCGCTATCCGGCGCTGGCGCGGCTGCAGACGCTCGTCGCGCCGCGCTCGCGGCTGCTGGCGAGGCGGCGATGGAGATCACCGATCGGTTCGCCGGCGGACGGCCCCTCGAATGGATCGTGACATGCCGTCGGCGGTGACCTACTGGACCGGCGTCTGGCGGCCGGGACGCGAAGCGCTCGTCGAACGAAGTCCAGCTGCTGCGCGATCTGCACGGCGGACGCGCGCCGGTCGTGTCGTTTTCCTCGGTCAGCGATCGATGGTGTCGATCGGCGAACGGGTCATCGGCTCTCAGCGGAACGCTGGGCGCTGCCGCGCGCCGTCGCCGCCGCGGTCGAGCCGCGCGGGGCCGTCACGCACGTGTTCGGCGCCCTCGACGAATGGCATCTGCTGCGCGCCGTCGGCCGGCGGCCGGTCGTTGTTCACGGTCGCCCTGCCGGGACGCGCGATCGATCCGGCCATGTCGCGCAAGGTGACGGCGTTTGCCGCCGAGACCGAGCCGCTCGCCGAGGCGCTCGTGCGCGGCGGCGTGCCGGCGAGCCAGGTATCGGTCGTCTATCCTGGCGTCGATCTCTCGTATTTCGCACCGGAACCTCCGCCTTCGTCCGATCGCTTTCGCATCCTCTTTGCGAGTAGTCCAGCCGACGCGGCTGAATTCCCCAGCGCGGCATCCCGTTCTCGTCGAGCTCGCGCGCGCCCGTCCCGACGTCGACATCGTGCTGTTGTGGCGCAGCTGGGGCGACCGACGCTGCCGCCGATCGCGGCCTTCGCCGCGTTGTCGCCGCCGTCGAACGTCATCATCGAGTCGCGGGCGGGGCGATCGATGCCGGAGGCCTACCGCTCGGCGCACGCGATCATCTGCTGCGCAGCGAAGGATTCGGCAAGTCGTGCCCCAACTCGATCGTCGAGAGCGCGGCGTGCGGCGGCCGGTGATCGTGAATACGACCATGCGGCGTCGCGTCGCTCGTCGAGCGGACCGGCGCGGGCGTGGTCGTGCCGCGGACCGTCGGCGCCGCGGCCGAAGCGGTCGACAGGCTTCGCGACGACTACTGCGAGCTACGCGGCCCGGCGCGCGCGCGCTTTGGCCCGTCGACACGTTCGACGTCGACACGTTTCGCGCGCGCTACTGCGAGCTGTACGCGGCTGGCCGGAGCGGCGTGACATGAGGCGCTCGATCCTCGCCGTCACGAGCGAACTGCCCTGGCCGCTCAACACCGGCGGGCACCTGCGGACGTTTCACATCCTGCGCGCGCCTATCGCGGCATCATCGCGTGCGCCTCGTCGCGCCGGCCGATCGCGATCCGCGGTCGTCGGTCGAGGCGCTGCGGGATCACGGCCTCGACGTCGTGCCGGTCACCGTCGGCGCTCGCGTTCGACGGCGCGAAGCGTGGCGTGCGGCGTCGGCCGCGATGGCGCGTCAGCCGTATGTCTTTTATCGACGGCACTATTGGCGCGCGGTTCAGGCCGGAGCTGGCGCGCCAGGCCATGCTCGAATCGCCCGACGTGTTCTATCTCGATCACCTCGACTCGTTCGTTTATCGCGCTCCTGCCGCGCACGCCGGCGGTCGTCGATCTGCACAACGTCTACTCGACGCTCGCCGATCGGGCCGCGGTGGAACAGACGCTTCTGGCCGCTGCGCGTCTATCTCAAGCGCGAAAGCCGGGCTGCTGCATCAGCGCGAGCGTGCGCGCGATGCGGCAGACCGACGCCGGTCCTGGCGACGTCCGACGAGGACATCCGGCTGTTCGCGTCGCTCGGCGGCCGCACGGTGCTGGTGCGCGAACGGCGTCGACTGCTCGGCCTATGGCGGGATCTGCCGACCGGACGCCCGGCCGGCGTCGCCAACATTCTCTATGTCGGCGCCATGTCCTGGTCGCCGAACGCCGCCGCGTCCGTCTTTCTCGCGCGCGAGGTGATGCCGCGAGTCCGGGCCGTCGTTCCGCACGCCCGCCTCCGCATCGTCGGCCGCGGCGCGACCGGAAGAAGTCAGAGCGCTCGCGAGATTGTCCCGGCGTGGACGTCCTCGGCGAGGTCGCGGCGGTGCAGCCGCACTTGCTCGAGTCAGCGCTCCTCGCCGTCCCGCTCGAAGCGGGCGGCGGGACGCGCCTGAAGATCCTGGAAGCATTCGCCGCGGGTTTGCCGGTCGTGAGTATGGCGGTGGGATGCGAAGGGCTGCGCGTCACCAACGGCGAGCATCTCGTCATCGCCGAACGTCCAGCCTTCGCGGACGCTCTAATCGCCGCGCTGTCCGATTCGAACCAAGGCGAGCGCCTCGCGACCAACGCGCGCGTTCGCGTGCGTGAGCTCTACGACTCGGACCATCGAGTCGGCGCCGCCGCCTGCGACGCCGTCGCGCGGCTCGGGATGTCCTGAATGATCGGGACGGCCTGGAGGCCGTCCCCTACCACCTGCTGTCTTGGATGCGCGGCCTTTACGAATGGAGCGACGGTCAGGCGACGGTTTGCGGTGCGGGCGCCCGTGTTTGTTCGACCGCGACGAAGTCGTCGTGTCGCAGCGGCGGCCGAGGACTTCGGTGTAAGAGCGCTTCGACCGCCGTCACGAGGCGCGGGACTGAGAACTGCGCCTGAACGCGGGCGCGGGCGGCGTTGCCCATCCGCTGCGCGAGATGACGATCGTTGAGGATGCGCAGGACCGCTGACGCCAATCGCTGCGGCTCGTTCGGCGGCACGAGCAGCCCGGTGACTTCATCAATCACCGCTTCCGGCACACCACCCACCGGCGTCGCCACCACCGGCTTCGCGCACGCCATCGCTTCGAGCACCGCGAGCGGCAGCCCCTCGTCGAGCGACGGCAGGACGACGAGATCCGCGGCGCGGAGGACGTCGGCAACGTCGGACCGGAATCCGAGGAAGTGCACGCGATCGCCGATCCCGAGATCGGCGGCGAGCTGTTGGTAGCGCGCGAGCGGACCGACTCCGGTCGTCTCGCCGCCGAGCGCGAGAAAGACACACTCCGGGCAACTGCTCGGCGATCCGCTGGGCCGCACGCAGGAACGTCGGGTAGCCCTTGACGTCGCTCAGATGGCCGGTGATGAGGACGACGTGGCTGGCGCGTCCTCTCAGCTGCTGATGCGTTTCCCAGTTCACCGGCGCCGGACGATAAACGCGCGTGTCGATGCCGTTGGGAATCGCGACGATGCGGCAGCCGGGGCGCGCAGCGCGCGCGTCGGCCATCACGTCGCGCGACTGGCCCTCGTAGCACGGCACGACGGCTTCCGGGTCCGAATCGAAAACCTCTCGCCAGCTCACCCGGCTCCGGTGGAAACCCGAGATGGCAAACGCGTGGGATCCGCAGGAAGCGGCCGGCGAGACCGGCGGCGCGATAGCACCGTCGGCGCCATCGCGTGCACGAGGCCGACGCCGCGCGCCCGGCCGAGCCGCACGAACGACGCCGCGCGGCGCAGCAGTCCGGCGCGCCCCAGCCAGTCGCCGTCAGGGATCACCTCGACGTCGATCCGATGATCGTTGGCCCAGTCGGCCAGCGGACCAGGACCTGGCGTGACGATCAGCGGCGTGAACCGCCTCGCGGTTCAATCCGGAGACGATGTCCATCAGGACGCGGTTGCCGCCGCCGATCTTCGCGGCGTTGGCGACGTGAGAGAATCGGAAGAGGTCTAGTCATTGACGCCGATCGCTTCGCGCATCGACGGCCGCAGACGCGCGATAATCTGGCGCGCCCCGCGCCCGACCGCGCCGCTCTCGAGGAGGAGCCGCTTCAGCCGCGTCTTCACATCGCGCCGTTGTCGAAGCGCCGCATCAATGCCAGGTCCGCGCCAGACGATCGTCGCCACCAGTCGCGGTAGCAATCGGCGAGAAAGGCGTACGTCACCGCGCGAATCGCGCGGCGCTCGGACTCGTCCGCGCACAGCGCCCGATCAGCGAGCGCTCGAACTCCTCCACCGACATCCCATGCGACCACTTGCGCGACACCTTGAAGCCGACGTGCGTCGCGTAGCACCACGCGATCCGATCGAGATACAGCCGCTCGATCGCCGGCGCCGGGACCGATTCCGGCGAGCTCTTTCATCGCCCATCAGCACGCTGAGCTCGTCCTGCACGAGCGCGGTCGAGGCGCTTCTTGAAGCCGAGCGTCATGTTGGCGTTGTGGTGGCGGTAAGCCGACCATCGGTTCGGCAGGAGGTAGCCGACGTTGGTGAAGAGCGCAGAACGCGGGACCACAGGAACCAGTCGCCCGCGAACGGCATGTCCAGCGGGAACATCGAAATCCGCTCGTAGCAGGAGCGTCGCACCAGGCCCGAGGGTGCGGGCACCGAGATTGCCGTTCGCCAGCGTCCGGCGGAAATCGTGGCCGAGGAAGACACGGTTGCGATCCCCGTGGGCGCCGTGAGATCTCCGTCTCCCGCTCCTCGGTGAACTTCATGACCGGGCAGGAACGACGTAGCCGACGTCCGGCCGCGCATCGAGCAGCTTCGACTGAAGCCGCTCGGAGCACGCACGGACGGCGCAGCGCGATCGTCGGCGCGAAATCAGCCACAGGTATTCACCGCGGGCCAACAGAGCCCGCGGTTGCAGTTCCCGAGATGTCCGAGGTTCTGCTCGTTGCGGATGTAGCGCACGCGCGGATCGGTCAGCGTCGCCGCGACCTCGGGCGTGTGGTCCGGCGGAGCAGTCGTCCGCGATCAGGACCTCGAGGTCCTCGAACGTCTGCGACAGGATCGACTCTGACGCAGTCTGGCCAGCATGGCGCCAGCCGGCGACAGGGGACGATAGAAGCTGACGCGCGGCATCAGCGGCACGCGTCGCGGAGCGCCTCGGCGATCCGGTTCTGATCCGACTCCGACAGCCCGGAATAGGCAGCGGCATGAGGCATGCTGATCCTCGGCACGCCTCGCCTCGCGCAGTGAGCCGCCGCTGGCCCGCTGGCGCCGCCGCAGGCTTGGCGTGCGGTGCGCGTTCATCACACCCCGCGCTTGCTGGCGATGCCCTGGTTCAGCAGCGACTGCATGACTCGCGCGCTGATCGCAGCGATCCGGCAGGGCGGACGCAGTAGCTCTCGCCAGTTGCGTGGCGCGCCCACACGGCGCGGCTGCGGCAGCCGCAGCCCGGGAATCGTGCTCAAGAGCGGCGTGGTAGCGCGCCGCGATGGCAGCGGCGCTCGCGCAACCACGTCCGGCAGTCGCCGCACTGGACGCGGGCCGACCGCGGCCTGGAGATCGGTCAGGCGGTAGTTGTAGCCGACCGCTTCTGCAGGTCTCGAACACGACGTCGTTCGACGAATGGCGCACGGTGTCGGGCACGCTCATGCCGTGCTGACGCCACAGGCGGAAGCGCGCGTCCCACTCGGGGCAGTGCTGCCGTCGGATCATCCCGCCGTCGCCGGTCGTCACGATCTTGCGCGGGGTGGAACGAGAAGCACGCCACGTCGCCGTGCGGCTCGCCGATGCGCTGCCACTCGCCCTGAAAGAAGCAGCTCGGATGCCGATCGCGCAGGCCGCGTCCTCGATGACCGCACAGCCTGCAGCGCGCGCGCGCAGCGCGACGACCGCCTCGGAGGTCGCACGGCAGCCGATCTGATGGACGGAAGAGCATGGCGCGCGTCCGCGCGCGTGATCGCCGGCCTCGACGAGCGACGGGTCGATGTTGCAACGTCGCCGGGTCGATGTCGACGAACACCGGCGTCGCGTCGCAGTAGCGGATCGCGTTCGCGGTGGCGATGAACGAATGGCTGACGGTGATGACCTCGTCGCCCGGACCGACGCCGCGCGCCTTGAGCGCGAGGTGCAGCGCCGTCGTGCAGTTCGAGACGGCGCAGGCGTGCGGCGCGCCGACATAGGCGGCGAACTCATCGCCCGAATGCGCCGCCACCTCCGGTCCCCGTGTGAGCCAGCCGCCGCGCAGCGTCCTGGCGACCGCTGCGATCTCTGATCGCCCACAGCAAGGCGCGGTGATGGGAAGTCCGCGTCCGCGACCGTCGTCGACATCACCGCACCTCATCCGATCTTGGCGCACTGTTCGTCGTGCCACCAGGCCGCCAGCGTTTCGAGGCCGCCGGCCAGGCTGAACTGACGGCTGGTATCCAATCAATTCCTGCGCCTGGCGCGATGTCGTGCAAGACGCCGCGGCACGGGATTCACTTTGCGCTCCGGCGCATGCTCTGGCGTCAGCGCGTCGAGTCCATCGCCGCCAGCAACTGCTCGGCGAGCTCGGTTGAGCGACGTCTCGGTGCCGCTGGGGCGATGTTCAGCGCGCACGTCGCTGGCCGGCGCCGCGCGCCGCCGAGAGGTGCTGCGCGCGCCACATCCTCGACGTACATGAAGTCCATCGTCTGATGCCGTCGCCGAAGATCATCGGCGGCCTTGCCGTTCGGTCGATCCCGTTCATCCAGCGGATGAACATCTCGGTGTACGCGCCGTAGACGTCCATGCGCGGGCCGTAGACGTTGAAATAGCGCAGCGCCACGTAGTCCAGCCCGCATATCTCGCTGAAGCTGCGCAGCAGCCCTTCGTTGAACAGCTTGGCCGCGCCGTAGAGTGCGGTTGCTGTACGGCGTGATGCGAACTCGCGCGTCGGATAACGCCTCGGCCAGCGCCGTAGACCGACGCGCTGACGCCGCGACGACCTTCTTCACGCCAGCCGTGCACCGCGCGCTTCGAGCACGCTGAACGTGCCGTCGGCGAGAGCACATCGATCGCCAGCCGCGGCTCGTCGGCGCACTGCGTGATGCGCATCGCCGCCTGGTGGAACACGACGTCGATCCCCGCCATCACCTGGCCGAGGACGGCCGGGTCGCGGATGTCGCCGTCGACGATCGTGACGCGGCCCGCTTCGAGCGCCCGCGAGGTTCGGCGAGTCGGCCGCGCGCGAAGTTGTCGAGGCATCACGATTCGGTCGCGACTGACGCGCGACGCGCTCGTCGGCGATATGGCGAGCCGATCAAGCCGAGCACCGCCGGTGATTACGAGCTGCGCGGCTGCTGCGCAGCGTCACCGCCGCTTCATTACGACACCGACATGACTTCTGACTCCTGCGAAGCTTTCCCTGAATCGTTGCGGCGCGTCGCGCGATCACCCGCGCCGGCACGCCGGCGACGATCGAAAACGGCGGCACGTCCCGTGGTCACCACCGCGCCGGCGCCGACAATGCTGCCGCGGCCGACGGTGAGTGCCCGGCAGGATGACGGCGTTCGGTGCCGATGTCGGCCCACGCTTCGATCCGCACCGGTTTGATTTCGAGGTCCGGTCTGCACGATCGGCACGTCGACGGGCAGCGCCGGTGCGGGTCGATCCGAGCACCTTCGCGCCCGGGCCCCAGCCGACGTAGTCCTCGATGATCAGGTCGCGCGCGTCGAGCGTCAGCCTGCGGTCCGATCCAGACGTGGTTGCCGATGATGCAGGTCCCGTCGTAGCGGCCCTGGAGGTAGGCCTGCGCGCCGATGAACGACGCGCGCGTCGCCGATTTCGGAGCGATCGAGATGCTTGAAGCCGGCGCCCGGCGCCGACATGCGCCTTCGCGGCCCGCTCGAAGCGCGCGCGGCGCGCCAGATCGCGCGCGCGCATCATGACGTCGACCGGCCCTTCGCCCGCCACGAAGCGCGTCGTAGAGCTCGATCAGCCCCTCGTAGCTGACATTGCGCGCGCAGCGCGCCGTCGCGAGACCGACTCGAAATCCGGCATCGGGCGCGACGTGTTCGCAGCCGTGCACGGCCGCGGACGATCCGGGACGAACCGTTGATTTCAGATGGCGTACATTTTGATGCACCGCGGTTCGAGACCGATCTCGACCTGTATGTGCGACGAACTCCGAGAACATCGGCAGCGACAACACTTCGCGCGCCGCGCGCTCGGATTCAGCGGAAATTCGCCGGCGACGTATGCCGAGGTCGCGATAGACCGGCCTGCAGGTGCGACGGGGATCGGATAGTGAATCCGGTCTGCACGCCGTTCGTTCTGCAGCGTCCGCTGCAGTTCGAGTCGCGATCGGCGGAGCGCGACCGCGTAAACGTGATAGACGTGGCGCGCGTATGGCTACCTCGACCGGCCGTGACGACGTCCGCGTTCTTCAGGCAGCGGTTCGCGCTCGGCCGCGCGCTGCGGCGTCGTTCGGTCCACGCGTCGAGGTGACGCAGCTTGACGCGGAGGATGGCGCCCTGCAGCCCTTCCATCCGGTAGTTGTAGCCGCTGCAGCACGTGGTGGTACGCTCTTCGCTCTGCGCCCCAGTCGCGCAGCATCCGCATCGTCTTCGGCGTGCTCGCGCGTCGTTGGTGACGACCATGCCGCCCTCGCCGCAGGCGCCGAGGTTCTTGCCCGGGATAGAAGCTGAAGCAGCCGAGCGACCCGAGGCTGCCGACGCGGTCGCCCTTGTATCTCGGCGCCGTGCGCCTGCGCACGCGTCCTCGATCACGATCAGCCCGTGCGCGCGCGCGATCGCGAGGATCGGATCCATGTCGGCCGGCTGGCCGTAGAGATGCACCGGCACGATCGCCTTGGTGCGCGGCGTGATCGCCGCCTCGAGCTGCGTCGACGTCCATCGTGAACGACGTCGGATCGATGTCGACGAACACCGGCCGCGCGCCGGTGTAGCCGATGGCCGCGACCGTCGCGACGAAGGTGAACGGGACGGTGATGACCTCGTCGCCGCGGCCGACGCCGGCCGCGAGCAGCGCGCAGATGCAGCGCGCTCGTGCCGCGTAGTTGACGGCGATGCCGTGCTCGGCGCCGACATAGGCGGCGAACTCCTGCTCGAACGCCGCGACCTCCTCGCCGAGGACGAACTGGCCGGTGTCGAAGCACGTTGCACGACGGCGGCGTCGATCTCCGGCTTGATCGCGCTGATACTGCGCTCGAAGATCGACGAAACGGAATCATGCGGCGCACCTGCTCGATGTCGAGCTCGACGATCCGCGCCCGCGCGCGGCGATCGACTGCGGTGCGCCGCCTCGAGTATGCGCACCACGCGCAAGCCCGGCGTGGCCGTCGGTCATCGTCGGCGTGCCGCCGTTCGACGCAGGCGATGAAATGTTTGGCTTCGATGCTGAGCGCCTCGGTGATGTCGAGCTGCGGCGCCCACATGTCGCCGGCGCGGTAGCCGATCAGCATCGGTAGCTGCTGTGCCGTTGCCATCGCCGTGGCCGGTCGTTGCCCGTTGACGCGTGATGCCCTTGTCGTAGACCTTGATCTTCTCGCTCGGCTCGAGGTCGTCGTAGACGATCATCTTGCGGCTGCCGCCGATGAGCGTCCGGCGCACCTTGACCGGCGCCGAGCCAGTTGACGTGCAGGTGCGCGATCAGCGTTGCCGTCGAAGAACAGCGTGAGGTAGGCGATGTTCTCCGGCTCGCCGGCGACGTGGCTCATGCCGGTGGCCGATGACCGCGATCGGCTGCGACCGGCAGCACGTAGTCCATGATCGCCAGGTCGTGCACGGCCAGGTCCCAGATCACGTTGACGTCGTGCTGGAACAGTCCGAGGTTGACGCGCACCGAGTCGTAGTAGAGACGTCGCCGAGAGCAATACGTGCACCCGAAAACGAAGTACAAT
>ERZ1370068.4521-contig-359_pt1 | contig 77802 bp, 88 predicted proteins | sample MGYA00561227_ERZ1370068 | MGnify/ENA primary metagenome ERZ1370068 (study PRJEB38410, sample SAMEA6850437) | metagenome | study: Metagenomic assessment of the ecological functions of the soil: analysis of the soil microbiota associated with the... | reverse complement strand
GCTGGATCGCTTTGGCACTCGCGCCTGCCGCCGTGATGCTGGGGATCGCGAAGCCCTGTCCGAGGAAGGCCTCGAGTACTTCCAGCTCAGCGATGATGATCGTCGCGTCGGGGCTCATCGTGCAGATGGTGTTCTGGATGCGCCAGCACACGGCGCACGTTCAGGCGCGACTCGAGCGACCGACATGGCAGGAACGCGAGCGACCGCCAGCTGGTGCGGGCTTGTTACCGTCGTCGCGCTCGCCGTCGGGCCGCGAGGCGCGGAGACCGTGGTTTTCCCTTACGGTCTCGGCGCGCAGTACACGCCAGCGTCTGGACTTCTCTGACACGGTGCTCGCGCTTGGCATTGGCGCGGCACGTTCGCTACGTTCTGGGCGCTGCAACAGGGCGGCAAGGTGCTTGTCGTGGCGCACGTTCTTCCGCGTGAGCGAGATCCTGCTGCTGCTGCTCGCCGGCGCGCTGCTCGTCTCGGCCGTCGGACAAGCTGATCGCGCTCGACGTGCTGCCTGCCGCTCGTCGATCCGACGCGGGATACGTCGGCGCTGCTCGACGATTCCGAGCCAGCGTCGGGCGGCCTCTCGGCGTCGTTCACCGGTTATCGGGCGCCGACCCGGCGCTGCTGCCGCTGCTCTGCTCGTCGATCTACTGGGCGGCGGTCGTCACTGCCTGCAGCCGCAGTGACGCGCGCGAAACCGCGTCGTGACCGCACGCCGAACGCGCGCGGTCGCGGCCCGCTGCGGCCGGGAGTGCCAGCGGCGCAGCGCTGGCCGCGTCCTGGCGATTGGTTGCGACGGCATCCGTGCGCGCCGTCGCGGCACGTGCAGTGGATGCGTCGTCGTCGCCTACGTCGTGCTGGTCGGCGTACCCGCCTTCCTGCCGCCGCCCCGGACGGACGCGCGCTGGTTCAACAACCTCGACGGTCTTCGCGCAGTGGGCTATTCTGGGGCGTGTGGTGGCCGTTCGGTCATCCTGCTCGATGTTCGTCGTCGGGCGCGCGTGGTGCGGCCTGTTCTGCCCCGAAGGCACGCTTGACCGAGGCCGCGAGTCGCGTCGGACTGGGGCCGCGCGGTGCCGCGCTGGCTGAAATGGGGCGGCTGGCCGTTCGTCGCGTTCGCGCTGACCACGGTCTTCGGCCAGCTCGTCAGCGTCTATCAGTATCCGGCGGCCACGCTGCTGGTGCTCGGCGGATCGACCGTGCCGCGGCGATCGGCGTCGGGCTTCGATCTACGGGCGCGGCAAGCGCGCGTGGTGCCGGCACCTGTGCCCGGTCAACGGCGTGTTCGCGGTGCTGTCGCGCGCGGCGCCGGTGCATTTCCGCGTCGACGGCGCCGCGTGCGGCGAACGCCGGACGCATTCCCGTGCATCCGGTCAATTGCGCGCCGCTGGTGCGCATCCGCCGGATGACCGGGCCCGTCCGAATGCCACATGTGCGCGCTGCAGCGGCGCTGCGATGGTGCGATCGCGCTGGAAGCGCGCTCGCCGAGTGCGTGGAGATCGCGCGTCACGCTGCCGCCCCTCAGGCGCGCGCCTGGGACGCGTGCCTGATCGTCTTCGGCATGATCGGCCTTGCGCTGGGCGCGTTCGAGTGGAGCGCGCCGCAGCGCGTTCGGCGAGCTGCGTGCGGTCGGCGCTCGGTACATCGTCGATCATGGTCCGGCAGTGGCTCCTCGCCGACAACGCGCCATGGTGGCTGCTGACGAACTATCCTGCAGGCGCACGACGTTCACCTGGCTTTACGGCGCTGATCGTCGGTGGATCGGCACCGCCCGTCGTGGGCGTCTGGTGACTTCAGCTCATGGTTGCGGCCCGAGGGCCCCGCAACTCGCGGACGATCCCCGCTTTGGCCCCACGCGTATGCGCTTTCCCACGCTGGATTCCGCTCGCCGGCGCCGGTCTTCTTCATCGGCTTGAGCGCTGCCCGCGGCGCTCGGCGCACGGCGAGGGCCTTCGCCTCGCCGTGGCTTACGGATGTCCGCGCGGCGCTGCTCGCGCTCGCCGCCGGCTGGAGTCTCTATCTTGCGTTTCCCGCTGGCTCGAGGCTGGCGCGCGCATCGCGCAACGGGCGCAAAGTGCCGGCGGCGATGATGCTCGCGATCGGCGGCGTGCTCGCCGCCTGGTGGCCCTTTATTCTCGCGGCGTTTGATCCGGGCTCAGCCTGTTCGCCGCTGTCGGCGCGCGGCGCGAGCCATGATCGTGCCGTCACGACGAATAGCGCCGGAAGCAAGCCGACAACAGATGACGAGGCGCCCGATGAGTGAGCGATCGCCTTTCGTGCAGCGGGCGCTGATAGGCGAGGAAAAGAATGCTGTCGGTCCGCGTCGCACGGTCGATCTGCCGCAGCACGTCGCTGGAGCGCGGATCGATGAAGATCGCAGCGGCTCCGCGCTCGCCATCGTCACGGGTTCGCGCAAGGCATCCGATACGTGCCGCGAGGCCCTGATGCCAGTGATTTATCGTTCCCGGCAAGCGAGCCTGCGCCAGTACGGCAAGGCCATCTGGCGACGACATCAGGCGGCCGTCCGATGGCTTCGATTCAATCCCACGCGGTGATGGCGAGACCGCAGTGAACTCCTCCTGACGATCGCGCGCGTCGCGTCCGGAAAGAGATGACGGCGCCCGTGAACGACAGCATCGGGCGAGCACGAGCGCCGAGCAAAACCTGTTGCTCCAGGCAGATTGCGCGATTAGCGCGAAGCTCCCGCCGGAAGCCGAAGTCGCGGTGCGGGTGATGCGCTTGCGTTGCTCACAGGTAGATGGAAAGCGACGACACGAGCATCGCGTGATCCCGACGGCGCCGACGATCTCGCGACCGCCGCGAATTCGCAGCGTCAGCGACTCGTGTAGATCGTGCGCCCATCCGATGAGCCCACGGCCGAGCGGGGCGTCGAGCACGCGTCCAGTGGGCGGATCGAGATAGATGCCGCAGGCTCCGCGCCTTCCGGCACGCGGACGAACGCTACCGTTGGCGTGTTCACCGGTTGGCAACCGCAGGTTGCCGGTGCGCGCCCGCCGCCCACGGCGCGCGCGGCACGCTGCGCGTAGTCGGCGTACGGAGAGCGACTGCCGCGCCGGAGGCTGCGAATCGCTGCGGATTGAGCGCGCGGTCGATCTCCTGATCGAACACGAGCACGCTGCCTGTCACGCCGACGACCGCGCCGAGCACGCCCAGCGTCAGGCCGAGCCAATAGTGACCGCAGCCAGACGCGCCGCACGCGCCGCGCCGCGTACGCGTGGCGCTCTTCGCATCATCGTGCTCGTCACCCATCGTCGCCGTCGCGCGCACGCCTCAAACCTCCGCCCACATCACGCAGCAGGTTGTGATAGCAGCCGGTCAGTGAAACCAGCGACTCGTGCCCCGGCGCGTCCTGGCGTCAGACGCACGATCGCCATGTCGAGGTCGAACAGCAGCGCTCGCTGCGCGTCGTCGCGCACCAGGCTCTGCACCCAGAAGAACGAGGCGATGCGCGCGCCGCGCGTCACCGGCGTGACGCGATGCAGGCTCGTCGCCGGATAGAGCACCAGGTCGCCCGCCGGCAGCTTGACGCTGTGCGCGCCGTAGGTGTCCTCGACCTGCAGCTCGCCGCCGTCGTAGTCCTCGGGCGGCGACAGGAACAGCGTCGCCGAGATGTCGGTGCGGATCTTCATCGCCGGTGCCGGGCACGCAGCCGCACCGCGCCGTCGACGTGCGTGCCGAAATGCATCGCGTCGGCGGCCTCGTAGCGGTTGAACATCGGCGGGTAGATGCAGGCGCGGCAGCGCGGCGCTGAGGAACAGCGGATGGCGCTCCAGCGCCGCGAGCACGATCGCGCCGAGCTCGCGCGCGATCGGCGCGTCCTCGGCGATCTGCAGGTTGCGCTTGACCTGCGCGCCCTGGTGCCCGGCCGTGGCGCGGCCGTCCACCCAGGCGTGCGCCGGCAGCGTCGAGGCGGCTGCGCAGCGCGCGCACCTGCTCGGCGTGCAACACGTTGGGGATGCGGAGCAGCATGCGCGCGGCATGTCGGCTCAGAAGAACTTGTAGCGTAAACGTCAGCATCGCCTGCAGATCGGTGCCGGGCACCGAGCGGCCGCGGTCCGACGGAATCAGCGCGTCGTAGTTCAGCCGGTTGGTCAGGTTGAACACGTTGAGCTGGATCGCTGTACTTCGGCTGCTGCGTAGGCGACCATCGCGTCCCAGCGAAGATAATCGGGCACCTCGACCGCGTTGTTGTTCGACGCGAAGCGGTCCGACATGTAGGCGACGCCGGTGCCGACCTGCCATTCGCGCGTGAAGTTGTACGCGGTCCACATCGACGCGCTGTTGCTGCGGCGTGTTCGCCGGCACCTTGCCCTGCGTGCCGTCGAGCGCCGACGCCTTGACGATCTCGGCGTCGAGATAGCGTGTAGCCGCCGAACACCTGCCAGTCGCGCGTGATGCGGCCGGCGACGCTCGCCTGGAAGCCGCGCACGCGGATGTCGCCGGTGAGCTCGTAGACGCCGGGCGAGATCTGCGAGCGCGTGTTGTCCTTCTCGATCTCGAAGATCGCCGACGGTGAGCGACAGGTCGCCGTCCAGCAGGTCCCACTTCGCGCCGAGCTCGTACTGGCGGCTCGTCTCCGGGATCGAGGCTCTGCTGGCCGTTGGTGAGCGGCGAGCGTCTCGAGCGACGGATTGAACGACGTGCCGTACGAGACGTAGTACGACTGCGCGTCGGTCGGCTGGTAGATCACGCCGGCGCGCACGCTGGTGTAGCCGATGCTCTGGCTCGCCGACGGCGGCAGGTTGATCGAATTGGTCGAGGCTCGCGTTGTAGCGGTCGTAGCGCACGCCGGCGACGACCTTCCATGTATCGCGCGAACGACATCGTGTCGTTGATGTAGGGCGCGACGTCCGTGGCGCTGGCTTGCACGAGGTTGCCGGTGACCGACGGCAGACTGCCGGCGCCGGCTCGTAGGCCGGATCGACGAGCGAGCACCGCACGGAAGTAGTTGTTCGGATTGCCGGGATGTTGCGCGAGTAGTTCTGCGTGTTGTTCGTGTCCTGGCCGAGCTCCAGCCCGGCGATCAGCTGATGCCGGATCGCGCCGGTCTGCGAACTCGGTGATCAGGTCGGTCTGGTTGTAGAGCGACGTGTCGGTGATCGTCGCGGTCGTGGCTGCCGAGGCCGACGAACAGCGACGTCGAGCGGCAGCAGCGTCGTGTTGCCGAGGTTCGTCGCCGGAAACGCCGTGTAGACGCCGCTGGTCGACGCGTGCCGACGTTGTTCGGTCCCGACTCGCGCGCGTCGATCCGTGTAGCGCGAGTACTGCGTCTGGTTGCGCAGCGTGACGCTTCGGCGTGAACCTGTGCGCTGATCGTCGCGTTGAGGTTGACGACGTCCTGGATCGTCCGGTCGTCGGTCGCGCCGTAGAAGTTCTTGCGGTTGACCGTGCGCCGGCGCGCCGTTGACCGGCGGCAGCCCGTAGTCCGGCATGTCGTGGTTGTGCGTGAGCGAGCGCGTTCAGCGTCACTTCGGTCGGCGTGCCGATGCCGAAGCGCAGCGACGGCGCGATGCCGTAGTCCTGGTTCTCCATCACGTCGCGCGTCGAATGGACGTCCTGCGCCATCGCCGCGATGCGAAACGCCGACGTGTCGTCGATCGGCTGGTTGCAGTCCGCCGTGGCGCGCACCGACGGCTGCGTGCCCACGCTGACCGTGCGCGTCGCCGAGCGGCGCGAGCGTCGGCAGCTTGCTCACCTGGTTGATGACGCCGCCGGTCGAGCCGCGGCCGAACAGCATCGACGACGGCCCTGCAGCACCTCGACCGCGTCGAGCGAGAAGACGTCGCGGTAGTACTGGCCGCGGTCGCGCATGCCGTCGAGGTAGAGGTCGGTGCGCGCCGAGAAGCCGCGCAGGTTGAAGTTGTTGCCGATGCGTGCCGCCTTCCGCGGCGCCCATCGTGATGCCGGGCACGTTGCGCAGCGCATCGCGCGAGGCTCGTCGCGCCCTGCGCCTGCATCAGCGCGCTGTTGATCACGGTGACCGATTGCGGAATGTCGCGGATGCGGCGTCGGCACGCCGCCGCCGATGCTCGACGTCGGCGGGTTGTAGTCGGCGCCCGACGACGCTGTCGCTGCACTTTCACTTCCGGCAGCGTCGTGTCGCTGCCGGGGCCGGTTTGCGCCATGCGCGGATCCGGGCGCGAGCGCCATGCAGGCGATCTGCGACAGGGTCGAGTTTGTGCGGGTGTCTTCATTGCATAGCTCTCTCCGTGGTTGCCATCGGCGTAAGTTTCTGGCTGGCAACCAGCGGAGGCTGGCGTGCTGGCTTGGAAACGACGGGGCGCGCTGAACGGTCGTCGGAGCTGCAGGCTGCGCGCTCGCGTCGCTACCCGTCGAGCGCGTGAAGGCGATGGGCACGACGACCCACGCCGCGACCTTCTGGTCCCCCTGCGCGGGGACGAACTTCCAGTTCCGGATCGTCTCGAGCGCCGGACTGATCGAGCGCGCGATAGCCGCTCGACGTCTTGAGCTCGATCCGTTCCGGCATGCCGTCGACGCTCACCTAGCACGCGGATCAGCACCGTGCCCTGCTCGTGCATCCGCCGCGCGAGCGCGCGGATACGGCAGGCGCCGGGATTCTGCAGATAGTCGCGCGTTGAAGCGCGGCGGAATCGACCGGGGCGGCGGCTCGGGCGCGACCGCGGATTCGCGCGACTGGCGACCGGGGGCAGACGGGCGGCGGCACCGTGATCGGCGAGACACGCCGTCGACTCGACGCACCACGGGCGGCGGCTCCGGCACGATCATCTCGACGGGCTGGGGCGCTGTCCGCGTGCGAACCGCTTCTTCGCGATAGCACCAGCTTCGGCGGCGGCGGGAGCTTCGGGTCTCGGGCGTCGGCGATGATCACGCTGACCATGATCGGCGTCATCGTGCGCGCATCGCGCGGCGGACCGGCGCGTACTGGCAGCAGGCGACGATCAGCACCGCATGGAAGAGCACCGCGATCGCGAGCCCGGCGTAGCGCGCGCTGATCGATGCGGACGCGATAGCGGTTCGCTCGCGATGGGCCGCTGCGCCACGTGCGCGGACCCCGCCCCGACAGGGCGATCGCGCTCGCAACAGGCGATTGACGGCGACAGGCGATGCAACGGGGTGCAGATGGGCGACGATAGCCTGGGACGTGAGCTACGGCGCGTGGCTGGCGGACTGCGCCAACGGCCGGCTGGCGGCGACGGATAGGCAAACGATAATGATTCGCATTTGCGTTGTCAAGCCGACCGAGTGGGCTCGGACGCCTACGTTCGGCATCACGGGCGCCGAAAGGCGGATCGGCTAGAATCCGGTCCGGGCCGCATGGTAGCCTGCTCGTGGTCCGATTTCGCGGCCTGGCGCGCTGTATGCCGCAGTGCCTGGCCGCGCATCGCGAATCCGAACCGCGAACCAGACCGAGAGTTCTCGCGATGACTCGCGACGCCGAACTCACCGCGCTCAAGATCGCGTCTGCAGGAAATCGACGACCTGCGCGGCGCCGCCGCGGTGCTGCAGTGGGACCAGGCGACGTACTATGCCGCCGGGCGGCGCGCGAGTCGCGCGGCCGGCAGCTCGCGCTGCTGAGCCGCCTCGCGCACGACGCGGCAGACCGATCCCGCGATCGGGCGCCTGCTCGATGCGCTCGACGCCGTGGGCGCGAGGCGCAGGGCGCCGACTCCGACGCGGCCGCGCTCGTTCGCGTCACGCGCCGCGACTACGACCGCGCGACGCGCGTGCCGTCCGCGTTCATCGAGCGGCTGAGCGGAGCACACTGACGGACGCCGTATCACGCGTGGGAGCGCGCGCGGCCGGCCAACGATTTCGCCGCGGTGCGCCCGCTGCTCGAGAAGACGGTCGAGCTGAGCCGCGAGCTCGCGGCGCTATCCATCCGGGCTACGCGCATCCGTACGACGCGCTGATCGACCATCGCCGAGGACGGCATGACGGTGGCCGCGGTGCGCGACGCTCTTCGCCGAGCTGCGCGCGGGACTCGTCCCGCTGATCGAGGCGATTCGCGCGCGTCCGCAGGTCGACGGCGGCTGTCTCACCGGCGATTTCCCGGAACCGGCGCAGCAGGCGTTCGGCGAGAAGGTCATCCGCGCGTTCGGCTACGACTTCGACGCGCGGCCGGCAGGACAAGACCGCGCATCCGTTCATGACCAAGCTCGGCCGCGGCGACGTGCGCATCACCACGCGCGTACCGCGACGACGATCTGCCGGACGGTCTCTTCTCGACGCTGCACGAGGCCGGCCACGCGATGTACGAGCAGGGCATCGACGACGCGCTCGACGGCACGCCGCTCTTCAGCGGCACGACGGCCGGCGTGCACGAAAGCCAGTCGCGGCTCTGGGAGAACCTCGTCGGCCGCAGCCTGCCGTTCTGGCAGCCACTGGTACGGGCCGCTGCAGGCGCGCGTTTCCCGAGCGAGCTCGGCGGCGTCGACGTCGACACGTTCTATCGCGCGATCAACAAGGTCGGTCCCGTCGCTCGATCCGCACCGACGCCGACGAGGTCACGTACAACCTGCACGTCATGCTGCGCTTCGACCTCGAGCTCGCGATGCTCGAAGGCACGCTCGCGGTCGCCGACCTGCCCGACGCGTGGCGCGCGCGCATCACGAGCGACCTCGGCGTCACGCCGCCGGACGACCGCGACGGCGCGCTGCAGGACGTGCACTGGTACGGCGGCATCGTCGGCGGCGCGTTCCAGAGCTACACGCTCGGCAACATCATGAGCGCGCAGTTCTTCGCCGCCGCGCGGCGCGACCTCGCCGATCTCGACGACCAGATCGGCGCGGCGCAGTTCGCGCCGCTGCGCGCGTGGCTCACCGAGCAGCATCTACCGGCACGGCCGCAAGTTCACCGCGCCCGAGATCGTCGAGCGCGCGACCGGCGAGCCGCTGTCGATCGCGCCCTATCTCGCGCTATCTCAACACCAAGTACGGCGCGCTGTACGGCCTGTGACGCGGCGTGCGCCGGCGCTACGAGCGCTAGCCGCCCGCGAGCGTGAAGAGCTCCTGCGGCTCGCGGATGCCGCGCAGCGCGTGGAAGCCGAGCGAGATCATCCGGTCCGCCGCCCGCCGCGGCCTCGTCGCGGAAGCTCTGCGACACGAGCAGCTTGCGCTGCAGCGGCCGGCACATCCCTTCGATGCGGCTCGCCTCGTTCACCGCCGAGCCCACGACGGTGAAGTCGAGGCGCTCCGCGCGCGCCGATGTTGCCGTAGAGCACTTCGCCCGAGATGCAATGCGACGCCGAAGTCGAGCGTGCGCTTGCCCGCCGCGCGGCGCTCCGCGTTGAACGGCGGAAAGTAGTCGAGCAGCTCGCGCTGCCGCCGAGCGCGTCGAGCGCACACCGCTCTCGCTGTCGCGCTCCGCGAGAGTCGAACGTCGCGAGAAAGCCGTCGCCCATGAACTTGAGGATCTGCCCCTGGTGGTCGAGCACCGGGCGCGCCATCGCCTCGAGGTAGGCGTCGAGGATCTCGACGAGCTCCTCCTGCGCCACGCGGTTCGCGACGCGTCGAGAAGCCGCGGAGGTCGCAGAACCAGATCACCGCGCGGATGCGCTGCACCGAATGGCGGTCGATCTCGCCGGTCAGCACGCGGTGGCCCGCGTCCGCGCCGAGGTAGGTCTCGAGCAGCGTGCGCGCGACATCGAACGTCGAGCGCGACTTCACCGCGAGCGCGAGGTGCGGCAGCGCGTCCGCGACCTGCTCCAGCTGGTCGTCGTCGAAGCCGCCCGGCACGTCGGTCGCGCACGAGAAGAAGATGCCCTGCAGCGGATCGAACCGGCCGTCGCCGACGTCGGCAGGCCCGCTCTGAGCGACGCCGTGTCGACGCCGCCGAAGCGCACGATGCGCGCGGCGTATTCGGTCATGCCGGCGTCGCGCAGCTCCTCGAGCAGCCGGAACTCGAGCGGCTCGCCCGTGTCGAGCCGCCGGCGCAGCCGTGCCTCGCCCGCTGCTGCGCAGGTAATAGATCGGGCTCCGCAGGTACGCGTCGCTTTCCTCGTCGGTGCGCCGCCGGGCAAACGCCTCGGTTTCGAGCCCCGCGGGACGCCAGACGTAGCTGCGCGCGCCATGCCGCGGATGCAGCGTGCCGATGATCATGCTGAAGCGCCGCGCCGGAAAGCCCGCGTCCACCAGGCGCTGGCAGAACCGTCGACGAGGTCTTCGAGCGAGACGCCCGCGCAGCCCGCTCATCGATCGAGCCAGCGCTCCACGCCGGATGAGGTCGAGCGGGGGCGTGGCAGGCGGCGTGGATGACGTCAGAGCGCGGAGTTGCGATTCAGGGGCGATCGCCGGCATCGAAGTCTTCGGCGACGCCCGCTATTGTTGTCACAGCCCCTGGCCGGTGAGTCCCGCCACCATCGTACCGAACCGCTGAAGCGCAATCACCAGCGCCAGCACCGGCACCAGCTGCACGGTGCGCCGCGGCGAAGATCACGCCCCACTGCACGCCCTCCACCGTGCCCAGCATCTCGCCGATCACGACGGGCGCGGTCTTCGCGTCGCGGGTGGTGAAGATCATCGCGAACACGTATTCGTTCCACGCGAACACCACGACGAAGATCGCGACGGCGATGATGCCGGCACGACCAGCGGCAAGCACCACGCGGCACGAGGATCGCCATGCAAGCCCGCGCCGTCGACGGCGGCGGCTTCCTCGAGCTCGATGGGCAGCTGCGCGACGAACGCGCGCATGATCCAGGTGCCGAGGCTCACGTAGAACGCGGCGTAGAGCAGGATCAGCAGCAGGTGCGTGTCGTTCATCCGCAGCGCGTTGAGGATCGGGAACAGCGGCACCGTGATGATGATCGGCGGCAGCATCCGCGCGGCGAGCATGCCCGAACGCCGTGCCGCTCAGCAGCCGGTTGCGATAGCGCGCGTACACGTAGCCCGCGAGCGTGGACGCGCAGATGGTGAGCAGCGCCGTGCCGAGGGTCACGACGAGCGCTGCTGCCGAGCGCGCGGAAGAATTCGGGCCGGCTCGTTCCACAGCGTCTGCGTAGTTCTCGAGCGTGGGCCGGAAGAACGAGCGTGGGCGGCACCTCGAAGATCTGGTTCGGCTTCCTTGAACGAGGACAGCACGACCAGCAGGATCGGAATCGCCGACCACGCGAGCGCCAGCGCGATCAGCGTCCAGCGCAATGACTGCGCCCCAGGGCGATCGCCTACGCACCGCGCATCACCTCGCGATACATCCGCCGCAGATAGGGCCAGCGCGATCAGCGAGCGACATCACCAGCATGAAGCAGCCGGTCGCCGACGCCATGCCGAACTGGTGGTACTTGAACATCTCGCGATACAGGTAGATCGCCAGCACCTCGGACAAGCGCGCGGGTCCGCCTTCGGTCAGCAGCCAGACCTCGGCGAAGCGTGCGGATCGGCGAAGATGTAGCGAAACAGCACTGCGATCAGCACCGCCGGCATGATGAGGCGCAGCGTGATCAGGCGGAACTGCTGCCACGCGGTGGCGCCGTCGATCTCGGACGCCTCGAGCACGTCCTTCGGGACGGTCGTCAACGCCGCGTAGAGGATGAGGAACGTGAACGGCAGGTGATGCCAGATCGCGATGGTGCCGGCGAGGCAACAGCGTCTCGACCGGATTGGTGCTCCAGTCGAGCTGTCCCAGCCCCAGGCGCGCCGAGGACGTGCGACACCATGCCGACGTCGGGCTCGAACATGTAGCGCCACATGACGATGCCGCTGCTCTCGGTGATCGCGTAGGGCGCGAGGATCACCGCGATGATGACGCCTTGCCCGGCACCGGTCCGCGACAGCAGCAGCGCGAGTCCGAGGCCCAGCAGCAGCTCGACGTAGACGATGCCGTTGACGACGAAGAACGTGTTCCAGAACGCGCGCCAGAAGATGCGGTCGGCGAAGAGCTGCGCGTAGTTGGCGAAGCCCGACGAACTTCGATGTCCTGGCCGTACGTCGACGTGTTGAAGCTGAGCCAGCCGACGTAGATCGCCGGCAGCACCAGGAACGCGAGCAGCAGCAGCAGCGTCGGGCACAGCATCGCGTAGTGCAGCGCACGCGCGGTGCGCCGGTCGCCCACGCCGCGCGCGTGCTTGCGCGGATGCGGCTCGCGACTGCGCCGGCGGACGCAGCGACCGTGCCATGCCTCGCGCCGGCCTGCGATGCGTCACGTGGGCAGCAGCGGCTGCACGCGCTTCTTGACGTCGTTCATCGCGGTTTGCGGGTCCTTGGTGCCGAGCATCGCGTTGCCGAGCTCCTCGATGAAGATGTCCATCGCCTTCGCGGAGTTGCGAAGCCGGCACCACGAGCCGCGCGCTCGCCGAGCGCCTGCTTCTCGGCGGCCGCGTAGGGAATGAGCGCCTTCACCTTCGCGTCCTCGTACGCCGAGGGCCGCACCGGACCGTTGCCGTTCAGCGTCTCGGCGATCGTGCTCTCGGGTTGCGACAGGAGCTTGATGAGGCTCCACGCGCGCTCCTTGTTGCGGCTGTTGCGCGGAATCGCCATCGCCCAGACCGAGGTCTTCGCCGGCATCGGCTTGCCGTCGACCGCCGAGCGGCAGCGCGACCACCGCGATCTTCCCCGGATACTTGCTCGCCTTGGCGTCGTTGTAGTTGATGTACCGGTTGAACGGGTTGTTGGTCATCGCGCCGCGGCCCTGCTGCATGAACGTCGTGACGTCCTCGGTCTTGAGGTTCATCGAATTCTTGGGCAGCACGCCCTTCTTGTACAGATCCGACCAGCGCCGTCACGCCGCGCACCGCCGCGGGCTGGTCGATCACCACCTTGTAGTCGGACGTGATGAAATCGCCGCCGAAGCCGCGGATCCAGTCGATCGGCGTGGCCGGATCGTCGAAGTTCATCACGAGCCCGTAGACCTGCACGCCGTCGGCGCGCTTGAACGTCAGCTTCTCCGCGAGCGCGACGGCCTCGCTCCACCGGTGCGTCGGCGGCTCGGTCACGCCCTTCTCGGCGAAGAACTCGGTGTTGTAGTGCAGGCCGTGCGTGGCGTGCCGGAACGGATGGCGGTGATCTTGCCGCCGAAGGTGTGCGCCGGCGACCATGCCCGCCGGAATCTTCGGCGAAGTCGGGAATCGGGTCCTTCGCCTGCCACGTGCGCAGATCCTCGAACAGTCCGGCGAACTGCGGCCCGGTGTAGCGATCGAGGATGAACACGATGTCGGCGTTGCCCTCGGCAGAGGCTCGCCTCCTTGAACGCGCGCTCGTTGCGCCGCTTCGACGCCGAACGTCAGCCATTCGATGTCCACGCCCTGCTTCGCTCGCCACGGCGCGGTGACGTCGCCGCCCGCGCCCGTCGTCGCCGCCGCCTTGTGCACGGCGTGCCCGATGATCGTCAACCGGTCGGCCGGCATACGCGCGGCCCGCGGCGAACGGACCTGCCACGGCGGCAGCGGCGCCGCCGCGGACAGCGCCTTCAGAACGTTTCTGCGTGCTTGCATTGTCATCCTCCTTCGAATCAAGCGAGTCGCCCGATGACATCGACCGGGCGTCAGGAATGTCAGTTGCGCCGCTTGCGCGCCGCGACTGGGATCTGGCGCCGCGATCTCCTGGCGCTCGAGGACGAAGTCGCGCGCCGCGGCGATGTGGCTTTCCATGCTCTGCACCGCCTGCTCGGGCTCGCGCCGGCGGATCGCCTCGAAGACCGCGACGTGCTCGTCGTGGATGCGGCGCGCGCGCTCGGGCATGTCCTGGTCGCCGAACGTCGTCAGGTCGAGGCGCTCGGCGCCGATGAAGTTCGGGATCATCTCGACCGTCTTCAGATAGAACGGGTTGTGCGTCGCCCGCGCCACCGCGCGATGAAACTCGAAGTTGAGATCGGCGAGCAGGTGATGGACGGCGTTGTCGAGCGCGCGTCGCCGCGCGATCGAGCGTGCGGTCGAGATCGGCGAGGTCGCCGGCTTCGCGTCGCTCGGCGGCCATCGCCGCGGTCGCCGATTCCACCGTGATGCGGAATTCGTACGAGCGCAGCAGGTCGGACACCGGTGCGGATCGGCGGATACGCGTGCAGTGCCGGGCGCCTCGCCGCGGACGACGACGTTGCCGGAGCCGCGCTGCGAGCGCGACGAAGCCTTCGTCCTTGAGCTGCACGAGCGCGTCGCGAATCACCGGGCGCGAGACGCCGAAGCGCGTGCTCAGCGCGCCCTCCGGCGGCAGCTTGCATCCCTTCGGAAATTCGCCGCGCGTGATCAGGCGGAACGAGCTGCTCGTAGACGATGTCGGCGAGCTTGCGCGGCGACGCGCGCGACGCGCTGGCGACGTGCGCGCTGCGTCGCGGCGAACCGCGGTCGCGACCATCACTACTGCGGCCGCTCGCCGAGCGTGGTCAGGCGATGCATCCGCCGGCGGCCTGCCCGATGAACGCGTCGCGGCGATGCATCGTGCAGCGGTTGTCCCAGACGATGAGATCGCCCACCTTCCACTCCTGCGTCCACACGTCCTCGGCGCGCGCCGCGCTCGACCACAGCAGGTCGAGCATCGCTTCGCTCTCCGCGAGCGGCAGGCCGGGGATGTAGGCGCCGAAGCGGCGGCCGAGATAGAGCGCCTTGCGGTGCGATTCGGGATGCGTGCGCACCACCGGATGCTGCGGACCGGGCAGCTCGCGCGGATCGCTGGTGTTGATGTCGCGATAGCCCGGCCGCGGAATGCCCTGCGCCGTGTGACTCTCCTGGTGCTTGATCTTGAGGCGCGCGATCTTGCGCTTGACCTCATCGGAGCAGGCGCTCGTACGCGTTGTACATGTTCGCGAAGCTCGTGTTGCCGCCGGTCGGCGGCACTTCGCGCGCGAGCAGGAACGTGTAGCCCGACGGGCGCTCGACGAAGCCCTGGTCGGTGTGCCAGTTGAGCTCGCCGTCGCCGTGGTCGCCGACCGGCTTGCCGTCCTCCGGTCACGTTCGACACCACCGTCATCTTCGGCGACTCGGCGACGTACACGTGCGCGCGAGCGGCTGAAATCGGGGAGCCTTCGAGCTCGCCGAAGCGCTCGGCGAGGCGCGTGAACGCGACGTCGTCCAGCGCGTAACCGCGCAACCGGATCACGAGGTGGATCGCGCGGGGCGTCGAGCATGGTTTCCACGTCGCGGCGCGGACGGCAACTCGCGGGTTCACGCCCAGCACGTCGGCCCCGAGTGCTGCGTCGGTCCGGACGGATCGTGGGCTCTGCGAGCGAGGTCTCGGTCGCCGACCTTCCGGATCGTTGGTCGTCGAGCGTCGGCGGCGCCCGGCGGAGGGACCGCGAGCGGAGTATCGGTCTAACATCGCGAATTTGTCAACGTTGTCATTTCCCGCGTCGGCGTCTCATCGCAGGTCCCGTAGTGCCGCCAATGCCACCATAGCGGCCCGTCCACGGCGCCTCACTCGTCTTTACAGCGTCTGTCTATGGAAGGATACGCCTGGAGGCTTGGCGGACCAAAGGGCCGACAGCCGTTGCCGCCGCCTCTCTCCTCGTCACACGACTTGACCGGAAGTGACGGCAGGGACGTGAGACTCGCTGTCCGTGCTGTGCTGCACAACCGACTCGACCCGGACCAATCGACAGCGACGAGCGGTGGAGCGATGCGGCCAGACAATGTCACGGCCGATGCGCCGACAGAAAAGGGGAGGGTTTGAGAATGTGTGATGTCTGTGGAGATGTCGAGCACGAACCCGGAAGTGTCCCGTCGGGATTTCTGCGCACGCGGCGCACTCGCGACGCTGGCGCCGTGGAGCATCGGCGCCGCCTTCGCGGCCGACCCCGCCCGCCGCCGGGCGCAGCGCCGCCGCAGAATGCGATCGCGCCTGCGCGACGCGCTGAAGCGCCTGATGGACGGCAACGCGCGCTACGCGGCCAACACGCCGAACGAGCGCGACTTCTCGTCGGGACGCGCGCGCGCGCGCAGGGCAGTATCCGATCGCCGCGATCTTGAGCTGCGCCGATTCGCGCGTGCGCGCCGGAGCTCGCGTTCGACCAGGCGCCGGGCGATCTCTTCGTCGTGCGCGTCGCGGGCAACGTCGTGACCCCGGACCTGCCTGGCGTCCATCGAGTACGGCTTGCAGTTCCTCGGCGCGCCGCTCATCGTGGTGCTGGGCCACTCCTCGTGCGGCGCGGTCGACGCCGCGATCAAGGTGGTGAAGGACAAGGCCGTTCTGCCCGGCCATTTGCCCGAGCTCATCGCCGCGCTCAAGCCGGCCGTCATGATTGCCGCAGAAGGAGAAGACCGGCGAGCTGCTCGACAACGCGACGCCGGGAGAACGTGAAGCGGCAGGTGGCGCGGCTCAAGAGCTCGCCGCCGATCGTCCAGAAGCTCTACGCGGGAAAGAAGATCGACATCGTCGGCGGCGTGTACGACATCGCCGCCGGGAGAGTCACTCTTGTCTAGCAGGTTCCCCCTGCTGGATTGGGCGCATCAAGCTGCGACCAGCAATGACAGGGTCCCCAGCGGCATGCTACGGTTCGTGCGAACAGCGGGCGGGCACGAGCCGTCGCGCTACACTTGCCTCGCCCGCCGCACGCCAACATGCTGGTCGATCTGCGCAAACACGCCGCTGCTGCCATCTTCGATTGCGACATCGCCATCGTCGGAGCCGGTGCGGCAGGACTCACGCTGGCCCGGCACCTCGCCGGACGCGGCCGCGACATCGTCGTCGTGGAGAGCGGCGGGCTCGATTTCGACGCGGCGACCCAAGGGCTCGCCGACGGCCCGAACCTCGGTGACGCCTACTATCCGCTGGTTCATGCCCGACTGCGTTTCTTCGGCGGGACGGCCAACATCTGGGGCGGGCGCTGCGCGCGCCTCGAGGCGATCGATTTCGCGCAGCGCGACTGGGTCCCGCTGAGCGGCTGGCCGTTCGCCCTGGACGAGATCGAGCGCTGGTACGCGGCCGCCGCGTCGGACGTGGAGCTTGGTCCCGACGCGGCCAGCCCCGACGGGTGGAACGGCGATCATGCCGCGCGCCTCGGCGTCGACCCCGTGGCGTTCGTGACCCGCCTGTGGCACTTCGACGACGTCGCCGAACGCTTCGCCACGGCGCGCGCGGCGGACATCGTCGGCGCACGCGATGTGCGCGTGCTGCTGCACGCGACGGTCGTTCGCGTGCAGGCCGCGGCCAGCGCGACCGCGGTGACTGCGCTCGAGCTCGCGACGCTCGACGGCCGCCGCACGCAGCTTCGCGCGCGGCACTTCGTGCTGGCCTGCGGCGGCGTCGAGAATGCGCGCCTGCTGCTCGCGTCCTCCGACGTCGAGCCCCACGGCGTAGGCAATGCGCATGACCAGGTCGGACGCTGCTTCATGGAGCATCCGCACGGCCGCGCGGGCGTTCTCGAGGCGCACGCCGGGTTCGAGCTCTGGGCGGCGTTTCAGTCGCGCTCGCGCCCGGACGGTACGCGGATCGCGCCGGTGCTGCTGCCGGCGCCCGAATTCCAGCGCGAGGCGCGGATCCTGAATTCGGCGTTCACGTTCAAGCTGCAGCGCGATCCGTCGCACGGACTGACGCTGCACAAGCGCATCTACAAAGACCTGCGGCAAGAGCTGTCGCCAACCCGCAGCAAGCGCCAGCTCTGGCATGCCTACCGCACCCTGCGCAGGTTCGTCCAGCGCACGGCGCGCGAGCGCATCATGCGCGCGCGCTTCGCACGTGGCCTCACCCGCGTGCACGTGATCGTGCGCGCCGAGCAGGCGCCGAATCCGGCGAGCCGGGTGACGCTGGCGCCGACGCGCGACGCGCTCGGAGTGCCGCACGCGGCGCTCGAGTGGCGCCGCTCGGAGCTCGACAAGCGCACGGTGCGGTTGATGGCCGAGCGCCTGGGCGCCGAGCTGGCGCAGCGCGGCGTGGGCAAGCTCGAGCCCGCGCCGTGGCTCTACGACGGCAGCACCGCGTGGCCGGTCGACCCGACCGTCAGCAGCCATCCGATCGGGGGCTACCATCACATGGGCACGACGCGGATGAGCAACAGCCCGGCGCAGGGCGTGGTCGACCGCGACTGCCGCGTGCACGGGTACGCCAACCTCTACGTTGCCGGCAGCTCGGTCTTCCCGACCGCGGGCTGGGCGAATCCGACGCTGACCATCCTCGGCCCTCGCGCACCGGCTCGGCGATCACCTGCTGGCCCGTTCGACATGAGCCTGACGGGCCGCCCCGAGGGCGACTGCTCGCCTCGGAAGGCGCGCAGCGCAAGCGTGCAATGAGTACGGCCGCGCTCATCGTCGGGACCTCGCCCTGCCGTCTGTGGGGGCTCGATGCGCACGAACGCCTGCGCCGCCAGTTGAAGGAAGTCGGCGTCCGGGCGATCGCGACGGATCCTGCGGATCTCGGTGATGCGCAGCAGGTCCTGGTCGTCGATGCCGGCTTCCTGTTCGGGCTGCTCACGCTGCGCGGCGTCCTCGCGCACCCGGACGCGCTGCTGGTCCAGCCGGACGACGGTCGCGTCGCGGCCGCGTCGGTGGCGCGCGAACGCGTGGACGCCGTCGTCGCCTGCATCCGCGATGGCGCGGCGCAGGCCGCCTGACCTGCGCGTGCTCACGGTGCTCGATCTCGCCGGCTACGATCGCAACCTGCGCAAGACCGCGCCGCCGCTGCTCGAGGCGGTGACGCCGGACAAGCGCGCCGCGCTCGAGGCGCTGCTCTACGGCAACGCCTACAAGGGCGTCACCGATTTCGTCACCAAATGGTGGTGGCCCCGACCGGCGCGGGTGCTGGTCGGCTGGTGCGCACGCCTCGGCATCACGCCGAACAGCGTCACGCTGCTCGGAATCCTGCTCGTGCTCGCGGCGACTTACGCGTTCTATCAGGGCGCGTATGCGGTCGGCCTCGCCTGCGGCTGGGTGATGACGCTGCTCGACACCGTCGACGGCAAGCTCGCCCGGGTGACCGTGGCGAGCAGCCGATTCGGGCACGTTCTCGATCACGGCGTCGACGTCGTGCATCCGCCGTTCTGGTATGTCGCCTGGGGGCTCGGCCTCGACGCGCTGGAGGGATGGATCCGCTGCTCTGGACCCGTGGCCTGGGGCCTCGGGCTGGACACGCCGCAGCCCGAGGGATGTCGGTCGCGATCCTGTGCTGGCTCGTCGCCGGCGGCTACGTTGCGGGTCGCCTGATCGAGGTCGCGTTCCACCAGCTCGGGCATTGCGGCATCTTCGCGTGGCGTCCGTTCGACGCCTGGTTCAGGCTGATCACCGCGCGGCGCAATCCCTGCCTCGTCATCCTGACCGTCGGCACCGCTCGCGGGGCGCCCTGACGTCGCGGTTCGTCGGCGTGGTCGTCTGGACGCTTGCGAGCACCGCCATTCTGTTCCTGCGGCTGCTGTATGCGGCCGGCGTCCGCTGGCGGTCGGGCCAGCCGCTCGATTCCTGGCTCAAAGACGGCACGAGCGCGGCGCGGGAGCATGCGCGCGCCTGGCGGATCTTTTCGGTCACCCGCGGCGCTTATCGCTGATGGCCGCGCGACGGCCCGCGGACGCTGCCGTGCTCGCGGCGACACTGGCGCTCGCGGTGGCGGCGCCGGCGCATGCGTTCGAGTTCAGTTTCGCGGACGGCGCGGTGAACGGGTACCTCGACACCACGCTCTCCGTCGGCTCGCTCTGGCGGATGCAGGGTCGCAACCCGGGATTGATCGCCATCGCCAACGGCGGCACCTCGCGCGACCCCAACGCCGACGACGGCAATCTCAATTACGACAAGGGGGATCTCGTCTCGCTGGCGTTCAACGCGCACGGCCGACTTCCCGATCAAGTACCGCGATTTCGGCATGTTCGCGCGCGGCACCTATTTCTACGACAAGGCCGCGAGCGACAAGGACGAGCTCGGTTCCAAGGCGATCGACCACACGGCGAACTACGCGCGCCTGCTCGATTTCTACGCGTTCGGGAAGTTCGACATCGCCGGCCGCTCGCTCTTCGTGCGCGCCGGCGACCAGGTCGTGAACTGGGGCGAGAGCACGTTCATCCGGAACGGGATCAACATCCTCAATCCGGTCGACGTGGAAAAGCTGCGCACGCCCGGCGCCGAGTTGAAGGAAGCCCTGAGCCCGACGCCGATGCTGTGGCTGTTGCAGGAGGTCACCGACCGCTTGTCGGTCGAAGCGACGTGGATGCCGCGGTGGGACGAGCGTTTTCCGGACACGCACGTCGAGGCCCGACCCGCGCGGCAAGTTCTTCAGCACCGATGATTTCGCCGTCGACGACGGCAAGATCGCTTACTACGGCGGATTCGGCCGCCGCAACGATTCGCACGGCGCCGCGGGTGTCTATCCGGTCAGCTCCGCCGGACAGCTGTACCTGCCGCGCGGAGAAACGCAACGAGGACAAGGGCTTCCAGTATGGCGTTGCGCTGCGTTACCTCGTTCCGCACGCCAATGCCGAGATCAGCCTCTATCACGTCAACTACCACAGCCGGACGCCCTACGTGTCGGGGGTTCGGGGCGGACTCACGGCGCCGGCGACGATCTCGGGCAATCTGCAGCCGGCCGAGGTCGCGGCGCTGGAAGCCGCCGGCATTCCGGCCACGGCTGCCGGCGATCCTGCATGCACGTCCGTCGACCTGCCCGCATTCGACCGGTTGCAGACGCCCGCCAACATCGCTCGCCTCGCGCCGATCGTCGGCGGGGTTGCACAGGCGACAGCGCTGTCGGCGCAGAACGCAACGAATGCCGCGTGCGCCACGGCCGGCCGGCCGCGCCGGCACCGCGTTCGTCGATCTATCCGAAACACATCAAGCTCTGGGGCATCGGCGCAAGTGCGGGATTTGCGGGCGGCGTGTCGCTTCAGGGCGAGTACTCGTACCGCGGCAACCAGCCGCTGCAGCTGCCCGCTGCGGAGGTGCTCCTCGCCGTGGCCGGCGCCGGCAACCAGCTGACCGGCACCAGCCGCCGACGCCGCCAGCCAGGTGCCCTACGGCACCGAGATCACCGGCTTCCGCAGGGTCGCAATGCACCAGGTGCTGGCGACCGCGACCAAGACGTTCGGCCCGATGCTGAGCGCGAGCCAGGTGGTGGCGATCGCGGAGGTCGGCTATACGCACCTCGACCTGCCAGGCGACCTCAAGTTTGCCGGACCCGGGTGTCACCTGCCGCAGCCCGGCTCGGATGCCTCGAGCGCCTATAACTCGACGTCCGTCCGGCTGCTTCGCGACCCGCAATTCGTGGGGCTACCGCCTCGCGGGCCGGATCGATTTCGACAACGTGATCGACGGCGGCACGGTAACTCCGCACCTCGCGTTCGCGCACGACGTCAGCGGCGTCGGTCCGACGTTCAATGCGGGGTCAAGGCGTTGACCATCGGTCTGGACGGCACCTATCTGAAGAATTGGCAGGCCGTCATCGCGCTATACCGCGTACTTCGGCGGCAAGACCTACGCGGGCACCGACATGCCCAACGCGTCATCCGGCCCTCTGCCGCCGGGCCAGGCGGCAAGCTATGCCAGCAGCTCGAATCCGTTGCGTGACCGCGATTTCCTGTCGGTGAGCTTGAGCTATGCGTTCTGAACGCAACGCGGGCGGCATGCGGACGGCGGCGACGGGCGGGCGCGCATCCACGCTCGTTGCGCTGGTCGTCGCGTTGGGTTGCGCGGCGCCGGTGCTCGCGCAGGACCGGACTCCGTTCGGTGCCGAGGCCGCCGGCAACGCGGCCGGGACCATACCCGCCTGGACAGGGCGGCCTCGTGCAGCCGGTCGCCGGCTACCGAAGCGGGGACCCTACCCGGATCCCTACCGCGACGACAAGCCGCTGTTCACGATCAGCGCCGCCAACGTCGAGCAGTACCGGAAACAACTCTCGGCCGGCCAGATCGCGTTGCTGCAGAAGCAACCGACGTGGCAGATGAACGTCTATCCGACGCGGCGCAGCGCGGCGTTCCCGCAACCGGTGTACGCGGAAACGGCGGCCAATGCGGGCGTGGCGAAGCTCGCGCCCGGCGGCAACGGCGTCACGGGCACGAAGGGAGGCATTCCGTTCCCGGCGCCGAAGGACGGCCTCGAGGCGATCTGGAACACGATGCTGCGCTACCGCGGTGACACGCTACGCGACGAGGTGGCGCCAGGCGGCGGTCACGCGCGGCGGGGCCTACACGGCGGTCGACTTCGATTACGAATTCGACTTCAACTACGGCAATCTCGGCAAGCCGGCGCGAGACCGCGCCGACAACAGGCTCGGCTACGTGCTGCAGACGATCACCGGGCCGGCAAGGCTGGCCGGCCAGATCTTGCTGGTGGACGAACCCGTCGATCACGCGGCGCAGATGCGCAGCGCGTGGACCTACGATCCCGCGACAGCGGCGCGTGCGGCCCGCGCCGAGCGTCGCTACGACAATCCGGGCACCGCCGCGGACGCCCTGCGCACCAGCGACGACTTCCAGATGTACAACGGCGCGACGGATCGCTACGAGTGGAAGCTCGTGGGCAGGCAGGAGCTCTACATTCCCTACAACTCGTACCGGATCTCCGGCAGCGAGCCGACGACCGCGGACCTGCTGCGGGCGGGCCATGTCAATCCCGACTACGCACGCTACGAACTGCACCGCGTCTGGGTCGTGGAGGCGACGCTGAAGCCGGGCGCGAGCCACATCTACGGGAAGCGCGTCTTCTACATCGACGAGGACAGCTGGATGATCGCCGTCACCGACAAGTACGACACGCGCGGCGAGCTGTGGCGGGTGGCCGAGCAGCACTCGATCAACTGCTACGACGTGCCGATGCTCTACGGGACGGTCGAGGTGCACACCGACCTGCGGTCGGGGCGCTATCTGGCGATGGGCCTGCGCAGCGGCGTGCCCAGGTTCTTCACGAGCATCAAGCGCGAGCCGGGAGTATTACACCGCCGGCTGCGGCGCTGCAACGCTGAGCACCTGACTTTCCGCGGCCAGCCGCTAAACCTGCGATCCGGCGTTCCCCGGCGGGTCGAGGTGAACAGGATAGCCAGCAGCGACCAGCCGCACTTCCAGCACAGCTCGAACGTCGCGGGGTTCTCCTCGCCGCACTTCGCGCAGACGATGCTGCCGACGCGATTGCGCTCCTCCTGATAGGCACGAAGCACCGTGTCGGCGAGCGCCCGGTCGGCATCGTCGTCGAGCCAGACCTGCGGTTGGGCAACGTCGGGCGGGACTTCCCCGACAATGCTCGACGTATGCTCGTTGAAGACATGGGCCTTGATGCCCGCGTGCGCAAGGCGATCGACGAGAAGATAGGCCTCGACACGATGCGACGCGATGAATATCCGTTGCATCGTCACGGCGCCGGACGAACGGCGACGAGCGCCTCGGCAAGGCGCCGCAGCAGCGACACGAGCCTCGCCGCGCGTGCCGGATCCCACGGATAGGGCGGCGCCTCGTCCATGTAGCAGGCCTGCGCCGATCTCGAGCTGGAGCGCGTGGACGCCGCGCGCCGGCGTCGCCGTAGTGGCGCGTGACGTAGCCGCCCTTGAAGCGACCGTTCACCACGCTCGTGAACGCCGGCGGCGCCCGCAAGCACGAGCGCCGCGCAGCTTCTGCACGGCAGGCGCGCAGCTCGCGCCGTCGGCGGTACCCAGATTGAGGTCGGGCAGGCGTCCCGCGAAGAACCGCGGAACGTGGCTTCTGATCGAATGGCCGTCGAGCAGGATCGCGTAGCCGTGGCGCGCGCGCACGCGCTCGATCTCCGCGGCGAGCAGCGCGTGATACGGCTCGAAATACTCGGCGCGCCGCGCCGCGACTTCGGCGGCATCCGGCGCGTCGCCTTCCGCATAGATCGGCTCGTCCGCGAACGTGCGCGTCGGACAAAGCTCGGTGTTGTCGGCGCCCGGGTACAGCGCCGCGCCGGTCGGGTCGCGATTCAGATCGACGACGTAGCGCGAATGCGTCGCGACGAGCAGCGTCGCGCCCGCTATCGCGCGCGAACGCGAACAGCTTCTCGACATGCCAGTCGGTGTCGGGACACGCGCGCGCGGCGGGCGTGAGCCGCGCCGCAATCGCCGCGGGCACGATAGGTTCCCGCGTGCGGAACGTCGATGACGAGCGGCGAATCGCCGCGCTCGAGATCGCGCAGAGCGTCATTCGCTCCTCCCAATGCGCGATGCGGCCCGCGCGCACGATGCCTCGATGCAGCGATTGCCGCCGATCCGGTAGCACAGCTCCGCCGGCATCGCGATGTCCCAGAGCGCGATGTCGGCGCGCTGGCCCACCGCGAGCGTGCCGCGGTCGGCGCAGCCCAAGCGCGCGCGCCGCGTGCCGCGTGACGCCGGCCAGCGCCTCCGCCGGGCGTCAGCCGGAACAGCGTGCACGCCATGTTGAGCATCAGCGGCAGCGAGGTCGATCGGCGAGGTGCCGGGATTGCAGTCGGTCGCGATCGCGATCGGCACGCCGACGCGCGCGCAGCGCGGCGATCGGCGGCAGCTGCGTCTCGCGCAAGCGCGTAGAACGCGCCGGGCAGCAATACCGCGACGGTCCCGGCGCGCGCCATCGCCGCGACGCCCGCGTCGCTCGTGTATTCGAGATGATCGGCCGACAGCGCGCCGAATTCGGCGGCGAGCGCGGCGCCGCCGGCATCCGAGAGCTGGTCGGCGTGCAGCTTCACCGGCAGCCCGTGCGCGCGCGCGGCCGCGAACACGCGTCGCGTCTGCGCCGCGGTGAAGCCGATCGTCTCGCAGAACGCATCGACGGCATCGGCGAGCCCGCGCGCCGCCGCGGGAATGATTTCGCCGCAGACGAGATCGATGTAATCGTCGGCGCGTCCGTCGAACTCCGACGGCACCGCGTGCGCGGCGAGCAGCGTCGTGCGCACGTCGACACCGACTTCCGCCGCGACGCGCCGCGCCGCGCTGCAGCTGCCGGCACTCGTTCGCGGTGTCGAGACCATAGCCGGACTTGATCTCGACCGTCGTCACGCCTTCGGCCGCCAGCGCCGCGAGCCGCGGCCGGCTGGCGGCGACAAGCTCGTCGTCGCGTCGCGGCGCGCGTCGCGCTGACCGTCGCGTTGATGCCGCCGCCGGCCCGCGCGATTTCCGCGTACGTGGCGCCGTTGAGGCGCGCTTCGAACTCGTCCACGCGATTGCCGGCGTAGACGAGATGCGTGTGGCAGTCGATCAAGCCCGGGCGTCGCCCACGCGCCGGGCGCGTGGAGCGATCGATGCGCCGACGCGTCGCGCGGCAGGTCGCGCTCGGCGCCCGACCCACGCGATCGTCTCGCCCACGATCCCGACGCGCGCCGTCGCGAATCGCGCCATACGGCGTCTCGCCGCGCCATCGTCGCGAGATGCGCGCCGGTGATCAGCAGGTCGAACATCGGACGTCGTCGCGCGCTCATCGCCGGCAGCTCCGCCAGCGTCCTGCGATAGCGCGCCGAGCACCGCGTCCTCGTGCGGATGATGACCGTCGCGCACGACCCAGCGTCCGCCGACCATCACGTCGCGGACCGGGGCGCGGCACGGGCCGAATACCGCGGCATCGAGCACCGTCCGGACGGGCTGCGCGGCCAGCGCGGGATCGTCGGTATCGAGCACGACGAGATCGGCGCGGCATCCCGCGGCGATGGCGCCCGTCGGATGGCCGCAGCGCCGTCGCCGCCGCGCGCCGCCGCAGCGTAGAGCGCCTGCCCGACCGGCACGTCGCGCGGCCGCGAGCACGTTGCGCGCGCGTGCCGCGACAGCCGCTGCGACCACTCGAGCTGGCGCAGCTCGGCGTACGGATCGATGCAGCGTGTTCGAGTCGCTGCCGACGCCGAACGCGCCGCTGCGCATCGAGGTAGGCGCGCGCCGCAAACGTGCCGTCGCCCAGATCCGCCTCGGTCGTCGGCGCGAGTCCGGCGATCGCGCCGCTCGCGGCGAGGCCGCGCGTCTCGTCCGCCGTCATGTGCGTCGCGTGCACGACGCACCAGCGCGCATCGACGCCCGCGTGCGTCGAGCAGCCATTCGACCGGCCGCGCGCCGCTCCATGCGACGCACGCCGCGACCTCGCTTTGCTGCTCGGCCGCGTGAATGTGGATCGGCGCGCCTCGCGGCGCCAGCGCGACGATCGCCGCGAGCTCGTCCGGCGTCACGGCGCGCAGGCTGTGCGGCGCGATCCCGAGCTTCCAGCCGGCGCGCGCGGCGTCGCGCGCGAGCGACGCCACGACGAGCGCGATAGGAGTCGACCGTATGCACGAACCGGCGCTGGCCCGTCGGTGGGCGGCACGCCGCCAAAATCCGGCGTGCGCGTAGAACACCGGAAGCAGCGTGAGCGCGATGCCCGTCGCGTCGGCCGCAGCGACGATCGCGATGCGCGAGCTCCGCCGGATCGGCGTAGGGCTTGCCTCGCGGATCGTGATGAACGTAGTGGAATTCGGCGACCGCCGTGTACCCGGCCTTCAACATCTCGACATACGCCTGCGCCGCGATCGCCTCGAACGCGTCGGCATCGATCGCGGTCGAGAAATGCGTACATCGCGCGCCGCCACGTCCAGAACGAGTCGCCGTTCGCGTTCGCGCTGTCCCGTGCGTCCGGCGATCGCGCGCTGGAACGCATGCGAGTGCAGGTTCGGCACGCCCGGCACGAGCGGGCCGGCCACGCGCTCCGCTCCATCGCGCTGCGCATTCGGCTCGACCCGCACGATCGTGCCGTCGGCATCGATATCGACGCCGACATCGCGCAGCCAGCCGCGCGGCGTGAGCGCGTCGGCGGCGAAGAGCCTCATCGGCAGATCGACGCTGACGACCGAGCGCCACTGCGCCGGCCGCCAGCGGCCGGATTGCGACGGCGGCGTCTTCGCTCCCGGCATCCGTCGCATCGACGAGCAGCGCATGACCCTCGGGCAGCCGCAGTGGGGCATGCCCCGCGATCGTGCATTCGTGCGCTCCCGCCGCCGCATACGCAAGCCGGAACGGCGTCGGCCGAATCCGAGTCGCCAGCGCGCACGACGGCGACGCGTCCTCGCGCTCGGTCGCGCCGGAACATCGCGTTGAAGTCGCGCGAGGGTCCCGCCACCAGCATGCACTCGATCGCGTCGTCGCCGCTGATGTCATGCGGCACGAAGCGGGTCGTGAGCTCGGATATCGCGCGCGCCGGATCGCAAACGCATTCCGGCGCCGTCGAGCAGCACGATCGTGCGATCGATGCCCGGAAAGCGCGAGAACGGGCCGTCGCGCTCGACGTCGGCGATGCTGACCCGCCACAGGAACTCGTCGAGCGCGGCCCCGACCGGATGCGCGGCGATCTCGATCGTTGCGTCCCGCGCCGTTCTTCCAGGGCATCGGACGATAATCGGAGGGCGTGAGGAGACGATACGGCGGCGCGACACCTGACGTCGATTGTAGAGGCATCCCGTGCCCGCGCCAACGCGAGAATTCGATGCTGCTCCAACCGATGCCGATACGCGCTTCAGAATCGCATTGACAGGGGCGGTCGTTGCGCCCTAGATTCGCATGGTTTCAATCCTCTTCCGGAGATGTCCATGCAGAAGACGCTCGCTTTCGCCGCGGCCGCGATTTTCGCCGCCACAGGCTCCGGCCGCCGCCCAGGAAACCAAAGTCGCGATCGGCATGTCCGGCTGGACCGGATTCCAGCCGCTCACGCTCGCCAAGGATGCCGGAATCTTCAAGAAGAACGGCCTCGACGTGTCGCTCAAGATGATCCCGCAGAAGGACCGCCACCTCGCGATCGCGTCCGGCGACGTCCAGTGCGCGGCCACGACCGTCGAGACGTGGATCGTGTGGAACGCGAGCGGCGTGGCGACGAAGCAGATCTTCCAGATGGACAAGAGCTACGGCGCCGACGGCATGGCGGTCCGCGCCAACGTCGCGAAGATCGCCGACCTGAAGGGCAAGACCGTCGCGGCGTCCGCGCCCGGCACCGCGCCCTATTTCACGCTGGCCTGGTTCCTGAAGAAGAACGGGCTGTCGGTGAAGGACGTCACCGTCGTCAACCTCGAGCCGGCCGCCGCGGCGCAGGCGTTCGTCGCCGGCCAGAACGACGCGGCGATGACCTACGAGCCCTACCTGTCGACGGTGCGCGACAACCCGCACGCCGGCAAGATCATCGCGACCACGCTCGACTATCCGATGATCATGGACACGTTCGGCTGCACGCCGAAATTCCTGGCCGACAACCCGAAGGCCGCGCAGGCGCTGACGAACAGCTACTTCGAGGCGCTCGAGATGATCAAGAAGGATCCGGCGAAGAGCAACGAGATCATGGGCGCGCCGACGAAGCAGTCGGGCGAGCAGTTCGGCAAGTCGGCGGCCTATCTGCGCTGGCAGGACAAGGCGGCGAACCAGAAATTCTTCGCCGGCGAATTCCAGCAGTTCAGCAAGGAAGCGGCGGATCTCCTGCTCGAGATCGGCATCCTCAAGTCGGTACCCGATCTCACCAACCTCGCCGACACCAGCTACATCAAGTGACGGGAATGTCCCGGCCGCGACGCGCCGCGATGACGCCGCTCAAGCCCATCGCGCCGGGCAGCAAGGCGGTGCTCGGCATCGCGTTCTTCGTGCTGTTCGTCGCCGCGTGGGCGCGGCGACCTTCGGCGGCTTCGTCTCGAAGACGTTCCTCGCCGATCCCGCTGACGATGCTGCGCGAAGGATGGGCGCTGTTCGCCAAGTACGGGCTTCGCCGGCGACATCGCGATCACCGTCTGGCGCGTGGTCGGCGGCTTCGTGCTGGCCGCGCGCGTGCGCCGTGCCGCTCGGCATCGCGATGGGCGCCTACAAGCCGATCGAGGCGTTCTTCGAGCCGTTCGTGTCGTTCGCCCGCTACCTGCCCGCGTCGGCGTTCATTCCGCTGCTGATCCTGTGGGCCGGCATCGGCGAAATGCAGAAGCTTCTCGTGATCTTCATCGGCTCGTTCTTCCAGGTCGTGCTGATGGTCGCGGTGGCCGTAGGCGCGACGCGCCGCGATCTGGTCGAGGCCGCGTACACGCTCGGCGCGATCGTCGCGCGGCGTGGTCCGGCGCGTCCTGCTGCCCAGCGCGGCCCCGGCGATCGCGGAAACGCTGCGGCTCGTGCTCGGCTGGGCATGGACCTATGTGATCGTCGCGGAGCTGATCGGCGCGTCCTCCGGCATCGGCCACATGATCACCGACAGCCAGGCGCTGCTCAACACCGGACAGATCATCTTCGGCATCATCGTGATCGGCGTGATCGGGCTCATCTCGGATTTCCTGTTCAAGTGGGCCAACCAGCGGCTGTATCCGTGGAGCCTGGCGTGAGCGCGGCCGGGCGTCCCAAGGCCGCCGGGCCGCCCTCGGGGGCAGCGCCGCCGTCGGACGCGGCGCGGAGCGCACGCTTCGAGCGAGGCGCTCGAATGAGCAAGCTCGCCATCGAAGGCGTCGGCCGGACGTTTCCCGGCGTGCGCGGCGGCGCGCCCACGGTCGCGCTGCAGCCGATCACGCTCGCGGTCGAGGACAACGACTTCATCACGATCCTCGGCCCGTCGGGCTGCGGCAAGTCGACGCTGCTTGCGCATCGTCGCCGGTCTCGATACGCCGACGACCGGCCGCGTGGTGCTCGACGGCACGCCGGTGGCGGCGCCCGGCGCCGATCGCGGGATGGTGTTCCAGTCGCTACACGCTGTTCCCTTGGCTCACCGTGCGCGAGAACATCTGCTTCGGCTTGCGCGAGAAGGCGATGCCGCAGGCGCGGCAGGACGAGATCGCCGCGCACTACATCGCCCGCGTCGGGCTCGCCGGCTTCGAGCATCACTATCCGAAGATGCTCTCCGGCGGCATGCAGCAGCGCACCGCCATCGCCCGCGCGCTCGCGAACGATCCGAAGATCCTGCTGCTCGACGAGCCGTTCGGCGCGCTCGACAACCAGACGCGCTCGCTGATGCAGGAGCTGCTGCTCGGCATCTGGGAGGCGGAGAAGAAGACCGTGCTCTTCGTCACGCACGACATCGAGGAGGCGATCTTCATGGCGGGACGCGTCGTCGTGATGAGCGCGCGACCGGGACGAATCAAGGCCGAAGTCGCGGTCGACTTGCCGCATCCGCGGCTCTACACGGTGAAGACGACGCCGGAATTCTCCGCGCTGAAGGCGCGCCTCACCGAGGAGATCCGCGTCGAGGCGTTGAAGGTCGCCGTCGCGGCTTGACGATCACGCAAAAACGCCCGCCCGGCCGCCGACTCATCGGGCAACCGGACGGGCGCCGGAAACAACCGAGTCAGGAAACCTTGACCGGCACGTAGATCTGGCGGCCCTGGCGCTCGATCAGGAGCGCGACGGTCTTGCCCGCCTTGTCGACGGCCGAGCGCAGCTCGTCGACGGAGTTGACGCTTGACGAGCCCACGCCGACGATCACGTCGCCCGGCCTGCACGCCTGCCTTGGCCGCGGCGCCGCCCGCGTTGCTCGACGACGAGGCCCGACTTGCCGCCGCCTCTCTGCTCATCGGCGCTGCAGCGGCCGCACGGCGACGCCGAGCTTGCCCTTGGCCTCGCCTTCGTCGTCGGCCTTCGCCACCTTGCCGTCGTCGAGCGTGCCGACCGTTGGCCGAGAGCTCGACGCGCCTTGCCGTCGCGCCACACTTCGACGTTGAGCGTCGTGCCGGGCGCGGTGTTGCCGATGCGGCTCGTGACGTCGGTGCTGTCGACGACCGCGACGCCGTCGATCTTGCGGATCACGTCGCCGGACTTGAAGCCGGCCTTCGCCGCCGGGCTGTCCTTCTCGACCTGGCCCACGAGCGCGCCGTTCGAGTCGGGCAGTCCGAAGCTTTGCGCCAGCGTCTGGTCGAGCGCCTGGATGCCGATGCCAAGACGTCCGTGCTGCACCTTGCCGCGTCGTCTTCAACTGATCGGCGACCTTCGCCGCGACGTCCACCGGAATCGCGAACGACAGGCCCATGTAGCCTCCCGAACGGCTGTAGATCTGCGAGTTGACGCCGACCACCTGTCCCGCGGCATTGAGCAGCGGGCCGCCCGAATTGCCCGGATTGACGGCGACGTCGGTCTGGATGAACGGCACCATCTGCCCGTCCGGCAGCGCGCGATGCACGCCGCTCACCACGCCGGCCGACACGCTGTTCTCGAAGCCGAACGGCGAGCCGATCGCGATCACCCACTCGCCGCGCTTGACGGCGGGCTTGGCGGCGAGGTCGAGCGCCGGCAGGTTCTTCGCGTCGATCTTGACGAGCGCGATGTCGGTGCGCTTGTCGGCTGCCGACGACCTTGGCGGTGAATTCGCGGCGATCGGTGAGCTTCACGATCGACTTCGGTCGCGCCGTCGACGACGTGCGCGTTGGTGACGATGTAGCCGTCGGGGCTCACGATGAAGCCCGAGCCCAGGCCGCGCGATGGGTTGCTGCGGGCGCATGCCCGGTCCGTTCGGGATGCCGCCGAAGCGCTTGAAGAATTCGTAGTACGGGCTGTCTTCGTCGATGTCCTCGAGGTCCGGCACTGCCCTTGCCCGCTCGCGTGGAAGGTGCTGATGTTGACGACGGACGCGCCGGCGCGATCGACGAGCGCGGTGAAGTCGGGAAGATTGACGCCGCGGCGGCGGCGCCACGGCGCTGCCGCTGGCGACCAGCGACGCCGCCGGCTGACGTCGGCCGCTTGCGCAGCGCCGACGGCGCAGGTGATCGAGGTGCTGTAGCCCGTCGCCAGACCGGCGCCGATGCCGGCGGCGATCAAGGCAGAGGTAACTTTCGAAAGTCGCATCGTGCTCTCCTTGTGGAAAGGGCCCAATGTCCGGGCCTGCACGACGCAATGTAGGCGACTGTTGCTTAACGGGACCTTAAGAGAAGACCCTTCTTCAGCAGCCACGTCGGCCGCGGCGGCGGGCTGCCTGGCGCAGTCCTAAGCCCGGCAGCCCCGGCCGCGGCCACACGACGCAACTAGCTCATGGACCATCAACCTTCGGAAACCGCACGCGCACGGCGAGGCCCTTGCCGTCCGGACCGTCGCCGAGGCTCGATCGTCGCGCCATGCGCTTCGGCGATCCGCTCGCACGATCGACAGGCCCAGGCCGCCGCCCGCCGCATGCGGTCTCGTCATCGGGCGCGGATCTCGCGGTGGAAGCGCTCGAAGACGCGCTCGCGCGCGGCGACGGGTATGCCGGGTCCCGTGTCGATCACCGACAGCACCGCCCGGCCCGCATCGTCGGCGACGGCGACGTCGATCCGCCTCCCTCGGGCGTGTAGCGCAGCGCGTTGTCGAGCAGGTTGGCGATCAGCGTCGCGAGGCTCGCCGGATCGCCGTGAACGGGACTGCCGCCGATTCCGTGCGAGCCGAGATCGATGCGCCTCGCCTCGGCGATCGGCGCGCGGGCGACGATCGCGTCGTTGGCAAGCGCGACCAGATCCACGCGCGAGAAATTGCGCGACGAGCGCTTCCGGCTCGAGCCGCGCCATCGTCAGCAGCTGCTCGACCAGCCGCGACGCGCGCGCGACGCCGGCTTCGAGGTCGGCCATCGCCGCGGCGCGCGCCGCCGCGTCGGCGGCGCGCTCGGCGTGCTCGACCTGCAGCTGCGAGCGCCGCGAGCGGCGTGCGCAGCTCGTGCGCGGCGTCGGCCGTGAATCGCCGCTGCGCGCGCGAGCGCCTCGTCCAGGCGCGCGAGCAGCGCGTTGAGGCTCGCCGCCAGCGGCTGCAGCTCCCGCGGCAACGCGCGCTCCGCCACGCGGCGACATCGCGTCGGGCCGGCGCATCGCGACCGCGCGCGACATGCGCATCGAGCGGGCGCAATCCGCGGCCGACCGCGTACCAGATCAGGACGCCGAGCAACGGAATCAGCAGCGCCAGCGGCAGGAGCGTGCGCAGCGCGGCCTGCGCGGCGATCTCGCGGCGCTCGTCGAGCGCATGCGCGATCTGCAGCGCATGGTCGCCGTCGACATGCGTGTAGACGCGCCACGTGTGCCCGTCGCTGCACGACGTCGGAATAGCCTTCGGTGACCGGGACGGGCAAGCCGGCGCCCGGCTGCGACCAGTAGACGAGCACGCCGTCGCGATCCCAGATCTGCGTGACGATCTCGGAGACGCCCGCGTGCGCCGGCCGTCGCGCGACGGCGGCGCCGGCGGACGTCCGCGCAGCAGGTCGTCGATGCGCGTCGAGTACGCGAGCTGCTTCAACTGCAGGTCGAAGAGCTCGCCGATCTCGCGCCGGGTCTCGACATACGTGGCCAGCGTGGCCAGCACCGCCACGGCCGCCGAGGCCGAGCAGCAGCCAGACGAGCAGCGTGCGCCGGATCGACGTCATGCGCGCGCGATCACGTAGCCCACGCCGCGAATCGTGCGGATCGCGTCGGCGCCGAGCTTCTTGCGCAGGTTGTGGACGTGCACCTCGACGGCATTGCTTTCCACTTCGTCGCCCCAGCCGTAGAGACGTTCCTCGAGCTGCGCCTTGGACAGCGCCGTGCCCGGGCGCTCCAGCAGCGCGGCGAGCAGCGCGAACTCGCGGGCGAGAGGTCGACCGGCGCGCCATCGCGGGTCACCGTGCGCGCGGCGGGATCGAGCGCGATGTCGCCGTTGCGAAGCACGTTGTCGCCGCGCGCGACGTCCCGGCGCAGGAGCGCCCGCATCCGCGCCGCGAGCTCGTCCAGGCTGAACGGCTTGACGAGGTAGTCGTCGGCGCCGGCGTCGAGCCCGCCGACACGGTCGGCGACCGCGTCGCGCGCCGTGACGATCAGCACGCGCACCTTGTTGCCGGCGCGGCGCAGCTCCCGCAGCAGCTCGAGCCCGCTCTTCTTCGGCAAACCGAGGTCGAGCAGCACCAGCGCGTACGCGTCCGTCGGCGGTGTCGAGCGCCAGCCGGCGCCGCGTGTCCGTCCTTCACCCAGTCGACCGCATAGCCGTCCTGCTGCAAGGCCGCATACAGCGTCTTGCCGATCATGGGGTCGTCTTCGACGAGAAGGATACGCATCGCGATTTCCACGGCGGCTGCGCCGTCATTCCGGATCGGCCCGTGCCGGCGCCAGGCGAAATCTCCCGAGGGCCTCGCGACCCTATCGGTGAATCTCCCGGACGAGGACATGCATACGGCGCATTGGAAATTCGAATGGCGCCGGCGAAGCGGCTGATCGAGCTCGAGGACGAGAAAGACGGCTGTCGACAACGAGAGCGCGGACAGGCACGATGACCACGTAAACCGTCCCATTGCGCGGGGCGAACAGATCCGAAGCTCGCGAAGATGATGCCGAGCCACAGCACCAGCACCAGCAGGAACGGCGTCTGGATCGAGCTCGCCGCCTGCTCGGCCAGAAGCCATCGCGTTCAGCGCGAGCTCGTCCGTGAGGTCGAGTGACCTTCGCCTGCAGCCTGCGCTGCGCGTCGTTGGCAGGCGCCAGCGCGCGCAACTTGTCGTGGAAGTCCGTCCATTCGGCGTTGCCCTGCTCGGCCGTGCACGCGGCGACTCTCCGGCGTCCAGATCGCCTCGGCGTTGATCGTCGACCCAGCGGCGCAAGAGGTCGCGCGCTTCCTTGGCCTCCGGCCCGTATTGGCGCAGGTAACTGATCCACCATGATGATCTTGACGCTGCTTTGCCGGATTTCGTCCGACTTCGTGTCGAACGAGCCCTTGGCCGAAGCCACGAGCAGGCCCAGAACCAGCGCCGTCAGCGTCACGATCACGCCGATCCCCAGATGGATGATCTCCTTCGATTCCTTGGACAGGTGATGCTCGGGAAGAATTCGATTGAGGAAGATGCCCAACGCCGTCGCGGCCAGGACCACGGCAAACACGACAACCGAAATCGCCATTGCGCTCGATCGCGCGACCTCTGTCACTCGCCCGTGCCGGCAGTCGCGACCGCGCGCGTGCCGCGAGCTGCAGTCCGGTTCAGTCGCTTGTCCTTCTTCTTGTGCATGTCCCTTGCAGCACGAGCATTTCCGCGCCGGCGCTGGCGGCGTTGCGCTTCTCGAGGTCGGCGAGGAGGCCCTCGTCGGTAAGATCGATCTGCTTCGAATTGTCCCAGTCGCGCTCGCGCCACCTCGACGAGCCGGCTTGACGACGTGATGCGCGTCGGTCTCGATGGCGAGCTCGCGGCGCGCATCGAAGCTGCCCGGGGCGAGATTGATCGAGCCCACGACGGCTCGCTTGTCGTCGGCAACGATCATCTTGGCGTGGAGCTTCAGCCCCTTCAGCGTGTGCACCTTGGCGCCGACGTCGTGCATGATCCGCAGCCCGCCGACGCCTTCGACCAGCTTGTCCTTCTTCGAGCGTGTGCGGCGGCCGCGCGAGGATGTGGATCTTCACGCCGCGCCGGGCGGCCCGCACCAGGCGCTCGATGATGACCGTGTCCTGGTAGCGCTCGTTCTGCAGCCACAGCGTGTGCTTCGCGCGATTCGATGAATTCGGCGATGCGCTCGCGGCCGTTGTTCGGGCACCAGATGAGCTGCGACGTCGCCGTGCGGCGCGAACTTCTTCCGTTCCCAGTCCGCCTCGAAGCACGCGATCATTTCCCTGACCTCGCGGTCGTGCGTCGTGACGACGGCGTAGTCGCGCGTTTCGGTGAGATCGCGGGTCTCCCAGTTGAGCGATTCGACGAACCCCGTCTCCTCGTCGATCACCATCGACTTCTGGTGCGTGAGGGCGAACTCCGGATTGCTGTCGCGGACCTCGATCTTCGCCGCGACGAGCGCGTCGCGCGTCTCGCCGTTGTCGCTCGTGCCGTCGCGGCGCGCGGGATTCAGCATCACGCGAACGTCGACGCCGCGCTTCTTCGCGGCCAGCACCGTCTGCAGCATCGTCGGATCGGTGAACAGGAACATCCGGATCTGCAGCGACCGCTTCGCGCCGTTGATGGCGTCCACGAGCGGCTTGGCGGAGTCGTCGGGCAGCACTACCAGGGTATGGGACATGGCGATGGAGGGTCCGGATGATTGAGCGGGTCGGGCGACGCGACGGCGTCAGGCGTGACCGGGCGCCGCCGCGGGCGCGTCGAACTGGATGTGGTGAAGCTCGGCGTAGACGCCGTTGAGCTTCAGGAGCTCGTCGTGCGTGCCCTGCTCGTGCACGACGCCGTCCTTCAGCACGATGATCTTGTTGCGCGTCGCGGATCGTGGACAGCCGGTGCGCGATCGTGATGACCGTGCGGCCCTTCATCAGCCGCTCGAGGCCCTCGATCACCAGCCGCTCGGACTCGGTGTCGAGCGCCGCCGTCGGCTCGTCGAGGATCAGGATCGGCGTGTCGCGGATCACCGCCCGCGCGATGCCGATGCGCTGCCGCTGGCCGCCCGACAGCGTGAGCCCGCGGTCGCCGACCATCGTGTCGTAGCCGTGCGGCATCTCGGTGATGAACTCGATGCGCGTTGGCGAGCTTGGCGGCGGCGACGATCTCCTCCTCCGTCGCATTCGGGCCGGCCGTAGGCGATGTTCTCGCGGACGGTGCCGTGGAAGAGGACGGTGTCCTGCAGCACGTAGCCGATCTTGGCGCGCAGCGACGCGAGCTCGAGGTCCTTCAAGTCGATGCCGTCGATCAGCACGCGCCCGCCGATCGGGTCGTAGAAGCGCGGGATCAGGCTCACGACCGTCGACTTGCCGCCGCCGGTGGTGCCGACGATGCCCACGAGCTGCCCGGGCGTGATCGTGAAGCTCACGTCCTTCAGCACGGGCGCCTCCGGGTCGTAGCCGAAGGCCACGTTTTCGAACGTGATCTCGCCGCGGCACGTCGGCAGCGGCTCGCGCGTTCGCGCGCTCCGGGATGACGATGTCGGTGTCGAGGATCTTGCGGATGCGCTCGAGCCCGACCGCGGCCTGCGCGATCGAGCTGGTCATCTTGGCCAGGTCCTGCACCGGCTTGAAGAACTTGCTGAGATACGCGAGGAACACGGTCAGCGCGCCGACCGTCATCGCGCCGGCGAGGATCAGCGCGGCGCCGCGCCAGATGACGATCGCCGTGCACAGCGCGATGACGATGTTGACGACGGGCGACAGCAGCGACTTCACGCGCCGCGCCTTGAGCGCCGCGTCCACCTGCGCCCGGCTCGCCTCGTCCATCCGGCCCTGCTCCAGGTCCTGCCGCGCGAAGGCCTTCACGACGCGCACCGATTCGAGCCCTTGCTGGACCACGGCGACGATGTCGCTCTGCCGCTTCCGCACCTCGTGGGTGACGCTCTTCACCGATTTCTTGAACCGCATCACGAACAGCAGCAGGAACGGCGTCACGCCGATGGCGATCAGCGCGAAGTCCCACTCGAGCCAGAACATGAGCCCCAGCATCATCACGATCGTCAGCAGGTCGACGAGGATGCCGAGCGTCGCCGACGAAGCGAAATTCTGGACCGTGGCGACGTCGCTCGTGATCGTCGACAGGAGCGGGCCGGTCTGCTGGTGGTCGTAGAACGTCGAGCGACAGGCGATGCAGGTGATCGTAGACGCGCACGCGAAGGTCGTGCGCGACCCACTGGCCGACGCTCTCGGTGTAGTAGTTGTCGACGTAGTCCGCGACCGAGCCGATCGCCGCGATGAGGACCGTCGGCGAGCCCGGCCAACAGCGCGAGCCCCATCTTGTCCTGCGCCACGGGCAAATCCCAGCAGCCAGCCGAGCCAATGCGGCAACGGATGGCTGCCGACGACGTTGTCGATGATCACCTTGATCGGCCATGGACGCCGCGAGGCTCATCGCCGTCTCCACCATCATGGCAGCGAACACGATCGCCAGCCAGAGCCCGATACGGCCGGATCAGATCCAGGACGAACCGCGACATGCCGGCGCTCTTCGTCTTGCCGGCGGACCGGCCAGGGTTGGGCGGCATCTGCCGCAGGTCCGGTCGCCGCGCTCGACCATGGATGGGTCCGGCATCTGCACTACGCTCCCGGTCGGCGGCGCTTCCGGCACTCGGAGCGGCGCGTGATGGCTCGTGACGAGCCGCGAAAGGGTCGATATTACCGCAGTCGGACGTTCGCCGCGCGCAGGGGCTCACGCCGCCCGGGCGAGCCGCGGAACCGCCGCCAGCAACGTGCGCGTGTACTCGTGCTCCGGGTGGAAGAGGACGCTCTCGGCGGGCCCGGCCTCGACCAGCTTGCCATTTTTCATGACCGCGATGTCGTCCGCCAGGTACTCGACGACGCCGAAATTGTGCGTGATGAAGAGGTAGGCGACGCCGAGCTCCTGCTGCAGTTGCTTCAGCAGGTTGAGGATCTGCGCCTGCACCGAAACGTCGAGCGCGGACGTCGGCTCGTCGGCGACGATCAGTCTCGGCTCCACGGCCAGCGCGCGAGCGATGGCAAGCCGCTGGCGCTGGCCGCCGGAGAACTCGTGCGGGTAGCGGGTCAGCGCGTCGCGCCGCAAGCCGACCTTCTCCAGCAGCACGGCGACGCGTTCCGTGCGCTCGGCGGGAGCGACGTCCGGACGCAGCGAGGCGACACCTTCCTCCAGAATCTCGTTGACGCGCATCCGCGGATTGAGCGATGCGAACGGATCCTGGAACACGATCTGCGCGGCGCGCCGGGCGATGCGCAGCGCTTCGCCGTTCAGCTGCTCCATCGGCTGCCCCTCGAGCTGCGCGGAACCGCTGATGGTCGCGACGTTGCGCAGGAGTTGCAGCACCGCCTTGCCGACGGTCGTCTTGCCGCTGCCCGATTCGCCGACGAGCGCCAGCGTTCGCCCCGCGCGTATGCTGAAGGAAACGCCGTCGACCGCCTTCACGTAGCCGACGGTGCGCTTCAGCAACCCTTTGCGAATCGGAAACCAGACCCGGTAGTCCCGCACGTCCAGCACGACGTCGCCCGGCCGCCGGGTCGGGCGGCAGCGTCGGATCCTTGCCGAATACGCGCTTGACGGGCTCGGAGCGCCCGACGCCGTCGTACAGAACGCAGCGCACCGAATGGCGCGGCCTGAATTCGCGCAGCATGCGGCGGCGCGGTCCGGCAGCGCTCCATCACGTTGCCGCAACGATCCGCGAAGCGGCAGCCGATGAACACCTGATTCAGCGGCGGCACCGACCCGGCGATCGACGCCAGCCGCCGCCCGCGCTTGCCGGTGTCCGGCAGCGCTTCGAACAGGTTGACCGCGTACGGATGCAGCGGACTCGCGAAGAACGCCTTCGCGTCGGCCACTTCGACGATCTGGCCGGCGTACATCAGCGCCACGCGATGCGCCATCTTGGCGACGATCGCGAGGTCGTGGGTGATGAGGAGCATCGCCATCTTCTGCGACGCCTGAGCTCTTGCAGCAGATCGAGGATCTGCGCCTGGATCGTGACGTCGAGCGCGGTCGTCGGCTCGTCGGCGATCACGATGTCGGGCTCCGCGGCCAGCGCGATCGCGATCATCACGCGCTGCTTCTGCCCGCCGGACATCTGGAACGGATAGTCGCCGATCGCGGCGCTCGGGCTCCGGAATGCCGACGCGCTTCAGCCAGTCGATCGCCTTCGCTTCCGCCGCGCCGCCGCGCAGCGCGCGTATGGCGCTCGATCACTTCGGTGATCTGGCGCCCGACGGTCATCACCGGGTTGAGGCTCGTCGACGGCTCCTGGAAGATGATGCTGATGCGGTGGCCGCGGACGTCGCGCATGCGCATCTCGGGCAGCTGCAGGATGTCGGTGCCCTCGACCTCGACGGTGCCGGCGGTGACGCGCCCGGCGTCCGGCAGAAGCCGCAGGATCGACAGCGCCGTCATCGACTTGCCGCATCCCGACTCGCCGACCAGCGCGAAGGTCTCGCCGCGCTCGATCGTGAGCGACAGCGCGTCGACCGCGCGCACGAGGCCGCTGTCGGAGTCGATCTCGGTGGTGAGGTTCTCGATCGCGAGCACGACGTGTGCCTAATCGTTGCCGCGGCGACGGCCGCCGTCGCGGCACGTCCGGCGCGCGCGGCGCGGGCTTCGCGCCGCCGGACGCGGAACGCGCGCGCGCGCGGATCGAACGCCTCGTTGACCGCGCTCGCGAAGAGCTGCATCGACAGCACGAACGCCACCATGAAGCCGAACGCGGCCGCGAGCGTCCACCACACCGGCGGGTCGCGCGATCATCTCGTTGCGCGCGCTGTTGATCATCGTGCCGAAGCTGTTCGTCGTGGGATCGACGCCGACGCCGACGTAGGACAGCACCGCCTCGTAGAGGACGAGGCCCGAGAAATCGAGGACCGCGACGATCAGCACGACGTGCGTCACGTTCGGCAGGATGTGCCGCCGCATGATGCCGGCGTTCGACACGCCGAACGCGCGCGCGGCCTGCACGTAGTCGAGCTCGGACAGCTTGAGCGTTTCCGCGCGCAGGAGCCGCGCGAGCCCCGCCCAGCCGGTGAGCCCGAGGATCGCCGCCAGCAGGAACAGGCGGATGTCGGCGCGCTGCAGCGCGGTCTCGAACATCTGCGGATTCTTGTCGACGAAGACCTGGATCATGAGCACGAACGCCGCGATCAGCAGCACCGAAGGGATCGACGAGAGCATCGTGTACAGGTACTGGATCGCATCGTCGACCCAGCCCTTGTAGTAGCCGGCGAGGATGCCGAACACGATCGCGAACGGCAGCGTGGCGAGGGTCGCGAGCGAGCCGATCACCACCGCCGTGCGGATCGACTTGATCGCCTGGAACAGGACGTCGTTGCCCGTCTGGTCCGTGCCGAACACGTGGTACACCGGCCAGAGCGCCGCGACCCATCCCGCGAAGAGCACGATGACCGAGGCCGTCAGCAGCATCGACCGCCAGGGAACCTCGGTGGTCCGCTGCCAGATCGCGCGCAGCGACCCGGCCGACGCTCGTGCGCGCCGAGCGCGCGCGCAAAGCCGCCACGATCAGCCACAACACGACGGCGCCCACCGCGCCCGCCAGCAAGCCCCGCTGATCGAACGCCGCGTCACGTCGCCGGCCCATTCGGCATCGACGTCCTTGAGATGCGCACCGCCGAATTGCAGCCTCGGATAGTCGCGGATCGACTTGCCGTCGACGATCATCGATTCCTTCGAGAACTCGTGGGTGCCGAGCGGAATCGAATACGACTTCTCGCGCGCCTCGCGCGGGCCGGCCAGCAGCTGGTCGAGCACCGACAGCGTGCGCGTCGAATACGCGGGAGCTGCGTCGGCCGCCGCGCCGGACGCGGGCGGCAACAGCGGCCGGAAGTGGACCGAATCGAGCGCCGCGAGCACCAGGAACACGAGCAGCACGACGGCGGCGGACATCGCGGCGGGGTCGCGCAGGACGGTCCGCCAGGTCTGGCGCAGCGTCGGCGTGCGCAACGCATGCCAGACGTAGAACGCGATCGCGGCGACGAGGCCGTAGAGCGCGACGTCGGTGGCGAGAAAGACCAGCTTCGGCATCGTCGGTCAACCGAGCCGGATGCGCGGATCGGCGACGGTGTACGAAATGTCCGTCAGGATGAGGCCGAGGATGTAGAGCGCCGAGCCGACGAAGACCATCGAGCGCACGATCGCGAAGTCCTGCGCGTTGATCGCGTCGATCGTGTAGCTGCCGAGACCGGGAATGCCGAAGAACGATTCCATGATGAGCGCGCCGAGGAAGAGCAGCGGCAGCACGGCGACGGTGCTGGTGAGGATCGGCAGCAGCGCATTGCGCAGCACGTGCCGGAACAGCACGACCGTCTCGGAGAGGCCCTTCGAGCGCGCCGTGCGGACGTAGTCCTTGCCGATCTCCTCGAGGAACATCGTGCGGTAGAAGAGCGCTTCGCCGCCCAGCCTCGAGGCGATGCCGACGAGGATCGGCAGCGCGAGGAACACGAAGAGGTCGACGCCGCCCGCGAAGCCGGAGATCGGCACCAGCTGCAGCAGCTTGCTGAAGAAGAACTGGCCCGACGATGATGTAGAACAGCGACGAGATCGACAGCAGGAACACGGCCAGCGTGACGCCCCAGAACTCGAGGTAGGTGTTGCGGAAGAACACCAGCAGCAGCGAGAACACGATCACGACGAAGATGCCGAGAATGAACGTCGGAATCGCAAGCGCGATCGGACGGCCCCACGCGCCGCTTCAGCTCGTAGCCGATGTCGCGCCCGCTGTCGGAAGCGCCGAAGTCGAACAGCGAAGAGCTGCGCCGAGCGCTCGACGAAGATCGTGTTCGTCAGCTTCCGCGCGCCCTCCTCCTTGCCGTTCCAGAACAGCGGCTTGTCGTAGCCGCGCTCCACCTTCCATTTCTCGATCGCATCCTGCGAGACGCGCTTGCCGCCGATGTTCATCCGCGCCATGTCGTCCGGCGTGTTCACCGTGAAGAACAGCAGGAACGTGAACAGGTTGACGCCGATCAGGATCAGCACGCCGTAGCCGATCCGGCGGATGATGTAATTGATCACGGCGCGGCGCCCTCGGCGGCGAGCGTGCGCGCGGCGGTCTCGCGCTCGCGCCGGCGCCAGAAGAACCACGCCAGGAACACGATGCGCGACAAGCGGCAGGGCAAGCAGCGGAATCGGCCACCAGACCGGCTGGTTCCATTCGGCGATCTTTCGCGCGCGCAGCTCGGGATCGAGCCGCAGGTAGCCGATGTGGTTGCGCACGATCTGCGTCGGCTTGCCGTTGCTGATCCACTGGTGATAGGCGGCCGCGGAGGTCGGGAAGTAGCCGAAGCTCCACACGGCGTCCTTCTGCACGATCTCGATCATCCGGTCGATGAGCTTCTGCTTCTCCGGACCGTCCTCGAGGAACTTCATCTGCTCGAACAGCTTTGTCGAACTCGGGATTCTGGTAGTTCGTGTTGTTCTCGCCGTTGCCGTCGGTGAGCGCCTTCGCGTTCGGCCCGTAGAGCATGAACAGGAAGTTCTCCGCGTCCGGGTAGTCGGCGAGCCAGCCCCAGAAGAAGATCTGGACCGAGCCCTTGCGACATCTTGTCCTGGAAGCGGTTGTAGTCGGTCGCGCGCACCTCCATCTGCACGCCGATCTTCGCGAACTGCTTCGTGTACCAGTCGAGCAGCGCCTTGACGCCGGGCGTCGCCGCTGACTGATAGTCGAAGTTCAGCACCAGCGGCTTGCCGGTCTTCGGCGTCGCGCCCGTCGGGATAACCCGCCTCGGCGAGAAGCTTCTTCGCTTCCTCGATCGAGCGGCGCACCGGCTTGCCGTCGGGACCCTTCCGGTAGACCACCGGATTGAACGCGGACGGTCCGTCCTCGCGATAGCCGAACAGCGACGGCGGCAGCGGGCCCCTGCGCGGCCACGCCCTGCCCGCGCTCGAAGATCGCGATGTGCTCTTCCCAGTCGATGGCGATCGACAGCGCCTGCCGCAGCTTGCGATTGCGCTCGGCCTGGGCGGGCGTGTCGCCCTTGCCGACGACCGGGTCGAGCCAGTTGAAGCCGATGTACCAGTTGTTCGCCTCGATCGTCGTCGGGAGCTTGATGCCCTTGTCGCGGTATTCCTTGTCCTTCTTCGTGTCGTCGCCCATCGCGACGATCATGCCGGTGCCGTAGTCGAGCCGCTCGATGGCCGGCGAGTCGTAGTAGCCCTGCAGGAATTTCGCCTGCAGCGGCACGCCTTCCTTCTCGAGGTCGAAGACCACCTTGTCGACGAACGGGATCTGCTTGCCGCAATCGTCGAGATAGCCCTTCTCCTTGTCGCCGGGCTCGCCTTCGCACGGATACGTCTCGCCGTGGAAATTCGGATTGCGCTCGATCACATGCCGCCGGTTCTCGATGTATTCGGTCTGCATGAACGGGCCGGTGCCGACCGGCCAGAAGTTGAGCGTCAGGTTCTTCTCCGCCATCCCGGGCTGCGCGTAGAACTTCTCGGCCTCCCACGGAATGGGCGCGAAGAACGTCATCGCCAGCCAGTACTTGAACTGCGGATACTTGCCCTTCACGCGGATGCGCAGCGTGTGCGTGTCGAGCGCCTCGGCGCCGGCGAACGAATACTGGCGGAAATCGAGGAACGGCAGGTCGCGGTCCGTCGGCGCCATGCCCTTGCGCAGCGCCTTGTCGGTCGGCGACGATCTGTCTCGCCGTACTCCTTGAGCCCGACGATGTAGTCGGACATCGTCGAGAACGACGGCGACTTGATGCGCGGCGTGGCAAGACGCCGGATCGCGTACACGTAGTCGTCGGCGATCGAGCTCGCGCGTGCCGGTCTCCTTGAAGTCCGTGACCTTGTACTTGTCGGCGACGTCCTCGCGCTTCATGTTGTGATACGAGGTATTCGCCCTGCGCGTTCTTGGCGAACGCCGGATGCGGCGCGAACTTGATGCCCGGCTTGAGCTTGACGATGAACTGCGTTTCCGCGACGTCCTCGCCCGGGGCATCGCCCTGCGAGCACCTTGCCGTCCTTGTCGAGGTAGAGCGGGTGCGCGACCTCTTCGGCGGCGCGTCCGACGAGCTCGTAGGGACGCTTCAGATAGTGATAGCCGTACAGCGGCTCGTAGATCTGGTACGTGAACGGCGTCTCGTCGTTGGAATAGGAGCTCGTCGGATCGAGGTATTTCGGCGATCGCGACAGGATCGGCGCGAAGATCGTGTTGGTCTTCTCCGAACCGAGCGGATGCGGATTGTTCGACACCTCGTTGCAACCCGTCAGGGCGAAGCCGGCCGCGACGGCCACTGGCCAGCAGAGCGCGAACGTCAGGCGCGCGCGCCGTTCGTGGGGCATTTCCAATAGTGATCATAGGGTGCTCCTCCAGTCGGCCGGGGCCGCTTCGGTCGCGTCCGCTCCTGCCGGCGCCCCCGAACGGTGCACCACGGGATAACCGGCCATTTCAGCCGAGATTGTAGCGTCATGGCGCAGAAAACCCCGAAATCCCGGGTTTCCCGGCGTGCGGCGGCATTGGATTCAAGGGCTTGATATTGGTTCCGACGGGCTCCAATTGGTGATCTTCGGCGGATTCCCGCCAGGGCGCGGACGTGTAACAGTTTGTATTCGAGCGCGACCTTTTGCGCCGCTGGCCGTTAATGGCAGGGACAGGTGGAATGACCCGCCTGCGGCTCGGAACTTCCGGGCACGACCGTCAACACGACGAAACGCTGGAGATCGATATGCTGAAACGACCCTTGGTGATCGCCATCATCGCAACGACTTTGACGTCCGCCGCGCTCGCCACCAAAGCCTCGGCCAACGGCGACCCCGCGCTGGGCGCACTCCTGGGCGCGGGCGTCGGCGCGGCCATCGGCAATAGCGTCAATCACCACAACGGCGCATGGGTGGGCGGCGCGATCGGCGCGGTGGCCGGCGCCAGCATCGCGGCCAACGCGGGCGGCTATTACGACCCGGCGTACGGTTACGCGCCGGACTACTATGGCGCGCCCGCGGCCGGCGTACTACTCCGGACCGACGACCTACTACGCGCCGGCGCCTGCCGTATTACGCCGCCTCCGGCCGTCGTCTACCGGTCGCGTCCCGTCTACGTCGGGCGCTCCGTACCGGTCCTATGCCGGCCCTACGCGGTCCAGTATCGCGCGCCGGGCCGGCCGGACTATGGTCACGGACGTGGGAACTGGCAGGACCGGCGGCCAGCACCGGACAGCCGGGCGGGCAATGGCAACCGCGGTCACCACGGTGACTGAGGCCGCGGCCTGTTGCCGACATAGTGCGAACAGACCCTGGAAACGCTCCCGCGAGCGCATCCGTGCGCCCGCGGGAGCCGCTTCGAAGCTCCTCAGTACCGGGCGTTTCCGGGCGTCCGCGGAAACGGGATGACGTCGCGCACGTTCGAAAGCCCGGTCACGTAGGCGACCGTCCGCTCGAAGCCGAGGCCGAATCCCGCGTGCGGCACCGTGCCGTAGCGCCGCAGGTCGCGATACCAGCCGTAGTGGTCCTTGTCCATCCCGGCCTCGGTCATCCGCGCGTCGAGCACGTCGAGCCGCTCCTCGCGCTGGCTGCCGCCGATGATCTCGCCGATCCCCGGCGCCAGCACGTCCATCGCCGCGACCGTGCGGCCGTCGTCGTTCAACCGCATGTAGAACGCCTTGATCTCCTTCGGGTAGTTCATCAGCACCACCGGCTTGCCGGCGTGCTTCTCGGAGACGTAGCGCTCGTGCTCCGATTGCAGGTCGATGCCCCACTTCACCGGAAACTCGAATTTCTGCTTCGCGTTCTCGAGCACGCGGATGGCCTCGGTGTAGTCCATCCGCACGAATTCGGAATCGACGATGCCCTGCAGCTTCGCGATCACGCCCTTCTCGATGCGCTCCTCGAAGAAGGCCATGTCGTCGGCGCGCTCGTCGAGCACCGTCCGGAAGATGTGCTTCAGCAGCGCCTCGGCGAGCGTCGCGTTGTCGGCGAGATCCGCGAACGCGATCTCCGGCTCGATCATCCAGAACTCGGCCAGGTGCCGGCTGGTGTTCGAGTTCTCCGCGCGGAACGTCGGGCCGAACGTGTAGACCTTGGATAGCGCGAGGCAGTAGGCCTCGACGTTGAGCTGCCCCGACACGGTGAGAAAGGTCTCGCGGCCGAAGAAATCCTGCGCGTAGTCGACCTTGCCGGCGGCGTCGCGCGGCAGGTTCATGAGATCGAGCGTCGAGACGCGGAAGAGCTCGCCCGCCCCTTCGGCGTCGGACGACGTGATGATCGGCGTGTTGACCCAGTAGAAACCGTTCGTGTGGAAGAACCGGTGGATCGAGTGGGCGATCGTGTGCCGCACGCGCGTCAGCGCGCCGATGACGTTGGTCCGCGGCCGCAGGTGGGCGACCTCGCGCAGGAACTCGAGCGTGTGCGGCTTCGGCTGGATCGGATAGGTATCCGGATCGTCGACCCAGCCGACGACCCGCATCGCGTCGGCCTGCATCTCGAACGGCTGCCCTTTCGCCGGCGACGGCACGATTGCGCCGGTGGCCTCCACCGCGCAGCCGGCGGTGAGGCGCATCACCTCGGTCGCGTAATTGGCGAGCGTGCTCGGCGCGACCACCTGGACGGGATGGAAGCACGAGCCGTCGGAAACGTGCACGAAGGAAATGCCGGCCTTCGAGTCGCGCCGCGTGCGCACCCAGCCCCTGAGCGTGACGGGCGTCTCCTTGGGCGCGCGTCCGGCGAGAATGTCCGCGCAGGTCATGGCTGTCATCCGGGAACCTCGGGTGATGCTGAGTCGTGATGACAGGTGAGGCGCAGCGGCGCGCGTCTACTGCGCCGGCGGATCGACGTAGCCGGGAATCTTCGACGTATCGACGGCGTCGATCTGCTCCGGATCCATCCATTTCGATGCGTAATCGAGATACACCTGCTGCCACATGAAGACGTCGAAGAGATCGGGATCGATGTGCCCGTTCAGCTTTGAACTTGCCGAGGATGCGCAGCGCTTCGGACAGCGTCTTGCCCTTCTTGTAGGGCCGGTCCGCGGCCGTGAGCGCCTCGAAGATGTCGGCGATGCCCATGCAGCGCGCCTGCAGCGACATCTGCTCGCGCGTCAGTCCGCGCGGATAGCCCTTGCCGTCCATGCGCTCGTGGTGGCCCCCGGCGTATTCCGGAACGTGCCTCAGGTGCCGCGGCCACGGCAGCGCCTCGAGCATCTGGATCGTGACGTCGATGTGGTGATTGATGACGCGCCGCTCGTCCCGCGTCAGCGTGCCGGCGCGGGATCGTGAGATTTTCGATTTCGTCGTCGGTCAGGAAGGCGGCCGCCGCGCCGTCGGCGTCGCGCCAGCGGTAGCGGGCCGCGATCTGCCGCACCCGCTCCTGATCGCTCGGGCGCATCGACTCGCCGCCGATGTTGCAGTGGCGCAGAAACGCGCGGTCCGCGTCGATTCCGGCGAGGCGCGCCGCGCACTCGCGCTCGATCGCGGCCAGCGACTCGCCGTCGCCATCCTGCCCGACCGTCGAGCCGCGCCCGGCAGAGCTCGAGCTCCAGCGTCGCGCTTCACGACCTCGAAGCGCGTGTCGATCAAGCTCGATGCGGTCGAACAGCGTCTGCAGCTTGGTCGCCTTGTCGACCACGTGCACCGGCGTGGTGACCTTGCCGCAGTCGTGCAGAAGGCCGGCGATCTTGAGCTCGTGGCGATCGCGTTCCGACATCGTGAAGCCCTTGAGCGGGCCGACCTGGCAGTTGTTCGACGGCGTCCGCCAGCAGCATCGTCAGGATCGGCACGCGCTGCGCAGTGCCCGCTCGTGTACGGCGACTTGTCGTCGATCGCGGCGTTGATGAGGCCGATGAACGACTCGAACAGCTGCTCGAGGCGATTGATGAGCAGCCGGTTCGTGAGCGCGATCGCCGCCTGCGAGGCCAGCGATTCCGCGAGACGCAGGTCGGCGTCCGAGAACGCGCCGACGGCGCCCGTCGCCCGGTCCTTGGCGTTGAGCAGTTGCAGCACGCCGATGATGACGTTCTCGTGGTCCTTCATCGGCACCGTCAGGAACGAGCGCGAGCGATAGCCCGTGCTTCGCGTCGAAGTTCTTGGTCCCGGTGAAATCGAAACCCTCCTCGCTGTAGGCGTCCTCGATGTTGACCGACCGGTCGTGATGCACGGCGTACGCGGCGACCATGCTCGTCACCGGCACGCCTTCGGAGTCGTAGAGCGCGATGGGTAGAAACGGGATGGCGACGCCGGTCGTGCCGCCCATCGCGATGCCGAGCGTGTCGTTGCGCATGATCTCGAACTTGAGCGTGCGCTCCTCGGTCACGCGGTACAGCGTGCCGCCGTCGGCGTTCGTGATGTTCTTCGCGGCGACGAGGATCGTCTCCAGCAGCCGGTCGATGTCCGTTTCCCTGGAGAGCGCGACGCCGATGTCGTTCAGCTGCTCCAGGCGCAGGAACAGATCGGCGGGGTCCTCGCTGCGCTCTGCCGCTTGCATGCCGGGAAGGCTCTACTTGATGCAGACCGAGCGCACCTGATGAATATCGGTGACTCCCATGAGCACTTTCTCGATGCCGTCCTGCTTCAGCGTGCGCATGCCTTCTTCGATCGCGGTGGCGAACATCTCGGAAACGCGGGCGTGCTCCTGGATGTTCTTCTTGATCGTGTCCGTGCCGACCAGGAGCTCGTGCAGGCCGACCCGGCCCTTGTAGCCGGTGCCGTTGCACACGTCGCAGCCGACCGCGGTATAGAGCGTGATCTCGCCCTTCTCGTTGCCGAATTCGCGTGATCCATTGCCGGTACAGCGTCTCCTGCGCGCCTTGCAGGTTCTTCTTCCACGCTTCGGTGGCGACGAGCTCGAGCGAGTATTCCTCCAGCAGCGGCCTTGAGCTCGGCCTCGGTCGCGACGTGCGCCTTCTTGCAGCTCGGGCACAGCCGCCGCGCCAGGCGCTGCGCCAGGATGCCGAGCAGCGCGTCGGCGAAGTTGAACGGATCCATGCCCATGTCGAGCAGGCGCACGATCGATTCCGGCGCGCTGTTCGTGTGCAGCGTCGCGAACACGAGGTGGCCGGTGAGCGAGGCCTCGATGCCCGTGGTCACGGTCTCCTTGTCGCGCATCTCGCCGACCATGATGATGTCGGGATCGCAGCGCAGGAACGCCCGCATCGCGACGGCGAAGGTCGAGGCCGGCCTTGGGATTCATCTGCACCTGGCGCAGCCCGCGCTGCGTGATTTCCACCGGGTCCTCGGCGGTCCAGATCTTGGTGTCCGGCGTGTTGAGGTAGCCCAGCATCGAGTGCAGCGTCGTGGTCTTGCCGGAGCCGGTCGGCCCGCAGACGAAGAACAGCCCGTACGGCTTCGCCGACCGCCTCCTTGCAGCCGGTCGAGGTTGTGCTTGGACAGCGCCAGCTTGTCGAGCGGAATCGGCTCGCCCGCGCCGAGGATCCGCATCACGATGTCCTCGAGCGCCGCCCTGCGACGGGACGGTGGCGACGCGCAGCTCGATGTCGAGCGGGCCGAACTTCTTGAACTTGATCTTGCCGTCCTGCGGCTTGCGCCGCTCGGAGATGTCGAGGTCGCACATGATCTTGATGCGCGCCGCGATCGCGTTGCGGTAGCTGTGGGGCACGGAGATGTACGGCTGCAGCAGCGCCGTCCTTGCGGAAGCGGATCTCGGTCTTGCCCTTGCCGGGATAGGGCTCGATGTGAATGTCCGAGGCGCCCTGCTGGTAGGCGTCGACGATGACCTTGTTGACGAGCTTGACCACCTCGTTGTCGTGCCGCCGCGGACTTCATGTCCTCGAGCGCCTCGTCGCCGCTGACGCCCTCGTCCTGCATGTCGGACAGGAGGTCGCCGATCGATTCGCGGTCCATGGCGCTCGGCGTCGCGCCGAACATCTGGTCGAGCGTCTTCGCGAACTCGTGATTGCAGCAGACGCGGTAGATGATCTTGCCCTTCGGGTACACGTTGTTGACGACCCGCGAGCCCTGCAGCTTCTCCGGGTCGGTGGTCAGCACCACCATGCCGTCCTTGGTGTCGTCGATCGGCACCCACGCGCTGCTCTCGAGGAATTCGCGGTTCAGGTTCTTGAGGAGCTCGAGCGGCTTGACGCGATCGTGCTTGAACGGCTCGTACGGCACGTCGAAATAGGTCGCCAGCGCCTCGCCGATCGCGCTCGGCTTCACGTGGTACTCGTCGATCAGGACCGTCTCGACGTCGAGGTTCTTGCGCCGCGCCGAACGCGTCGCGAGCTCGAGCTCCTCGGCGGAGGTCACCGCGTTCGTCACCAGGGCGTCGTATTTGCCCTTGATCGGCATCATCGGCCGCTGGCGCTGGCGCAACGCGATCGCCAGCGTTTCGGCAGAGCAGCACGACGCCTTCCTCCATCGCCGGCGGGAACGGCTCGCCCGACAGCGTGTTGATGAGCTGCACGACGCCGATCAGCTCCTTGGTTTGCGCATCGACCACCGGCGCCACCAGCATCTGCCTGGTGCGGTAGCCGGTCTTGGCGTCGACCACCCGCAGGAAGTTGAGATGCGGGCTGTAGGACTCGAGCTCCTTCGCGTCGTAGACGTCGCGGATGTTGATGACCCGCTTGTGGAACGCGACGTAGCCGGCGACGCTCTGGTCCGTGACCGGCAGCTTGAAGTCCTTGTACGAATTGAGACCCGTCTTGACCTTGGTGACGATCGACTTGCCGCCGTCGCAAGCGACATAGATCGTGAGGCGGTCGGCGCCGAACAGGCTGCAGATGTCCCGCGCCGAGATCCAGGATGATCTCGTCGAGATGCGTCGTCGCGTGAATCGTGTTGGTGACGGACTGCAGGCCGTTGAAGAAGGCGAGCTTGTCCGCAACGCCACCCCGCGCCGCCGGTTTGTTCTCGAGTACGGTGCTCAACGCGCTGATCCCGTCTGTCTCCGTTGCCAAGCCCGTCATCGCGGGTGCGATGCCGCGCGGGCAACCCGGCCGCGTACCGTCGCCCATGGGATCGGCGGACGCCGAAAGACCCGGCCAGCCAAATTGTCTATCCGCAAGCCCGCCAGGCAAGCGCGATCAGTCAACGGAGCGACGAAAAAGCCGGGCATGGCGCCCGGCCTTGAACCTCGATGCGTCCGCGCTATTCGGCTTTGGGCGCGGCGTCCGCGTCCGCCGGCTGCGGGACGGTCGACGAGCTCGACGAGCGCCATCGGCGCGTTGTCGCCTACGCGGAAGCCGAACTTGAGGATGCGCAGGTAGCCGCCCGGGCGCGCCTTGTAGCGCGGGCCGAGCTCGTTGAAGAGCTTGGTGACGACGTCGCGGTCGCGCAGCCGGTCGAACGCGAGGCGGCGATTGGCGAGCGTCGGCGTCCTTGCCGAGCGTGATCAGCGGCTCCGCGACGCGGCGCAGCTCCTTCGCCTTCGGCAGCGTGGTCTTGATGACCTCGTGCGTGAGCAGCGAGTTGGTCATGTTGCGCAGCATCGCGAGGCGATGGCTGCTGGTGCGGTTCAGTTTCCGCAGGCCGTGACGGTGACGCATGATTCTGTCTTCCTTCGGTTTGCCGCGCTCGTTCGTCGCGTCGGTTACGGGCGGTCGAGGCCCGGCCGGCGGCCAGTTCTCGAGCTTCATGCCCGAGCGACAGCCCGCGCGAGGCGAGCACTTCCTTGATCTCGTTCAGCGACTTGCGGCCGAGGTTCGGCGTCTTCAGCAGCTCGGTCTCGGTGCGCTGGATCGAGATCGCCGATGTAGTAGATGTTCTCGGCCTTGAGGCAGTTGGCCGAGCGCACCGTGAGCTCGAGGTCGTCGACCGGGCGCAGCAGGATCGGATCGACCTGCGGCGACGCGCGCTCGGCGGCCGGCTGCGTCGGTGCCCTGCAGGTCGGCGAACACCGACAGCTGCTCGACCAGCACCGACGCCGCGTAGCGCACCGCCTGCTCCGGCTCGACGACGCCGTTGGTCTCGATGTCGAGCACCAGCTTGTCGAGGTCGGTGCGCTGCTCGACGCGCGCGCTCTCGACCGCGTAGCTCACGCGGCGAACCGGGCTGAACGACGCGTCGAGCAGGATGCTGCCGATCGTGCGGCCGCCCTCCGGCTTGACGCGCGCGGTCGCCGGCTGGTAGCCGCGGCCCTTCTCGACCTTGATCTCCATCTCGATCTTGCCGCCCGCCGTCAGGTGCGCGATCAGGTGCTCGGGATTGATGATCTCGACGTCGTGGTTGCGGCTCGATGTCGGCGGCCGTGACCGGGCCTTCGCCGGTCTTCGCGAGCTTCAGCAGCACGTGGTCGCGGTTGTGGAGCTTCAGCACGACGCCCTTCAGGTTGAGCAGGATGTCGACGACGTCCTCCTGCACGCCGTCGAGCGCCGAGTACTCGTGCAGCACGCCGGTGATCCTGACCTCGGTCGGCGCGTAGCCCGGGCATCGACGACAGCAGCACGCGCCGCAGCGCGTTGCCCAGCGTGTGGCCGTACCCGCGCTCGAACGGCTCCATCACCACCTTGGCGTGGAACGGCGACGCTGGACTGCACGTCGATGATGCGCGGTTTCAACAGGACATTGCTCTGCATGCGGAACCTTTAGCGGTTCAGAACCCGAGAACAACGAGCAATTGTCGGTCGCAGCCTGCCCGCGCCGACGGCTTTACTTCGAATACAACTCGACGACCAGGCTTTCGTTGATGTCCTGGCCGAACTCCGAGCGGTCCGGCGCGCCCTTGAACGTGCCGGACATCTTCTTCACGTCGACCTCGACCCACGACGGGAAGCCGACCTTCTCGGCGAGCTGCAGCGCGTCCTGGATGCGGAGCTGGCCCTTGCGCCTTCTCGGTCGCCGCGACGACGTCGCCGGCCTTGACGCAGCGCCGACGGAACGTTGAGGACCTTGCCGTTGACCGTGATCGAGCCGTGCGTCGACGAGCTGGCGCGCTTCGGCGCGCGTCGAGCCGAGGCCCATCCGGTAGACGACGTTGTCGAGGCGCGACTCGAGCAGCTGCAGCAGGTTCGTGCCCGTCGAGCCCTTGCGGCGGGCGGCTCGCCGGAAATAGCGGCGGAACTGGCGCTCGAGGATGCCGTAGGTGCGGCGCAGCTTCTGCTTCTCGCGGAGCTGGTTGCCGTAGTCCGACATGCGCATGCCCGACCGCACGCCGTGCTGGCCGGGCTTGGTGTCGAGCTTGCACTTGGAGTCGAGCGAACGACGCGCGCTCTTCAGGAAAAGGTCGGTGCCTTCCCGTCGCGCCAGCTTGCATTTGGGTCCGGTGTATCGAGCCACGTGCTGTCCTATGATCAAGTTTCGGTCGACTCGCCTCGATCGAGATTCATGTACGGCGCTTCGGCGGGCGGCAGCCGTTGTGCGGAATCGGCGTCACGTCCGAGATGCTGCGTGATCTTGATGCCGAGCGCGTTCAGCGCGCGCACCGCCGATTCGCGGCCCGGGCCCGGGGCCCTTGATCCGCACTTCGAGGTTCTTCACGCCGCATTCGACGCGCGACGCGGCCGGCCGTCTCGGCCGCGACCTGCGCCGCGAACGGCGTCGACTTGCGCGAGCCCTTGAAGCCGGCGCCGCCGGACGTCGCCCACGACAGCGCGTTGCCCTGCCGGTCGGTGATCGTGATGATCGTGTTGTTGAAGGACGCGTGGATGTGCGCGATCCCTTCGGCCACGTTCTTCTTGACCTTCTTGCGCGCGCGCGGCGCCGGCCTTCTGGTGCTGCGGTTGCTGTTGCCATTCTGTCGTTGTCCTTCGCGTTACTTGCTCGGCCGGCGCGCGGCTTGCTGCATGCCGCGAGCGCGACTTCTTCGGGCCCTTGCGCGTGCGCGCGTTCGTGCGCGTGCGCTGGCCGCGAACCGGCAGCCCGCGGCGGTGCCGCACGCCGCGGTAGCAGCCGAGGTCCATCAGCCGCTTGATGCTCATCGTCACCTCGCGGCGCAGGTCGCCCTCGACGGTGAACTTCGGCACCTGCTCGCGCAGCTTGTCCATGTCCGCGTCGGACAGGTCCTTGATCTTCGCCGAGCCGCTTGATGCCGGCCGCGACGCAGATCGCCTTGGCGCGCGGGCGGCCGATGCCGTAGATCGCCGTCAGCGCGATCTCCGCGTGCTGGTGGTTGGGAATGTTGACGCCTGCAATACGGGCCATGTTCTACCTGTCGCCTGTCGTAATGCGAGACTCGTCAGCCTTGCCGCTGCTTGTGCCGCGGGTCCGTGCAGATGACGCGCACGACGCCGTTGCGCCGGATGATCTTGCAGTTGCGGCAGATCTTCTTCACCGAAGCCAGTACTTTCATTGTCGTCCTCCTCTCCGTCGTCACTTCGCGCGGAAGATGATCCGCGCCCGCGTCAGGTCGTACGGCGTCAGATCCACCGTCACCTTGTCGCCCGGCAGTATCTTGATGTAGTGCATCCGCATCTTTCCGGAGATGTGCCCCAGCACCACGTGCCCGTTTTCCAGCTTCACCCGGAACGTCGCGTTCGGCAGCATTTCGAGGATCTCGCCCTGCATCTGGATCGTGTCTTCCTTCGCCATCAGCGCGTGGGCAACCCACCCTTGAAATTGGCCTTCTTGCAGCAGGCTCTCGTACTGCTGCGACATCATGTACGCCTGCACCTGCGTCATGAAGTCCATCGTCACCACCACGATGATCAGGAGCGACGTGCCGCCGAAGTAGAACGGCACGTTCTTCCACGCGATCAGGAAATTCGGGATGAAGCACACGACCACGAGGTAGAGCGAGCCCGATCAGCGTCAGGCGCAGCGTGATCTTCTCGATGTACTTCGCCGTCTGGTCGCCCGGCCGGTAGCCCGGGATGAACGCGCCGCTCTTCTTCAGGTTCTCCGCCGTCTCCTTCGGGTTGTACTGCAGCGCCGTGTAGAAGAAGCAGAAGAAGATGATCGCGGCCGCGTACAGGATCTCGTGCACCGGCTGGCCCGGGCCGAGCGTCGCCGCGAGGTCGCGCAGCCAGATCGTGCTGCTCGCCCTGGCCGAACCACTGACGCGAGCGTCGCCGGGAACAGGATGATCGACGACGCGAAGATCGGCGGGATCACGCCGGCCATGTTGAGCTTGAGCGGCAGGTGCGAGCTCTGGCCCTGGTAGACCTTGTTGCCGACCTGCCGCTTCGCGTAGTTGACCAGGATCTTGCGCAGCGCGCGCTCGACGAACACGACGAACGCGGTGACCGACGACGACCAGCGCGCGCGATGCCGAGCACCAGCGGGATCGAATACGCGCCGGTGTCGCGCCTGCTCGAGCGTCTGGCCGATCGCGCGCGGCAAGCCCGGCGGCGATGCCGGCGAAGATGATCAGCGAAATGCCGTTGCCGAGGCCGCGCTCGGTGATCTGCTCGCCCAGCCACATCAGGAACATCGTGCCGGTCACGAGCGTCACCGCGCGACAGCAGCCGGAACGTGAAGCCCGGCGCGATCACGAGTCCCGCCTGCGCCTCGAGCGCGATCGAGATGCCGAGCGCCTGGAAGAACGCGAGGCCGAGCGTCGCGTAGCGCGTGTACTGCGTGATCTTGCGGCGTCCCGACTCGCCTTCCTTCTTGAGCGCCTCGAGCGTCGGGACGACCACCGTGCAGAGCTGCATGATGATCGACGCCGAGATGTACGGCATGATCCCGAGCGCGAAGATCGAGAAGCGCTGACAGCGCGCCGCCCGAGAACACGTTGAAGCAGGCCGAGGATGCCGCCCTGCTGCGCCGCGGAACAGCTCGTCCAGCACGCTCGCGTTGATCCCCGGCACCGGGATGTGCGTCCCGATCCGATAGACGATGAGCGCGCCCAGCAGGAACCACAAGCCGTCGCTTGAGGTCGGCGTACTTGGATCGCCGCTCTTCAGAGCCGGGTTGCGTCGTGGCCACTAGATTCGTCCTCATGTCGCGTCGTCAGATTGCGATGCGCCGGCTGCATCAGGCGACGCTGCCGCCGGCGGCTTCGATCGCCGCCTTGGCGCCCTTGGTCGCGAGCAATGCCGGTAAGCTTCACCGCCTTGTCCAGCTTGCCGGTCTTGATCACCTTCGCGGTCTTCGCCGCGCGCCGGCACGAGCCCCGCCGCCTTGAGCGCGAGCAGAGTCGATGTCGGTCACCGGCAGCTTCGCGAGGTCGGACAGGCGGATCTCCGGCGGTGTCGTTGCTTCGAGCGCGAGACGAAGCCGCGCTTCGGCAGCCGGCGCTGCAGCGGCATCTGGCCGCCTTCGAAGCCGACCTTGTGGAAGCCGCCCGAGCGCGACTTCTGGCCCTTGTGCCCGCGGCCGGCGGTCTTGCCTAGGCCCGAGCCGATGCCGCGGCCGACGCGGCGCCGCGCCTTCTTCGACGCCGGCGGCCGGCTTGATCGTATTGAGTCGCATCGTCTCGCTCCGCTTCCACGTTACTCCGACGACCTTGACGAGGTAGCTGACCTTGTTGATCATCCCGCGCGTTTCCGGCGTGTCGATGACCTCGACCGTGTGGTTCGTCCACTTGAGACCGAGACCGCGCACCGTCGCGCGATGGTCGACCCGCGTGCGCCCGACGCCCTTGGCGAGCGTCACCTTGAGCATCTTCGCGTTCCGCCATCGTCAGACCTCCAGTGATCTCTTCGACCGTCTTGCCGCGCTTGGCCGCGATGTCCGCCGGCGCGCTGACGACGATTCTGAGCGCGTTGATCGTCGCGCGCACGACGTTGTACGGGTTGGTCGGGCCGTGGCACTTCGCGAGGATGTTCGTCACGCCGACGACGTCGAACACGGCACGCATCGCGCCGCCGCGCGATGACGCCCGTGCCGTCCGATGCGCGGCTGCATGTAACACGATCGTCGAGCCGTGCTTGCCGGTCGACCGGCATGGATGCAGCGTGCCCTTCTTGAGGCCGCACCTTGACCATCTTGCGCCGCGCCTGCTCCATCGCCTTCTGCACGGCGACCGGCACTTCCTTCGCCTTGCCCTTGCCCATGCCGATGCGGCCGTCGCCGTCGCCGACGACGGTGAGCGCCGCGAAGCCGAGGATCCGGCCGCCCTTCACCACCTTGGTGACGCGGTTGATCGAGATCATCTTCTCGCGCAGGCCGTCGCCGCGGTCATCCTGCTGCTGCGGCTGGCGCGGATTGGAACGTTGCTGTGCCATGTGATCGAATCCTCAGAACTTGAGGCCGCCCTCGCGGGCCGCGTCGGCCAGCGCCTTCACGCGGCCGTGAAACCTGAAGCCGGCGCGATCGAACGCAACCGCTTCGATGCCGAGCGCCTTCGCGCTTTTCGGCGATGCGCTTGCCGACGATCGCCGCGGCCGCCTTGTTGCCGCCGTTCTTCACGTCCTTGCGCACGTCGGCTTCGAGCGTCGATGCGCTCGCAAGCACCTTGTCGCCGGTGGGCGCGATGATCTGCGCGTAGATGTGGCAGTTCGAGCGGCCGACGGTAAGCCGCGTCGCGCGTTGCAGCGCGATGCGGATCCGCGTCTTGCGCGCGCGGCGAATGCGGGCTTCTTGTCTTGTTCATCGTACTTCGCCCCTTATTTCTTCTTCGTTTCTTTGATCACGACGCGCTCGTCGTGATAGCGCACGCCCTTGCCCTTGTACGGCTCGGGCGGGCGGTAGGCGCGGATCTCCGCCGCGACCTGGCCGACCTGCTGCTTGTCGATCCCCTTGACGATGGATCTCCGTCTGCACCGGCGTCTCGACCTTCACGCCCTTCGGCATCGCGTGCACGATCGGATGCGAAAATCCCAGCGACAGGTTGATCTTGTCGCCCGCGGCTTGCGCGCGATAGCCGACGCCGACCAGCGTGAGCTTCTTCTCGAAGCCTTGCGTCACGCCCTTGACCATGCTGGCGACCAGCGCGCGCAGCGTGCCCTGCAGCGCGCGCGCTTCGTCGTTGGCGGCCTTGAACACCAGCTGCTCGCCGTCTTTCTCGATCGACACTTCGTCGCCGAACGTGCGCGAAAGCATGCCGAGCGGGCCCTTGACCGAGATCTCGCCTTTGGCCAGCGCCACCTCGACCTTCGGCGGCAGCTTGACCGGATTGTTGCCGATGCGGGACATGGATCGCTCTCCGGTCAGGCCACGATGCAGAGGACTTCGCCGCCGATGCCGGTCGCGCGCGCCTTGCGGTCGGTCATCACGCCGTGCGACGTCGACACGATCGCGATGCCGAGGCCGTTCATCACGCGCGGAATGTCGTCCTTCGCCTTGTAGATGCGAAGTCCGGGCTTCGACACGCGCTCGATCTTCTCGATCACCGGTCGCCCGGCGTAATACTTGAGCGCGATCTCGAGCATCGGCTTCACGACCTCGGTCGAGACCTTGAAGCCCTCGATGTAGCCCTCGTCCTTCAGGACCTTGGCGATCGCGACTTTGACTTTGGACGACGGCATCGCCACCACGGCGCTTTCCACCATCTGCGCATTGCGAATGCGCGTCAACATGTCGGCGATGGGATCAGTCATGCTCATTTCGTCACCCTCGTTCTTACCAGCTCGCCTTGACGATGCCGGGAATCTCGCCGCGCATGGCGTACTCGCGGAGCTTGTTGCGGCCCAGGCCGAACTTGCTGAAGACGCCGCGCGGACGGCCGGTCAACGCGCAGCGGTTGCGAAGCCGAGTCGGATTGGCGTTGCGCGGCAGCATCTGCAGCTTGAGCCGCGCGGCGTAGCGATCCTCGTCGGAGACCTTCGAGTTCTCGATGATCGCGACGAGCGCCTCGCGCCGCTTCGCGTACTTCGGCGACGAGCTTCACGCGTTTGTACTGACGATTGATCGAGTGCCAGCTTGGCCATGCGTATCCTCAGCCCCTGAACGGGAACCTGAACGCGGCGAGCAACGCCTTCGCTTCGGCGTCGGTCTTCGCGGTCGTCGTGATCGAAATGTTCATCCCGCGCAGCGCGTCGATCTTGTCGTACTCGATCTCCGGGAAGATGATCTGCTCCTTGACACCCATGTTGTAATTGCCGCGGCCGTCGAAGCCGCGCGCCCGACACGCCGCGAAAGTCGCGCACGCGCGGCAGCGCGATCGAGATCAGCCGGTCCAGGAACTCGTACATCCGTTCGTGGCGCAGCGTCACCGTGCAGCCGATCGGATAGCCTTCGCGGATCTTGAAGCCCGCGATCGCCTTCCGCGCCTTGGTGATCACCGGCTTCTGCCCGGAGATCTTCGTCATGTCGCCGACCGCGTTGTCGAGGATCTTCTTGTCGGAGGTCGCCTCGCCCACGCCCATGTTCAGCGTGATCTTCGCAATCGCGCGGCACCTGCATCGGCGACTTGTATCCGAACTGCTGCGTCAGCGCGGGAGCGATTTCCTTCTTGTAAATCTCTTTCAGCCGAGCAGGCTCGTGGGGCTGGTCCGCGGTGTGGGCCAGTTCGGCCGGTTGCGTCGACTTGACGGGCTTTTCCGCCTTGGGCGCCTTGTCCGCCTTCGGTGCCTTGTCCGCCTTGGGGGCTTCTTGTCTCCTTGGCGACCTTCTTGTCCGTGCCTTTTTATCCTCAGCCATTGATCTGCTCGCCGTTCGACTTGTAGAAGCGCACCTTGCGACCGTCTTCCAGCACGCGGAATCCGATGCGATCCGCCTTCTGCGTGACCGGGTTCCAGATCGCCACGTTCGAGACGTGAATCGGCATTTCCTTGGTGATGATGCCGCCCGGCTGATTCTTGAGCGGGTTCGGCTTGGCGTGCTTCTTGACCGTGTTGATGCCGTTGACGACGACATGCGCGGGTCGAGCACATGCGCGACGTCGCCGCGCTTGCCCTTGTCGCGACCGGCGATCACGACGACGTTGTCGCCCTTCTTGATCTTGCCCATGTTCCGGACCCTCCTTACAGCACTTCCGGCGCAAGCGAGACGATCTTCATGAATCGCTCGGTGCGCAGCTCGCGCGTGACCGGCCCGAAGATGCGGGTGCCGATCGGCTCGAGCTTGGTGTTCGAGCAGGACCGCGGCATTCGTGTCGAAGCGGATCAGCGCGCCGTCGTCGCGGCGGACGCCTGGCCGGCGTGCGCACGACGACCGCGTTGTAGATCTCGCCCTTCTTGACGCGCCCGCGCGGCGCCGCGTCCTTGACCGACACCTTGATCACGTCGCCGATGTGCGCGTACCGGCGCTTGCTGCCGCCCAGCACCTTGATGCACATCACCGAACGGGCGCCCGTGTTGTCGGCGACGTCCAGCACCGTCTGCATCTGAATCATGACTCGCTTCTCTCCAACTTAATCCGCCGCCGGATTCCGCATCGGTTGACGCGCGATGCGCGGCCAATCGTTCTTGCGGCGGCCAGTTTTGGACCCCGTGGCGGTACGCTCGTGAATCGTCCCGCGGGGAATGCCATGCGGGCCTTCGGCAAATCACCGCTTTCAGGCCCGCGGTAGGGAATCTATAATTATGGCAGGGATCGTGCTTCCTGGCAACCCCGCCGACCACTCCAAGTCCCTCATCCGCCCTTCGGGGCACCCTCTCCCGCGCTGCGGAGAGGATTCGGAAGCGGGCCGTCCTGCACCGTTCGCGGCCCCGAAGTCTCCCGGCTCCCCTCACTGCGCCGCGGGGAGGGCTGGGGTGAGGGCGTTAAACAGGTTTAGCTTTTTCCAGCAGCTTCGACACCCGCCAGGCTTTGGTCTTCGACAGCTTGCGCGTCGCGACGATCTCGACCAGGTCGCCTTCCTTGCACTCGTTGGTTCTCGTCGTGCGCGTGGTACTTCGCCGACTTAGTCACGACCTTGCCGTAGAGCGGGTGCGTGACGCGGCGCTCGACCAGCACGGTCACCGTCTTGTTCATCTTGTCGCTGACCACGCGGCCGGTCTCGGTCTGCGATCAACGGCTTGCGCGCCGGTGGTGCCGAGGCTTCGGCTGCGGGCGTCGTGCTTTCGCTCGTCATGCTTGGTTATCCTGCCTTCTGATGGATCAGTGTCCGCACGCGGGCGATGCCCCGGCGGACTTGCTTCAGCTTCGACGTGTTGGTGAGCTGCTGCGTCGCCACCTGCATCCGCAGGCCGAACTGCTCCTTGAGCAATGCCTCGAGCTCGGTCTGCAGCTCGGCCTTCGACTTGCCGGCCAAGCGCCTTCGTTCGCTTCGGTCGATTTCATGTCCGCGTTCTCCGTCAACCGATCAGACGATGGACGAACGTCGTCCGGATCGGCAGCTTGGCGGCGGCGAGCGCAAACGCTTCGCGCGCCAGCGGCTCTTCCACGCCGTCCATTTCGTACAGCACCTTGCCCGGCTGGATCTCCGCCACGTAGTACTCCGGGTTGCCCTTGCCGTTGCCCATCCGGACTTCGGCGGGCTTCTTCGACACCGGCTTGTCCGGGAAGATGCGGATCCAGATGCGGCCGCCGCGCTTGATGTGGCGCGTCATCGCGCGCCGCGCAGCTTCGATCTGGCGCGACGTGAGCCGGCCGCGACCGGTCGCCTTCAGGCCGTATTCGCCGAAGCTGACCTTGTTGCCGACGGTCGCCACGCCCTTGTTGCGGCCCTTCTGTTCCTTGCGGTATTTCCTTCTAGCTGGCTGCAGCATTCTTCGCTCCCAGTCCTGGCCCTGATCGACGCGGACGCTTCGGCGTCCGGCGCCGGTGCCGGCGCCGACGCGGGTTCGGCGTTGTGCGCCAGCACCTCGCCCTTGAACACCCATACCTTGATGCCGATGACGCCGTAAGTCGTGCGCGCCTCGGCAAAGCCGTAGTCGATGTCGGCGCGCAGCGTATGGCAGCGGCACGCGGCCTTCGCGATACCACTCGCGGCGCGCGATCTCGACGCCGTTCAGGCGGCCCGACGCTCATGATCTTGATGCCCTGCGCGCCCAGGCGCATCGCGTTCTGCATCGCGCGCTTCATCGCGCGGCGGAACATGATCCGCTTCTCCAGCTGCTGCGCGATCGAGTCGGCGATCAGCTGCGCATCGATTTCCGGCTTGCGGATTTCCTCGATGTTCAGGCCGACGTCGCCGCCCATCATCTTGCGCAAATCGGCGCGCAGCGTCTCGATGTCCTCGCCCTTCTTGCCGATGACCACGCCCGGACGCGCGCTGTGGATCGTGATCGCGCGCGTTCTTCGCCGGGCGCTCGATCGTGATCTTGGCCACCGACGCGTGCGCGAGCTTCTTCTTCAGGTATTCGCGGATCTTGATGTCCTCGTGCAAGCGTCGGCGCGTAAGTGCTTGCTGTTGGCGAACCACTTCGACGCCCAGTTGCGCGTGGACGGCGAGGCGAAAGCCGGTCGGATGGATCTTCTGTCCCATGGCGATTCCTTATTTGCCGTCGCCGACGACGACGTGGATGTGGCAGCGTCTGCTTGCCGGATCACGTTGCCGCGGCCCTTGGCGCGCGCGGTGAAGCGCTGCAGCGTTGTCGGCCTTGTCGACGTAGATCGTCTGCACCTTGAGCTCGTCGATGTCGGCGCCTTCGTTGTGCTCGGCGTTGGCGATCGCCGACTCGAGCACCTTCTTGATGATGCGCGCGCCCTTCTTCGGGCTGAACGCGAGCACGTTGAGCGCCTCGGTCGACCGGCAGGCCGCGGATCTGGTCGGCGACCAGCCGGCCCTTCTGGGCCGACAGGCGAACGCCGCGCAGCGTGGCAGTGGTTTCCATCGCCATCTCCTTACTTCCGGCGGCGCCGTAGCGGCGCCGCGACCTTCTTGTCGGACGAGTGGCCCTTGAACGTGCGCGTCAGCGCGAACTCGCCCAGCTTGTGGCCGACCATGTTCTCGGACACGTAGACCGGGATGTGCTGCTTGCCGTTGTGGACGGCGATCGTCAGCCCGACGAAGTCCGGGCGTGATCGTCGAGCGGCGCGACCAGGTCTTGATCGGCTTCTTGTCGTTGACCGCGCGCGCCGCTTCCACCTTCTTCAGCAGGTGGTCGTCGACGAACGGGCCCTTCTTGATCGAACGTGCCATGTTTCGTTTATCCCTTCGTCGCGTGCGCGGCGGCGCACGATCATGCGCGTCGGTGCGCTTGTTGCGGCGCGTCTTGTAGCCCTTGGCCGGCGTGCCCCACGGCGACACCGGGTGGTGCCGCCGCCGCCGTTGGTGCGGCCGCCATGCGGGTGGTCGACCGGGTTCATCGCAGATGCCGCGCACCGTCGGACGGATGCCGCGCCAGCGGTTGGCGCCGGCCTTGCCGATCGAGCGCAGGCTGTGCTCCTCGTTGCCGACTTCGCCGATCGTCGCGCGGCAGTCGACGTGCACCTTGCGGATCTCGCCGGAGCGCAGCCGCAGCTGCGCGTAGATGCCTTCGCGCGCGAGCAGCTGCACGGCGGCGCCGGCCGAGCGCGCGATCTGCGCACCCTTGCCCGGCTGCATCTCGACGCAATGCATCGGTCGTGCCGACCGGGATGTTGCGCAGCGGCAGCGCAGTTGCCCGGCTTGATCGGCGCTTCCGACGCCCGACATGAGCTGCGCGCCCACCGCGACGCCGCGCGGCGCGATGATGTAGCGGCGCTCGCCGTCGGCGTAGAGCAGCAGCGCGATGTTGGCGCTGCGGTTCGGATCGTATTCGAGCCGCTCGACCTTGGCGGCGATGCCGTCCTTGTTGCGCTTGAAGTCGACGATGCCGGTAGTGCTGCTTGTGGCCGCCGCCCTTGTGCCGCATCGTGATGTGGCCGTTGTTGTTGCGGCCCGAGCCGCGCTTCTGGCTCTCGACGAGCGACGTCGACCGGCGCGCCCTTTGTGCAGGTTCGGATTGACGACCTTGACCAGCGCGCGGCGGCCGGCCGACGTCGGTTTGACTTTTGACGAGTGGCATGTCAGGCCTCCGCCGCGAAGTTGATTTCCTGGCCCGGCTTCAGGCAGACGTAGGCCTTCTTCCACGTTGCGGCGGCGGCCGGTGAAGCGGCCGAAGCGCTTCTCCTTGCCGCTTGACGTTCGACGATCTGGACGCTGCTTCGACCTGCGACCTTCGAACATCGAGCTCGACCGCGGCCTTCACTTCGGGCTTGGTCGCGTCCGGCACGACGCTGGAAGATCACCTGCTCGTGCTTGTCCGCGATGATACGTGGCCTTTTCGGACACGACCGGCGCGAGCAGCACGGTCATCAGGCGCTCGGTGTTGTATTGCTTGCGCGGTGCGCGTTCATCCCAGCATCTCCTCGAATTGCGCCACCGCGGCCTTGGTGAGCAGCACGTTGTTGAAGCGCACGAGGCTCACCGGATCGACCTCGCGCGTCTCGCAGCACGCAGCACGTCCGGCAGGTTGCGCGACGACAGGAACACGTTGTCGTCGAGCTTGTCGGTGACGACGAGCACGGTGCCGGCGAGGCCGCAGCGCCTTGATCTTCTGCGCGAACAGCTTGGTCTTCGGCGACGTCGACGGCGAGCGCCTCGATCACCGACAGCCGGCCCTCGCGGACGAGCTGCGACAGGATCGACGCGATGCCGGCGCGGTACATCTTGCGGTTCACCTTCTGCGAGAAATTCTCGTCGGGCGAGGTCGGGAAGATCTTGCCGCCGCCGCGCCACAGCGGGCTGTTGGCCTGGCCGGCGCGCGCGCGGCCGGTGCCCTTCTGCGCCCACGGCTTCTTGTGCGACTTGTTGATGTCGGCGCGGCCCTTCTGCGCGCGCGTGCCGCTGCGCGCGTTCGCCTGGTACGCGGTGACGACCTGATGGATCAGCGCTTCGTTGTAGTCGCGCGCCGAACAGCGCGTCCGGACGCCGGCGACGCGTCGCGGCCGGCTTGCCGTTGTCGTTGATCAGCTTCGAGATCCATGGTCAGGCCCCCTTCTTCGCGGGCGTCTTCGACCGACGGCCGGACGATGATGTGACCGCCGTCGGCGCCGGGCACCGCAGCCCTTGACCAGCAGCAGGCCGCGCTCGGCGTCGACGCGAACGACCGTCAGCGTCTGCACGGTGCGCGTGACGTTGCCGTAGCTGGCCCGCCATGCGCTTGCCCGGAAACACGCGGCCCGGATCCTGCGCCATGCCGATCGAGCCCGGCGTGTTGTGCGAGCGCGAGTTGCCGTGCGACGCGCGGTTCGAGCTGAAGTGGTGGCGCGTGATCACGCCCGTAGAAGCCGCGGCCCTTGGTCGTGCCGGTGACGTCGACCAGCTGGCCGACCGTGAACGTCGTCGACGCCGATCGACGCCGCCGACCTTGAACTCGGCGAGCTCGTCGGCCGCGACCGGAAATTCGCGCAGCAGCTCGCCCGCTTCGACGCCGGCCTTCGCGAGGTGGCCCGCCTGCGGCTTCGTCACGCGCGACGCGCGGCGCTTGCCGAACGTGACCTGCACGGCGGCGTAGCCGTCGGTCTCCGGCGTCTTGATCTGCGTGACGCGGTTGTTGGCGACGTCGAGCACCGTCACCGGAACGGCGCTGCCGTCGTCGGTGAAGATGCGGGTCATGCCGATCTTGCGCCCGACCAGTCCGAGAGCTCATCTTCGTTTTCCTTTCTACGCCGCCGATTGCGATTGACCGGGTCCGACTCCAGTTGCCGCGCGGCACTCGCCTTCGTGACCTATCGTTACTGCAGCTTGATCTCCACGTCCACGCCCGCCGGCAGATCGAGCTTCATCAACTGGTCGACCGTCTTGTCGGTCGGGTCGATGATGTCCATCAGCCGCAGGTGCGTGCGGATCTCGAACTGGTCGCGCGACGTCTTGTTCACGTGCGGCGAGCGCAGGACGTCGTAGCGCTCGATCTTCGTCGGCAGCGGCACCGGGCCGCTGACGACGGCGCCGGAGCGCTTCGCCGTCTCGACGATCTCCAGCGCCGACTGGTCGATCAGCTTGTAATCGAACGCCTTCAGCCGGATGCGGATTCGCTGGTTCTGCATGTCTCACTGTTCCCGATGTAGCGGCGCTCGCTTCGACGTGTTACTCGATGACCTTGGCGACGACGCCGGCGCCGACCGTGCGGCCGCCTTCGCGGATCGCAAAGCGCAGCCCCTCTTCCATCGCGATCGGCGCAATCAACGTCACCGTCATCCCGATGTTGTCCCCAGGCATCACCATCTCCGTCCCCGCCGGCAGCTCACAGCTCCCCGTCACGTCCGTCGTCCGGAAATAAAACTGCGGCCGATACCCCGGAAAGAACGGCGTATGCCGCCCGCCCTCTTCCTTGCTCAGCACGTACACCTCGCAGCGTGAACTTGGTGTGCGGCGTGATCGACCCCGGCTTCGCCAGCACCTGCCCGCGCTCCACCTCTTCCCGCTTGGTGCCCCGCAGCAGCACCCCCACGTTGTCCCCGCCTGCCCCTGGTCCAGCAGCTTGCGGAACATCTCCACCCCCGTGCACACCGTCTGCAGCGTCGGCTTCAAGCCCACGATCTCCAGCGTCGTCCCCCACCTTCACGATCCCGCGCTCCACCCGCCCGGTCACCACCGTGCCCCGACCCGAGATCGAGAACACGTCCTCCACCGGCATCAGGAACGGCCCGTCGATCAGCCGCTGCGGCTGCGGAATGTAGCTGTCCAGCGCCTCCGCCAGCTTCAAGATCGAGCCTTCGCCCATCTCGCTCTTGTCCCCTTCCAGCGCCATCTTCGCCGCTGCCGATCACGATCGGCGTCTTGTCCCCAGGAAACTGGTACTTGCGACAGCAGCTCCCGCACCTCCATCTCCACCAGCTCCAGCAGCTCCTTGTCGTCCACCATGTCCGCCTTGTTCATGTACACCACGATGTACGGCACCCCCACCTGCCGCGCCAGCAGAATGTGCTCGCGCGTCTGCGGCATCGGCCCGTCCGCCGCGCTCACCACCAGGATCGCCCCGTCCATCTGCGCCGCACCGGTGATCATGTTCTTGATGTAGTCCGCGTGCCCCGGACAGTCCACGTGCGCGTAGTGCCGGTTCTTCGTCTCGTACTCCACGTGCGCCGTGTTGATCGTGATCCCCGCGCCTTCTCCTCCGGCGCCGTCGTCGATCTGGTCGTACGCCTTCGCCTCCCCACCAAACTTCTTCGACAGCACCAGCGTCATCGCCGCCGTCAGCGTCGTCTTGCCGTGATCCACGTGCCCGATCGTCCCCACGTTCACGTGCGGCTTCGTCCGCTCAAATTTGCCCTTGGCCATGATTACTTGTTCCTTAGCGTCGGGATTTCTTGTTGATGACCGCTTCGGCGACGTTCTTCGGCGCCTCGGTGTAGTGCTTGAATTCCATCGTGTACGTCGCGCGGCCCTGCGACAGCGAGCGCAGCGTCGTCGAGTAGCCGAACATCTCGGCCAGCGGCACTTCGGCCTTGATCACCTTGCCCGTCGGGCATGTCGTCCATGCCCTGGATCATGCCGCGCCGCGACGACAGGTCGCCCACGACGTTGCCCATGAAGTCCTCGGGCGTCTCGACCTCGACCGCCATCATCGGCTCGAGCAGCACCGGGTTTGCCTGGCGCATGCCGTCCTTGAACGCCATCGACGCGGCCATCTTGAACGCGTTCTCGTTCGAGTCGACGTCGTGCGTACGAGCCGTCGAACAGCGTGACCTTGACGTCGACGACCGGGAAGCCCGCCAGCACGCCGTTCGGCAGCGTTTCGACGCAGGCCCTTCTCGCACCGCCGGAATGAACTCGCGCGGCACCGTGCCGCCCTTGATCGCGTCGACGAACTCGAAGCCCTTGCCCGGCTCGTTCGGCTCCATCTTGAGCCAGACGTGGCCGTACTGGCCGCGACCGCCCGACTGCTTGATGAACTTGCCTTCGACCTCGCACCGGCTTCTTGATCGCCTCGCGATACGCGACCTGCGGCGCGCCGACGTTCGCTTCGACGCCGAATTCGCGCTTCATCCGGTCGACGAGGATCTCGAGGTGCAGCTCGCCCATGCCGGAGATGATCGTCTGGCCCGATTCCTCGTCGGTGCGCACGCGGAACGACGGGTCTTCCTGCGCCAGGCGATTGAGCGCGATGCCCATCTTTTCCTGGTCGGCCTTGGTCTTCGGCTCGACGGCGACGTGGATCACCGGCTCCGGGAAGATCATCTTCTCGAGCGTGATCACGTGCTCCGGATCGCACAGCGTGTCGCCGGTCGTCGCTTCCTTGAGGCCGACCGCCGCCGCGATGTCGCCGGCGCGCACTTCCTTGATGTCCTCGCGCTGGTTGGCGTGCATCTGCAGGATGCGGCCGATGCGCTCCTTGCGGCCCTTGATCGGGTTGTAGACGGTGTCGCCCGAGTTGATGACGCCCGAGTAGACGCGGAAGAAGATCGAGCTGGCCGACGTACGGGTCGGTCATGATCTTGAACGCGAGGCCGGCGAACGGCTCGTCGTCGGCCGCGCTGGCGCTCGCCGATCTTGCCGTTCTCGAGCTCGCCCTTGACCGGCGGGATGTCGGTCGGCGCCGGCATGTAGTCGATCACGGCGTCGAGCATCGCCTGCACGCCCTTGTTCTTGAACGCCGAGCCGCACAGCATCGGCACGATCTCGCTCGCGATCGTGCGCAGGCGCAGGCCGCGCTTGATCTCCTCGGCCGACAGCTCGCCGCGCCTCGAGGTACTTGTTCATCAGCTCCTCGTTGGCCTCGGCGGCGCTCTCGACCATCTTCTCGCGCCATTCCTTGGCGGCGTCGACGAGCTCGGCCGGGATGTCGCGCATGTCGAACTTCATGCCCTGCGACGCTTCGTCCCAGTAGATCGCCTTCATCTGGACGAGGTCGACGACGCCTTCGAACTTCTCCTCGGCGCCGATCGGAATCTGGATCGGCACCGGGTTGGCCTTGAGGCGCGACTTCATCTGGTCGTAGACCTTGAAGAAGTTCGCGCCCTGGCGGTCCATCTTGTTGACGAACGCGAGGCGCGGCACCTTGTACTTGTTGGCCTGCCGCCACACGGTTTCCGACTGCGGCTGCACGCCGCCGACCGCGTCAGTAGACCATGCACGCGCCGTCGAGCACGCGCATCGAGCGCTCGACCTCGATCGTGAAGTCGACGTGGCCCGGCGTGTCGATGATGTTGATCCGGTGCTCGGGATAGTTGTTGTCCATCCCCTTCCAGAAGCAGGTCGTCGCGGCCGACGTGATCGTGATGCCGCGCTCGCGCTCCTGCTCCATCCAGTCCATGACGGTCGCGCCGTCGTGCACCTCGCCCATCTTGTGCGAGACGCCGGTGTAGAAAAGGATGCGTTCGGTGGTCGTGGTCTTGCCGGCATCAATGTGCGCACTGATGCCGATGTTGCGATACCGGTCGATGGGGGTAGTTCGTGGCACTGTTGTTTGCATCGTCAGTGTCGAGCAATGGACGATTGCGGACCGTTGCTCGCTGGAGTCCGGCTTGACGCTCGCGAATTCGTCGTCGATCTCGTGTCTAGAACCGGAAGTGCGAGAACGCCTTGTTCGCCTCCGCCATGCGGTGCACTTCCTCGCGCTTCTTCACCGCGCCGCCGCGGCCTTCGGACGCTTCGAGCAGCTCCGCCGCGAGGCGCTGGCCCATCGACTTCTCGCCGCGCTTGCGCGCCGCTTCGCGCAGCCAGCGCATCGCGAGCGCCATCCGGCGCACCGGGCGCACTTCGACCGGCACCTGGAAGTTGGCGCCGCCGACGCGGCGGCTCTTCACCTCGACCATCGGCCGCGAGTTCGACAGCGCCTGGTTGAAGACTTCCAGCGGATCCTTGCCGCCCTTCTTGGCGATCGACTCGAACGCGCCGTAGACGATGCGCTCGGCGACCGACTTCTTGCCGGCTGGCTCATCAGCACGTTGACGAACTTCGCGACATCGCTGTTGCGCGTACTTCGGATCGGGCAGGATCTCGCGCTTGGGAATCTCTCGACGTCGTGGCATGATGTCTCCGTTCACTGCGGTTCGCTGCTCGGCGTGGCAGCATTGGCAGAGCTCTAGGCTGCTTTGGGCTTCTTGGCGCCGTACTTCGAGCGCGCCTGCTTGCGGTCCTTGACGCCCGCGGTGTCGAGCGCTGCCGCGCACCATGTGGTAGCGCACGCCGGGCAGGTCCTTCACGCGGCCGCCGCGGATCAGCACCACCGAGTGCTCCTGCAGGTTGTGGCCTTCGCCGCCGATGTAGCTGATGACCTCGAAGCCGTTGGTCAGGCGCACCTTGGCGACCTTGCGCAGCGCGGAGTTCGGCTTCTTCGGCGTCGTCGTGTAGACGCGCGTGCACACGCCGCGCTTCTGCGGGCTCTGCTGCAGCGCCGGGACCTTGCTTTTCGACACGGCGGGCTTGCGGCCCTTCCGCACGAGCTGATTGATCGTTGGCATTACCAAAATCCCTGATGAGATTCAGCGAACCGCGACCGTACATCAGGCATGGTTCGCACACACACTGCCTAAACTACGATTGGCCGGCGCGCCTGCCACTGCCGACCCGTCAGGGTCCACAAACGAAGGGCGAAAAAGACTGTCGATATGCGGGATCGCGGGTTCGATGTCAATCTTCATTCTGCCCGCGACCAAGCGCGCTGCGACCGAACTTCGGTCGCGTTGTCTTTATGTGCGGCGCCACACCCAAAAGCGGCGCCGAGGCGCCGCTGATCTTGCAGTTCTTCTGATACCTTGATACCTGACCTCTGATACCTGACGCGTCAGGCGTTGCTGGCCAGCGGGGATTCCTCTGTCACCTCCGCCTCCGGCACCACCAGCGCACCGGCCGCTTCCAACGCGCGCTGACGCTTCCGCGCGTTGTGGAATGACAAGCCCGTGCCGGCGGGAATCAGCCGGCCCATCGTCACGTTCTCCTTCAGGCCGCGCAGGTGATCGACCTTGCCGGAGATCGACGCTTCGGTCAGCACGCGCGTCGTTTCCTGGAACGACGCCGCCGAGATGAACGAGTCGGTCGAGAGCGACGCCTTCGTGATCCCGAGCAGCAGCGGCCGGCCCTGCGCCGGACGCCCGTCCGCCGTGATCACGCGCTCGTTCTCTTCGAGGAACCGGAACTTGTCCACCTGCTCGTCGACCAGGAACTCGGTGTCGCCGACATCCTCGATCTTCACCCACCGCATCATCTGCCGCGCGATGGTCTCGATGTGCTTGTCGTTGATGTTGACGCCCTGCAGCCGGTAGACCTCCTGGATTTCGTTCACCAGGTAGCGACTGCAGCGCCTTCTCGCCGAGCACGTTCAGGATGTCGTGCGGGTTCGACGGGCCGTCCATCAACGGCTCGCCCGCGCGGACCCGCTCGCCTTCCTGCACGTTGACGTGGACGCCGCGCGGCAGCGCGTACTCGCGCGGCTCCGCGCCCGGCTCGTCCGGCACGATGATGATCTTCCGCTGACCCTTGACGATGCCGCCGTGCTTGACGACGCCGTCGATTTCCGAGATGACCGCCGTCTCGCGCGGCTTGCGCGCCTCGAACAGCTCGACCACGCGCGGCAGACCGCCCGTGATGTCCTTGGTCTTCGTCGTCTCGCGCGGGATCTTCGCGAGCACGTCGCCCGCCGACACCATCTCGCCGTCCTGCACCATCAGGTGCGCGTGCGACGGCATGTGGTACTTGCGGTTGACCTTGCCGTCCTTGCCCTTGATCTCGACCGCCGGCTGCTTCTTCTCGTCCGGCGAGTCGACGATGATGAGGCGCGAGAGGCCGGTGACCTCGTCGACTTCCTCGTGCACCGTGATGCCTTCGAGGATGTCCTTGAAGCGGATCTGGCCCGGCTCCTCGGTGAGGATCGAGAACGTGTACGGATCCCACTCGACCAGCACCTGGCCCTGCTCGACCGTGCTGGCCTTCCTTCACCTTGAGGCGCGCGCCGTAGACGATCGGATAGCGCTCGCGGTCGCGCCCCTTGGCGTCCTGCACGACCAGCGATCCGCTGCGGTTCATGACGACGAGGTTGCCGTCCTTCGCCTCGACGACCTGCAGCCCGTGGAACCGGGCCGTGCCGGCGTTGCGCGCCTCGAGCGTCGACTGCTCGGAGACGCGCGACGCCGTGCCGCCGATGTGGAACGTGCGCATCGTCAGCTGCGTGCCCGGCTCGCCGATCGACTGCGCCGCGATGACGCCGACCGCCTGGCCGAGCTCGACCAGCTTGCCGGTGGCGAGGTCGCGGCCGTAGCACTTCGCGCACACGCCGCGGCGCGACGTGCAGGTCAGCACCGACCGGATCTTCACCTTCTCGATGCCGGCGTCCTGAATCGCGGACGACGGTCTCCTCGTCCATGATCTCGTTCACGTCGACGATCGTCTCGCCGGTGAACGGGTCGGTGATGCGTCTCGAGCGTCGTCGCGGCCGATGATGCGGTCGCGCAGCGGCTCGATGACCTCGCCGCTCTCGACGATCGCCCGCGCCTCGATGCCGTCGAGCGTGCCGCAGTCGGGCTCGTGAGATGATCACGTCCTGCGCGACGTCGACCAGACGGCGCGTCAGGTAGCCCGAGTCGGCGGTCTTGAGCGCCGTGTCGGCCAGACCCTTGCGCGCGCCGTGCGTCGAGATGAAGTACTGCAGCACCGTGAGGCCTTCACGGAAGTTCGACGTGATCGGCGTCTCGATGATTTCGCCCGACGGCTTCGCCATCAGGCCGCGCATGCCGGCGAGCTGCCGGATCTGCTGCTTCGATCCGCGCGCGCCGGAGTCGGCCATGATGTAGACCGGGTTGAACTGCCGGCCTTCCTGGTCGATCTGCCTCCATCTCGCTGAACATCGCGTTGGCGATGTCCTCGGTCGCCTCCGACCAGATGGCGATCACCTTGTTGTAGCGCTCGCCGTTGGTGATCGCGCCCTCGAGATACTGCGACTCGACCTTGATGACCTCGTCGCGCGCGCCGCCGACGAGCGCGGCCTTCTCCTTCGGGATGACCAGGTCGTCGATGCCGATCGACAGGCCCGACCTGCGTCGCGTAGGTGAAGCCGAGGTTCTTCAGCGAGTCGAGCATCTCGACCGTCTTCTCGAGCCCGAACTTCAGGTAGCAGCTCTGCACGAGCTGCTGCAGCCCCTTCTTCTTCAGCAGGCCGTTGACGAACGGCATCTCGCGCCGGAATCTGACTGGTTGAGGATGACGCGGCCGACGGTCGTGTTGATGATCTTGCTCTGTGACCGTCTGCACTTCGGTGCGGAGCACGTCCTGGTCGTCGCGCGCGGCGGTCAGGTCCTGCAGTCGCCGGTGTAGCGCAGCCGGATCGGCGAGAGCGTTTCGAGCTCGCCCGCCTCGAGCGCCAGCATGACGTCGTCGGGTTGCCGAACGCGCGGCCCTCGCCCTTCGCGCCCGCTCTTCGCCTTCGTCAGGTAGTAGCAGCCGAGCACGATGTCCTGCGACGGAATCGCGATCGGCGCGCCGTGCGCCGGCGACAGGATGTTGTTGCTCGACAGCATCAGCACCGACGCCTCGATCTGCGCTTCGGGCGACAGCGGGATGTGGACCGCCATCTGGTCGCCGTCGAAGTCGGCGTTGAACGCCGTGCAGACGAGCGGATGGATGCGGATCGCCTTGCCTTCGACCAGCACCGGCTCGAACGCCTGGATGCCGAGCCGGTGCAGCGTCGGCGCGCGGTTCAGCAGCACCGGGTGCTCGCGGATCACTTCCTCGAGCACGTCCCACACTTCCGGACGCTGCAGCTCGACCATCTCCTTCGCCTGCTTGATGGTCGGCGACGAGGCCGCGCTCTTCGAGCTTGTTGTAGATGAACGGCTTGAACAGCTCGAGCGCCATCTTCTTCGGCAGCCCGCACTGGTGCAGCTTCAGCTCCGGGCCGACGACGATGACCGAACGGCCGGAGTAGTCGACGCGCTTGCCGAGCAGGTTCTGGCGGAAGCGCCCCTGCTTGCCCTTCAGCGTGTCGGACAGCGACTTCAGCGGCCGGTTGTTGGCGCCGCGCAGCACGCGGCCGCGGCGGCCGTTGTCGAACAGCGCGTCCACGGCTTCCTGCAGCATGCGCTTCTCGTTGCGGATGATGACGTCCGGCGCCTTCAGCTCCATCAGCTTCTTCAACCGGTTGTTGCGGTTGATGACGCGGCGATAGAGGTCGTTCAGGTCCGAGGTCGCGAAGCGGCCGCCGTCGAGCGGCACGAGCGGACGCAGCTCCGGCGGAATCACCGGGATCGACGTCGAGAATCATCCAGTTCGGCCGGTTGCTCGACTTGCGGAAGCGAGTCGACCACCTTCAGCCGCTTGGCGAACTTCAGCTTCTTCTGCGCCGACGTTCTCGGTGCGCATCTTGATCGCGCAGCTCGACGGCGAGCTGCTCGATGTTGACGCGCTTGAGCAGCTCCTTGATCGCTTCCGCGCCCATCTGCGCCCGGAAGCGTTGCTGCCGTAGCTCCTCACGCGCCTTGCGGTAGCTGCTCCTCGTTCAGCAGCTGCGTTCTGCTTCAGCTCGGTCTCGCCCGGATCGATGACGACGTAGGCCTCGAAGTAGAGGACGCGCTCGAGATCGCGCGAGCGAGATGTCGAGGAGGTGGCCGATGCGGCTCGGCAGCCCCTTGAAGAACCACACGTGGCTCACCGGCGTGGCGAGCGTGATGTGGCCGAGGCGCTCGCGGCGCACCTTCGCCTGCGTCACTTCGACGCCGCACTTGTCGCAGATCACGCCGCGGTGCTTCATGCGCTTGTACTTGCCGCAGAGGCACTCCCAGTCGGTGATCGGGCCGAAGATCTTCGCGCAGAACAGGCCGTCGCGTTCCGGCTTGAACGTGCGGTAGTTGATCGTCTCCGGCTTGGTCACCTCGCCGAAGCGACCACGACATGATCTTTTCGGGCGAGGCGAGCGAGATGCGGATCGCGTCGAAATCGGCGCGGAGCGTCGTCTTGCTATCGTGGAAACTAGGTCTCATTTACACCTGCTCCAATACGGGTTCGCCGTCATTCACCGGGAGCGGCTCCATCGGCTTCTTCTTGGTCGAGATCAGCTCGACGTCGAGGCACAGCGACTGCAGCTCGCGGATGAGGACGTTGAACGACTCGGGCAGCCCCGGCGTGAACGACGCGTCGCCCTTGACGATCGCCTCGTAGATCTTGGCGCGTCCGGTGACGTCGTCCGGACTTCGCCGTGAGCAGCTCCTGGAGGATGTGCGCCGCGCCGTAGGCCTCGAGCGCCCACACCTCCATCTCGCCGAAGCGCTGGCCGCCGAACTGCGCCTTGCCGCCCAGCGGCTGCTGGGTGATGAGCGAGTACGGCCCGATCGAACGCGCGTGGATCTTGTCGTCGACCAGGTGCGAGAGCTTCAGCATGTAGATGTAGCCGACGGTGACGTCCTGCTCGAACGACTGTCCCGTCATGCCGTCGTAGAGCATCGTCTTGCCGCTCTTCGGCAGGCCCGCGCTGCTCGAGCCAGTTCTTGATCTCGTCCTCGCGTCGCGCCGTCGAACACCGGCGTCGCGAAGTAGAGACCGAGCGCATGCGCGGCCCACCCGAGATGCGTCTCGAGAATCTGGCCGACGTTCATACGCGACGGAACGCCGAGCGGGTTGAGCACGATCTCCACCGGCGTGCCGTCCGGCAGGTACGGCATGTCCTCCTCGGGGAGGATGCGCGCGATGACGCCCTTGTTGCCGTGGCGGCCGGCCATCTTGTCGCCGACCGACAGCTTGCGCTTCATCGCGACGTACGACCTTCACCAGCTTGATCACGCCCGGCGGCAGCTCGTCGCCGCGGCGGATCTTCTCCTTCTTCTCCTCGAAGAGCTGGCGGATGACTTCCGACCTGGCGCTCGGTGCGCTCCTCGAGCAGCCGCAGGTCGCCTTCGAGCCGCGGATCGTCGCTCTGGATCTTCAGGCGCACCATCTGCTGGTAGGGGATGTCCTGCAGGACGTCCGGCGTCAGCACGGTCGCCCTTCTGCAGCAGCCGCTCGCGGCCGAACTCGTCGAACGCGTCGGCGCGCAGCGCCTGGTTGTTCAGCATCTGCATGACGCGCTTCTTCACCTCGTCGTGAAGAATGCGGATCTCGTCCTGCAGGTTTCTTCTCCATCATGTCGAGCTCTTCCTGCCTCGATCGCCTTCGCCCGGTCGTCCTTCTCGATGCCCTTTGCGGGAGAAGATCTTCACGCCGACGATGATGCCCTCGATGCCCGGCGGGCAGATGAGCGAGGCGTCGCGGACGTCGCCGGCCTTCTCGCCGAAGATCGCGCGGAGCAGCTTTTCCTCCGGCGTCAGCTGCGTCTCGCCCTTCGGCGTGACCTTGCCGACGAGGATGTCGCCCGGCTTCACGTAGGCGCCGATGCGGATGATGCCGCTGTCGTCGAGATCGCGCAGGTACGTCTCCGACACGTTCGGGATGTCGCGCGTGATCTCTTCCGGTCCGAGCTTGGTGTCGCGCGCCTCGATCTCGAACTCCTCGATGTGGATGGAGGTGTAGTAGTCGTCCTTCACCATCTTCTCGGAGACGAGGATCGCGTCCTCGAAGTTGTAGCCGCGCCACGGCATGAACGCGACGAGCACGTTGCGTCCGAGCGCGAGCTCGCCGAGCTCCGTGCACGGTCCGTCGGCCATCACCTGCCCCTTGTGCACCTTCTGCCCGACGCGGACGATCGGCTTCTGGTTGATGCAGGTGTTCTGGTTCGACCGCTTGAACTTCGTCATCGGGTAGATGTCGGCGCCCATCTCCTTGGTGATGTCGTCCTGATCACCCAGTCCCTCGACGCGCACGACGATGCGCTGGCTGTCGACGTAGTCGACCGTGCCCGACCGCCGCGTCGACGACGACCGCGCCCGAATCGCGCGCGGTGATGTACTCCATGCCGGTGCCGACATACGGGCTGCGCGCCCGCAGCAGCGGCACGGCCTGGCGCTGCATGTTCGATCCCATCAGCGCGCGGTTCGCGTCGTCGTTCTCGAGGAACGGGACGAGCGAGGCGGCGACCGAGACGAGCTGCTTCGGCGACACGTCGATGAACTGCACCTCGTTCCGCGGAGCGAGGATGAAGTCGCCGGCGCGGCGCGCGTTCACGCGGTCCTGCGTGAACTTGCCGTTCTCGTCGAGCGGCGCGTTGGCCTGCGCGACGATGTACTGGTCCTCTTCCCACGCGGACAGGTAGATACGAGTAGGGCTCGAACTCGACGCCCTTCTTCTTCGATCGGCCGTCGGAGCCGACCAGCTCGTCGGCCTCGACCACGTCGCCGACCTGTACTTCGCGTTGCCACCGGCGTTGGTGACGATCACGTAGTCGATGACGCGGCCGTCCTTCACCTTCCGGTAGGGCGACTCGATGAAGCCGAACTCGTTGATCCGCGCGTAGCACGAGAGCGACGAGATCAGGCCGATGTTCGGACCTTCCGGCGTCTCAATCGGGCAGATGCGCCCGTAGTGCGTCGGATGGACGTCGCGGACCTCGAAGCCCGCGCGCTCGCGCGACAGGCCGCCGGGCCCGAGCGCCGAGAGACGCCGCTTGTGCGTGATCTCGGAGAGCGGGTTGGTCTGGTCCATGAACTGCGACAGCTGCGACGACCCGAAGAACTCGCGAATCGCGGCCATGACCGGCTTCGCGTTGATCAGGTCGTGCGGCATGGCGGTCGCCATTTCCTGGTAGACCGACATCTTTTCCTTGATCGCGCGCTCCATGCGGACCAGGCCGATGCGGAACTGGTTCTCGAGCAGCTCGCCGACCGAGCGCACGCGGCGGTTGCCGAGATGATCGATGTCGTCCACGTTCTGCGGATTCTTCCGCAGCTTCAGCTGGTAGCTTGAGCACCTCGTAGAAGTCCTGCGGGTGCAGGATCTTCTCGTCGAGCGGCGTCTTCAGCCCGAGCTTCGTGTTCAGCTTCAGGCGGCCGACCCGCGAGAAGTCGTACTTCTGCGGGTTGAAGAACATGTTCTCGAAGAGCGACCGCGAGCTGTCGAGCGTCGGCGGATCGCCCGGCCGCAGGCGGCGGTAGATCTCGATCAGCGCCTCCTCGTGCGTGCGGATCGGATCCTTCTTCAGCGTCTGGCCGATGATCGGCCCGACCTCGTCGCGCTCCGGGAAGAAGATCTCGATGCTTGTCGACGTGCTTCTCCTGCGCCATCGAGATCACGCGCGGCGTCAGCTCCTCGTTCGCCTCGAGGATGACTTCGCCGGTCTCGGGATCGACGATGTCGGCCGCGGCGAACGCCCCTTCGAGCGCTTCGTCGACGATCGG